>Ga0182739_1004336_pt1 | contig 11790 bp, 8 predicted proteins | sample eDN5th30CBELigBY_FD_128873 | JGI IMG/M metagenome (GOLD analysis project Ga0182739, IMG submission 128873) | Enriched backyard soil microbial communities from Emeryville, California, USA - eDNA 5th pass 30_C BE-Lig BY (version 2) (version 2) | ecosystem: Environmental > Terrestrial > Soil >... | reverse complement strand
TTCGTCTTCGTCGGCGCCGGGGGCTCCTCCCTTCGCCTGCTCCAGAAGGCGCGTGTCCCCGAGGTGCGCGGGTACGGCGTCCTGCCGGTCGGTGCGGCGTTCCTGCGCTGCTCGGTGCCGGAGGTGGTCCGGCTCCACGACGCCAAGATGTACGGGCAGGCCCGGGACGGGGCGCCGGCCCTCTCCGTCCCGCACCTGGACCGGCGCACCGTGGACGGGCGGGAGCACCTGATGTTCGGCCCCTATGCGACCTTCAGCACCAGGCTGCTCAAACACGGGCGCCCGACCGACCTCTTCGGGACGCTGAGGTGGAACAACCTGCATGTCCTGGCCGCGGCCCTGGGGCAGGACCTGGGGCTGGTCCGCTTCCTGGTCAGGCAGCTCCTGGCCGGCGACGGGGACAAGCTGGCGCAGCTGCGGCACCTGTACCCCGAAGCGTCCGGGAAGGACTGGGAGGTCATCCAGGCCGGCCAGCGCGCCCAACTGGTGGTCCCCGACAAGCGCCGGGTGGGAAGGATGCAGCTTTGGGGAACCAGGCTCACCGTGACGGCGGACGGGACCATGGCCGGATTGTTGGGTGCCTCCCCGGGCGCCTCGACGGCGGTCCCCATCATGGTGGGCCTGCTCCAGCGTGCCTTTCCCTCCGAATGGGAGCAGCGCTGGCGCCAACGGATGCAGGAAGCCATCCCGGGGCTGGCCCGGGACCGCTGGGACGCAGGCGCCGTCGCCGAGGTGCTCGGCCAGACGTCGTCCGCGCTGAATCTGCGCCCCTGATCTGCGCCCCTGGCCGGTGCGGCGCGGCCTGCGCGCCGATTGGTTGGCCGGCCCGCGGGTCCGTTAAGCTGATCGGTGGCTGGCTGTGGTCACCGTACGCCACAAGTCATGGGCCGCCGAGCGATAACGAGGAGACCGAAGTGTCAGATCAGATCACCCTTACCGTCGACGGGGAGCAGCGGGAGGTGGCTGCCGGCACCACCGGTGCCGAGCTGTTCTTCGACAACCGCGACGTTGTGGTGATGCGCGTGGACGGAGTGCTGCGCGACCTTGACCGTGCGCTCGAGGCGGGCGCCGCCGTCGAAGCCGTGACAATCGGCTCCCCGGACGGGCTGAACGTCCTGCGCCACTCCACCGCGCACGTCATGGCCCAGGCGGTCCAGCAGTTGCGTCCGGACGCGAAGCTGGGCATCGGCCCCTACATCACCGACGGCTTCTACTTCGACTTCGACGTCGCCGAGCCCTTCACCCCCGAGGACCTCAAGACCCTCGAGAAGATGATGCTCAAGATCGTCAACCAGAACCAGAAGTTCGCCCGCCGCGTCGTCACGGACGAGGAGGCCCGCGAAGCCATGGCCAACGAGCCCTACAAGCTCGAGCTGCTGGGCAAGTCCAATGAGGCGGACACCGCCGGCGAAGGCGTCTCCGTCGAGGTCGGCGCCGGCGAGATCACCATCTACGACAACGTCGACCGCAAGAGCGGCGACGTCATCTGGTGCGACCTGTGCCGCGGCCCGCACCTGCCGAACACCAAGCTGATCTCCAACGCGTTCGCGCTGACCCGCTCCGCCGCCGCCTACTGGCTCGGCAGCGAGAAGAACAAGCAGCTGCAGCGCATCTACGGCACCGCCTGGCCGACGAAGGAGGACCTGAAGGCCTACCAGGAGCGCATCGCCGAGGCCGAGCGCCGCGACCACCGCAAGCTGGGCGCCGAGATGGACCTGTTCTCCTTCCCGGACGAACTGGGCTCCGGCCTGCCGGTGTTCCACCCCAGGGGCGGCATCATCCGCAAGACGATGGAGGACTACTCGCGCAAGCGCCACGAGGAAGCCGGCTACGAGTTCGTCTACACCCCGCACATCACCAAGGGCCACCTCTACGAGGTCTCCGGCCACCTGGACTGGTACCGGGACGGCATGTTCCCGGCCATGCACGTGGACGAGACCCGCGATCCGGCAACCGGCGAGATCACCAAGCCCGGCCAGGACTACTACCTGAAGCCGATGAACTGCCCGATGCACAACCTGATCTTCCGCGGGCGCGGACGCTCCTACCGCGAGCTGCCGCTGCGCCTGTTCGAATTCGGCCAGGTGTACCGCTACGAGAAGTCCGGCGTGGTCCACGGCCTGACCCGCGTGCGCGGCATGACCCAGGACGACGCCCACATCTACTGCACCCGCGAGCAGATGAAGGACGAGCTGGCCACCACGCTGACCTTCGTGCTTGACCTGCTCAAGGACTACGGACTGGACGACTTCTACCTGGAGCTCTCCACCAAGGACCCGGAGAAGTTCGTCGGCTCCGACGAGGTCTGGGAGGAGGCCACCCGCACCCTCGCCGAGGTCGCGGAGGCCTCCGGCCTGGAGCTGGTGCCGGATCCGGGCGGAGCCGCGTTCTACGGCCCGAAGATCTCCGTGCAGGCCCGCGACGCGATCGGCCGCACCTGGCAGATGTCCACCATCCAGCTGGACTTCAACCTGCCCGAGCGCTTCGAGCTCGAGTACCAGGCCTCCGACGGCACCCGCCAGCGCCCGGTCATGATCCACCGCGCCCTCTTCGGATCGGTGGAACGCTTCATGGGCGTGCTGATCGAGCACTACGCCGGCGCCTTCCCGGCCTGGCTGGCGCCGGTGCAGGTGCTCGCCGTCCCGGTCGCCGAGGCCTTCAACGACTACATGCAGCAGATCGTGGAGCGCCTGCGCGCCGAGGGCATCCGGGCCGAGGCGGACCTGAGCTCGGACCGGTTCCCGAAGAAGATTCGCAACGCCTCCAAGGAAAAGGTGCCGTTCGTGCTCATCGCCGGCGGGGACGACGCCGAGGCCGGCGCCGTGTCCTTCCGATACCGCGACGGCAGCCAGGACAACGGCATTCCCGTGGACGAGGCCGTGGCGCGCATCGTCTCCGCCGTACGGAACCGGGAAGCCTAGGGTGGGCGGGTTCACGGGCGCCGGGGCGTACCCCGGCGACGCCGAGGCGACCGATGACTTCGGGCTCGCGGGCGTGCCGGACGCCTACCAGCGCCTGTGGACCCCCTACCGCATGGCCTACGTCAAGGGCGGGCAGGGCCAGGTCACCGGCGCCGACGACTGCCCCTTCTGCGTCGGTCCCACGCGCAGCGACGAGGAGTCGCTGATCGTGCACCGCGGCGAGACGGCCTTCGTGGTGCTCAACCTCTTCCCGTACAACCCCGGCCACCTGCTGGTGTGCCCGTACCGGCACGTGCCCGACTACACGGACATCACCGAGCAGGAGACGGCCGAGATGGCCGCCCTCACCCAGAAGGCGATGCGGGTGCTGCGGGCGCAGTCCCACGCGGCCGGATTCAACCTCGGCATGAACCAGGGCACCGCGGGGGGCGCCGGCATCGCCGCCCACCTGCACCAGCACGTCGTGCCGCGCTGGAACGGCGACGGGAACTTCTTCCCGATCATCGCCCGCACCAAGGCGATCCCGGCGACGCTGGCCGACGTCCGGCAGGACGTCGCGGACGCCTGGGCGGCGTGCTGACCCATGCTCAACCGGCACGCGCGTGGCATCTGCTCCAGGGTCTTCACCCCGCTGGCCCGCTGGCTTGTGGCCCGCGGGGTGTCTCCGGACACCGTCACGGTGGTGGGGACCCTGGGCGCCGTGGCCGGTGCGCTGGTGCTCTACCCGATGGGCCAGCTGTTCTGGGGCACGCTGTTCATCGTCCTGTTCATCTTCTCCGACGTCGTTGACGGCCTGATGGCCCGGCTGCCCGAAGCCGGCCAGCGCGGCGACGCGCGGTGGGGCAGCTTCCTGGACTCCACCCTTGACCGGGTGGCCGACAGCGCCATCCTTGCCGGCGTGATGATCTGGTTCTTCACCGGGGGAGCCAACCCCGCCATCGGCGTCGCTGCCGCGCTGTGCCTGGTCCTGGGCAACCTGGTCTCCTATGCCCGGGCCAAGGCCGAATCCCTGGGCTATGACGCGAACACCGGCATCGCCGAACGCGGCGAGCGGCTGGTGGTGGCCCTGACCTTCACCGGCTTGGCCGGGCTGGGCATGAGCGAATGGGTGCTGTTCGCCGCACTGGCCCTGCTGGCCCTGGCCAGCGGCGTGACCGCGGTGCAGCGGATCGCGCGCGTGCGCCGGCAGGCCCTGCGACCGCTGGAGGGCTCGCCTTAAGGGTCGCCGGCCCCGGGATGCCGCTCCAGGTAGTCGCGGACCGCGCTGTGCAGGGTGGGGTAGAAGCGTTCCGGACCGAACCCCTCCCCGGGTTCGAGCTGCGCCAGCCGGTCCTTCACCGGCCCCTTCATCTCGGCGAACACCAGCCGGATCCCTTCCTGGGCCAGGCCCCCGTCCAGGGCGGCGAGGTCGTCCGCAGCCGTGCTGTCGATGCCGGTCAGCGGCTCCGCGGCCACCACCACCCAGCGCACCGGCCCCGGCGCCTCCTCCACCAGGGTCCGTACGTGGTCGGTGAACACCCTGCCGTTGGCAAAGAACAGGGGCGCATCGAACCGGGCGATCACCAGGCCCGGGATCCGGCGCCCCTCCGGATGCCGGGAGACGTCGTGGAACCCGGGGACCCCCTCCACCCGCACCAGTTCGGCCCGGTGCGGGTTCCACGCATGCCACACGAACACCGCCAGGGACAGCACGACCGCCACCGCGATGCCTTCCAGCACGCCCACGAACGCCACCCCCAGCATCGCCGCCAGCAGCAGGACTCCCTCCACCGGGCTGCTGCGGGCCAGCCGGCGCAGCGTGCCGAAGTCCAGGATCCAGAAGGCGGCAGCCATCACGACGGCGGCCAGCACGCTCTGCGCCAGGTAGCGGGTGAGCCCGGGCAGGACCAGCATGAAGGCCGCCACCAGAACGGCGGCAACGACCATCGCCAGCTGCGTGCGCGCCCCGGACTGCACGGCCACCGGGGTGCGGGACGTGCTCCCCGAGACGGGGAAGCCGCCCAGCAGTCCCGTGGCCACCTCGGCCGCCCCCAGCGCGGCCATCTCCTGGCCCCCGTCCACCCGGGCGCCGGTCCGCCCGGCCAGCGCGCGGGAAAGGGCGGTGGTGTCGGCAAAGGTGATCAGCGCGATGCCTGCGGCCGGACCCACCAGGGACCACGCGTCCGCGGGGGCGAGTCCTCCCAGCGCCGGTGCGGGCAGCGAGGAAGGCAGGACTCCGACGACGGGTACGGTCTCCTCCCAGCCGAGCAGCGCCGTCGCGGCCATGGAGGCGGCCACCGCAGGCAGCAGCCCGGGGATCCGTGAGTGCAGGAGGGTGAATGCGACGATGACCAGCAGCGCGCCGCCACCCAACGCCAGCGCGGCAAGGTTTGTCTGTCCTTCGGCCACCGCCTGCACCGTAGCCGCGAAGCGTTCGACGGTGTTCCCCCCGATCCCGTCGATCCCCAGCAGTTTTGGCAACTGGCTGACCAGGACCACCAGCGCCACCCCGTTCAGGTATCCCACGCGGATGGGCTTGGAGAGCAGCCCGGTGATGAAGCCCATCCCGGCCAGCCGGCCCAACAGCAGGAAGCCGCCGGTCAGCAGTGCCAGCAGCCCGGCCAGAGCGACGGCCCGCTCGTCGGAGCCCAGGGCCAGCGGCAGCACGGCGGCGGCGATCATGGGGGCCAGCGACGAGTCCGGACCGAGGACCAGGATCCGGGAGGGGCCGAAGACCGCGTAGGCCAGCAGCGGCACGATCGTGGCGTACAGCCCCGTCGCCGGGGGCAGTCCCGCCGCCGACGCATAGGCCATGCCGGCCGGCACCAGCACGGCGGAGAGGGCGGCGCCCGCGGCCAGGTCCGGTCCCAGCCAGCCGCGCCGGTAGGACAGCGCGACCGCGACCCCCGGCATCGTGCGGCGGAGCCAGCGGCCGGCCATGGGCTTGCTCCCTTCGATCCAATCCCGCTCGATCCACCCAGCGTAGGGGAGAACGGGGCGGCCGGCGCCCGTAGGGGGCCCGGGGATTCCACCCCCCGTGTGTCGCCGGGAGCGGTCACGGCCGTCTTTTACCACCCGGTAGGTTCTCATGCGGATAAGATGGTGTAGTCCCGTTTACCTCCCACTTATGCAAGGGGAAACCAGTAGTGACCATCAACGAGCAAACTCCGGCACCGACGACCGGCAGCTCGCGCGTGAAGCGCGGCATGGCCGAAATGCTCAAGGGCGGCGTCATCATGGACGTCGTCACGCCGGAGCAGGCCCGCATCGCCGAAGACGCCGGTGCGGTGGCCGTCATGGCCCTTGAGCGCGTGCCCGCCGACATCCGTGCCCAGGGCGGCGTGTCCCGCATGTCCGATCCGGACATGATCGACGGCATCATCGAGGCCGTGTCCATCCCGGTCATGGCCAAGGCCCGCATCGGGCACTTCGTCGAGGCGCAGGTGCTGCAGTCCCTGGGCGTGGACTACATTGACGAGTCCGAGGTCCTCACCCCGGCCGACTACGTCAACCACATCGACAAGTGGAACTTCACCGTGCCGTTCGTGTGCGGGGCCACCAACCTCGGCGAGGCGCTGCGCCGCATCAACGAGGGCGCCGCCATGATCCGCTCCAAGGGCGAGGCCGGCACCGGGGATGTGTCCAACGCGACCGGGCACATGCGCAAGATCCGCGCCGAGATCGCCAAGCTCTCCTCGATGCCCGAGGACGAGCTCTACGTCGCGGCCAAGGAACTCCAGGCCCCGTACGAGCTGGTCAAGGAGATCGCCTCCACCGGCAAGCTCCCGGTGGTGCTCTTCACCGCCGGCGGCATCGCCACCCCGGCGGACGCCGCGATGATGATGCAGCTGGGCGCGGACGGCGTGTTCGTCGGCTCGGGCATCTTCAAGTCCGGCAACCCGGCCGAGCGCGCCGCGGCGATCGTGAAGGCCACCACCTTCCACGACGACCCGGACGTCATCGCCAAGGTCTCCCGCGGCCTGGGCGAGGCCATGGTCGGCATCAACGTCGACGAGATCGCGCAGCCGCACCGCCTCGCCGAGCGCGGCTGGTGATTCGCCTGATCGCGGGCCAACGCGCCTGACCGGTCTGGCTTAATAAGAGAGGCTGCAGAGGCTCCAAGGGCGAGGCGCTCCGGCGCCGAGTCCGTGGAGAGGCAGCCGAACGCGACGGCGGCCGGCCACCCATCCAGGTGGCCGGCCGTCGTCGTTTCCAGCAGTTGCCGTGTTCAGGCGCCAAAACCCTTCAGCAACCCAGGACTCAGCACTTCAGGACCAGGTGCCGGCCGCGGCCGACCAGGCCCAGCCCGCAGGCTTCCAGGAACGGTGTGGCCGCCGGGGCCGCCGCCGCCACGATCTCCGGAGCCCCGGCCGTGAGCGCCCGCACCAGGGCCTTGCCGGCCCCCTGGTGGCGCCAGGCGGGGGAGACGGCCACCCCGTGCAGCGACACCAGCCCGTCCGGGCCGGTCCGGGCGAAACCGTGTCCCACGGCCTGGCCCTGCGCCGTGCGGACCGTGGCGTGGAGCACCGGCCAGCGCCCGTCCGCGACCGCGAGTTCGGCCGAATCGGCCCCGCGTGCCTCCGCCACCCGCCCCCCGAGCTGGACGGTCAAACCGTCCGGCAGTTCGTCCGCATCGCCCAGGGGATGCGTCACCGAACGGGGCGCCCTTCCCGGCATCGGCGGCGCTCCCGCCCGTTCCTGCGCGGCCGTCCGCGCCTGGGCACGGCCTTCCGTTCCGGCCCGCGGTGCTTGGGGCTCCGGGAGGAACGGCTCCGGGGCGGAAACCTCCTGGGCTGGAGACTCTTGGGAAGGCGCCTTCTGGCTGGGGCGGATGATCGGGATCGTGGTGGTGGGAATGCCCGCATGCCACAGCAGGGGGGCCTGCTCGATGAAGCCGAGGTCCTCGAGCGCATGCCCCCGCACCCCGGCGTTGAGCCAGGCATGCACCTCGACGGCACCGAGCCGGGCCCCTTCGGCCAGCCCCGGCCGCAGCCCCGCGGCGTCGGGCGCGTCAGGGAACAGCAGCATCAGCCGGCGCCGGGTCGGCAGCCACACCCACCGGCAGCCGAAGGTCGTGAAGTGCTTGCCGCCGGTGGCTTCGGCGAGATCATCCAGCCAGGCCTCGAACGCCCGCTGGGCCCGGGCTATCGTGCTCATGGCACCGGCGGACCGGCAGGCGCCGCCGGCTCGGGCCCGGCCGGAGCCAGGCCCCGGCGCCGCAGCAGCGGTTCGATCCGGGCCTCCCGCCCGCGGAACGCCACGTAGGACTCCAGCGGATCGCGGGTGTTGCCGCGGGAGAGCAGTTCCGCGCGGAACACGCTCCCGGCGGAACGGACCGGCCCGCCGTGCTCGGTGAACCACTCCACGGTGTCCGCGTCCAGCACCTCGCTCCAGATGTAGGAGTAGTAGCCGGCCGCGTAACCGCTGTCGAAGATGTGCTTGAAGTAGCCGGTGCGGTAGCGCGGAGGCACCAGGCCGGGATCGAACCCTGCCGCGCGCAGCGCGTCGTCCTCGAACCCCAGCGGGTCCTCCACGGCCTGCCCCGGCGCCAGGGAATGCCAGGCCAGGTCCAGCACGGTGGCGGCCAGGTACTCGGAGGTCGCGAAACCCTCGCCCCACAGCGCGCCGTCCCTGATCTTCTCCAGCGCGCCCTCCGGCAGCGGCTCCCCGGTGAGGTGGTGGCGGGCGTACCCGGCGGCCAGCGAGGGCCACAGCGCCCACATCTCGTTGACCTGGGACGGGTATTCGACGAAGTCGCGCGGGACCGAGGTGCCGGCCAGCGAGGGGTACCGGGCCGCGGAGAGCAACCCGTGCAGCGCGTGCCCGAACTCGTGGAAGAGCGTGTTGACCTCGTCCAGGCTCAGCAGGGCGGGCCCGCCCTGCGCGGGGCGCGCGATGTTCAGCGTGTTGGTGACCACCGGCCGCTCGTCCAGCAGGGAAGCGCCGTCGCGCAGTGAATTCATCCAGGCGCCCCCGGCCTTGGTGGGGCGGGCGAAGAAGTCGCCCAGGAACAGGCCCAGCGGGCTTCCATCTTCTTCCGCCACCTCCCACACGCGCACGTCCGGGTGGTAGGCCGGCAGGTCGGTCCGCTCCGCGAACGTGATCCCGTACAGCGCGGTGGCCGCGGCGAACACGCCCCGGTGCAGCACCGATTCGAGCTCGAACCACGGGCGCAGCGCCGCGGCGTCCACCGCGTAGCGGTCGCGGCGCACGGCGGCGGAGTAGTAGGCCCAGTCCCAGGGGTCCACCGGGTGCCCCGCCACGTCGGCGAGCACCGCGGCCTCGCGGCGGGCGTTCGCCACCGCCGGCGGCACCAGTTCCGCCAGCCGGTCGCGGACGGCGTCCAGGGACGGCGCCGTCTGCCGCTCCAGCACCAGTTCGGCATGGCTCCCGTAGCCGAGCAGCCCGGCGCGCTCGGCCCGCAGCGCTGCGATTTCCGCGGCGACGCCGAACGTGCCGTGCTCGCCGCCGATGCCGCGGCCCAGCGACGCCTCGAACAACCGGCGCCGGGAAGCCGCCCGTCCAAGGCGTTCCAGCGCCGGCTGCCCGGTCGGCAGGACCAGGGTGAGGAGGAATCCGTCCGGATGCCCGGCGGCGCGGGCGGCCTCCGCGGCGGTGGCGATCTCGGCCGGGTCCAGGCCCTCGAGGTCCTCCGCGCCGCCGAAGTGGACCGCCGCGGCATTCATCCCGGCCAGCAGCCGGCGCGAGTAGTCGGCGGAGAGCCCGGCGATCCGGGCGTTCAGTCCGCGCAGCCGCTCCTTTTCGGGCTCCCCGAGCGCGGCGCCGGCCAGCCGGAACCCGCGCAGCGTCTCCTCCGCCAGGCGGGCTTGCTCCTCATTCAAGCCGGCAGGGTCCAGCCCCGCGGTGTCCAGGGACGCCAGCCGGGCGTACAGCGCCGGGTCCAGTTGGACGGCGTCGCGGTGGGCGGAGAGCAGCGGCTGCAACGCGGCGTCGACCTCCAGCAGCTCCGCGGTCCCGTGGGCCGGCCTGACCGTCCCGAAGGCCATGGCGGCGCGGCGGAGCAGCTGGCCGCTGCGTTCGTACGCCTCGAAGGTGTTCGCGAAGGTCGGCCCGGCGGGGTCGGCGGCGATCGCCGCCAGCTCCGCCAGGTGCTCCCTGGCACCCAGCTCGGCGGCTTCCAGGTAGTGCTCCGGAGCCAGGACGGAGAAATCCGGGATCCCGAAGGGCAGCCCGCCGGGCTCCAGCAGCGGATTGGGCCCCGCCGGGTGCGGGGGCCCCGACGCCGGCGCGGAACCCGGTTGCGCACCGGAAACCTGGGGCGGAAGGGGCCGGGGAAACGGATTCGATGCCATGGAGGCGTGCGTCATGGACCAAGCCTGTCACACGGCGGTGCCGCAGGCACGTGATTGGAGCAGGCCTGGGGTGGATCCCAAGGGAACCGTAGGGTGGACACGGGACAGGCCCGCTGAAGGGATGAGCCGCGCCGGGCGCGGGAAGGGGTGGCATGGACAGGCGAGGAGGCCGGCTGCCGGCAGCCGGAGCAGGCCGGGCTGTCCGGTCCCCCCGGCACACTCCCGGCGCAGGGAGGACCACGATGAGGGGTGCGGCGGCCGCCGCGGCGCTGGCCGCCGTCCTGCTGTCCGGCTGCGCCGGACCCGTGGGGGAGCGGCCCGGATCGCGGCCCGCCGTGTCGGAGGCCCGGACTCCGGCGGCATCGGTGACGCCGGACGCGGGCGAAAACGCACCCGGCGCTCCCGCCACCGAACCTGCGGCCGCGCCGGAGGGCACCGGCTGCGCTCCCGCGGACTGCGTGGACGTCGTGGTGACCGGCGACGTCCTGCTGCACCCGGCGCTGTGGGAACAGGCCCGGCGCGACGGCGGCGGGACCTACGACTTCAGGCCCCTGCTGTCCGGCCTGCGGCCCTTCCTCGCCGAGGCGGAACTGGCCGTCTGCAACCTGGAGACCCCGCTGGCTCCTGACGGGGGGCCGTACTCCGGCTACCCGAGCTTCACGGTCCCGCCGCAGATCGCCCCGGCCCTGAAGGCCGCCGGCTACGACGCCTGCACCACCGCCAGCAACCACACCATCGACGCCGGAACCACGGGCGTGGAACGCACCCTGGACACCCTCGACGCCGCGGGCCTGGCCCACACCGGGTCCTACCGCAGCGCCGACGCGGCGGACCGGCCGCTCATCGTGGACGCCGGCGGCGCCCGGGTCGGCATCGTCGCGGCCACGTACGGGCTCAACGGGCTGCGCGCCGACACCGCCTGGAGGGTGGACCTGATCGACACGCGCCGGCTCGTCGCCAAGGCCCGGCAGGCGCGCGCGGCGGGGGCCGACATCGTGCTCGCCGCCCTCCATGACGGCGTGGAGTACAGTTCCACGCCCAGCGCGCGGCAGGTGGAGGTGGCCCGCGCGCTGGCCGAGAGCGGCGAGGTCGACTTCGTCTACGGGCACCACACGCATTCGGTCCTGCCGTTGGAGAAGCACGCCGGGGTGTGGATCGCCTACGGTCTCGGCAACAGCGTGGCCGCCCACGCGACCGACCTCGCGGTCAACCGCGAGGGGCTGACGGTAACGCTGCGCTTCACGCGCACCGCCGGCGGCTGGACGGCCGGGGACCCGCGCTGGGCCGCGCACATCATGGCGCGCGCACCGGCGCGCTGGTGCGCCCTGCCGGCGGCCGAGCCCTGCACGGGCAGGGCCGAGGACGCCGCGTCCCTGGCCCGCACGACGGCGACGGTGAACGCCCGCGGCGCGGACGACGACGGCGCCGCGGCCTGGGTGCCGTAACTCAGCGGCGGACAAACAGTTCCGCCGCGGCTTCGGCCGAGGCGAGTTCCCACGCGGAGCTTTCGCGAAGGAGGCCGGCCAGTCCGCGCGTCGGTGCCACCAGGACGCAGTCGGCGCCGGCCAGCCCCTCCT
>Ga0182739_1004334_pt1 | contig 11794 bp, 9 predicted proteins | sample eDN5th30CBELigBY_FD_128873 | JGI IMG/M metagenome (GOLD analysis project Ga0182739, IMG submission 128873) | Enriched backyard soil microbial communities from Emeryville, California, USA - eDNA 5th pass 30_C BE-Lig BY (version 2) (version 2) | ecosystem: Environmental > Terrestrial > Soil >... | reverse complement strand
TACCTGTATATGCTCACCCAGCGGGAACAGATGGAGAGTACCGGGGAGCAGTAGTGGGGCTATCGGACGCCCAAGCACCCAGCACCAATACCATATCGAGAATTGGCGCCCGGTTCAGGGATGATAGAGCTGGCTTTACGCCCTTTATGCGCTCGTCAGAAGTACATTTTATCCTTGCGGAAGCTGCATTGAACGGCTGGTCGGTAGGTACATCGGCGGCTAATGCATATAACAAAGGAGTGACGCTGTCGCTGGAAGAAAATGACATTTCATCCGCCGATATCGGTAGTTACCTTGCCGGTGCAGGTGCATGGGACGGTGATCGAGAAACCCTATACTTGCAAAAATGGATTTCATTATTCAAAAATGGTCAGGAAGCATGGGCGGAAACCAGAAGGACTGATTTCCCTGTGATGCAAGCTGCGCCGGGAAGCCTGTTTCCCGGACACAACAGGCCGCCGTTCCGCTATCCATATCCTACGTCGGAAACTACGCTTAATGGCGCGAACAGCGCTTCATTTGTTGCCGAAGTTGAAGACAGCTTTTGGGGTAAACAGATGTGGTGGGATACTAGGCAAAACGTAAACTAACCAGTGAATAATATCATGCTAAAGGTTAGTGTTAATGCAATTTGACAATTAAGCGGTTTTCCGGAATTGTTCCGCTTGTCTTTTCATGTGTTTGTGAAACCAAAACAATTCTATCGCTAAAAAAGGGGCTCCCAGCCCCTTTTTTAGTTTTTCTTCATCAGTTCCATCCGTGCCAGGTACTGGTCGTGTCCGTCTTCGTACAAGATCTGCACCACCCATCCCAACGGTCGTGCGATGCCGATAAGTGTGTCCTGATCGATGAATAACCAGTCAAACGGTGCGCTACGCGCGCCTTTGTAAGCATATTGGTACCGGATTTCACCGTAATAACCAGCTGGTTTATCGACCGTGCCATCCGCATAGAGGTAAGCAATATCGGATGAGTCGAAAAGAAGCTGGCCCCCATCGTTCAGCAACGTTTTGCAGTGGGAAAGCAGGGTACTCAACCCGTCGATGGTGCCTGCTACGCCGATACCATTCATCAGGAAGAGGAGCGTATCGTAACGCGCCTTGTCGTATTCGAAAAAGTCGGTCGTTATCACCTGCTTCACGCCACGGGCGCGCATAACCTCGCCGGCTAGTGGTGAACGCTCCAGCGCCGTAACGTCCGTGCCACGCTTTTGCAGAAACAGCGCATGGCTGCCTGCGCCTGCACCCACATCGAGCACGCGCCCGTCACAAAGCGACAACGCAATATGTTCTAGCTCCGGGAAATCGATTGGCTTTCGGAAGAATTCCGATACCGGCATCTCTTCCACGCCGCCAAAGCTGGTGTGCGTGAGCAGCTGGTCACCGCGGCGTCCCTGTAAATAGTCATGAAGGGCCAGGCCCAGCACATCTAGCGCCATAGTTGTTTTAAGAAATGTCTAGGATTTGTTTTGCCAGCGCAATCATCGATTCATCGCCTGTATGCTTGCCCGGTTCATCGGAAAGCTTAATTACAGGGGTCCAATGAGCTTCTTCAGGCCATGCTTCAGTCATCTTGATCACGATATTCATCGCAGGTAACCCCACATCATTGGTGAAATTGGTGCCAATTCCGAACGAGATTCCAATGCGGCCTTTGCAGTAGTCTGCAATGCGGGTCACTTTTTCGGCATCCAGTCCGTCAGAAAAAATAATGGTTTTCGACCGTGGATCGATGCCATGCTGCTGATAGTGGGCAATGGTTTTGTCGGCAAATACTAGCGGGTCGCTACTATCGTGCCGTACGCCATCGAATAACTTGGAGAGTTTTTTGTCGAATTGCGTAAAAAAGACATCGGTAGTGTACGTATCAGACAGGGCGATACCGAGGTCGCCCCGGTACACGTCCGACCAATGTTCCAGTCCCAGTAGGTTTGCCATTTTGAATCCGTATTTGGCCGCATGGAACATGAACCACTCGTGCGCATGGGTGCCGATAGGCTTTGTTTGGTTAAGCATGGCCATGTGTACGTTGCTCGTACCAATGAATGTGCCTTCGCCCGCCGCGCGGAGTGCCTGCACGACCAGCCGGTGCACCGCGTAAGAGTGGCGCCGGCGCGTGCCAAATTCTGCAATGGTGACCCCCAGTTGCCCGTATCGCTCAATTTTCCGCTGCGCAGTCGCCATTACCTGTTCGTCCGGTTGCCGTATCTGGTCGGTGAACTGATAATACAGTTCGCATATCAGGGACATAATGGGGACTTCCCAGAGGATGGTTCGGTACCAATACCCGGCTATGGCAACCGTGAGCTCACCTCCATGCTGTTCGATATGCACCTCCGTAGGGTCGTAACGATACCCCTTCAGGAAATCGAAATAGGTCGGATCAATGTAAGGGCATGTCGAGGCAAAATAGTTTTTCTCGCGCTCGGTAAGCTGCAGCTTCGCCAAATCGGCAACGGCTGCCTGCAACGCCGCGCCAAAGCCCGGCGGGAATATATGCTTACCGCGGTTGATGAACTGGTACCGAGCCCGCGCCTTTGGGAACAATTTCACCACCGCATGTTGCATGGTGAACTTATAAAAATCGTTGTCCAGTATGGAATTGATGATCATTATTTCACCGCTTGCAACCACGCCTCTGCCATCAATTGCGAGCCTGCCAGGGTAGTATGCACGCCATCGCCCGTCCAATAAGCGGGCGCGGCTTTCTTCGACGCCTCATCGAACACTTGTTGGTAGGGGATAAAGACCGCGTGGTACTCGTTAGCAATTTCACGGGCGGCAGCCCTGTATTCGTCGAACATAGGGAACCACGCATCGGTAACGGCTTTGACGTTATTTACAGCAAACGGTTCGCCGATGATGAGTTTCACATTGGGAAGCGCCTTCATTGTGCGGTCGAGCAGTTTCCGGTAGTCGTCGCGGTACACCTGGATGGTGCCGTTATAGTTGCCCGAGAGGGTATGCCAGTAATCATTGACGCCGATGAGAATGCTTAGGATATTGGGTTTAAGTTCGATGCAGTCTTCTTCCCAGCGTGCATCTAGTTGGTGCACTTTATTGCCGCTGATGCCTTTATTGTAAATAACAGGCTGTTTTTCGGCATGTGCCCGTAACAGGTTGGCCGCTGCCAGCAGCGCATAGCCATTTCCCAATGCACCGCTGTTATTGGGCGCCTTGTTTTCCTTATCTCGACCGGCATCCGTAATGGAGTCGCCCTGAAATAGGACAATGTCGTTATCCGTCAGCTGGATTTTTGGTGCCAATGCGGTGGGCGGGAAGGCCGCTTTTACAATCTCGGGGAGACTGATGGCCAGCGCTGCACCGGTCAATGTGGTTCCTAAAAATTTTCTTCTACTGTTATCCATGGTTACGTATTTGGTTCTGATAGTTTCAAAGGTAGGGATTTTCATAACGCAAAAAAATAGCCCGCCTCGTTTAAAGCGAGACGGGCTACCGTTGTTGCGTTGATTGCTGTGGTCAAACCAGCTATCACGTTATCCACGACCCCTTCCGGAAGAGCTTTTGCGCTCCGTGGATTTACTGCGCGCAGCGCTACCACGGTTATTTTGTGAGCGGCTGCTTGTCGAGACTTTCGGTCGTGACGAGGACTGGCTTTTTACCGTCGTACTCCGGCTGGGGCGGCTCGCCCGTTGCGCGGAGGCTTTTGTGTTGGTGCTCCGTACGGGCGTAGCTTGTTGTGTTCGTGTAGGCGTCCTGCTGCTTTGGTTTACCGCAGGCCTGGAACTCCGCTGGACACTGGGTGTCGATCGGTTCTGGCGTGCCGGTGCGACTGCGCGATTCGTGGTGCTACGTGGGTTACTGCCTGTGCCGCGCACCGAGTTCGTTTTTGGCGTTGTGGCCCGTGTACGCGTCGCCGGCGTAGCCGACTCACGCGCCCGGTTGGTGCTGTTTGGACGCACAGCTTCACGCGTGCCGTTTGTTCGGGTCGCTTCGGTATTACGGCCGCTGGCCGAACGTACATTCCGACTATCGTTCGCCCGCGTAGCTGCTCCGCGTGTAGCGCTGGAGGTACCCCGGTTGTCAGCAGCCCGCGATGCGGCTGTCCGGCCACTGGTTGCACGGTTGCCCGTGCGCACCGTTGCAGCGTCGGCTACCCGTGCGGGGCGTGCCGATGAGCGGCTGTTGCGATCTACCTCAGGACGGTAGAGGCTTACCGAGCGGCTGTCTACAGCAGCCCGGCCGGGACGTGAAGCACGACTTATTTCCCGTACGGCCACGCGGCTGCCGGTAGCACGTTCAACCTCGCTCCGGCGTGGGCCACTTACATACGTACGGTTGTTGTACACATAAGTGTTATTGATGATAGTCGTCCGGTTGTATATGCTCACCCGGTTCCGGTAGGGGGTATAATAGCTATACAGTCGGGGGCTGGCAATGTACCGTTGTGGCACGAATACCCAATGGTGGTGGGGGATGCCAATGTTCACATTAATGCTCATACTCGGTCCAAGCGGCGCCCAGCCGTAGTATCCGCCGCCACTCCGCCAGCTTACCCAAGCCGGCCCCCATTCGTAGCCCGGTACCCAGGCCCAGCCGTAATAATCGGTATATGTCCAACGACCATAGTGGAACGGAGCCCATCCCCAATCGTAATCAGAGACCCAGGTGTTTCCGTAATTGGTCATCACCCAGTGGCCATTGGTGGCATAAGGCTGAAAGCCCTGTTCGGCGTAAGGAAGCCATATATATCCGTATTCCGGGTCGTTTATCCACTCCCCGTGGGGTGCCAGTTCGTCGTAAAATGTTTGGAACGAAACGCTCATGCCGGGTTGAGCTTTCACAGCATTGGTTGCCACTATCGCCATAAAGGCGATGGCTGTAAGTAGCGCAAGTCCGGTCTTCTTCATCGTTTTCATGACCTGTTGATTTAAAGGTGCAACATTCTTGTTTGTTCTGGTAGTATGACTGTGCGTGCACCCCGATGGTTTAATCCAGCAGTTGCAGGGTATCCCCGCAACTGCTGGTGGCCTTATAGAACAATTTCCTGAAATGTGCGTTTATATAAGGAAATTAACGGCTTTTTTAGCTAAATTTGCCGCCTTAACTGCGAAAATCTCCGAATGGTAAAAAAGAAGATACTGCGTACACTTGTTGAATTAGCCAATATTCATCGGTTTGTGATGCGTTTCTTCCGGGAAGTGTTTCGGCCACCGTATGAGTTTAAGGAAATTGTCCGGCAATGCTACGAAATTGGATGGAAATCGTTGCCGCTCATTTCGCTTACCGGCTTTATTACCGGTATTGTATTTACCAACCAATCGCGGCCGTCACTGGCCGAGTTCGGGGCTACTTCGTGGCTGCCTGCATTGATATCCATTGCCATCATCCGGGCATTGGCGCCGCTCGTTACCGCGCTGATTGCCTCGGGCAAGGTCGGTTCGCAAATCGGTGCTGAACTAGGTTCCATGAAGGTGACCGAGCAGATTGACGCCATGGAAGTATCGGGTACAAATCCATTTAAATTCCTGGTGGTAAGTCGCGTATTGGCTACCACTATTGGTATTCCCATATTGTCGTGCTATACGGCTGCCGTTGGTCTACTGGGGGCATTCCTCAGCGTCAACCAAGTGGAGAACACCAGCTTCAGGGTTTATTTCGACCAAGTGTTTGACGCGGTAACGTTCCTTGATGTGTTTTCACTGGTGCTGAAGGCTATCGTATTTGGTTTCACCATCGGTATCGTTGGCTGTTATCAGGGCTACCATTCGTCCAAAGGGACCGAAGGAGTCGGACGTGCGGCTAACTGGGCCGTTGTCATGTCGATGTTTCTGGTGTTTATCGAAGAGATTCTTATCGTACAAATCATTCAAGGCATGCGTGCATAATGTTGAAGACGGGCGGACATATCGACTACAATAAGCGGGTGATCACCGTGCGGGATGTGAGTAAATCATTCGGTGAGTTGGATGTACTGCGCGGGGTGGATCTGGATTTGTTTAAAGGTGAAAACCTCGTTGTGCTAGGTCGTTCGGGCACCGGTAAGTCGGTGCTGATCAAATTGATATCGGGGTTGCTTAAACCCGATACAGGCACTATCGAGGTGCTGGAGGAACAAGTGGATGAACTTGACGAAAAAGAACTGCAGCAGCTGCGGTTGAAAATCGGTTTTTCCTTCCAGAACAGTGCGCTATACGATAGCATGACCGTGCGCGAGAACCTGGAGTTCCCGCTAGTGAGGAACAAACGGCACTTGTCGCGCAAAGAAATAAATCACGAAGTGGAGGACGTGCTGGATGCGGTGGGGCTACTGCATACACTCAACCAGATGCCGTCAGAGTTATCAGGCGGGCAGCGTAAGCGTATCGGGATTGCCCGAACGTTGATCCTGCGGCCCGAAATCATGTTGTATGACGAGCCGACCGCCGGCTTGGATCCGATCACCTGCATCGAGATCAACGGGCTTATCAACGAAGTACAGGAAAAGTATAAAACCTCGTCGATCATCATTACGCATGATTTGGCGTGCGCTAAAAGCGTGGGCGACCGCATCGTAATGCTACTGGAGGGACGGTTTGAACGCGAAGGGAGTTTCGACCAGATTTTTGATACAGACGACGGCCGGGTAAAGCCGTTTCATGACTACAATTTTATTCAGTAACTATGAGTGCTAGCGAAAATAAACGTTCAGTAATCGTCGGATTGTTTGTGCTGATTGGTATCATCATCCTCGTGGCGGGCATTCTGGTGCTTGGCGGCCAGCAAAATCGCTTTTCGAAAACCGTTACGGTAACAACTGTGTTCGATGACGTCAGTGGATTGAAACCGGGTAACAATGTGTGGTTCTCGGGCGTGAAAATCGGAACAATCAAGAGTATTCGGTTCAAGAACCTCCAAGACGTGGAAATAGCCATGGACATCGAAGCGTCTTCGCGCGATTACATCAGCAAGGATGCTGTGGCTGAAATCGGGTCCGAAAGCTTCATCGGCAACAAGTTGATCGTCATTAAGGGAGGCAGCAGCGATGTGCCGGCCGTCGAAGATGGCGATGTATTGAAGGCAGCGGAAGCTGGTGGCCTTGATGCCATGATGGCCACCTTACAGGTGAATAACGAAAACTTGGTGGACATAACCCGTAATTTCGGTGAAATCAGCAGTCGTATCGCCCGCGGCGAAGGTACTATGGGGGCTGTGCTGACCGATTCACTGATGGCTGTGCAGATTAAGCAGATGATTAGCAACCTGAATCAGACGGCGGCCAATACCGCCAAAGCATCGGATGCGCTCGGCCAGTTGACCACCAAGCTCAATGCCGAAGGGACATTGATTAACGACCTGCTTACAGATACCGTGGTATATGGAAACCTCCGTGGCGCCGTGGCCGAATTGCAAGGTATCACCCAAACGGCATCGGCATTGGTAAGCAACCTCAACCAAACGGCCGGTAAACTCGACGATAAGGACAACGCCGTAGGTGTGTTGCTTAACGACCCCGAAGCGGCCGAAAACATTAAACAGACGCTGATAAACCTTGAGACAAGCACCGAAAAGCTGGATCAGAACATGGAAGCCCTGCAGCATAATTTCCTGTTCCGCGGGTTCTTCAGAAAGCAGGCGAAGCAAGCAAAGAAAGATTCGTTAGAAGCCGTGCGCTAATACGTTAGGTAGTTCCTCGACGTCCATCTCGCCCTGCTCGGTGACGCTGGCAAACTTCAGTGTAACGGTTTCATTCACCAGCAGCGGGTCGTAAGGGGTGCGTACCTTGATGTAATTGCGGCTGAATCCGTGCATGTACCCGTCCTTGATATCGCTTTCAAACAGTACGTCGCCTTCCTTATCCAATTGCATTTGGTAAAATGCACGCCGTTTCTTTTCCGATAGAATGTGTAGCATCTTGCTGCGTTCGCCCCGCTGGGCGCCCGGTACTGCACCGTCCATCTGTGCGGCAATCGTGTTTTCGCGCTCCGAATAGGTGAATACGTGCAAGTAGGAGATGTCCAGCTCGTTGAGGAACTGGTAGGTGTCGAGGAAGTCTTCGCGCGTTTCGCCTGGAAAGCCGACAATCACATCCACACCGATGCAGCAGTCGGGCATCAATGCCTTTATCTGCGCTACGCGATCGGCATACAGTTCCCGTTTATAGCGCCTGCGCATCAATCCAAGTATCCTGTTGGATCCGGATTGCAGGGGAATATGGAAGTGGGGCACGAACCGCTTGGATTGCGCCACGAAGGCGATGATTTCGTCAGTGAGCAGATTGGGCTCGATGGACGAGATGCGGAACCGCGATACTGATTTCACTTCATCCAGCGCTTTCACCAGATCAATGAACCGGTCGCTGCGCTCGCCGCCACGGATACCGAAGTCGCCGATGTTCACGCCCGTCAGCACAATCTCCTTGATGCCTGACGCACCAATCTCCTCGGCTTGCCTTACAATATCAGCGATGTTACCGCTGCGGCTGGCACCCCGTGCTAATGGGATGGTGCAGAAGGTGCAGGAGTAGTCGCACCCGTCCTGTACTTTCAGGAACGTCCGCGTCCGGTCGCCCATGGAAAAAGCAGGTATAAATACATTTGTCTCCGCAATTGGCGCGTTATGTATGATAGGTTTAGCTGATTTCGTTAACTCATTGATATGTTCAATGATATTGAATTTCTCCGCGGCCCCAAGTACCATGTCGACTCCTGGTATTTCGGTGATTTCGCGTGGCTTCAGCTGCGCATAGCAGCCTACCACCACGATGTAAGCTTCGGGCGAGTGGCTCAAGGCTTCGCGGACCACCTTGCGGCATTTCCGGTCGGCATTCTCGGTCACTGAGCAGGTGTTGATTACATAAATATCCGCCGGGGTATGGAATGGTGTGGGCGTGTAGCCGGCATCTTGGAATATACGGCCGATGGCCGATGTTTCCGAAAAGTTCAGCTTACATCCCAGGGTATAAAATGCGACTCGCTTGCTCATATCAGACCGGCAAAGGTACGGAGAAAACCGCGAATTACTAAAGGCTAGCTAAATTCTCCGTGAGTAACTGCAGTTTAGCCTCGGCATCCGCCTGCTTGTTCCGTTCGTTGGCCACGATTTCCGGTTTTGCGTTTTGTACGAACCGCTCGTTGGCCAATTTGGCGTTCACCGATTTCAGGAAGCCGTTGAGGTAGGCAATCTCTTTGGTAATCCGTTCCTTTTCGGCTTCCACATCGATTTGTTCAGCGATATCCACATAGCACTCGTCCTTGCCCACGAGGAAGCTCGTTGCACCGGCAGGTTTTTCTGCCGTGAAGCGTATATCGGCCACATTGGCCATTTTTTCCAGTGCCTCGGCATAACGGGCATAATCCACGTCTGACGTAGCATGGAGTGCCAGCGGCAGCGTGGTTTTGGGCGATAGTTGCTTTGCATTGCGGAGGTTGCGTATTTCGGATACCACCTGCTGGATGACGGTGAAGTCGGCCAGTACCTTGCCGTCGTACGTGTCGCTTTGCGGGTATTCGGCCACGATGCAGCAATCGCGCGCATCGCGTTTGCCGAACAGGTCGTCGTGCCACAGCTCCTCGCTGATGAACGGCATAAAGGGGTGGATGAGTTTGAGCACCGACTCGAAAAAGTCCCTGGTGGCCTCAAAGGCTTCCCGTGCAATGGGTTGCTGGTACGCGGGTTTCGCCAGTTCGAGGTACCACGAGCAGAAATCGTCCCACACCAGTTTGTAAGTAGCCATCAGCGCATCGGATATTCGGTAGGTGGCAAAGTGCCCTTCAATTTCGGCCAGTGCCTGGTTGAAGCGGTGGCCGAACCATATTGCTGCCTCCCGCTGTGCGGACGTGGCCGCGCTGTCGTCTACTTCCCAGCCTTTTACCAGCCGGAAGGCATTCCAGATCTTATTGGCGAAATTACGGCCCTGCTCACAGTAGGATACATCAAACATCAGGTCATTGCCGGCGGGCGAGGAGAGGAGCATGCCCACGCGCACACCGTCGGTGCCGTATTGTTCCATCAGCTCGATGGGGTCTGGAGAGTTTCCGAGCGATTTGGACATTTTGCGGCCCTGTTTATCGCGCACAATGCCGGTGAGGTACACGTTCTTGAAGGGTGGAGTGCCGCGGAATTCATGGCCGAAGATGATCATGCGGGCTACCCAGAAAAACAGGATTTCCGGTGCGGTGACCAGGTCGTTGGTAGGGTAGTAGTAGTTGATGTCTTCGTTGTCGGGGTGCCGTGTGCCATCGAATACCGACATGGGCCACAAGCCCGATGAGAACCAGGTGTCGAGCACGTCGTCTTCCTGCCGGATGTCATCGGTGGTTTTGCCTTCAGCGATGAACTGCGCCAGGGCTTCCGATTCCGTTTTGGCCACCACCCATTCGCCGTTGGCGTTGTACCACGCCGGTATGCGCTGGCCCCACCACAATTGCCTACTGATGGTCCAGTCCTTGATGTTTTCCATCCAGTGTCGGTACGTGTTGATGAACTTGTCGGGGATGAGCTTCACGTCGCCGTTTAGCACGTAGTCGAGCGCCGGCTTGGCCAGCTCCTGCATGCGGCAGAACCACTGCATGGAGAGCTTGGGCTCGATGGCAGCATCGGTACGCTCGGAAAAGCCCACCTGTGAGGTGTAGGACTCCGTTTTCTCCAGCAGCCCTGCCTCGTCGAGCAGTTTGGCCACGGCCTTGCGGGCTTTGAAGCGGTCTTCGCCTACCAGTATGCCGGCTTTCTCGTTGAGCGAGCCATCGTCGTTGAGGATATCGATGACTTCGAGGTTATGCTTCTGTCCCAGTTCGTAGTCGTTCAGGTCGTGCGCCGGAGTCACCTTCAGGCAGCCGGTACCGAAGGCGATATCGACATATTCATCTTCGATGATGGGTATTTCGCGGTTCACGAGCGGCACAATGGCCGTTTTGCCTTTGAGGTGTGCCCAGCGTTCGTCGTTCGGGTTGATGCAGATGGCGCTATCGGCCATGATGGTTTCCGGCCGGGTGGTGGCGATGGTGAGGTAGGCGGGAGCATCGCCCGGCGCACCTTTTACCACATACCGTACATAGTAGAGTGTCTGGTTCACCTCGCGGCGGATGACTTCTTCATCCGACACGGCCGTGCGGCCCTGCGGGTCCCAATTGACCATCCGTACACCCCGATAGATATATCCTTTGCGGTACAGGCGGATGAACGTATCAATGACCGCATCGGAGAGGTCGGGGTCCATGGTAAACCGTGTCCGATCCCAGTCGCAAGACGCCCCCAGCTTTTCGAGCTGCTTCAGGATGATACCGCCGTACTTCTCCTTCCACTCCCATGCATAATCAAGGAACTGTTCACGTGTGAGGTCTTTTTTGCTGATACCGCGCTCTTTAAGCATAGTTACAACCTTGGCTTCAGTAGCAATAGAGGCGTGGTCGGTGCCTGGTACCCAGCATGCATTTTTACCCTGCATGCGGGCACGGCGGATGAGTACATCCTGTATGGTGTTGTTGAGCATGTGCCCCATGTGGAGCACGCCCGTTACGTTGGGTGGTGGCATCACGATGGTGTAGGGCTCCCGGTCATCGGGTACCGACCGGAAAAAGCCGTTTTCCATCCAATAGGAATACCATTTGTCTTCGGCTTCCCTGGGGCTGTATGTCTTGGATATCTGCATGGAATCGTCTGCTTTTATAGCGTTTTTTTGGGTTGCAAAATTAGTGAAAGATAAGGCGTAAAGCAAATTGGTTTACACACTTCGTGGGATGGTGTCACTTCCCGGGATGCTACCTTTGTTGATCAACATAAGCTTGTTGTTATACAACATAGGTTCTTTGTTATACAACATAGGTTCTTTGTTATACAACATAGGCTCGTTGTTA
>Ga0182739_1004330_pt1 | contig 11796 bp, 7 predicted proteins | sample eDN5th30CBELigBY_FD_128873 | JGI IMG/M metagenome (GOLD analysis project Ga0182739, IMG submission 128873) | Enriched backyard soil microbial communities from Emeryville, California, USA - eDNA 5th pass 30_C BE-Lig BY (version 2) (version 2) | ecosystem: Environmental > Terrestrial > Soil >... | reverse complement strand
TTACTGGCGCTGTAACCGGGTGCCTGCCGGCTGCCGCGCATCCCCGCTACAGACGTGATTGCCGCCAAATGCCCTCCGCCGCGTTCCCTGAAATAATTGAACGCCCAGTCGGCCAGCTGCGTAAATGCCCGCACATTAAGGTCAATCATCCGCTGTTCTACTTCGAAATCCAATGCCGGGTTGGTATCGCCACCCCCGGCGCTGATCACGATGATATCCACACCACCCATGGCCGCAATAAGCCCTTCCAAATGGACGATGTTCGCAGCTGTATCTGTTACATCAAATGCAGCAGTATAGTAATGGTCCGGCCGGGCGGCTTCCATGTCGTGAAGCAAAGGCTTTCGTCGGCCGGTAATGCCTACCCGGTGGCCCCTGGTCGCACAAACTTCCGCCAGTGCCCGTCCAATGCCTGACGTCGCCCCGATGATGATAATCTTTTTACTTTCCATAGCCACACGGGCCGTCTCATTCTTAGCTCCACGACCACCCGCTAAAGGTAGAAACAATTCGCTAATTCCAGGATATTTGACGCCCTTGGTTATCCGATAGTATTTTGTATCTTTGCACAAAGGGCCGTTATTACCTTTCGTTTTGCTTCCCACCCCAGCTTGCAAATCATCGAAAAGCGGTATTGACCCTGAGATAAGTGTTTAATTTAAAATCATCAATGGGAAGATCACAAGAGACATTCAGTAAAAAAGAAAACGCCAAGAAACGACAACAGAAGAAAAAAGAGAAAGAACAACGCCGTGAAGAAAAGCGGCAGGCCGGCGCATCCAATAAAGGCAAAAGCCTGGACGACATGCTTGCTTATGTGGATGAGTACGGCAACATCACCAATACTCCACCAGACCCTAAGAAACTCAAGCCGGTATCGGCAGATGAGATCCTAATCAGCACGCCCAAACTCGAAGACATTGAAGACGCCGACGGCATGCGTAACGGCCGTGTTGCATATTTCAACGAATCGAAGGGTTATGGTTTCATCAATGACGGAATGACGGGCGAACGTATTTTTTTCCACGTCAACGACCTTACCGAACCTATTGCCGAAGACGACCGCGTCGAATTTAACATTGTAAAAGGCCAGCGGGGCCCGCAGGCAGCAGACGTCAAAAAAATCAGCTAAACCTGATTGTCGCCTTGGAGGCGGACATCGCCGAGCCCTTCAGGATGTGCGCCCATCGCTGCGCGGGAAAAGATATGCAGGTCAAAGCTGCCACAATTATCCCATTTTTTATTACGTTTGCGTTATGTCTGTAAACAAGGAAATCAAACGCATCACCACCCATACCATCCGGGAGATGAAGAGCCGTGGTGAGAAAATAGCGATGCTTACGGGGTACGATTATTCCATGGCGCGCGTGTTGGACGATTCGGGTATCGACATTATCCTCGTGGGCGACTCGGCAGCCAACGTGATGGCCGGATATGAAACCACGGTACCCATTACGCTCGAAGAGATGATATACCACGCATCAGCGGTCGTGCGGGCTGCAAACCATGCATTGGTGATTGTCGATCTGCCGTTCGGCTCTTACCAGGGCGACAGCAGCGATGCACTGAAAGCGGCCGTGCGCGTGATGAAGGAAACCGGCGCCCATGCACTGAAAGTGGAGGGTGGTATCGAAATCCAGGAAACGGTACAGCGCATCGTCAACGCCGGTATCCCCATGATGGGGCACCTGGGCCTTACCCCTCAATCCATCTACAAATTCGGCACCTATACCGTAAGGGCAAAAGAAGATGCCGAGGCTGAAAAACTCAAATCGGACGCGAAAGTACTGGAAGAAGCCGGTTGCTTTGGCGTGGTGTTGGAGAAAATACCGGCTGCGCTGGCGGCCGAGGTAACAGCTACCATCGGTATACCCACGATTGGTATCGGCGCCGGGCCACATTGCGACGGACAGGTACTGGTGGTACACGATATGCTTGGTATCAACAAAGGGTTCAAACCACGGTTCCTCCGTCAGTATGCCAACCTGTATGACGAAATAGGCAGTGCCGTAAGCAGCTACATCAAAGATGTAAAGTCAACTAACTTTCCGAACGAGAAAGAGCAGTATTAAACGGTTATATCGGCGTGCTGGCTACGTATTGATGGCTTGCCAGATCAGGTCTTTGAGCTGCTGGACATTTTTGCCAGACACCGACGAAATAAACAGACTGGGGATCCCGGCAGGGAGTTCCTTTTTCATTTCCGCTTCCAGTTCGTCGTCGAGCATGTCTGACTTGGTAATGGCCAGGATACGGGGCTTGTCTTTCAGTTCTGGATTAAACGCCATGAGTTCGTTCAGCAAGATTCCATATTCTTCGGCAATGGTCCGATCCGTATCGGCCGGCACCATAAACAACAACACGGAATTGCGCTCGATATGGCGTAGGAAACGATGCCCAAGTCCTTTCCCTTCCGATGCCCCTTCAATGATACCCGGGATATCGGCCATCACGAACGATTTATTGTCACGGTAGGAAACGATACCCAGATTGGGTACCAGTGTGGTAAACGGATAATCGGCAATTTCGGGCTTCGCTGCCGACACAACCGAAAGCAGTGTCGACTTCCCCGCATTGGGGAAACCCACCAAACCTACATCGGCAAGTACTTTCAGTTCGAGGATCATCCATTCCTCCTTGCCCGGCTCACCCGGCTGCGCAAACCGTGGAGTCTGCTGCGTGGGGCTTTTGAAATGCCAGTTTCCCAGTCCGCCACGCCCCCCCGCGGTAAGTACTTTTACCTCGCCGTCTTCCGTGATATCAAAAAGCACTTCGTTGGTTTCGGCATGGCGCACCACGGTACCCAACGGCACTTCCAACACTTCGTCCTTGCCATTGGCGCCAAACTTCAGTGCACTGGCCCCTGGCTGGCCATCTTCGGCGATAACGTGTTTACGGTATTTCAAGTGAAGCAATGTCCACAATTGCGTGCTACCTTTAAGGAGGATGTGGCCGCCACGGCCACCATCGCCCCCATCGGGGCCACCCTTGGCGGTAAACTTATCGCGGTGCAAATGCGCAGAGCCAGCCCCACCCTTACCTGAACGGCAGCATATCTTTACATAGTCTACGAAGTTCGAACCTTGTGCCATGTGGAATTAGAACGCGGATACCGCGGATTTAAAGGGTTTATGCAGTAACTAACTTGCGTTGCCACGCACCGCAGTTAACCAGCCATCTACGATATCCTTGACCTCAGCAAAGATAGCCTCAATGTCGCCGATGCCATTTACCTTGGTCAGCTTTCTCTGCTGTTCGTAGTAAGGCAATACGTGGATGGTTTTATTGAAGTACTCCTCGATACGTTTTTTCAATTTCTCGCTATCGTCATCAGCACGGTTGCTAATGGCTTTACGCTTAGCAATACGTGCAGTGAGCTCCGCCTCAGTCACATCGAGTGCAATCACACCTGTGATACCGGATCCTTTCGATTCAAGAAAGCGGTCCAGCGCTTCTGCCTGTGCCACAGTACGCGGAAATCCATCGAAGATAAAGCCTTTTGCCTGCGGATTCTTGTCGATCTCTTCCTCCAGCATGGCAATGGTGATGGAATCGGGCACCAATTCGCCATCGGCAATCAGTTTGCTCACGCGCTGTCCCAATTCCGTTTGGTTGCTGATATGCGCCCTGAATAGGTCGCCCGTAGAGATATGCACCAACTGATATTGGTCGATAAGCTTTTGCGATTGAGTTCCCTTCCCCGCTCCCGGAGGGCCAAATAAAACAAGGTTTAGCATCATATATCCGTGAAAAATAATAGCCTAACCGGTATACTGATTAGGCTATATGGGTGAAACATGTGCGCTTGAAGGGAGTCGAACCCCTAACCTCCTGATCCGTAGTCAGGTGCTCTATCCAGTTAAGCTACAAGCGCGTTCCCGATTCGGTTCGCAAAGATAGGAATCTGATTGATACCTACGAAATATTTTTGAAAAAATACCGGATAAAGCCGTCAACATTGCATTAGTTCGCTGATTTTATTACCTTTAAGGCAAAACATATTCATCACATCAAATGTTACTCCATCATATGGACTACAATAAAAGCCTAATAAAACGAAAGCGGATCCGCATCGGAGACATTAGCATCAGTTATTTATTGAAAGACGCCGAACCTGCCGATCACACAGTTGTATTTGTCCATGGTTTCCCATTCAACAAAAACATGTGGATACCGCAACTGGAGGGGCTCCCTCCTTCCATCAGAGGCATTGCGATGGATGTAAGGGGCCACGGCAACAGCACAACGGGCCATGGTTTTTTTAGTGTAGATGTGTTTGCTAAAGATCTCTTGGTGTTTCTGCGGAAAATGGCGATCAAGCGTGCTGTCCTTTGCGGCATTTCCATGGGTGGATATATTGCCCTGCGGGCATACCAGATCCAACCAGAAGGATTCGCGGGTTTGGTATTGTGCGACACCAATTCCATCGCCGACGACAACGCTGCTAAACAAAAGCGTTTTGACACCATCCAATCCGTGCTTAAGAATGGCAAACGGGCATTTTCCATCGGATTTGTCAACAACGTCTTTGCGCAAAAAACACTAGCCGAAAACCCCGCAGCTATCGATTTGATCAAAAGTAGCATCCGCCGGAACACGGAAAGCAGTATCTGCGCGACCCTGCTCGCGCTGGCATCACGCACCGATACGACCGATAGCCTCAAAGCCATCACCGTACCCACCTTGGTTATCCGCGGAGCGGAAGACCGCATCACGCCGCGCGAACAGTCAGACATACTCGTCGCTGAGATACCCGGCGCAACCTACCTGGAAGTTCCCCATTGCGGGCACCTACCCAACCTCGAAGACGCTACCCGTTTCAATATGGAACTGATGGCATTTCTAGATCATATCCCTACAACATAACCCCATCGCGGTCAGGCCAATGTAAAAATCAAACTTACACGTTGTGTTGTCGCACGACGGATGTTTACTTTGCAGCATATTTGCCTGATATACCGGCATGAAGAAAACCATCAAACGTATGTTGCTAATCTTGACTATCGCCTGTGCGATACTCGTTGCGGGGGTTATTATATTTACCCGCCAACCGCCCTTCGGCAGGGTCCCGCAAGGGCAACGGGTGGAGCGGATCGAAAACTCGCCCAACTATAAAAACGGTCGTTTCCAGAACCTTGAAAACACTCCCGATTTGGCCGAAGGAGTCAATATGCTCACCGTGTTATGGAGCTTCCTCTTTAAAAAAACACCCCGGCAGGTGCCGGTAGATCCTATTCCTTCCGTCAAAACCGACCTTCACCAGCTTGATGCCCAAACCGATGTACTCGTCTGGTTTGGCCACTCTTCTTATTTCATGCAAGTAGACGGCAAGAAACTATTGGTAGATCCGGTATTCAACGGGCACGCCTCGCCGGTATCGTTTACGACGAAAAGTTTTCCGGGTACGACTGGCTACCACGTAACGGAAATGCCGGACATCGACTACCTGATCATCACACACGACCATTGGGATCACCTCGACTACAACACGGTCAAACAACTGCAGCCGAAAGTCGGCCAGGTGATCTGTCCGTTGGGCGTAGGTGCACACCTCGAATACTGGGGTTATCCGCCCCAAAAAATCGTTGAACTGGACTGGCATGAATCGACCCAACTGGCTGAAGGCTTTACGTTACGTGCCACTCCGGCACGCCACTTTTCGGGCCGGGGGATAAAACGCAACGGCACGCTGTGGGCTTCGTTCGTACTGAATACACCTGCGCAACGGATATTTATTGGTGGCGACAGCGGCTATGGAACACATTTTTCACAGATCGGCAAACAATACGGGCCGTTTGATCTGGCCATCCTCGAAAATGGCCAATACCACCCCTACTGGATATACATCCATACCTTACCCGAACAGGTTATCCTCGCCGCACAAAACCTCGGCGCAAAACGCGTACTGCCGGTGCATAACTCCAAATTCTCCCTCGCCATGCATGCCTGGGACGACCCGCTCATCGACTTGACCAAAGCCAACGCAAAAACCGGGATGCCGCTGCTTACGCCCATGATTGGCCAACCCGTACACCTACGGGATACCACACAAACCTTCGAACGGTGGTGGGAAGGGGTACGCTGATACACAGCACACTCCCTGAAAACCGCGATTTTCGAATTTCATGGGAATGGATGTAAGGATTTACATGGCGTTTTGTGTACATTCGCTTTGGTAAATCCGTCATCACTATGAACAAAGCCAATTGGATTCCCGCCCGCAAAACAACCCTGATTGCTGCGGCAGGCGTTATCATCGTCGTCATTATCGCTTTTTTTCTCTGGAGATACAACCAGTCTAATGTGGTAAATGCCAACAATACCGCTTTCGCCAAATATGTGGAGGCATATACCGCCGGCGTTGTTTCGCGCGAAAGTACGGTGCGCGTACGACTGGCCTCGCAGGTCAGCACATTCCAGCAGACAAACGAAGAAGACAACCGGAAACTTTTCTCCATTAACCCGGGAGTAAAGGGGAAAACGTATTGGATAGACGCGCGAACGGTAGAGTTCAGGTCCGACGAGCCACTTAAACCGGGGCGGGAGTACAACGTCACTTTCCACCTCAGTGAGGTGGCCGACGTGAGCAATGATCTCAAAAACTTCACGTTTAACTTCAAAGTTATCGAACCGTCATACAACGTGGAAATCGACGGACTGACGTCGCAAACGTCAACAGCCACCGGGTTGATGAAACTTACGGGGCGCATCGCTTTTGCCGATGCGGAACTGCCGGAAGATATCGAAAAAATATTGACAGCATCTTCACAGGGCGGAACCCTGTACCACATCAAATGGCAGCACAACACGCAGACACGATTATCTACTTACGTCATCGATTCGATACCACGGGCCGATAAGGCGAGCAACCTGATCATGAAGTGGGACGGCCGCTCCATCGCGGCGGCCAAAGATGGCGATAAAACAATCGAAATACCCGCTAAAGGCACCTTTAAAGTGCTGGATATCCGCGCCGTTCACGAACCGGAACAATATGTGCTGGTTCAATTCTCAGACCCCATCCTCGTCGCGCAGCAGCTCAGCGGGCTTATCGATATCGCTGGCATGCAGGATCTGCGCTATACCATCGATGGCAGTGAGGTAAAGGTATATGCGCCTGATCGCCTCGAAGGAGACTACGCCATTGCCGTGAACGAAGGCGTGGAGAACATCAGTAACCGGAAAATAACGGATGCCTATGCGGCCAACGTCAATTTCGAGAACCGGCTGCCTGCTGTCAGCATTCCGGGGAAGGGCACCATCCTCCCGGGCTCAGGCAAACTCACGATGCCGTTTGAGGCGGTAAACTTACGGGCCGTTGACGTGACCATCGTTAAAATCTTTGAAAACAACGTGCCACAATATTTCCAGAATACCTACGAAAGCAACTATGAACTGCGGCGCGTGGCCCGGCCCGTGGTACAAAAAACCATCGCGTTGGACGACGACAAAAGCATAAACCTGCACCGCAAAAACCGCTTTTCACTCGATATCGACCAACTGCTCAAAGCCGAACCGGGCGCCATTTACCGGGTACTTATCGGATTCAGGCACAGCTACTCGGTATACCCATGCAGCGACGCAGATACCCAGGCCATCGCCGAGGCAGAGGCGGAGCAGCAAAGCTATTATTACAGCGATGGGATTGATGAAGACGACGAATTCTGGGCGCGTTATAACAATTACTATCCATACGATTATGACTGGGATGAGCGCGATAACCCGTGCCACAGCGCTTATTATACCACCGGCCGCTGGGCAAGCCGCGATATGCTGGCTTCAAATATCGGACTCATTGCTAAACGCGGCAACGACAACAGCGTCACCGTAATCGCCACCAGCATCCTCACCGCACAACCTATGCATGATGTGGAGGTGAAACTGCTCGATTATCAACAGCAGGTGATTCAGACCGCCACCACAAACGGTGACGGATTCGCTGAATTTCAAGCATCGCGCAAACCGTTCATGCTCATTGCCTCCAAAAACGAAGAACGCGGATACCTCAAACTGGACGACGGTTCTTCCCTCCCGCTGAGCCGCTTTGATGTGGGGGGCGATATCGTACAGAAAGGCATCAAAGGCTTTCTGTATGGCGAACGGGGCGTATGGCGTCCGGGCGACTCGCTTTTCGTAGGTTTCATCATGGAAAACCAATCGGCCAACCTGCCGGAAGGCCACCCCGTTACGTTTGAGTTGTTCAACCCCAAGGGGCAGCTGACCAAACGACTGGTGGAGGCTAAGCACACCAATGGGTTCTATACCTTCAAGACCCGTACGGAAACCACCGCGCCGACGGGCAATTGGGTGGCCAAGGTCAGTGTGGGGGGTGCTGTGTTTCAAAAGACGCTCAAAATTGAAACCGTAATGCCCAACCGGCTGAAAATCGACCTTGACTTCGGCGGCCGGAAGGTATTGGATAAAGGAAGTGCCACGCCCGTCAACCTTTCGGCAGCATGGTTATTCGGCGCGGAAGTACAAGGACTCAAAGCCCGGGTTGAAGCGGTGATAACGCCGGTAAAAACCACCTTTGACGACTACCGCGGCTACACGTTTGACGACCCGACGCGCAGCTTCACCAGAGAAAGTGAAGTGCTGTTTGACGGTACGCTGGATGGTGCCGGGAAAGCGGCCTTTTCTGCCGATGTCGCGGCAACAAACGGCGCCCCCGGCATGCTCCGGGCCAGTTTTACCACCCGCGTGTTTGAACCGGGAGGCAATTTCAGCATCGACAACATCAGCATGCCCTATAGTCCGTACACCAGCTACCTCGGTGTGCGTACGCCACAGGGAGATCAGCTCTCAGGCAGGCTACTCACCGACGAAAACCATGAAGTGGACATCGTGGCCGTAGATGCAACAGGCAAAAAACTAACCGGACAGCGCCGGGTACAGGTAGAATTTTATAAAATACGGTGGCGCTGGTGGTGGAACCAAGAAGGTGAATACCTTGGCAACTTCACACAGGACAAATACAACCAGCTGCTCAAAAAAGAAACCATCACGCTTAACAATGGAAGTGGTAAATGGAGCGTCCGCGTAAATTATCCCGATTGGGGACGCTACCTCGTGCGGGTAGTCGATCCGGAAAGTGGTCACGCTTCGGGCCGTACACTCTACATCGACTGGCCAGGGTGGGCCCAGCGCGAGCAGCAGAATAACCCCACAGAAGCATCCATGCTGTCATTCACCGCCGATAAAGAAACCTACCGCGCTGGTGAAAAAGTAACGCTGACCATTCCGTCTTCCGCCGGCGGGCGCGGGCTGATCAGTATCGAAAACGGCAGTCGCGTGCTGCAAAGCTGGTGGATTGATACCAAACAGGGACAAACCGTTTACAGCTTCGAGACGACCGAAGAGATGGCCCCCAATGTATTTGTAAACGTGACTTTGCTGCAACCGCACCAACAGACAGCCAACGACCTGCCCATACGCATGTATGGGGTAATACCTCTGCTGATCGAAAACCCAAAAACGATCCTTAAGCCGCAGATAGGTATCGCCGAGACGCTGCGGCCGGAAACCGAATCGCGTATCTCCGTATCCGAATCTACCGGCAAGGCCATGACGTATACGATCGCTATCGTAGACGAAGGCCTACTCGATCTTACCCGTTTCAAGACACCCGACCCACATGCTAGCTTCTACGCCCGCGAAGCGCTGGGCGTGAACTCCTGGGATCTCTTTGACCAGGTGCTCGGTGCATGGGGCGGCGACCTGGAGCGCATCCTCAGTATCGGGGGCGACGGCGAGATCGATCGGAATGTAAATCCGGCTAAAGCCAACAGGTTCCAGCCCGTGGTTAAATTCCTCGGCCCCTTCACCTTGCGCAAAGGGCAGACCAATACTCACGATTTTACGTTACCGCAATACATCGGCTCCGTACGCGCAATGGTAATAGCTGGCCAGGACGGTGCATACGGGTTTGCTGAAAAAGCCGTCGCTGTGAAAAAGCCGCTCATGCTGCTGGCCACGCTGCCGCGCGTGATTGGCCCGGGTGAAACGTTCAAGCTGCCGCTCACTGTTTTTGCCATGGAAAACCAGGTGAAGCAGGTGAGCCTTGACGTTACCGCATCGGGTGGCCTTGCCGTACAGGATGGAAAACAGACCCTGGCATTCGCCCAACCGGGTGAACAGATGGCGTATGCCTCCGTGACCGTAGGTAACGAAACGGGTGTAGGCAAGCTCCGCGCTGTGGCGAAAAGCGGGTCGGAAACGGCCGTTTATGAAATCGAGATCGATATCCGTAACCCCAACCCGTTCATCACCTCGGTTGATAAAGATGAAATAGCCGGCAACGGCACATGGCAGCGGACCATCGCCCCCCTTGGCCCTGGCAACGGGAATACAGGTACCGTGGAGGTATCGTCGCTTCCTCCCATTAACCTGGCTAAACGCCTGAATTACCTGATCCGCTACCCTTACGGCTGCGTGGAACAGGTGACGTCAAGCGTGTTCCCCCAACTGATGCTCGATAGGCTTGTCGAACTCGAGGATCAGGATAAAGCGGCCATTGAACGGAATATCAAAGCGGGAATAAACCGGTTCCGCAATTACCAGCTGCCTAATGGCGGACTCGGCTACTGGCCGGGAGCCACTGAAGTTAATGAGTGGGGTACAAACTATGCCGGCCATTTCCTGCTGGAGGCACAGGCCAAAGGATATACGCTGCCCGCAGGATTCCTCGATAGCTGGTTGCGCTACCAACGGGGCGCCGCACAGGGATGGGCACCCAACCAGTACAACTGGCGGGGTGGCGACCTGGTGCAAGCCTACCGGCTCTACTTGCTGGCACTGGCCAAGGCCCCCGAAATCGGTGCAATGAACCGCCTTAAGGAATTCCCTTACTTATCTGATGAGGCTGCCTGGCGGCTGGCTGCAGCCTATCAACTGGCCGGTCAGGGCATCGTGGCCAACCAGTTGGTGAAAGGCAGGACCACGGACGTGAAACCCTATGAAAATGCCGGGCGTACCTTTGGGTCCGCACTGCGCGACCGTGCCATGGTTCTCGAAACGCTCGACCTGATGGGACGCAGACAGGATGCCGAACGGGTATTGCTGTCCGTGGCAGCAGGGCTCGACAACGACCAGTGGTATAGTACGCAAACCACGGCCTACGCGCTGCTAGCCATTGGCAAGTTTGGTGGAAGCGACCAACGGAAGAACAGTTTTGACTATACGCTGAACGGCGAATCGACGAGCGTGAACGCAGACACGTACCTGTATCGCATCCCCGTAGACATGAATAAGGCAAATAATGCCCTGCGTATCGAAAACAAGGGAGCGAACAAGCTGTATGTCCGGGTGATCCGCGAAGGCCAGTTGCCGGTGGGCGAAAACCCGCCGACGCGCAACAACCCCGAATTGCTCACCATGAACGTGCGGTACACGAATCGGCAAGGCGAGGTTATCGACCCCGCGGCATTAGCGCAGGGAACGGATTTCGTTGCGGAGGTAACGCTCAAGAACACAGGTAGCATGGGAACGTACGAACACATGGCGCTCGCACAGATATTCCCGTCAGGGTGGGAAATAATCAATACGCGACTGAATGACACCCAATCGACGGTGCACTCGTCGCCGGCCACCTACCAGGATATCCGCGACGACCGGGTGCTTACCCACTTCAACATCAGGCAGCAGGAAACCCTTACTTACCGCGTGCTGTTGAATGCATCGTATATAGGCAGGTATTTCTTACCGTCGGTAAGCGCGGAAGCGATGTATGACAATCGGATACAAGCGACAACGCCGGGCCGGTGGGTGGAGGTTGTTAATTAGTGCCGCGAAGGGCTT
>Ga0182739_1004328_pt1 | contig 11799 bp, 4 predicted proteins | sample eDN5th30CBELigBY_FD_128873 | JGI IMG/M metagenome (GOLD analysis project Ga0182739, IMG submission 128873) | Enriched backyard soil microbial communities from Emeryville, California, USA - eDNA 5th pass 30_C BE-Lig BY (version 2) (version 2) | ecosystem: Environmental > Terrestrial > Soil >... | reverse complement strand
GGCAGCGCGCCATCGATACCCTGCATGTAGTAAATGAACAGCATCACAGCCTCCAAAACGGGGAACGACTCAACGAGTTGCGGGCCGCCATCGTGCTCATCAAACATTTCATTCATCTGCTTCCCGGATCTCCTCATCCGGAATTGGCCTTGCGACATTTTCAGGAATTTCTGGAAAACCTGTTTCAGCAACCCAACTGGCTGGAACAACTCAGCCAGTTACAGGATTCCCAGGTGCTCTCCGCCTTGGCGACACTGCTGGGAAACAGCAATTTTCTCTGGGACGATTTTTTACGATTGCAACACGAAAACCTGTTCCCCGTCGTCACCAATGTGGCCGGGCTGCAGCAACCCAAATCTCGCGAGACACTGGATCTGGAGCTCATGTCTCTCTTGAAGGCGGAGTCGGATTTCTCTGCCCGGCTGGTCGCCTTAAATGCGTTTAAAGATCGCCAGATGATGCGCGTGGATATGCGGCATATTCTCCGCCTGCAGAAAAATTTTGGCGATTTTGGACGCGAACTGACCGAGGTTGCAGAGTCTGTGGTCGCAGCCGCCTGTGAATTGAGCGCTGCCGAACTCGCGGCATGTTATGGCATTCCCCGTTCGATTGATGGAAGTCCCGCCAATTTCAGCGTGTGTGCCCTGGGAAAATTTGGGGGCTGGGAACTGGGATATGCATCCGACATCGAATTGATGTTTCTCTATGACCACGACGGTCAGACGGATGGCCCCGAATCTCTGTCCAACGCAGATTACTTTCAGCGGCTGGTGCGTCAGTTTCAACAGACGATCACATCTCGTCGTCGGGGTATTTTTGAATTGGATCTGCGGTTGCGGCCTTATGGAAACGCCGGTGCCCTGGCAGTGTCGCTGGAATCATTTGCGAATTACTTTGGCCCGCAGGGAACCGCCTGGCCGTATGAACGGCAGGCATTGGTGAAGTTGCGACCCGTGGCAGGCAACAGACAACTTGGGGAACGAATCGTTCAGTTGCGGGATCAATTGATTTATCGCGGTGAAGCTTTCGATGTGCAAGCCATGCGGGCCATGCGGGAAAAGCAAAATCGTCAGCTTGTCCAGCCTGGAACTTTCAATGCCAAATTGAGTCCCGGCGGTCTGGTAGACTGCGAGTATCTGGTCCAGGGACTCCAGGTCACGTTTGGACATCTCGATCCCGCAGTGCGAGAGCCCAATACTCGCGAAGCCATACGCGCCCTGGGGCGGCTGGGGATTTTGACTGAAAAAATACAGGATCAATTGCAGATCGGCTATCAGTTCTGGCGGCAGGTGATTGACGCTTTGCGCGTGGTGCGGGGAAATGCTGCTGACCTGACCATTCCGGACATTCATAGCGAAGAATTTGCCTTCCTCGCGAGACGGATGAGAAACATTGACGATGCTTTACCTCGCCAACAAAATCTACAACAGGACCTGGAACGCCATACCCGGAATGTCATCGGTATTTCGGCAAATCTCCCGCTGCTGCTGCAGCAGACCGTGTCCCCCATTCTTCCATCACAAACCTGACAGGAACGACGGCGGCAGAATTCCTCAAGCAGAACAGATTCCAGTACGGGACGACTGATTGCCTTGCCTGCATTTGATAAGATCGCGTTCCCGGAGAACAGGGCCCTTATCAGACCGGTTCTCAGAGTCTGTCCCGAAAGGTGCTTTGTCAGTCGAGATCGAGCGATTTGCGTTCTGACAAGGAAGCCGAAGCAGGCGAATCCCCAGGATTCGTCGATGCAGGCTGACGAAGTTCAGAACGCAAAAGAGCCGATCGCAGCCCAAATTGACCTTTCGGGACAGACTCTCAATTGAATTCTTCATGGAAATGCGAGGGAAAGAATGTCTGGTGGATCTCGTTTGAGGCGTATCGTGCAACCGGCGATTCTGCTGCTGTTGCTGGGGAGTACTGTTTGCACGACGGCACTGGCTGAAGAAGGGTATCAGAGCCTTTTCAACGGAAAAGATCTCACGGGGTGGGATGGAAACCCGGAATTGTGGTCGGTTCAGGACGAGGCGATTACGGGCGTTTCCGATGGCAGCCTCAAACAGAATCAATTCATCTCCTGGACGGGAGGAAATGTCAGTGACTTCGAATTGAAGCTGGAGTTCCGTATGGAAGGCAAAAGCAATTCTGGAGTGCAGTATCGCTCGCAACGGATGCCGGATATCGGGCCCTGGGTTGTGGGAGGATATCAGGCAGATATTCATCCTGCTCCCAAATTTACCGCCATGCTGTATGAAGAACGTGGACGTGGCATTCTGGCAGAACGAGGTCAGAAGGTCACCATTAACAAAGAGGGAAAAAAAGAGGTTTCTGCTTTGCCGGGAACATTCGAAAGTGTCGACCTGAGCCAATGGCACGAACTGGTCATCAAATGTGAAGGGACACATTTAATTCATCAACTGGATGGCGTCACCGTCGTGGATATCAACGATGCACAGGAGCCGGGACGCGATCTGGAAGGAGTGATTGCATTTCAGCTGCATGTCGGGCCTCCCATGAAAGCCCAGTTTCGCAAGATTCGGTTAAAATCCTTGAAACCCGTCAGCGCAGCACAGTCCTCCACCATCCCCGGGCAGCCCGAAGGGCCAGCCAGCGCCCTGGCGGCCATGCCGGGTTTTAAGGTGGAGTTGCTGTACTCCGCATCAAAACAACAGCCAGGTTCCCTGAGCACCTTGTGTGTGGACTCAAAAGGTCGCCTGATCCTGGGAGATCGGCAGGGGAGCCTGTTCCGCCTGGTGCCGAACAAGCTGGAAGGCACCGAGAAGACTTTCGTAGAGAAAATCGATGTTCAGACAGGTCCGGTGGAAAGCTTGCTTTGGGCCTTCGACAGTCTGTACTTCATCTCCCGCGGGCCAGCCACCTCCCCCTCCGGAGAACAGACGGGTGGTGTGTATCGGCTCCGGGACACAGATGGCGATGACCGGTTGGATTCTTTGGAACAATTGCGAGCCTTGAACTGGCACGGGGATCATGGCCCGCATGCATTGGTTCTCACCCCGGATGGCACAGGGATCGATGTTCTGTGTGGAAGTTCAACGTCGCTGACGGAACTGAGTGCCAGTCGCGTCCCCGCCATTTGGGATGAAGATGTATTGCTCCCCCGGATTTCCGGGAATGGGGCTTTCGCGAACGTGGCCGCCCCTGGAGGGTACGTGGCCCGGATGGATCGCGACGGGAAGCACTGGGAACTTGTGGCAATTGGCCTTTCCAATCCGCGGGATGCTGCCTATCACTCGAACGGGGCTCTGTTGTCTTGTGATGCGGATTCGGAAACCGATGCAGGCCAGCCTTGGTTTCGTCCCGCCAGAATCTTTGAAATCCTGAGTGGAGCCGACTATGGCTGGCGCAGCGGAAGCGCCAAACACCTCGAGTTCTTTCCAGAGACATCAAAATCGATTCTAAAGATGAGTCCCGATGAGCCGCGCGCCGTCTGCTTTGGCTATGGAGCAAAGTTTCCGCAGGAATATCAGCAGGCATTCTTCATCTGTCAGGGCAAGTCTGGAAAAATCGACGCCGTCCATCTTCGCCCGGAAGGATCCGGATTTGCAGCAGAGCGCAAAGAATTTTTTGCCTGCCCCCAACTTCAGCCCACCGACATCCTGATTCATCCCCATGATGGAACGATGTACCTGACGCTGGCTGGCGATTCCGATCAGGCAGGACTTTATCGCATCTCTTATACCGGAACGGAGTCCGTCGCCACTGCCCCGATGCACGCTCTCGAAGGACAGGCAGATCGGGCCGCACTCCAGAAATTGCAGACGTTTCATGCTCCGGACAAACCGCAGGCGGTGGCAGCGGCCTGGCCATTTCTGTCTCATTCTGATCCCGTTTTACGAGCGGCTGCTCGTACTGCAATTGAATTTCGGCCGGCCGAAGAATGGGCCAGCCAGGCCATGAATGAAGAAAATCAGCAGGCCAAGCTGGAGGCATTGCTGGCCTTGTGCCGGACCCAGAAGCGACAACTGAAAGACGGAAAAGCCCCCGTTGATTCCCCAGTTCCGGACTGGGAACACGGAACGGGAAACACCCTGGGAGCGCAGGGAGTCATGCAGATAGGCATTCTGACATCCCTGAACAGTCTGGACTGGACCACGTTTAACTTCGAACAACGCATGCTCGGTTTGCGCATCGTTCAACTGGCACTTTTGCGGTGTGGACAACCAGATACGTTTGTACGCGATGCCCTGTTGAATGCCCTGGAAAACACATTGCCTGCAAAACGTCCAGAAACGAATTCGCTCCTTCTGGAAACATTGGTTTATCTGCAATCTCCACAGGCAGCCAGCCAGGGAATGAAACTCCTCAAACAAACGGAGAGCATCGAAGAGCAGATCCAGTACGCCAGATCGCTGGCGTTTCTTCGCGCCGGTTGGACCCCGGAGTTGCGGCAGCAGTTTCTGATCTGGTGTCGTGAGACAGCAGCCAAACCATTGCCGGGAGACGCGGGAATGTGCATCCAAGAGATTCAAAAACAGGCCATCCGCCTGTTGGATGCCGGCGAAAAAGCCTCCTTACTCCCCTTTCTTGCGCCACCATCAGCAACGCATGCCCCTCGCGAATAGACTCCTATGTCTCCCGTCAACAAGGCATGCCTGAAAACAAAAAGGCTGTGACCGCGCGAGACGGTCACAGCCAAGGCTTTCGGCTGAAGCAAACTACTGCTTCGTCTATTCTAAAATTTCGGGTTGGCCTTAAGGCAAAATCCGACAACGGAGGACGTTCCGCGATCACATACCCGAAATCCAAGCCCTGACAGGGCACGAGACCAGTTCGGTCTCTCCTGTGCCCGCGTCGAAAAGACTTCGTTTGATGAAAGACTGAATGCCGCGAGGCAAGTTTGCGACCAAATTTACAAATACGCTTTATGCGATCAGGTCAACAATTTTTTAATGGGTTTTCCGTCATGGGCCACCTTAAATGGGCGGCCGGTCGGTGAGTGAATGACGGTTTCCAACGGGAGTCCCAAAGCAGATGCAATGGTGGCATTGAGATCGGCGGGTTCCACGCCATCTTCATCCACGTTCACACCTTCAGAGTCTGATTTCCCGTAGAACTGACCTCCCTTGATTCCAGCACCGGCCAGGAATGAGGAGAAAGCGGCCGGATGATGATCCCGACCGGCGTTGTAATTGATTTGTGGCGTACGTCCGAATTCCGTGGTCAGAACGACCACGGTCTCTTCAAGCAGTCCACGTTCGGCCAGATCCTTAAGGAGATTGCCCACAGCCTGGTCCATCACTGCTGCCCGGCGGGGGAAGGAGTTGCTGTTATAAATGTTGGCATGCATGTCCCAACCACCGCAACTTACTTCCACGCAGCGAACATTGTTTTCAATGAGGCGACGTGCCAGCAGGCAGCCTTGCCCAAAGCTTTCACGACCATAACGGTCCCGATCTTCCGGCTTTTCTTCATTGAGGTCGAAAGCCTTGAGTTCTCCGCTGTTGAGGAGTGAAACCGCTTCGGTGTAGAAGTCTGTGTAAGTCTTCACTTTGACCACGGGATGTTGATCCCGGAATTTCTTGTCAAAGCTATTGATCAGGGCGATACGCTTGTCAAAAGACGAATCGGTCAGATATTCAGGAGGCTTCGTGTTCTCCAATCCGCGATTCGGGTCACCAATCGGCAATGGGCTGAAGGTGGGATCAAGAAATCCGGAAGAAGGATGCCGTGGAGGAGTGCTGATGAGCACGGTGTCAGGCAGAGTCTTATTCTGGCGGCCCTGCAGTTTCTGCATCCACGGCCCCAACGAAGGATGCCTTTCCGTGGCAATTTCATCATAGCTGGTACGCATCAGATATTCGCCAGCTTCGTGATCTGCGGTCTTCGTATACATGGACCGGATCACGGCCATCTTGTTGAATTGAGTTGCCAGAGTTGGCAGGTTCTCGCCAATCTGGCATCCCGCCACGGACGTTTGAATCCCCTTGGTCTGCCCCTGGTTTTCATGGCCAGGTTTGAGGTCAAAAGTGTCCAGGTGTGTCATGGCGCCCGCCATATAGAGATAAATCAGTCTTCGGGGTTTTCCACCCTTGGACACCTCGGCAGCACTGACGGCACGACCCAGGCCTGGCAGAACGGTGACGCCCAGCATCGCTTTTGCAGCATGCTCAAGGAAATTTCGTCGGTCCAGGCTTCCTAATCCACGTACTAAATCTCTCATGGTATCCTCTGCTTCTTGAAGGAGCCCGACCGAAATCGGGGACCGGATTGCCAGGTCGAGAGCTTCCCCACAGCTTAGGGTTCAGATCGGTTTCTCACGATTCCACTCCGTTGTTGCTCTCTTGATACTTTTCCTACTGCTTTGCAACGTTTAAAAAAAACTGGGGTTGAAGAGAACGCAAGCTCGGTAACAACAGGCGTTTATGCTCTGATGCACCTCAAATCCAAGCCTCGACAGCGTATCATACAAAGTCGACTTGCGTCCCGAGACTCGAAGCTAGTGCCCTGTCAGGGCTTGGATTTAGGGTACGTAATCGCGAAACGTCCTCCGTTGTCGGACTTTGCGTTAAGCCCTACCCGAATTTTTAAAATTGACAAAGCACTAGTCTTTTGGCCTGTGCCCGCGATGAATGCGTTTCGATTGATGAAATGCTAAAGACCGCGAGGCGGAACCCGCGCAATGCGGGACAAATCCACTCTAAATATTCGCCCACCCCAATTCTGGGGCGGGCGAGAAAAGGTTCTCAGATCACAACATCGTCAATCTGACAAGGCACTACTGGATAAACAGGAACTCCCGGGTATTGACGAGAGACCAGATTACGTTTCCATATCCTGGAGGACCGTTGGTTTTGATTTCCTGAGCCGCCAAAGCCAGGTCTTCCGCATCGGGTTCACGGTTCAAAATAGTCAGGAAGACAACTTTCACACCTTCGTTGACGGTCTTCTTCCTCATCACGTTGTTGTAAATGGTCGAGTTCTTCTCAAGCAGCATATGAGAAATCGGACCGTTGAACATGAACAGCACCTGCGGCACCGAACCGGTGGTTGAGGATGATGAAATGAGTTCACGGTTCGATTGCCCAAAGACGCGAATAAAATGATTGGGAGGCAACGGCGCCGGTAACTCCGAGGCACGAGCCAGTAAGACTCCCTTGTAACGGAATTTGTCCTGGAGCTTTCGCTGCAACTGGTCCACTTCTGACCGCTTCTTACGCGAGTCAAGCAGTTCCACCGCTGAAACAGTGTTCAGGTCATAACTGACCATGTCCGTTCGCAGGACTTCCTTATATCCATCCGGTTCTTCAAGCGCCAGCGTGAGGAAAGAATCCCAGACCTGTTCTGCGGACATCCGCCGCAATGCTGGGCCGGGGAAATGGTAGGGGGCGCCAAATGGAGTTTCTTCGAAGCAGGCTTGACGTTGATATGTCTGCGAATTATACAAAATTCGCAGGTATTCCTTCATATCAAAATTCAGATCCTTCATCTGCTGTTCGAGGTAGTCCATCAATTCCGGGTTCTCAGCCACGGTATGATCCGTCATATCATCTGCGGGCTCGATTTGACCGATTCCGAAGGCTCGCTGCCAGAGACGATTGGCAATGGTTTTTGCAAATCGAGGGTTCTCTTTTTCCGTCAGCCAGCGGGCAAACGCCTGCTGTGGAGTTTCTCCAGATCGAATTTGGGCTTTACTGCCAAACAGCGTTTGTGGCTGGACCACTTCGCTGGGTTTGGCATCGTCATAGGCATAGTCCTTGGGAAGCTGAATCTTCTTGTTTGCCTGTTGATTGACAATCCGGGAATTCACTCGCAGGATCTGACTAAAAGCGTAGGAGTTGTTGCGACGATCTTCTTCTTCTTGAACGATCTCCTGGTATTCATCCTGCAGGCGATCGTTCGGGTTCTTCGCCCAATACCGTTTATCGCCCAACCCCACCCGGGTGGATGTCCCGAAAGTGAACGCAGCCATCTGATAAAACTCTTTTTGCGTCCAGCGATCGAACGGGTGATTATGGCATTGTGCACAACCAATACGGGTTCCCAGAAAAATACGAACAGTGTTGTTCATATTGTCCAGCGGCATGTTGGCATCACGTTGAAGATATCCCGTAGCGGGGTTCTCCCAAATGAGACCTTCAGCTGTGATCAGTTCATAAACAAACTGATCCCAGGGCTTGTTTTCCGCGAGGGATTGCTTGATCCATTGACGGTATGGCTCGCCACGAACATCTTCGCTGATACGATCAATATAACGCAGGACATCGGCCCAGTAGTTGAACGAATGGCTGGCATAGCCATCTGATGAGAGTAATTCGTCAATCAGCTTGGCCCGCTTTGCAGGATCTTTGCTGTTGAGGAAGGTCAGTGTCTGCTGATAAGTCGGGATTGTCCCGACGATATCCAGATAAATACGACGCACAAATTGTGCGTCATTTGTCAGTGGATTGGGTTCGATCTTGTATTTACTGTAGTTAATGGCGACAAGCTGGTCGATTTTCCGAGCTGCTTCGAGAGCACTTGCACGGCGATTTGGATCAACCGCCTTGGACGTGACTTCAAACGTCGGAACCTTCAGGGGTTCTTCGGTCTTTTTGCTGGCAGTCTTCGTCTTTGATTTGCTGGCCGGAGCAGGCTGCAACTCCCGAAGCGTTGCCGCATCGGCCTTGGCCAGGTCCATCTTATTCAGTCGCCGGTAAGCCAGGCCACGACCGGTATAGGCTTCCACAGACTTGGGATCGAGAGCGATTGCCGCTGAGAAGTCTTCTGCCGCCTTGGCAAAATCTTTCATTTCGTTATAGAGATTTCCTCGCAGATTCAGAGCGGGAATAAACTGGCTGTTCAAACGTAGAGAATCACTCACTGAAGCCAGGGCTGCATCCGGCAGTTTCTGAAATTGAAGGACCAGTCCTTTTTGAAAATGAGCGCGGAACGAACCGGGATTCGCCTTGATTGCAGAATCCAGATCAGAGGTGGCCTCGCTCAGATTGCCCCCCATGGCATTGAGCATTGCCCGGTCACACAGGGCATCGGCATTCCCCGGATCCAGCCTGAGAGCTTCGGTAATATCCTTTTGTCCTTTTTCGTACTCTTTCTTCATGAGGTAGGCCATGGCCCGGCGCTCATGAAATGCAGAGGAATTCTTCTCGAGTTCGATCGCCTTGGTCTGATCTTCAATGGACTTGGTGTAATCACCCTTCAATCCATATGCCAGTCCGCGAGCGCTCAATGCTTCGGGCAATTTTGGATCAATGGCCAGAGCACGATTGGCGGTGTAAATCGCTTTATCCGCTTTATTCCAACCGTTGTATCCCATGGCCCGACGAGCGTGTGCTGCGGCACTGTCTGGATTTTCCAGAAGCGCAAAATAAGCACTATCGACAGCATCGATGTATTTCCCTTGTTCGTAAAGGGATTCAGAGCAGTAAATAAAGGCCTGAACGCGGAGATCGATGTCGGCCTGTTCACGGCCTTCGGCGGTTGTCGCCTTATTGAAATCTTTAATGGCGGCGTCGAAATCTTTATGAGCATGCTGCCCCAGGCCGCGACCGACATAGGCGACAAAATTTTTCGGATTGGCCTCAATGGCCTTGGAACACTCGGCGATCACCTGATCTGCTTCGCCGGCCTTGACTCTTTCCGCATATTTTTGAATTGCAACAAACGTCGCACTCGGCTCTGCTTTCGCCTTTTCCATCGCATCGGCAGCATAGGCCGAAACGGAGACACCTGTTTCCATCATCCCCAGCGAGAGGGCTGCAGCAATTGCAAATGGGAACAGTCGGTCAATGAAAAACGTCCGCCCAAATCGAATCATGTTGAAACCTTGCAATCTGCGGTGAAATATTGAGGATCAAAGTGATATCGCAGCTTCTCCGCCGCCGCCAATTTGCCGCGGAAATCCTGACTCAATCACATCCACACCAGTTTCAGTAGAACTGGCGATCATGTTGTTCTGGGGACTTGCCGGTACGTTTCAATATCCATTTACCTACCCATTCCGCCGATATCGTGATCTGCCAGCATCGTGAATGGCCAGTCGACATCGTAACCAGTCGACATCGTAAATGGTACAACCACTTTAATTCTGATTTATCCCGACCATTCTGGCAAACTCTTGGGTGGCGTTTACAAACGCAGGGCAAATTTCCCAACCTGTACAATTCGAGTTCGAAGCTCTACGAGTGCTCTGCCAGCTCTAGAATTTGTATGTCTCAAGCTGCAAAGTTCTGTGGGTACGAGAGTTACGCGAAGTCACCCTGTGAGGCTAAGCCGTCAGTCACCCTCGTGACAGCATGCATTAGAACTTGCAGTTCTATTCATAACGGCAACAGCAGTAGAAAATCAACAATTACCTTCGGTTGATAACGACGAATTCACACACTGGCAGGAATTGATTTGCTCTGGGCTAGAGCGTTTTTGTAAATCTTGTGGCGAACTTGCCTCGCGGCATTCAGTCTTTCACCAGGTGAAACCCTCTCGACGCGGGCACATGATAGACCAAACTGGTCTAACGAAAACCGAGTGCTGAATTTTCGATTTGTACCTCACGCATCTTCTTTGCAGAAGATCGGACGGAAGTTGGTTCCCACCAATTCAGAGCAGTTTCTGTGTGCGGTAAAATTTCTCGAATTCTCGGGGTAAGGGAGATTCCAGCCGCATCTCTTTTCCGGATTGCGGATGGACAAATCCGAGAATGGCTGCATGCAATGCCAGTCGCTTGGCCTTCCAGGCAGGATGAGTTGCCAGATCGGGACGATAGCGGTCGTCCCCCAGCACTGGATGGCCAACTTCGGCAAAATGCACACGAATCTGATTTCGACGACCGGTTTCTAAAGTTGCCCGCAGCGCAGTCGCCTGATTCAGAAACCTTTCGACCTGATAATGCGTGATGGCCAGTTCCCCTTTTTCTCCGGGACGGACGGAATATCGCTGCAGACGTTTGGATGTGGCCATAAATGTTCGAAAGGTGCCTGTTTTTTGCAATACTTTGCCCGCGACAATCACGGCGTATTCCCGTTCCGCTTTGCGGATGCGAAACTGTTCAATCAATGCCTGGGCCGCTCTCTCGGATTTGCCCAGGACCAGCAACCCGGAGGTGTCACGATCCAGGCGATGGACCGGAACGGCTCGGGCCGATTTGTGACGTCGACGCAGATAGAATGTGACCGCATCCACCAGCGTTTTCTTGCCTCCTGCATCGGTTTGTACGCTCAGCACACCGGCTGCCTTGTCGACCACAATCAATTGATCATCTTCATAGATGACATTGAAGGCGGATGGCGTCTGGTGCTGGGCCGGTTCCTTATAGCGAGTATGAGGGTCATGCGTAATCTGCACCACATCACCTGAGGAGACCGTGATTCCCCCTTTTTTGCAGATCTTTCCGTGAAGCTGGATGCAGTCATGGTACAACATCCCGCGAACTTCGGAGCGTGAACGGGAAGTGAGGGACTGGACCAGTTGATCCAACCGGCCCGCCTGTTCCGCACTCACTTCGCATCGCACTTCCACCATCGCCATCTCAACACCTGGCTGTCGCACCTTTTTAGAACCGCGAACAAAACCTCTTGGACAAGGGAAACCTCCTTTCCGCGAGCAAGTTCGCTGCAAGTTTTGTTAGACCAGTTTGGTCTCTCATGTGCCCGCGTCGAAAAGATTTCACTTGATGAAAGACTGAATACCGCGGGGCAAGTCCACGACAAGATTTACAAAAACACTCCTAGGAGTCTGTCCGAGAACCCAGTCAACTCAAATTTCCACTACTATATTCGGTTCATTTTCCAATCGAAGCCACTATATATAGTGGCTTAATCAGTGGTGGGTTGAGTTCTCGGACAGACT
>Ga0182739_1004327_pt1 | contig 11802 bp, 10 predicted proteins | sample eDN5th30CBELigBY_FD_128873 | JGI IMG/M metagenome (GOLD analysis project Ga0182739, IMG submission 128873) | Enriched backyard soil microbial communities from Emeryville, California, USA - eDNA 5th pass 30_C BE-Lig BY (version 2) (version 2) | ecosystem: Environmental > Terrestrial > Soil >... | reverse complement strand
GCGGAGTCCCGGAACGGGACCGTGATCGTCTAGCCCGGCTGATGGGCCCCCTGCCCGCTATAGCAAATAGAAGCAAGACAAGAAATAGCCCCGTCAGGATCTACCATCAAGACCGCAGCCATCATGCGGACACGATGCAGTCATCAAGCCGCCATCGACTCCACTGCATGCATCGCTGCATGCCGGTTCACCGCGCTCAGGATCGCCAGGAACGAAGCCGTCACGATGTCGCCGTGTATCCCCACTCCGAAGCCCGTTGGCGATTCACCCACCCGCAGCTCCACATAGCACGCGGCCCGCGTATCCGTGCCGGTCCCGATCGCATGCTCGTAGTAGTCCATGATCTTCACACCCGAACCCAGCGCGTCCACGAAAGCCGAAATCGCGCCGTCGCCGCGGCCCGTCAACTGACGTGTCGTGCCGTTTTCCTCCAGTTCCACTTCGATCACGAACTGTTGGCCCGTCCCCGCCTTGGGATCACCCGTAATGCGATGCCGGACCAGCTTCCAGGGCTGCGCCTGATCCAGGTATTCCTCGCTGAAGATATCGTAGACCTTCGATGCGGTCACTTCGGCGCCCGTTTCGTCCGTCACGCGTTGGATCGCGCGGCTGAACTCGATCTGCAGGCGGCGTGGCAGCACCAGGCCGTGTTCCTGCTCGAGCAGGTACGACACACCGCCCTTGCCCGACTGGCTGTTGACCCGGATCACCGCGTCGTAGCTGCGGCCGAGGTCGGCCGGGTCGATGGGGAGGTACGGCACTTCCCACAGGGCATCGGCTTCCTGGCGCGCGAAGCCCTTCTTGATGGCGTCCTGGTGCGAGCCCGAGAAGGCCGTAAAGACCAGGTCGCCGGCGTAGGGGTGGCGCGGGTGTACGGGAAGCTGGTTGCAGTATTCGACACAGCGGCGGACTTCGTCGATGTCGGAGAAGTCCAGGCCCGGATGTATGCCTTGCGTGTAAAGATTCAGTGCCAGCGTGACGAGGTCCACGTTGCCCGTGCGCTCGCCGTTGCCGAACAGGCAGCCTTCGATGCGGTCGGCGCCGGCCATGACGGCGAATTCGGCGGCGGCCACCGCCGTGCCGCGGTCATTGTGCGGATGCACGCTGAGCACGATGCAGTCGCGCTGTTCCAGGTTGTTGTGCATCCACTCGATCTGGTCGGCGTACAGGTTGGGCGTCGTGGCTTCGATCGTGGCGGGCAAGTTGTAGATGATCTTGTTGTCGGGCGTCGGTTGCCATACCTTCGTGACGGCGTTGCAAACGTCCAGCGCGAACTCGGGCTCGGTGGTGCTGAACACCTCGGGCGAATACTCGTAGCCCCATTGGGTCTCCGGATGCTCCTGGGTCAGCTGCTTGACCAGCCGCGTTCCGGTCAGCGCTATTTCCTTGACCTCGTCCTTGCTCATATTGAAGACGATCTTGCGGAAGGCCGGCGCGCAGGCGTTATACAGGTGGACGATGGCGCGCTTGGCGCCGGCCGCCGATTCAACTGTGCGGCGTATCAGGTCTTCGCGGGACTGCGTCAGGACAATGATCGTGACATCGTCGGGGATGCGCTTTTCGGTGACGAGCTTGCGAACGAAATCGAAGTCGGTTTGCGATGCCGACGGAAAACCGACTTCGATTTCCTTGAATCCGATCTTGATGAGCTGTTCGAAAAAGCGCAGTTTGCGCTCGACGCTCATGGGTTCGATCAGCGACTGATTGCCGTCGCGCAGGTCAGTGCTCATCCAGATGGGCGGATGCGTGATGCGCTTGCTGGGCCAAGTGCGCTCGGAAAATTCGCGAGCGAAGGGAACAAACGGACGATACTTGTCAGAAGGCTTGGAGATCATGGGACACCTGTGTCTTTTATAGCTACGGTCTTGATTGGCAATTACCGGAGTGTCGGCTGGCGAACTCGTTCAGGAATGAAATAAGACGGTAATTGGAATGGGGGTGTGGCGAAAGACGGCTGCCGAACTGCCACGCGACGCTAGGTCCGGCAACCGATCGGTAGTAGCAGGGAGAGAGCCAGTAGGGAGGCAGGTGCAGCGCGCAACGGGCTGCTGGAGACACGCAACGCAAAACCTGCAGCGGGGCTGCAGGAAGTGGCGTATGGGGAGTTCGCGTGTTGCGTCGTCATGCCTCTAGTCAACCATATTCCTAGCGAAAAGGCAAGCTGTTCCCCGCTGCTTGGGCAGCGGGCTGTCCGTGCACCAGGGCTTCGTGACTGCGTGCAAGGGATATTTTGGCCGCGCGCCCCGAGCGGAGTTCCGCGGCGGTGCGTTGCAAATCGCCCACGGTAATGGGATGCCGGCGATCGTTCCATACCCAGCGCAAGACTTCGCAGGCGGGTTCCGACAATTCGGTGGTCAGCATGGCGATGGTGTCTTCGTTGACATGCCGGGCACGCACGCGGCGCTGTGTGCCTTGTACAAAGCCGTACAAAAAATAGGCAATAATGAGTGTGCACAGCACAACGACCGCCCACCAGAAGAAGGGGTTGTACTGCTTCAATAGCGCGATGGTTTGCACGCCCAGTGCGTGCAGTCCGCTGTAGTCGATGCCGCGGCCAAACGCGATAAGGCGGTTCAATAGGTCATACCACACCAGCGCCACGATGACGATGACGACGGCGCACAGAATCTTCTGTGCCGCAGTCAGTCGCAGCAGCGTGCTTCGCAGAAGGGTATGGTCTTGTCGGGTGGGCTGTAATGGCGAAGAGTTTGGTTTCATACGAATATTTTAACTATGCAATCGCGTCAATCCCTGGAACTTCGTCAGCATCAGCAACTGGCGCTGACACCTCAGCTGCAGCAATCGATACGATTCCTGCAGTTGTCGGCGCAGGAGCTGGAGCAAGAGGTGGCCGAAGCCTTGCTCGAAAACCCGTTGCTGGAACGTGAGGAAGAGTATGACACCGATGCAGGGCTTGCGGTAGCGAACGAAACGCGCGCCCAGGAAGACAAGTGGCTGTTGACGAGTTCCGCGGGCCGGCTCGGCAGCTCCAACATGGACGATGAGCCCACGCGGCCCGAGGCCGCACTGCCCCATACGCTGCAGGATCACCTGCTGCAGCAACTTCGCCTGACGCGCGCAAGCCCGCGCGACTGTGCATTGGCCGGCCTGCTCATCGACGAGCTCGACGACAATGGCTACTTGCCTACGCCGCTGGAAGAAATCCTTGAATGCCTGCCGGCCGAGCTGGCTGTGTCGATGGACGAACTGCAAACGGCACTGCGGCTGTTGCAGTCCTTCGACCCGGCCGGTGTCGGCGCAACGTCGTTGGGCGACGGCCTGTGTTTGCAATTGAGCCATCTTGCTGCGGCGCCGGGCGCCGATATACCGCCGGACGTCCTGGCTTGCGCGCGCGAGATCGCGACGCGACACCTTGGCCTACTGGCGTCCGGCAATTTGAACAAGCTGCGCGACGCCCTGTCCTGCGACCAAGCGACACTGCGCGGCGCCCACGCGCTGCTGCTGCGGCTTGAGCCGCGCCCGGCGCGTGCCTGGGCGACCAATACCGCGGACTACGTGACGCCCGATGTGCTGGTTCACCGCGTCAGGAAACGGTGGGTAGCCAGTGTGAATCCGGCGGTCATGCCGCGGCTGCGCGTCAATGCCATTTATGAGAGCCTGCTGGAACAGGCGTCGGCTGCCCCGGCCCTGCAGGCGCAGGTCCAGCAGGCGCATGGCCTGCTCAAGAGCGTGAATCAGCGCTTCGTAACGATATTGCGGGTGGCCCAGGCGGTGGTCGAGCGGCAGCAGGACTTTTTCGAGCACGGCGTGAAGGCGATGCGCCCCCTGGTCCTACGCGATATTGCCCAAGCGCTGGATCTGCATGAGTCCACGGTGTCGCGTGCCACCAAGCAGAAATACGCCCAGACGCCCTGGGGCGTGATCGAACTGAAGCGTTTCTTCGGCACGGCGTTGCAAACGGACGACGGCGAGACGACCTCGGCGACCGCTGTGCGATCGCTGATCACGACGATGGTGGCCAGCGAATCGAGCACGAAGCCGCTATCCGACAGTCAGATCGCAGCGCGACTGGCCGAGCAGGGCGTGACGATTGCACGCCGCACGGTCGCCAAATATCGGGAGGCCGCCGGTATCGAGCCGGCCATCCTGCGCAAGGCACGCGCTGCGCTGGGACCCTGACGTTTCGCCACATCCGGCGCCTGTTGTGCCGCGTACACAGCACCACGGGCGGTCGCGCCCGTGTAGGCATAAACCGTGAAAACTGCTTGCAAAACGCGTTGATTTTTTTTCGAGCATAGATGATAATTATTCTCATGTTCATTTGTATCTGTAATGCCATCACCGAAAGGCAAGTCCAGGCAGCCGTTGCCGAGGGCGCCACGACGATGTCCGACCTGCAGGGTCAGTTGGGCGTCGCGACGTGCTGCGGCTGCTGCGCCGAAACGGCCACCGAGTATCTCCCGGGCGGCCGTTATGCCCAGGATCTCGTCGTCCAGCACGAATCCGGCACGCTTGTCAGTGATGCAGCCAACGATGCCACGCTCGAGCCCGCCGCAGGTTTCGTAGCCGTCGCCGTTCGCCGCGCCTGAAACGCTTCGTTTCGATTTAATCCGCCAGCTTTTCGGGCTGATTCGGACTGTCGATCTGCGCCTTTTCTCGCTCTTGAGCCGCTCCTTGTCCGCTCGTGATCGTTCGTGACCGCGATGGCTTCGCGCCCGACGATGGCAGCGTCACTAGGGGATCGCTCTCATCCGGCCGTCTCGGTGACCCGTGCATCGCTCCGTTCAGGCGCCCCTCCTTCGTATCCGCACTGATAAACGCTTTTATTCGTATTCGCCTTGGGCGGCATTATGCTGCGCGCTGGCCGCGCGGATTGTGGCGGCGCCGGATGAAAATGCACAGGTGTCGTGGTAGGCTTATGCTCGGACAGCCAAGGCTTGGTCGACTTGCCTGGGGCAACCGCCGTCGATGCCGCTATCGACCTTTTCTATACGCTTCAGGAGGATGGCCATGAAAGGCGACATTACCGTGATCCAGCATTTGAACAAGCAGCTCAAGAACGAGCTGACCGCGATCAACCAGTATTTTCTGCATGCGCGCATGCTGCGTCACTGGGGTCTGAACAAGCTGGGCAAGCACGAGTATGACGAGTCCATCGGAGAGATGAAGCACGCCGATCGCCTCATGGAGCGCATTTTCATGCTGGACGGCCTGCCCAACCTGCAGGATCTGCATAAGCTGATGATCGGCGAAAACGTCCCCGAGATCCTGTCGTGTGACCTGAAGCTCGAGACCGCAGCGCAAGCGACAGTGAAGGAAGCCATGGCCTATTGCGAGTCCGTTCGCGACTATGTGTCGCGCGACTTGTTCCAGGACATCCTGAACGACACGGAAGAGCACATCGACTGGCTCGAGACCCAGATCGAGCTGGTCGAGAAGGTCGGATTACCGAATTATCTGCAGTCGCAGATGGACGAATAACGTTTCATTGATTTGCCGGCCCGGCCATCGCCGGGCAGCAACGATCGCAAGAAAGACTTAAAAACTCTTGGCGGGGCAGTCCGGCGTACGACCCCACGCCCTGTTCGGCTCGCAGTATCGGTTGCGGGCCGCCCAGGCGCAACTGGGCCGGTCAAAGAATCCCTGCGCGCTGCACGCTTGCAAGTCCTGGCGCAACTGAGCCTGCCAGGCCTGGTTGCCGGCGGCTGGCGTCGGGGCCGGCGGCGGGGGTGGAGGCGCGACCTCGATGGGCTGCAAGGGCTGGTTCTGGGCGACCTGTCTGCCCGTACCCAGAGCCAAGCCGCCGACATCCGCGATGCCTTGCAAGCCGCCGCCATTTTGCGCTTCGGCAATTTGACGTGCCTCGTCCATGGTGATGGTCGTCGTGGAAACGGCGATCGTGGGATTCGATCTCGTTTCGTCCAGCGAGGTTTCGGGAATTTGCCAGGCGATCTGCTCGGGTTGTTCCGGCACGCCCTGCGTGCCGTTCATCAGAGGCTGGGGAGGCTGGGCCACGTAAGGCAGGCCGTTGGCATCGAGCACCGGCACGCTGGAGAGTTCGGGGTGTTCAGGTATGGGGGGCGCCACGGGACCGTGCGCCACCAGCCAATCTCCCAGCCGCAAACCGCCCCAGGCCGAGGCGCCCGCGGCGAGGATGAGTATTGCAAAGATGGAACGCCACGACATTCATTACCCTCTGTCTGGAAACGGAGGCCCAGTATATATGCTGGACCGTTTGGCGAAAGCCTGTCGGCTATGGTGCCGCTTATGCATTCTGCCCAAAAACCTGACCTCCGTGTTCACGCATCGCGTGAAATTCCACACCCGGGTACAGTTCTTGCGCCACTCGCAATTGCGCGGGGGAGCTAGCCAGGAACGCGGGGGCATCGACCACATCATAGGCGATGTTCGCTGCGTTGGCATCCATGAATTTTCGCAAAACCTTGGGGTCTTCCGCTGTAAACCAACGTGCCAGGTTGTAACGTGAAGGCATCAATCGGGCATCGACGTTGTACTCGGTTTTCAGTCGGTGGGCGACCACTTCGAACTGCAATTGACCGACTGCGCCCAGCAACAGGGCACCCCCGCTCGCCTCCGGCCGAAACACTTGAATGGCCCCTTCTTCACCCAGTTGGGTCAAGCCGATGCGAAGCTGCTTGGTGCGTAGCGGATCCTTCACTTCCACGGCCTGGAACAATTCCGGTGCAAAGAAGGGCAATCCTGTGAACTGCAGGCTTTCGCCTTCGGTCAGCACATCGCCCAACTGCAGCACGCCGTGGTTCGGTATGCCAATGACGTCTCCCGCATAGGCCTCGTCCAGCAATTCCCGCCGTTGCGAAAGGAACGAGACGACGTTGTTCGGGCGCATTTCCTTGCCGGTGCGCGACACCTTCAGGCGCATGCCGCGGTCGAAGCGTCCGGAGCTTACGCGCACAAAGGCGACACGGTCGCGGTGCGCGGGGTCCATGTTGGCCTGTACCTTGAAGACGACGCCGCTGAATTTCGGTTCGTCGGGTCGTACTTCCCGCTGCATGGCCATACGCGAGCCCGGCCGGGGAGCCAGGTCCACCAGGGCGTCCAGCACTTCCTGCACGCCGAAGTTGTTGATGGCCGAGCCAAAGAAGACCGGCGTCTGCTTGCCTGCCAGGAAGGCGGCCTGATCGAATTCCGGCGCGGCCGCCTTGATCAGTTCGATTTCGTCGCTGGCCTTGGTAAAGGCGTCGCCGAAGCGACGGGCGATATCAGGGTTGGACAGGCCATCGATGAACTCGTCGTGGTCGCTGCGGCGTTCCTGGCCGGCGCGAAAAACCCGCATCCGGTCGCGGCGGATGTCAAAAACTCCGCCAAAGGATCGGCCCATGCCCACCGGCCAGGAAAAGGGGACGGCATCCATGGCCAGGTGCGACTCGATCTCGGACAGCAGGTCCAGGGGTTCCTGCACTTCGCGGTCGAGCTTGTTGATGAAGGTGATGATGGGCGTGTTGCGCGCGCGGCAGACTTGCAGCAGGCGGATGGTCTGGGGTTCCACGCCATTGGCGGCATCGATGACCATCAGCGCCGCGTCCACGGCGGTCAGCACGCGATACGTATCTTCGGAGAAGTCCTGGTGCCCCGGGGTGTCGAGCAGGTTCAGTACGCAATCCCGGTACTCCATCTGCATGACCGACGAGGCCACGGAAATGCCGCGCTGCTTTTCGATCTCCATCCAGTCGGACGAGGCATGGCGGCTGGCCTTGCGCGCCTTGACGCTGCCCGCGATCTGGATGGCGCCTGCGAACAGCAGCAGCTTCTCGGTCAGGGTGGTCTTGCCGGCGTCCGGGTGGGAAATGATGGCAAATGTGCGTCGACGCGCAACTTCTTTCGTAATGCTCATGATGATGTAATTTTAGCCTTGCGGCCATCGCAACGCCTGGGCGTCGCGGCGACCGGCATGCAGCACATTATTTCTGGTGACTGAACGAAGCCAGCACAGTGCCGGCCAGAATGAACAGCGCGCCAAACCCTCGATTGAGCCAGCGGACGTGGCGCGGCTGGCGCAGCATTTTCAGCAAACGGGCCGCCAGACTGGTGTAGAAGCCCATGGCGACCAGGTCGGTCAGGCACATGGTGGCCGCGAGGATGGCGTACTGCGGCGTAAGGGGCGCCGACAGCGTCAGGAACTGCGGCACGACGGCCAGCAGGAAAATGGTGCCTTTGGGATTCGTGACATTGACCAGGCATCCGTGCAGGACCAGGTCACGCGCCCGAAAGGGCGTGTTTCCTTGGGTCTCGACCGGCACGGGCGCCGCATCGGTACGAAACTGCTTCCATCCCAGGTAGATCAGGTAGCCGACCCCCACCCATTTCACCACGCTGAAGGCGGTTTCCGAGGCGGCCAGCAAGGCGCCCAAGCCCATGGCCACGATCAGGAACTGGATCAGAATGCCGATCAGCAATCCCGCCGTGGTCCAATAGCCCCGCCTGAAGCCGTACTTCAGCCCGGATGCCATGGCGGAAATGGCGCCCGGCCCGGGCGAAAACGAGATGGCCCAGGATGCGGCGAAGAAAGCGAGCCAGGTAGCCAGTGACATGGATCAGCAGCCTTGCAAGGTCAAATGAACAGGAACGCCTTACTTGCTGAGCAGCGCGCCGCGGGGGGCGGTCGTGCTACGGGCCGTATTGCCGTGTGGGCGGCCTTGGCCAGCCGTTGCCTGATGGCCATGGCTGCGCGCCGGTGCCGCCGTGCGTGCCGCGTGGGCTTCGCCACGAGGCCCTTGCGGACGGCGTGCGTCGCCGTTCCGACCGGGATTGCGCCCGCCGGCAGATCCGGCGCCGGACGAGCCGGCCGCCTTGCGCGGTGCACTGTTGCGGCGTGCCGGGCGTTCGTCATCGTGTTCCCGCACGTGGACCGGCTCGGCCTTCACCATGTCGGGCGACCAGCCTTCGATGGTGGTGCGTTCGATCGGGCGCTTGATGACCTTCTCGATGGCGTTCAGCAGCTTGATCTCGGACCGGTCGACCAGCGACATGGCCGATCCGGCCACGCCCGCGCGGCCCGTGCGGCCAATGCGGTGCACATAGTCTTCGGGCACGTTGGGCAGTTCGAAATTGACGACATGGGGCAGGTGGTCGATATCCAGGCCGCGGGCGGCGATATCGGTCGCGACCAGCACGGCGACCTTGCCGTCCTTGAAGCCAGCCAGCGCACGGGTGCGGGCGGCCTGGCTCTTGTTGCCGTGGATGGCGGCGGCCGCAAGGCCGTCCTTCACCAGTTTTTCGGCCAACCGGTTGGCGCCGTGCTTGGTGCGCGTGAATACCAGGACCTGGTGCCAGCCGCTTTCACGGATGATGTAGCTGAGCAGATCACGCTTGTGTGATTGCTCGGTCATGACCATGCTCTGCGTGATCAGTTCGGATGTCGTGTTGCGGCGCGCGACCGAAATTTCGACCGCATCCTTCAGCACGCCCTTCGACAGTTCGCGGATTTCATCCGAGAAAGTGGCGGAAAACAACAGATTCTGGCGTGTCTTGGGCAGTAGCGCCAGAACGCGGCGGATGTCCCGGATGAAACCCATGTCGAGCATGCGGTCGGCTTCGTCGAGCACCAGGATTTCAACGCCGGACAGATCCACGGTCTTTTGTTGGGCATGGTCCAGCAGCCGGCCGGGCGTCGCCACCAGGATGTCCAGCGGTTTGCGAAGCGCATTGATCTGTGGGTTTATATTGACGCCGCCGAACATCACCATCGAACGGATGGACGTATGCTTGCCGTAGACACGCACCGATTCTTCCACCTGAGCGGTCAATTCGCGCGTCGGGGTAAGGATGAGGACCCGGGGCTGGCCGGGCTTGCGGCCCTGGGCAGCGGGATTCGCCAAAAGGCGATGCAGGATCGGCAGCGTGAAGCCGGCGGTCTTGCCCGTTCCGGTTTGTGCGGCGGCCAACAGGTCGCCGCCCTTGATGACTTGGGGAATGGCCTGTGCCTGGATGGGGGTGGGGTGCTCGTAGCCGGTTTCGGTCACGGCACGCAATAGGGGTTCCGCCAGCCCGAGAGCGGCAAAGGTAATTTCGGTATTCAAGAATAACTCCAGCGACAGCCTATCGCTCGAGTCGAGAGATACCAATCTAGGCAGACGATTAAAGAAGTTGATGGCAAGATGCCAGTACAAGGCGCGGGCGCTGTTTCAGTCCAGACCCTGCTCGGGGTGTCCTTCTAGTTGCCGAAGGTCGAGCGATGCTTGCATAGACGTGCGCTGACTGGTGCGGCGCACAATCCATAAGTATATCGGAGTCGACGCAATCAGGAAAGCGGTTTATGGAAGCAGATCGATCCAGGTTGCCTGACCCACACGGAAAGAGGGCGCTGCAGTCTCATCTTGTCATCGTTTGACGTCCCTGGCAGCAAAGCTTTGATGCATAGTGACGAAGGTACACTCACGCATAACTCATTTGTGGGCCTGGCGATATGAAACGACTTTTTCTCTTGGTGGTGTTTCCCGTCATTGCCGCGCTGCTGTCGGGCTGCGGCTATAACGACATCCAGCGGCTGGATGAACAGGTCAAGACGACTTGGTCGCAGACGCTTAACCAGTATGAGCGGCGGGCCGAACTCGTGCCGAAGCTGGTCAACTCGGTCAATGCCTATATGGTGAATGAACGCGCCGTCCTTACGCAGGTGACGGAGGCGCGCGCCAAGGTGGGCAGCATCCACATCAGTGCGGCCGACCTGGAAAATCCCGAGGTCATGGCCCGGTTCGCGCAAGCCCAGGGCGAACTGTCGTCGGCGCTGTCGCGGTTGATCGCGGTATCCGAGAACTATCCCCAGCTAAAAAGTGATGGCCTGTTTCGTGATCTGATGACGCAGCTCGAGGGCACCGAGAACCGGATTGCGACCGAGCGAGGGCGCTATGTCCAGGCCGTGCAGGAATACAACCTGATCGTCCGGCAATTCCCCACGCTGATCACCGCCAAGATCTTCGGCTACAAGACCATCGAGAATTATGGCGTGTCCAAGCAGGACCAGATCACGCGCGATCCGGAAGTGAAGTTCACCTTGCCTCCCGAACCGGCCGCCCGGTAAAGGAGCGAGCATGAAGGCAGTCGCTTATGCCGCCGCACTGGCGCATCGCGTGCAATTCTGGGGTGCGAGATTTTTATTGATCGCTTTCCTGGCACTGGTCACGGCCATCTTGCTGGGGCTGTCCGCCATGACGCCGACGGCCCTTGCGGCCGAGGTGCCAGTGCCGGAGCTGAAGGGGTGGGTGACCGACCAGACAGGCACGCTCGACTCCAATACCCAATCCCACATCAGTCAGGTGCTGGCCGACCTGGAAAAGCGCAAAGGTGCCCAGATCGCGGTGCTGGTCGTGCCGAGTACGGGCAACGATACGATAGAGAGCTACGCCCGGCGTGTCTTCGATCAATGGCGCCTGGGGCGGAAGAAAGTCGACGACGGCATCCTGTTCGTGGTCGCGAAAGATGACCGCAGGTTGCGCATCGAAGTCGGCTATGGACTCGAGGGGGCCGTTCCCGATCTTCTGGCGGGACGCATCATCCGCGAGCAGGTCGCGCCACGCTTCAAGCAGGGGGACTATGCCGGCGGCATCACGGCCGGCGTGGACAGCCTTGTCAAGCTGGTGGATGGCGAAGCGCTGCCGCCCCCCGCGAGCGGAAACCAGACGATTGCCGGCGAGGAATCGCCCATGGTGATGCTGCTGCCGGTCGCTTTCATGGCCATGCTGTTGCCGTCAGGCTTTGCGGCGTTCGTGGCAGGCTTGTTCGTCTTCCTCATGTTCAGCAGCATCGGGCTTGCCCTGCTGGCCGCCATCGCTGCATTCTTCCTTAGTGCTATCGCCCGGCGTT
>Ga0182739_1004326_pt1 | contig 11808 bp, 7 predicted proteins | sample eDN5th30CBELigBY_FD_128873 | JGI IMG/M metagenome (GOLD analysis project Ga0182739, IMG submission 128873) | Enriched backyard soil microbial communities from Emeryville, California, USA - eDNA 5th pass 30_C BE-Lig BY (version 2) (version 2) | ecosystem: Environmental > Terrestrial > Soil >... | reverse complement strand
CTCTTTGTGTATACTGGAAGGAGTTACTGCGGAAGACATCTCCGGCAAGGAATTCGACTTTATCAACGTCAGATTAGTAGTTCTAATATCACTGGAAAAGTCATCTTGAAAATTAACAGCTAGTGTGTTGTTTCCACTATTTAACATATAGTTTGGAATATTTATGACCACTGACCTTTGGGCATACGTTAACCATTCCGACCACTCTGTCAAATCTTCCCCATTCAATACAGCCTTCCATCTAACTAAGTCATCAGTATCGCTGTCTGTGATGGTCTTAGCTATCTCTATATCCTCCGTGGTGACAGTATAAACCAATGTCCCTGTAAACCTAGGTATATCGTTTGACTTAACTACAGTAGTGGTCGCCGTAGATGTTAAATTCAAAGTCTGTGAGTTAGCTTCTACTATCACAGTATTATTCCCTATGTTTAATAGCTCATTTGGTATGATGTATTCCCTAACGGTGTTCTGAGCTTGGTATGCAGTGTAAGATGTAATATACGTTCCGTTCAGCCTTATCCTGTGCCTAACAAGCCTACTGCCTGTCTCTGTTATCCTAAACTTGATGGTGGAGTTGCCCCTATGAACAGGGGTATCTACAGAAGTAAATACTGTAGCTGGCGGGGTCGGTGTGTCTTTATCCCTAATAACTATTCCAGTAATCGGAGTACCAGTACTTGGCGTGTTTTGAGACGTAATATCTGTTGTTTTTTGCCCAGCAGGTAATAGTGCATATCTGGCTGTATTGTTATTACCTGTACCTAACCAATCTCCTGTTATACTCATTGTCCACCCAGTACCATTAGACGCAAACCTGTTAACGGTCACCACAACAACAGATGTGTCATAATTCGAAGGAGAAGTATAATTGTACGTGGGTGAGCCGCTAGTTCTGTATATAATTTCCCTAAACTCCGCGTCCTTGTATACGAAAACAGAGTACCTCCTGTACGTTGAGCTTGCGAAGCCGCTTATCGCCATTGAGGGGACTGCCTTCCTATAGAATATCTGTATACTTACCTCAGATGCTACCCCTGCATTAAGTTGCATCGTCCATCCAGAAGGAGCGGCACTGAAATTGTTATTTAGTCTGGATACGCATATTACTACCACAAGGTCGTTCGTAGTTAAACCTAACCCAGTAATGTTAGGAGTACTGGTCTGATTTAAGTAAGAATTAGATAACCTGAATGCCATCTTAACTACCTCCTAAAAATAAAAGGATTGTCAGTTTACCCGACAATCCAGTTGATCTCGCCGCCCACGCCTTTCTTGAGCGGAGCTTCTATTTTCGTTGCTTCTCTGTTGTTGTACCTGATAATTAGCTCACCATCCAGCTTCTTATCGGCTACTATCCAGAGGTTCACATGGACTGGCTGGTTGAACGGTATTTTCACAATGGGCTTTACATGGAATTTTACTCCATCTACCTCTAATTCGGCTTTGTATCCGAAATTAAACTGGTTGATCTTTGGAGCGCTCACCCCGCCATTCGCACGGAATACAGACTCTGCATCCTTATACGTGATGATGTCCTTATACTTTCCATGATGCCCTGTTAAAAAGTAATCTTTATCTCCCACTCTGTAGATGATATCGACACTTTTACCGTTAATATTGAACGTGCCGTCCGTCTCGAAGAACATTCTTGAGCCATGCCCTACCAGACCAAACCTGATTAACTTGTTTCTATCGATACCGTAGAAACTGCTCTCTTCTTTCGTAACGAAATCGAACTCAGCTAAATAGGTTCCGTCATAGTATTCAGCCACCCATATGAAGTCTTGGGAGACGGGAGACCTTCCGTTATTTTTTCCAAATCCGTACATTTTTCTTCCCCCAATCCGATTAAATGTACTGGTAGGATACCCGCGTCAAGAAGTTAACTAGACCTGCTGTAGCCGTAGGAGGTACGTTAGCCCTCAGAGACACATGGCTAAAGTTGTCTTCATCTGTCAACGCCCCACCATTGATTGTACCTTTAATCACTCCGCTCGCTACCCCTGCACCTTCTGCTTTAAGGTCTCTCGTAGTCGTCCCACCGATAGGGTAATATTGAGTTTCAGATAAAGACTCTACTCGACACTCAATCCATACGTTCGTAACAAGTTCTCCCGTGTTACCACCAGCGGAGTCTTTTGTCGTGATAGTCGTGTTCGTCATATCAGACAATTCTGTACCGCCGCCACGGTTATTCCAAATGAGAATTTCACGTACAGGAGAAACAGAACCTGCGTCTACCGTACCGATATCCCATTGTGTAATTTGTACTGCGTTATCCTGCGAATACCAAGAAACTACCGGAGCCGCCATTTATATTACCTCCTAATATTAAATATCCACGATTACCGTGATTGTTATGTCCTGTACCCCTTCTCCCACTTCGACCACGTTCACTCTAAAGTGATCTCCTGCGTCTACGCTAGGATTGGATACAACGTAACTACTTGATGCCTTGTTGTCCTGTAATAACTCTAATTCCGAAGAAAGAACACTCTCCCATTCAGGAACGGTCTCGTAGAGACTTTGGGGACACTTTTCTAAGCTGATCTTTGTCGTGCTTTGCCCCGCCATTCCACAGGAAGCATAAAGGCTGGAAAGTTTCCCATTATATGGGAATCTAAGTTCCGTGTACACTATCCCTTGCTTTACTTTGCTGGGGATTACGAATACCATAACCTTCTGCTGAACTGGTTCTTTCTTTGCAAGATTGAAAGCGTCTTGCGCTCTATCGAAAGACCGTATGCTCAAGATGTATCCCCCTTTCTCACCCACTCGTAGTCCATCATAAGTAGATGCCACCACGCATTAACAAGAAAAGGGAAACCCTCCAAAGGAGGGCTTATAGTACCTTTTTATACTTGACCAACAGAACGTCTGGAAGCCCGTTGCTGTTCTCTGCTGAACCCTTTAAAGTATCAGGAGCAAAGTCGAAGCCTGTGATATGCCCTTGACCGTTAGTCACGTAATCAAAGTTGATTCCGGGAGCCTGTGCCGCACCGTTGATGAACAAGAGAACAGTCTTAGCTTTGGCTACACCGTTAGCAAGTTCATAGGATGTTTCGCCGCCCGTAGCTTCGTAAACCTCTTCCTCGTCCTCTGTCTCTAACTTCGTGATACGGTCTTCGAAGTCAGCAAATACTTCGTCTACGACTTCCTCAATGTCTTCAATACGACCTTCGGCAGTACCGTAGTCTCCTTCTTCAAAGTAACCGTTAGTAGAATCGGCATCCCTAGTAGAGAGACCGCCCGTTAGGTTCTCCACGCTTGTCAGCCTAGTAGCTAGGTCGCTTAGAACTGCTTGGACAGTTATCCCAGTGTAGTTCGCATTGGTGACTACGCCAACCAAAGAAGCGCCTTTGTTAGCTACTGTAGATACTAGGTCATCTCGAATAGCTTGGTCAGCTTCTTCCCTTGCATCGATCTCATCTGCGATCTGGTCAACAACGGAGGTTGCTAGATTAGCATTTCCATCGTTGTCCAGTGTTCCAGAGTCACCGTACAAGTCCTTCATAAGCTGGATAAGGTTCATATAGGCTCTTGCGTCAGTCGCCCCTTCTACGAACCCGCCGCCACCTTTGATGATAGCGTCTACAGGAATGACCGACAGATTTGTACGAATCACAAATCGATAGTCGATATCTCCTGCATCTGCACCGAATGTATACGGTGTCTCTGCCCCTGTCTCGATGGAATAGAATGTCAGTGTGAATTCTCCATCGTCTTCTGTGATACGTCCATAAACAACGTCAGCATCGCTGTCTCCGATAGGTGTATCCGTACCAGTCTCGCGAATCTGAACTTTCTCAGTCAGAACGAGTCCCTCTGAGCTTAGTCCCGTAGATACTCCTCTGCCGCCCACAGCGGCTGTGACATCGATAGAGCCTAGACCTTCTACCTCCGCCCCGTTTACTTGAACAAATACATCAATCTTTGTATCTTCAAGAATCTCCCGGTGGTTTTTCCACTGAATATCTACTTTGTTCTCGTTAATTTTGAAATTTGTGTCAAAGTGGGAATCGCGCATTGTCTTTGACCTGATTTGTTCCCCACGGAAACCTGCTATACCTCTTGTACCTGCCATGAAACTCACCCCTCCCAAATTGATGCAAAGCATCCTCTTTAATTAATATAAGCACAAAGAACTAATTCATAACCATTGATGAAACCACTCTCGCGATCATTCCTGTCACCTGATCATATTCGTAAAGTCGTGTAGTTACCGTGTTCCCGTGCGTTATCACTTCTTGTACAGGCTTACCAAACTGGTTGTAGGTGAATTCTCTCGTTAGCTCATAGCCGCCCGTGACATTCTCTATAACTACGTCCTCGTTATTAGAATCGTACACATACTCAATCTCGTAATCCCCTTCTCCTAATAGATTAGATAGCTCTCTATCGATATCGTTTATCTTGTCCACTAGCTTAGGGAATCCCTTACGTGCATTGTGTACCTCTATCTCCAAAGTAGTCAGACGTGTATTTATACCTGTAGCTCCATAAAGAACGGAATCAGCGTTAAACCATTCTTTTATGATGACTTCATCCCCTACTTGAAGCTGTGAGGGGACTTCGTTACCTTCTTCATCGTATCCTCTAATGTCCAGACGTATATGGAGAGCATCTACTTCCGCATACCCGCCACCCTCTGTCAGCCTTTGCCCATTGTAGTACACGTCCAGTACCTTATTTCCGGGACTGTAGGCATAGTCCAATTCAATGAGATTAGGGTTAGAGGAATGCGCCTGTAGGTACTCTTCTGTCACAATAACTTCCTGATACCTCCAATTTAAGGCACTTGAAGGCTTCCTTAACCTAAAATCCAGCATTTACCTCACCCCTTACCACACATTGATAGCAAAGTCAAATACATAATCGTCAACATCTACTGGGACAGAGCTTCTTGTGATACGTACCCAGAATGGAATTGAACCGCTTGCAGGAACTTCGTCAAATAGGAGTGTTTTTCCAAATATACCGGACGGAGCGCCGTTATCGTCATGGCACACTTCTACCCATTCCCACCCAAACTCTTCCAAGTATCTTTTGATCTCAAGGTTGACATTTAAGTGAGGTACTCCAATCATGTTCCTCAATTCCAATTGGAAGTCTTTGTAAAAGCTGTTTATATACCCAAAGTTATTCTGGTACGTGTCCAGAGGTCTTCCTGCATAATAAACTTCCAAGAAGTTACCGCAATGGTAAACGTCCCCACCATACACATTCTCATGCTCGTCATCTGCTACAAGCTCGTCTTCTTCATCGTAAACCTTTACCCCAATCTTCTTCATCGGCATAGGGAATTCAAAGACGCTTACCCTCTCCTCGTAATCTGTGTTGCTTCTTTCTTCAATTAGCTCCGGGTTGTCTTCATCCTCTAAGTTGTAGACTTCTATCCGTCCACCTAAAGGCAAAGCTCGAAACAGGAGTTCAGTATTCTTGTAAAGAGTGAGAGTGTGTATCCGAAGTTCCTGACCCGCCAGACCTTCTAGCTCTACGCCCCATAGCGTGGCTTCTGGAAACTCGATAGAACCTCGTATGTCCCAGTTTCTACCATCCTCGGAACCGTACCCTTCGTACTCTTTGTCCTTCTTTACCATACGAACCCAAGTGAACGAGACCGTTGTCCCTATGTCCTCGTTATAGTATTCCAGCAATTCAAGTCTGTGTTGCTCTGTGACATATGCTACAAATCCACCAAAGTCATATATGTCGATGGGGTTGTAGGTATTTGTCATTTCCATGACTATGTTCTCCGGCATCTCGCGCAATAGAAAGGCTGTCTGTTCTCCATGAGAGATGACCAAAGACCCTTCTGTCCTATCTATGTGGAACCTGTTCACAGACGGGTGCAGTTGCCACCCGTCCGCTACCAAGTCTACTTCTTCCGAGAAGTCTTCGTGCAGTATCTTACCGGACTCGACTCTTTTAACGTGAATCATACTTATCCCCCTTTACTCGATAATCCAGATATTCCTTTCCCCTTTACATCCTTGGTGGTGTCTGCGGTAGTATTCTAGGAGATTTTCTATAAGAAGTTTAACGGACATATGTCCTCCACAACTTATGAATTCTTCCACTACTTTTGCCCCCACGACCTTGACTCCCTTTACCCTTATCGTGTCCACAAAAGAAGCGTCCTGTGTCACAGTAGACTCAGTTCCCTGCTTCCTAAACGTCCATTCTGCGGAATGCTCTCCACTCAGTATAGGGAAGGAGTAAGACCTTTTCGTCTCTTCGGAGTAATTCATTACTCTTTCCTCTCCGTCCAAAGTGAAGTCTATCAGGTACTTTGGCTTTCCTACTGGAACGGAAATAGTCGGGGAATAGACTCTGACGTTATCGATAAAGGAATCGAATCTTGGCTTACCTTTATACTTAAAGTTCCTGAAAGAGGAGAATGGGTTTGACCATGCCGCCAGTCCGCTTGCTCCGTGACCCCACCCGGAAGTGTCAGTCACGTCCAGTCTCTGCACTCCGTCAACGGACACAGTGAATCTGTTTCCTTTTACAACAACTTTCATCTTGTGCCATGTGTTGAATCTCCATCTGAAATCTCCGTTGAATCTCCATGTAGGATTGGAAACTCCGTAGACATTCTGACCATTTACGACCTTATGGACACCAGAGTAAGCGTACCCATCTAAATCGCTCCACGTACCGACCAAGTAGTAATTGTTGGCATCCTTGTAGTTGAATACAAACCCTAGCCAGTCATAGAGTGGGTAAAGTTCTGGGTACTCTTCTGTGTAGAATTCTCCTTCAAATTCGTACTCATCGTCTCCCGTCCACTGGTTGTTGATGACCATTGCCATACCACCTGTGTTCTCTTCCTCGTAGATCGTATTGCCGACAACTTTCCAGTCTGTGATGTGTCCGACCTTTTGCCATTCATCCTGAATCTGCTGAGCAGTAAATGAAATATTCGTCAGGCTAGTTGTCTCTTCTTGCGGGACATTTACTTCGAAGTGATAGTCACCTTCTGCGATGTTCACAGTAGCCGCCCCGTAAGGGACAACGCCGGAGGAAGCCCACACTTCTTGATTCCCCTTCATGAGTTTCAACTTTGTCTCCATGTTAGTGTCAATCCCATAGTTGAACTGGATGATTGGACTAATGGAGCTAGAAGGTACGTTAAAAGAAGTTGTCTTGTACGTTCTTTTACGTGCTGGGTCTTCTACGCTTAGCGATCTACCTGACTGTCTATTTGTCAGAACCCACCCTGTACCGCTGATAAGTGGTTCAGCGCCCTCGAAGTCCTCATAAAATAAGTCTCCTCCTTGGATTATCTCATCCGGTCTGTCAGGCACTACGTTGCCGATGTCGAAACTGATTACAGAGGAGTTTAACTTCATTGGTACGGTGAATTCAAACTTAGCTGAATTGATTACATCTGTGACAGGAGGTCTTCCGTCCAGCACCCACCCGTACCCTGTTACAAGTCTCCTGACCGCGCCAGAAGCCATTATCTCCCCTTGATAAGGAAATACATCGAAAGTCTCTTCAAAGTCGCCGTAGGTGTACTCTATCTTCGTCCTATAGAACCTGTGAGTCAGTCCTAAAGCCATCCACCTAATAAACCTGTATATTCTCCATAATTCGTCAGGCGTGTACCCCTTGCTTTCGTCCCACTCATTTATCAGCCTGACTACTTGCCCGTAGACTAGATTCATGACTCTGGACATGGTGTCCGTAGGAGCAGAAGCTTGGAACCTGTTCTTGTAAGCGTCATATACCTTCACGATGTAGTCTATAAACGAATACAGGTTACATGGGTCTATGGACATTGGCTCCTTGCCGCCCACGTCTGCACCATTACTTATCGGCTCATTGAGAACCGAATAAGGAGGTAGTACATAAGGGTCGCCGTTTTCATCGTATTTACCTGTCGGGAAGTACGGCTTGAACGTGTTAGGGTCATAAAATCCGTCCATGTCTGGGTTCTCGAAGTTAAAGTCCCGTAACGGTACGATGAGCCAGTCATCGCATACATACCCTTCCGTGCAAATCCACTCGAATAACGGGTCTTCTGGTACTTTGTCCGGCTCAAGCGGAGGTCTTCTTCTATACTTTAAGTCAGGTGGAGGAGCGCACCCAAATACAGCTAATTCGTATTCCTCTACGACTTTTCCATTTTTGTCTATTTTAACCTTCGTTGCCACTACCCTGTCGTCTGGCACGTAAACTACGTCTTTATCTTCGCTGGTCATGTCAGCTAATATTTGTCTGTCAGGGTCGTAAGTGACTTCTTGCGGTTCCGAAGTCATTTCCCCTAAAATCTCTTCTTCCCTATAAGGTGACAGGATATTATCTCTGCTTGTTATGTCCGCTACGGTATCTGTTTCAGGTGAGAATACGACATCGTTTTCACTATTCGTCATGTCTGCTAAGATATAGTCCTCAATGTAAACAGGCACGTCTTCATGGGAATCTGTCATTTCTGCATGGAACTCTTCTTCCCTTGAGTCCCCCACGAATACAGGGTCACTGCTGGTCAGGTCTGTCGCCACGGATTCCCCTTTTACACTCTCCTTTACACTAACCCTCTGTACGGCAATGCCCTCATCCACCACCGTATTCGATAAAGGAATTTTTACGGATACTTCATCTTCTCCTACCTGAGATTGGTACAAGGTTACTTTTTCTCCGTGTTCTCCTGCCATCAAATCAAATTCTGTAGCAGTTCTCCCTTCGGATATTACGGCTCCATCGATAACCGTGTTTAGCTTCATCTTCTCTCCCAAGACATAATCTTGTAAAGATTCCGCTAAGACTTTTGCCTTATTTCCTCCTGTGGCGCTCTCTTCCTCTGTACCTGTGAGAACTTTATTAAACTCACTGTAAAGAGCATCCAGTACTGCTTTGTATTTCCTTGTATCCTCTAAAGCCAGTACATGATCGTATTCTATTTCTGCTTTCATGCCTACTTTCGTGCCGCCCTCTTGATAATGGTTCTGCACAGCTTCTTGTAGCTTTTCTGCATGTATCTCCCTGCCAGTCATGGCACGTAGCTTATCCTCAACTTCCCTAGTCATTTCCTCCAACATTACATCAGCAAGTCCTTCGGCTTTCTTAGCCATCTCGATGTACCTTGCTATAGTGTCCTCTATGACTTCATTGTAACCTGTGGTAGCTGTTAAATCTTCGGTTATGTCCGTTATAAGCACTTTGTCTCCGACACCTGTCTCCGAGCTTAGAGCTTCATGCATAGATCGGCTAAAGATATTCTTTAGATCGTCTAAAAACTCAGCGGTTTTGATGAGGTTGAACAGAGACTCTTCATCGGTGACGTATATTCTTCGGACTTTATCGATATCCGCTAATTGGCTTGTGATTATATCCACCGTCCTAATCAGCTTGGATACTTCTTCCCCGCCAACTTCTATTTGCCTTAACTTTGTTTCATTGGCAACTTCTGTAAAATCTATCACGTCTCCGTACATCTTCTTGATGTAGCTCTCTAATGCTTCTACATTCACGTCCTTGTGTGCTTTTACCATATCTACATACAGTTGTATGTCTCCTTCGCCTGTCTTGATAAACTGCTCAGACAGGAGAATAAGACCACTTTTGTCAGGTCTAGCGGCTTCCACCAGAGATTCCCCATAATTGAATACTTTTCCCTCTGTGTCAGCTACTTCCTGATAAAGGAAATTTATCAATAACTCTTTATCCCTATCAGCCACTTCGCCGCCACCAAGTAAGGTCGTGAGAATTTTACCGGAACTCTCTAAATACCTACCTGTAGAAACCTCCCTGATCTTGGACAGATTTGAATTAAGGTGTTCTAGTACATTGGCATACACAGGAACCAGATCACCTAACCGTAAATCGGATATATCTACGATATTCGTTTTTTCTATATCCACCTTTTCCCATGTAGGTTCCCCGCCAATACTGGTTAATTTAACAGCTACAGCGGGTACGTATCCTTCTTCCTCTTTCGCCCCGTGTGTCCCAATACCTAGAAACTGAATCTGATACAATTTATCAAGGTAATGGCTGTATTTACTGTTATTCCTACCCTTCATTCGGGTAGAAAAAACCCCCTTATACAATAGGTTAAGGGGGTTTCCATTAAGGCGGGGAATAGTCTCATGTTGTCCCATGTACTAGTCCCCCTTATATTTATGAATTGATTGTGCGAGTCAGTCCCTGTAGTATAAATACAAGCTTTCCTCCTGATTGGTAACGAAGGGTGTCTGTGACATCGTTCGTTGTTCCAGTAGAAGTGAGGTAGAATGTACCTCGGAACCCGTACTTACCTGTGTTAATGTTGTCCAGTTCTCCCGCCCGGAACAATGGGAAGGAAATGGAACCAATCGTAGCAGGAACAGTCTGCCCATCATTGGAAGTAGCCGTACCCGTTAGCTGAGAAGTTGCTTCTGGGTCATCATCTACCATGATCTCTACGACAACTGCTTTAGGTGTCCCGCCCTCGGTCAGGATGTCCATTCTACTGACTGAACCCGTCACGTCAGGTTCAACGTACTGGTTACCGCCAGATGTCAGAGTCACCATACCAGCAGAGATGGATTCCGTTCTTGCTCCCGCCAGTTCAGCGTTTTCAGGAACCGCACCGATACCTGTCCAGCTAGTCACCCCTCTACCTGTGACGATATCGTAAGATGTATTGAACTTGATGATTTTTTCATCATCTGTCTCCATCTTAATAGCTACCCCAATACCCTTGTAGTTATCCTTCACATTGAAAGATTTCAGGAAGTGGTTAGTAGAAGTAAGTCTGTAATACTTATACTTTTCCCTCTTCCATGCACTAGTATACTCTGGATGCTCGATGTCGTTAGCGTCAATAGGGTCGTCATTCATGTCTACCGGACAAGGATTGCATTCGTCCGCTGGCTTCACAACTTCCAGTTCGTCCAAGTGTAGAATACCTTGCTTGTTGACCGCCATCAGTTCTTTCAGAGTCCCGCGCTTACCGTCCGTTGTGTGGTACACGTAAACAGGGGATAGATGGAACTTTCCACTCCAAGCAGAAGGCTGGTAAAGCTCTGACTTGTTATTCTCTCCTTGCGGGTCATCGTAGATAACGGAAGCATAGTGCTTCTGCCACAACAGTCCTCCATAAGTACGGTAAGCGGAGATGGAATCTACGCCATCGGACGTGTTCGTCCCGTATCTATTTCCGCCCGAAGCACTGTCCGAAGAACCAGTCAGAACGAAGTTACCTCCGATGTCCATCTTACCTTCTTTAAACGGCTCGATCTGCCCGCAATATACGTGGGAAGTAGTACCGAATCCGTCAGAAGATAAGGAAGGTTCTCCATGCAATACTAGCGAGAAGAAGTCCCTAGAAGCATATCCCCAAATGTTTACCGGAATGTCCAAGACGTTCGGGATAGCGTTACTGACAACAGATGGAACGAAATCCACATGCACAGGATAAGTAGGGTACTCAGCCAGCTTGTAAAGACCATTGAACATGTACAGAATATCATTCTGTCTCGTATCAGGAGCCGAACCAATCAAATTCCTATCGTAGTAGTAATAGTTTGGTGTCAGCTTGAATGTAATGTTCTTGAAGTTACCTGTTTGGTTGCCCGGATAGTTGACGTGTTGAATGATCAGGAACATTTCACTGAACACGGCTTCTCCACCGTCATCCAATCTAGGCGTTGTAACCGTTTTCAAAACGTGGGTAAATTCTACAACATGCCCATCGGAATTGACCTGTGGTGGTAAAGTCTCAACGAATTTCCACCCCGCCTTTGTCAACAGTGTTACCAAGTCCCAGTGCAAGTTACGAACAGAAGAACGTACTTCTACATAGAACCCATTACT
>Ga0182739_1004325_pt1 | contig 11815 bp, 7 predicted proteins | sample eDN5th30CBELigBY_FD_128873 | JGI IMG/M metagenome (GOLD analysis project Ga0182739, IMG submission 128873) | Enriched backyard soil microbial communities from Emeryville, California, USA - eDNA 5th pass 30_C BE-Lig BY (version 2) (version 2) | ecosystem: Environmental > Terrestrial > Soil >... | reverse complement strand
TTCCTCGGCGGCCACGTCGGGGGCGTTGCGAGCTTCGGAGCGGTCGCCCTCCTCCTGCTCATGTCTCTCCTCGCCCCGAAGCGGCGGCCGTGAACCCGGAACCGAGCCAAGCCCCGGGACGGATTCAGGAGGGGTCAGCGTAGGCGTCGTCCTCGGGCTGGTAGTCGAGCCACTCGGTGGCCTCGGACAGGTCCCAGCGCATGCCTTGATTGTTCGACATGCCGTTGGCGACCAGGAAATCACGGTCGTCGAGCTCCGATTCGACGGCGCCTTCGAACAGGCGCAAGAGGTCGCCATCGGAGAGCCATAAGCGTCGTGACCAGTCATCAGGGAGGGTTTCAGGGCGGTTCTCGCCTGGTTGGACCGTTCCCAGCCGAAGCGCGATGAAGGTCATGTCGAAGGCCCGCGCCAGGCTTCGGCCCAGCCGTTCGCCCACCAGCTTGGACGCGCCGTAGGGGCCGTCGGGCCGAGGGGGGCGACCCACGTCGATCGGGCCGTCATCGACCTCGCGATATCCCCCCATCGCGTGGTTCGAGCTGGCGAAGATCAGCCGATCGACCCCGGCCAGGGCCGCGGCATGAAAGACGTTGGCCAGGGCATCGAGATTGGGACCGACCAGCTCTTCCCACGACGCGGTTTCGTCGGGGAGACCGGCCAGGTGAATGACCGTGTCCACTCCATGAAAGTGAGTGATCCAGTCCTCATCGAGCTCGCTGAGGTTGGCCTCGACCACCTCGGGGTCGTCCGGGTCGGCCTTGGCGTCGACCAGGACGAGGTCATAGGTTTCGGCCCAGGCGGCTCGCAGCTTCCGGCCGATGTTACCCGAGGCTCCGGTGATCAGCACGGTGCGCGGCGCATCATCGAAATCCTCGTCATCGAACTCATCCGGCTCTTCCTCCGCGTCAAAGATCGGGAGGATCGGGAGCGAGATCGGACGATCCGGCGTGCTGTCCTCCTCGGGGTCGTGCGGGGTGTCGAGGTTCATGGCCAGCTCGCTTCTTTCCAGACGAGGACGTAGGTCCGTCGCGCAGGCGGCCAACCGGCCGGAACGCTCGGGGGAGATTCGGCCCTGACAATACCGAAAGCCGGCGCAGAACACCAGGAGCACCACGGCAAGAGGTGGGCGAAGTGGCTCGTCCACCGTGGCTGGGGTTGACGGTACGGCATGCCGGGGCCTCGAGGGCCGGGCCCCGGCATGCGAGGGATGAAGGGAATCCGGGACTTGCCGAAGCTCCTGGCGGAGCCCGGCGTGGAAATTGACTCGGGGCCGGGAGGACTCGAAGGGCTCCCTCGACCTGGATTCAGAAGGGCTTGCGGATCCCGAGCACCTTGGCGACCGCCTCGAGGAAGAAGTATTCGCCCCACATGACCGATTCGTCGACACCTAGCTTCTTGTGGAAATGATAGACGCCGTGCATCAGCACGCCTTCCCAGCCCGGGGTGTTCCAGGCCATGTAGTGGTCGGAGCAGAGGCTGTCCAGGATGGTGAGGCTGGCGTTTCGGTAGCGGCTGGCGCGGGCCGGGTCGGGGGTGAGCTCGGCCAGGTTCCAGAGTCCGGACGCGGCGATGGCGCCGGCCGAGCTATCGTCGATTCGGTCGGGGCCGGGGGGCACGTCGAAGTCCCAGGGGGGGACCAGGTTGTCCGGGCAGCGTTCGATGAAGTGGTCGGCGTTGCGCTGGGCGACGGCGAGGTCGACGGGGTTCTTGGTGTAGCTGAAGACGGTGCCGTAGCCGTAGAGCGACCAGGCCAGGCCCCGGGTCCAGTCGGAGTCGCCGCGGAGCCCTTGGTGGGTGGTCTGGCGGAGGAACTCGCCGGTCTGGAGGTCGAAGATCCCCTCGTGAGCGGTGCCGCCGTCGGGCCGGACAAGGGTCTGCTCGGTCGTTCGGCAGTGGTATACGGCGAGGTCGTAGAGCGCGTGGTCGTTCGTCTCCTTGGCGACGTAGAACATGATCGGCACGTTCATCATGATGTCGATGAACAGGCTCTCGGGGGCGACGAACGAGCGGAGGTACTTCCCCTTGGGATTGAACCGAAGCGCCAGAGTTTGCCCGGCCTGGATCAGCACCTTGCGAAGCTGAGGATCGCCGGTCTTCCGGTACCAGGGGAGATACGTGTTCATGAAGATGAAGCCGAGGTCATGAACCTCGCGGTCATGCTGCTTGTGCTCGATGAGCCGCGAATAGTGCTCGGCCTGCTCACGCCACCAGGGGTCGCCGTTGCGCTCGGCGAGGAGCCACATCATCCCGGCGTGGAACCCCGCGCACCAGTCGGTCCAGAGCTCGCCCTCGTGTTTCCAACGCCCGTTGACGGTGTAGATCGGGAAATAGTCGGGGGTGCGCTCGATGGTCGCCCGGACCTGGCGGTCGGCGAAGTCGTACGCTCGCTCCAGGCGGGGCTTGAGGTCGGCCAGGTCGATCTCACGAGGTTCGGCCACGGTTCGTTCTCCAAACGCGCTGCGCGGGTGTTCGGGTACCGCGTCGAATATACCGCACCGGACCAGGCCCGCCGAGTCCCTGGCCCCGGAGCCCGCAAGGCGCGGATTGAGAGACCCGGCCGGGACCGATCCCCCTGGGGGTCGCCAGGTGGAACGTCGGCATCGGATCATGAGGCCAATTCTCTACGGACGTATGGTGCGAACGGCCGCTTGCGGGCGAGTGACCACCGGGAGAGGCGGAGTGGAGTGGGCTGGAGTGGAGTGGAGTCGCCTCAGAGCTCCGCGCCGGCCGGGAGGGCCTTCCTCCGAAGGAGCGACAGGCCCAGGAACGCGGCGGCGAGGATCAGCAGGCGGTTGGTGTACTGGTGGGAATCGGCTTCTGCCTGAAACATGCAGAGGAAGAGTGCGACCAGGACCCCCAGCTCGCTGCCAAGGATCGAGCCGATCAGGAGCCGGCCTCGGCATGGATTCGGCATCGCGATGAGGACCGGCCGTCGCTCTCCACTTGCCGAAGGCGTCGATATTATCGTGAGGTTGTGATTTCTGGATGCCGATGCTCTGGCGATTCTTCTGAGTTTAGGTCCACCGATGGGCGCAAGATGTGGTGGCATGGCCCGCTCCATGGCTGAGGATCCAGCAGTGCGAGGGGAGTCGCCTGAACGATGGGTAGTATAGGGAATTCTCGATGTATCATAGAGCGTCGGTCCGAACCCGTCCAGCCCCAGATTTCTCGAAAGAAAGGGGTTTTCCGCCAGCCCTTCCCGATTCTCCTCCTGACCGGTCGGAGAAACGAGATGTGTAAGGGGGATTTGAGGATGGGGTAAAATGGGGCGACAGGATCATGCCTTGATGCGTGATCGTTGCAATGACGTCAACCTTCGTCGAGTCAGAGAGATATCCGGACGCGGGGACGAACTTGCAACTCAGCACACATAGGATTGTGAGTCCTTCGGGGAGGTTGGAGCGGCAAGAGACGAGCGGACCGCGCGCTCGGTATCCTGGGAAGACAGGGCGAGAGTGAGCGGGGTTTGAACCTTTCCCGGTTCGAGTCAGGCTGAGCATGGCGACCGAGGCGCGTGCTCCGCTCTTTGGATGCATGAACGTTTTGGCACTGGCTGTGGCTCTTGGATGTGGATGGGGCCTCGTGGCGCCGGCGTGGGCGGCCGGGCACTGGGGGCGGTCCTCGTCAGCCTCGTGGTTGGGCTTGCCCTGGTCCCGGTCCTCGCCACCCTGGGGGTTCTCATCCTGGCCGGGAGCTTCGCGTTGACCGTCTGGTTTCTCGGTCTGGACCTCTCCGGACCCGGTGATCAAGGTGAGGAACCCCGGCCGGTCTCGACCGCGGTCCACTGCCGGCGCTGGGGGGCCTCGCTGGTGCTGCTCCTCCTGTGGGGGAAGGCCTGGCTCGTCTTCGGCCGGCCGGAGCTCGAGGCGGCACGGACCTCACCTGAGGCGATCAAGGTGATTGGCTTCTTTCTCTTCATGCCGACCGGGGTGGTCTTTCTCTGCAACCTGTCGCGGCTGGACCGGCTGGTGGAGGCGCGGCGGAGGGCGAATCGACGTCTGGGACTACGCGCGCCGGGCTCCCGGCGGCGGCCTTGACGCTCCTCTTCGACGTCGGACCGTCGGGAACGCGCCGAGTTGGGAAACACCGGGGCCGATCGCCTGACCGTGGGATGGCCCGTTCAGTCGGCGGCGAGTTGCTCGGCGAGCAACTCGATCGGATGCAATGGGGTGAGCCCGGCCAGGCCGTGGACCTGGCTGCGACAGGAGAATCCGGGGGCGACCAGCTTCGCCTCGGGGTTGGCCTTGAGGGCGGGGAGGATCACGCGGTTGGCCAGGGCCACGCTGACCTCGTAGTGGCCTCGCTCATAGCCGAACGAGCCGGCCATGCCGCAGCAGCCCGAGTCGAGCTCCTTGACCTCGAGGCCGGGAACCCGCCGCAGCGCGGCCAGGGTGCCGGCCGTCCCCACCAGCGCCTTTTGCTGGCAATGACCGTGCAGCAGGACCCGTTCCTCACGCGGCCGGAGCGCGAGCGTGGGAACCCGCGCCGGGTCGGCCACGAACGTGTCGACCAGTTGCGCCGCGGTCGCGACGAGGTCGGCGTCGGGCCCGAGCCGGAAGTCGCGGTATTCGTCGACCAGGGTGAGCAGGCAGCTTGGTTCGCAGCCGAGGATCGGGGTCCCGTTGCGGGCGTGGCCGACCAGTTTGCGGACGTTCTCGCGGGCGAGCTCGCGGCCCAGCGGGAGGAGACCCTTGGAGAGCGCGGGGCGGCCGCAGCAGGGCAGCCCGGCCAACTCGACCCGGTAGCCGGACGCCTCGAGCACCCGGACCGCGGCCCGGCCGACCTCGGGGTTGTTGTAGGTGGTGAAGCAGTCGTCGAGCAGCAGGACGGTCCCCCGGCTGCCAGCGCGAGGGTCGGCCTGATGCCGGCGGAACCAGCGCCGCAGATGGTTCGGAGCGAAGGTCGGCAGGGTGCGCCGGCGGTCGATCCCGGCCACTTGCTCGAGGAGCCACTTGAACGCAGGCTGTCGCAAGCTCCAGTTGGCCAGCGGGGCGGTCGCCGCGCCGAGCGGGTTGAGCCGGTGGATGTGGCCCATCAGCAGTGAGCCGATCGGCACCTGCCGGCCCTTGTAGACCTGGTGGAGCACCTCGGCCTTGAGCTTGGCCACATCGACGTTGGAGGGGCATTCGCTCTTGCAGGCTTTGCACTGCAGGCAGAGGTCGAGGGCCTCGTGGAGCGCTTCGTTGTGGAGGCCGTCGGGGCCGAGCTCGCCCGTCATCGCCATGCGGAGGGCGTTGGCGCGGCCGCGGGTCGTGTGCTCCTCCTCCAGGGTGACCATGTAGCTGGGGCACATCGTGCCGGTCCCCGTCTTGCGACAGGCGCCGACGCCCGAGCACATCTCCACCGCGCCGGTGAATCCCCCCTGGCTCGAGAAGTCGAACAGGGTCGATTCGGGGGGCTCCGGGTGGTAGTGGGGGCCGATCCGGAGGTTGTCGCCCGGATCGGGGGCGGCGACGACCTTCCCCGGGTTCATTCGGTTCTCCGGGTCGAAGGCGCGTTTGACGGTTTCGAACGCGCCGTAGACCTCGGGGCCGAAGAGCTTGGCGTTCCAGAGGCTGCGAGCGAGGCCGTCGCCATGCTCACCGCTCATGGCGCCGCCGAACTCGACGACCAGGTCGGAGACCTCGCGGGCGATGGTCCGGAGCGATTCGACTCCTGCGCGGGTCTTGACGTTAAGGATCGGCCGGATATGGAGGCAGCCGACGTCGGCGTGGCCGTAACAGGCGGCCTCGACCCCCTGCCGCGCGACGATCGCCTCGAACCGCTCGTAGAAGGCGGGGAGCTTGTCGGGGGAGACCGCCGTGTCCTCGACGAAGGCCACCGGCTTGGCGTCGCCGACCAGCCCCATCAGGAGCGAGAAGCCCGCCTTGCGGACCTTCCAGAAATCGTCCTTCTCCGCCCCCCCTAGCCGGGTGCGCACGCCCAGAACGTTGGGCCGGCCCTCGAACCGGCGGGCCAGGTCGTTGGCCCGGTCGGCCAGCTCCTCGGCGCTGTCGGCGTAGAACTGGGCGGCCAGCACCGCGGCCGGCCGCCCTTCGGCGAATTCCATTTTGTTGGCGTAAGCGGGGTGGGTGGCGGCCAGGTCGAGGATCATCCGGTCGAGCATCTCGACGGCCACCGGCCCGGTCGCCACGATCTCCTCGAGCCGGTCGAGCGCGGCCGGGATTGTGGCGAACGAGAGCACAACGAGGCCGGTGGCCGCCGGGATCGGCACCACCTTGAGCTCGGCCCCCTGGACGACCGCCAGTGTCCCCTCCGAACCGACGATCAGACGCGCCAGGTTGAACTGCCAGGGGGCGTCCCGCCAGCCGGCGGCACGGACCGGCAGGCCGGGCACGAACTCGTCCAGGTTGTACCCGCTGACTCGGCGGAGGATCCGCGGGAACCGCGCCTCGATCGCCGCCCGGTGCCGGGCCACGGTCTCGCGCACCACGCGATGGACCGTGCCCACCGTGCCGGGCTGGTCACAGACCGACTCGAGCCGCTCCGCAGCGACCGGGCCGAGCGTGGTCGTCGTGCCGTCGGCCAGGACCACGTCCACCGCCTCGACGTGATCGACCGTCTTGCCATACCGGAGCGAACGGGCGCCGGCGGAGTTGTTGCCGATCATCCCGCCGATCGTCGCCCGATCGCTGGTTGAGACGTCGGGGCCGAACATCAAACCGAGCGGTCGGAGGTGCGCATTGAGCCGGTCGAGCACGACCCCGGGCTCGACCTTCACGGTCATCCGGTCGCGGTCCACCACCCCGATCCGGTTCAGGTACTTCGAGAAGTCGAGCACGATCGCCGGCCCGATCGTCTGCCCCGACAGGCTGGTCGCCGCCCCTCGCGGCACGATCGGAACTCCCAGCTCCGCGGTGATCCGCACCGTGGCCACCACGTCGGCCGCGCTGCGCGGCACCACCACGCCCAACGGGTCGATCTGGTACAGGCTCGCGTCGGTCGAGTAGAGGCTTCGGCTCCCCCGATCGAAGCGAACCTCGGCGCGAGTTTCCTGGAGGAGACGTTCTTGCAAGTGGTCGATCGTGCGGCTGGTCGTCGTCATGGCGACATCTTAGTCCAGGCCCCTCCCGAAAGGCGATGCCCTTCCCGGCCAATTCCCGAGATCACTCCCCCTGCCCCGGTTCCGGACCGTCCGGGCGGGCCGCGGCCGGGAGACCGGTCGCCTTACGAACGCGTATCGCCGTTCCCTCCCCTTGCGTTTTGGTTCATGTCGCCGCCCGGCCCGTTGAATCCCAGCAACAGGTCAGGGCTGGGTTTGTTCCGATAGCGGTGCCTTTTGTTGAGCTTTGGCAACAATTGAGCGAAAGGAAGGACTCGGCCTTTACCCTGGGTTTCCGTATCGGAGATAAAAGAGTCGTCCAATTTGACAATGTTCAGATTGTGGCCTATGGGTCTCGATCGCCAGGAGGAGTCGTGTCCCTGGGCGGGGACTGCCAGCCTGGGGTAAGAGGAGAGGAACGGCGGGTGAGGGATGCCGTGGGAGGACACACGGTCTGAGTCGCGGCCGGGATGGTCGCGTCCCCTCGCGTGGGCGCCCTCTTGCGTTTGGTCTGCGGACCGAACCCAGGGGCGAGTCGCCGCCGAGCGAGTTCGATGAGAAGCTGATCGCCGGCCCGGATGCGCGGCGGCCGCTTGGCGTGCGCGCCGTGCGTACAGGGTTTCGAGGAGTGGAAACGTGTTGAAGCGGATTGTGTTGGGACTGTTGGTCGCCTCGGTCGTCCTGACGGCCGGATCGGCGGACGCGGCGATGCTCGGGGCGGCGCAGGATTACAACCTCTTCATCCTGGGCGACGTCAACCTGTCGAATACGGATGCCGAGGGGCGGGTGGCCGCGGGGGGGAACGCCACGTTTGAGAACTACAGCGTGGCCTCGAAGCTGTCGACGAGCACGGCCAACGCCCTGGTCGTCGGGGGCAACCTGGGGTTCACCAACGGCACGGTCACGGGCGACCTCCACGTCGGTGGGAGCACCGGGCTGACCCGGGTCAACGTCACCGGTGGGACGTTCCATGACGAGCCGATCGACTTCACGACGGCGGGGGCGTCGCTCAACGCCCTGTCGTTCTTCCTGGCCTCGCAGCCGTCGACCGGCACCGTGGGGGCCGGCCCGCTCGGGCTGACGCTGACGGGCAACTCGAACGCGCTGAACGTCTTCAACCTGACGGCGGCCCAGCTCGCCAGCGCCAACAACAATGGCCTCAACATCAACGCCCCGGTCGGCTCGACGGTGGTCATCAACGTCGACGGCGCGTCGCACTCGCTCGCGAACTTCCAGATGTACGTTAACGGATCGGCCTCCGAGTCCAACCCGCTCATCAACAGCATCCTGTTCAATTTCGCCAACGCGACGAACCTGACCGACTCCAACGTTTCGGTCTACGGCAGCATCCTGGCCCCCAACGCCGCGCTTGATTTCGGCTACCTCCACGTCAATGGCACGCTCATCGGAGCCTCGCTCACCGGCCACGTCGAGGTGCACAATTATCCCTTTACCGGGACGCTTCCCCAGCCCGTGCCTGAGCCGTCGTCGATCCTCTTGCTCGGCTTCTGCGGCTTGTTGCTGGCGTTCTCGCCCCACCTTCGGGGCATCTGTCACCGACCTGGATCGAACGAGCGGACCTGATCGCGGCGCCGCGATCGTCGCCCACCCCGTCGAGGTCCCAGGGAGGCCGGCCGCGAGGCGGTCTCCCTGGGGTCTCGCGGTTCGTTGGGCGGTGGTTCGCTTCGTCCCTGTGCCCTCCGAGGAGGACGGGCCAGCCGTCAGTCTCGGAAGCACTCTTCTGGTGGGCCTCGCCCCCGGGTCGCCGGGGGCCATTGATGGCTCGACAGGGGCTTGTCGGGACGGGCTCTCAGCTTTGCGGCCGGAGCTTGGCCGGCTTGCGGCCGCGGCCGAGGTTGTGCGCGGAGTTGATCAACGAGACGTGGGAGAAAGCCTGAGGGAAGTTGCCAACCAGCCGTTGATCGCTGGGGTCGTACTCTTCGGCCAGCAGGCCCACATCGTTGCGGATCGCCAGCAGTCGGTCGAAGATCCGGCGGGCCTCGGTCTTCCGACCCTGGAGGCTCAGGTTGTCGACGTACCAGAACGTGCAGGCGAGGAAGGCCCCCTCGCCGGGGGGGAGGCCGTCAACGTTGGGGTCGGTGTCGTAGCGGAGGACGAATCCGTTCTGCAAGAGGCGGCGTTCGATCGCCGCGACCGTGCCCAGGACCCTGGGGTCGCGTGCGGGCAGGAAGCCGACCAGGGGGATCATCAGCAGGCTGGCGTCGAGCCGGTCCGTGCCGTAGGACTGGACGAACGTGTTGCGCTCCGTGTTGAAGCCTTCGCGGCAAACCTCGTCGTGGATCTGGTCGCGGGTGGCCCGCCACCGCTCGACCGGTCCTTCGACCTGGAGTTTCTCGACCGATTTCACCGCGCGATCGAAGGCGACCCAGGCCATGACCTTGGAATGGGTGAACGGCCGTCGCTTCCCTCGGACCTCCCAGAGGCCGTCGTCGGGTAACTTCCAGGCGTCCTCCAGGTGCTTGAGGAGCTGGCACTCCACCTGCCAGCCGTCGTCGAGGGGGGCCAGGCCATTGCGCCGGCCGTGATAAAGCACGTCGATGACTTCGCCGAAGACGTCGAGCTGAAACTGAGTCGACGCGGCGTTGCCGATCCGAACCGGCCGCGAGCCCTCGTAGCCCGCGAGCCAGGGCAGCTCCAGTTCCGTGAGCCGGCGCTCACCGGCGAGCCCGTACATGATCTGAAGGTTCGCCGGTCGGCCGGCCACGGCGCGATGCAGCCAATCGCGCCACTGGCGGGCCTCGTCGAGATAACCCGAGTTCAACAACGCGTAGAGGGTGAACGTGGCGTCGCGGAGCCAGCAGTAGCGGTAGTCCCAGTTCCTGACTCCGCCCAGGCATTCGGGCAGTGAGGTGGTTGGGGCCGCGACGATCCCGCCGGTCGGCGCGAAGGTTAGCGCCTTCAACGTGATCAGCGAACGGCGGACCGCCTCGGCGTCTTTGGCCTCCTTGTCCGACTGCTCGGCAACCTGGCACTGCTGGGACCACCGGCTCCACCAGTCGGCCGTTTCCTCGATCGCATGCTCGACCTCGACTTTCGGGGGAGCCGGCTCGTACGACGGGTGCCAGGTCAGCTCGAACGGGATCCGCTCGCCCTGCGACACGGTGAAGTCGGCGACGGTTGTGAGGTTCTCCCCCCGGAGCGCGACTCCGGTGCGGAGCCGGAGCATGTCCGGACCTGCGATGGCCGAGATGGCGTTGTCGACGCGGCGGACCCAGGGGACGATCGAGCCGTAGTCGAACCGGATGATCAACTCGAGCCGGAGCGGGACCTGGCCGCGCCTGCCGACGACCAGGCGAAGCACGGTCGGAGTCTTCGTGGTTATGGCCAGGGCGTCGATGACGGCGACCGTGCCGGAGTCGGTCTCGAACTCGGTCTCGAGCACGAGAGTCCCGGGCCGGTACCGGCGCCGGACTCGGCGGATCGCTTCGCTGGGGGCGATCTGCCAGCGGCCGTTCTCGGTCCCGCCCAGGAGCGCGGCGAAGCAGGCCCCCGAATCGAATCGGGGAGCGCAGAGCCAGTCGATCGAGCCGTTATTGCCGACCAGAGCCGCCGTTCGGCAGTCTCCGATCAGAGCATAGTCTTCGGTCCTCAAGGGCATGGCGTTGGAATCCTCGGCCGGTGCACAGGAGGGGCCCGCCCGAGCCGTGAGCGGGCTCGCCTTGAGAATTGTACCGCGACCGCGCGTGCAGGCTCGATGGACGTCGCCAGCGAAAAACGGGATGATGGGTTGGAAATGCCAACTTCTCTTCTTGTTGGGGCGGGCGTGGAGCCCGGTCGGAACGCAGCCTGGCGGCCCTCCGGCAAGCGGACCTATGGGAATGGTGGAGCAGCGTCGTGTTGGATATGCGGGTCCGTCTCGGACGACTGGAGTTGAAGAACCCGGTCCTGGTCGCCTCGGGGACGTTCGGTTACATCCGAGAGATGGCCTCATTCGTCCGGCTCGACCGGCTCGGTGGGGTGATTCCCAAGACCGTGACCTATCGGCCGAGGGCCGGCAACCCCACGCCGCGCACCGTTGAGACTCCGTCGGGCCTGCTGAACGCGATCGGCCTGGACAACGACGGCATCGACCATTTTCGCGAGCATCACCTCCCCTACCTGCGGACCGTCGGCACGGCCGTGATCGCGAACGTCGCGGGGGAGGACGAGGACCAGTTCGTCGCGATGGCCGAGATGCTCGGCGGCGAGCCGGGCCTGGCCGCGATCGAGCTCAATGTCTCTTGCCCCAACGTCAGTCACGGACTCGACCTCGGAATTGATGCCGCCGCCGTCGGCCGGCTAGTCAGGCGCGTCCGCGCGGTGACCCCCCTGCCGGTGATCGCCAAGCTGACGCCGAACGTGACCGACATCGTCGCCATCGCCGGGGCGGCGGCGGAGGGGGGGGCCGACGCCGTCAGCCTGGTCAATACGTTCCGCGGCCTGGTTGTCAACTGGCGGAAGCGCCGGCCTGTCCTGGCCAACGACGTCGGCGGTCTGAGCGGCCCGGCCATCAAACCGCTCGCCCTGCGAATGGTCTGGGACGTCGCCCGCGCCTATCCCGACCTGCCGGTCATTGGCATCGGCGGCATCGCCAACGCCGAGGACGCCCTTGAATTCCTCGTCGCCGGAGCCACCGCGATCCAGGTGGGGACCGCGAACTTCTATGACCCCACCGCCTCCGACCGCCTGCTCGACGATATGACCCGACTGCTGAGCACCGAGCAGCTCAGCTCGCTCGGCGAGCTGATCGGCACGCTTCGCTCCAACCGGGACGCG
>Ga0182739_1004324_pt1 | contig 11816 bp, 9 predicted proteins | sample eDN5th30CBELigBY_FD_128873 | JGI IMG/M metagenome (GOLD analysis project Ga0182739, IMG submission 128873) | Enriched backyard soil microbial communities from Emeryville, California, USA - eDNA 5th pass 30_C BE-Lig BY (version 2) (version 2) | ecosystem: Environmental > Terrestrial > Soil >... | reverse complement strand
TACCCGCAACTATGCTCGTGGAATTCCGCTGAAAGCCGATCAGCCGATTTTTCTGGTCGACCTGATCAACTGGCTGCGCCCGACAGAGCAGGTTCTGGTGTCGTTCCCGATCTCCGGGGCGGACCTGCTGGAGATTCTGGAACAGAATCTCGTGGATGAGCCTCGGAAGCAGGCATTCTTCCTCGTGAATGTTTCCGGATGCCGGTACTCGTTTGATCGCAATCGGCCAACGGGTCATCGGATTACGTCCAGCGATATCGATCCACAAAAAGTCTATATCGTCGGATGCGAACCGCACTTACTCACCAGAACTGATACCCTGATGTTGGGAGAGGAGCGGGGGAAATTCGAATTCAAGTGGCTGGGGCCGACGCTCACGACGGCAGCCTGGAAAAACATTGTCGAGAATCACGGTCGATTGACGTCACGTCTGGACGGTCGCCTGCGGGACGAGACCCGTTGAAGCAGAACCGGTCGAAACCGCACTGCCCGGGCTTCGGCAAGGGGCGTCTGCCCGGGAGCAGGTTGCTTCAGGGGGCTTTTGGCGTCAGGGGGTCTTTTGATGGTTCGGTGATTCGGGAACCCCGCCCGCCCGGGTGATCCCTGTGACCGGCGATTCCGGATGAGAGGCATGGTCGATGGAGAGAATGTCGTCGATGGAAATCGGTTCGGAGAGTTGTCCTCCCGGTTCCAGCAGGACCAGTTGTCCCGCCAGAGAGCGCCGGGCATCCGGATAACCTGTCCGGGTCTGCCCATTCCGGCAAGTCACCGTGACGGGCAAAGTTTCGTTCAGGGTGGCCAGCCCGGGATCGCATAGTGCGGGAAATCGGTTCCAAGCCCATAACCAGAGCGTCATTTCCGGCGCGGGACGTCCCGCCAGATCCTGCCATTCGTGTTCAGCCAGCAGCAAATCACGCCGGCAGGCCTGCCGGCACCAGGGGGCGAGCACCGTGTCGATCCATTGACGGCGGGATTGGACAAGATCGGAAAATGACGGCATGCCGCGACCTGTGCGCAAGGCGAAATGGGGAATTGACGAAAGCATTTCCATCGCTGGAAATGCCCAGGGGAACCCAATGGAGCTTCATCTTTCTACATTTGATCGTTTTGCATCCGCCGGGTACAGTGGAAGGGCTCTGGTTCCGCGTGAGGCTCCTTCCGGATTCCGAAGCCGGAATTCGGGAGAGAAAAACAAGAAATACGATCTGTTCGTTACTGTTTGTTGCTGTGCCAGACGCCACAGCCTGTCTTTTTGAAGATCCGCAGCGTGATTTTCCTTGTGAATTCTGGGGAACGGGCTGCGGGGGATTGTTTTTTTATTGTATTGATTCTGCAAATTGGTGCATGCCGCCGCGTTTTGCGGGGGGAGAGATGGAGACTTGCTGACCATGAGTGGACTGCCGTTCCTGCTTGCCCAGACATCTGAAGTCGCCATCCGGCAACCTTATCTTGCCCTGGTGATCGGATGGGGGATTTTCTTCCCGATTGTGTTGCTGATCAATTACGCCACGCAATCCGGAGTGATTGCCCGGGCCACGACCAAAGAAGCGGTGCGGCAGCCGGTATTTCTGCTCATGCTGGCGATTGGCCTGACGATCATCATCATTAACGTCTGGGTTCCCTTCTTCTCCATGGGGGACGATACCAAGATGTATATCGACTGCGGTCTGGCAACAGTTCTGATCTGCGCCCTGTTGCACTGTGTCTGGACCGCCAGCATCAGCGTGGCAGACGAGATCGAAGGCAAGACCGCCATGACGCTGCTCTCCAAACCGATCAACCGGCGGCAGTTCGTCTGGGGAAAGTACGTCGGTATTTTTCAGTCGGCCCTGATCATGATTGCGATCATCGGTGTCGTGTTCTTCTTCCTGACGTACTACAAGTTTCATTACGACCAGAAAGAAGCCTCACAGGAGCAGAGTGCGCTGATCTTCTTCCGTACTGTGAGCTGGCTTCCCTTTCAGATTCCGAACTTCAACCGGGTCTATTTTGAAGTGGCCCGGACCATTTTCCCGGGATTGACACTGATCGCGATGGAAGTCGCGGTGATGACGGCCGTCAGCGTGGCCATCTCCACCCGTGTCCCGATGCTGGTGAATATGAGTACCTGTTTCGCCGTATTCGTGATTGGACATCTGACACCGGTGCTGGTGCAGTCCAATAATGTTCAGAACGTCTTTGTGAAATTTGTGGCCCGTCTGCTCGCCACAATCCTCCCAGGCTTCGACCATTTCAATATGTCGGCTGCAATTTCGACTGGTAAGGTGATCCCTCCGGATTACATTGGACTGGCGGGGTTATACTGTCTGGCCTATGTGGCGGCGATGATTGCCGTGGGCTTTCTGCTGTTCGAAGACCGCGACCTGGCCTGATGCCGTTGGACCTGATGCGATTGGAAGCGGAAAACCCGTCCCAGTGGCGGAAGATCGCCATGGGAGTTGCCTCTTTGAGGAGAAAGTCGGGTCGGCGAATGGGAAGATGGCCGTGGTCATGACCCCGGCAGGCGGTTCGGCGCCTGACGGGAAATGGCCACCTGAGGTGATGGCAGGGTTGACCGGCCTGGGCCAGAAGCAGGATGTCTTCCGCGTGCAGTCACGCTTCGCGGACGGCGTCAAACCTGTCTGAAAGAAGTGGTCTCATGACCGGCAGAGGATGCGCAATCAGTTCTGATGGAGCAATATCATCATCATTTGAGTGCCGCGCGAACATCTCTTTGAACATCAACGGGCTCCATGCCGTTGATGTTGCAAAGAGGGCGGAACACTTGGATCATTTGAGGCGTGGCCGGACTTCTCCGGCGGCGCCGGATCTTCTGCCCTGATTGAAACCCCATGTCTGCAATCAATACACCGATGCGGCGCCTGGTGCCACGCCGATCCTGGATGGACCGGCATGGAATCGCGCTGCTCTTCTGGATGGCACTGGCCTGCGTGCTGGTGGTGGTTCTGCTGATTTTGATCACCCTGCTGGTCGATCTGCTCGTGGGTCGGGCAGCGGCGCAGTTCCGTATGGAATCTTCTACCGTTCCCGTCGATACCGGCCTGCTTCTGCAGGCACGCCGATTCGGACGGTTGCCGCTCTGGAACTGGCTGCGCCCGCTCAGTCAGGAGATTCCGTTCCTGCAATCCACCTCCGGGGCAATTTCTGTTCTGGTCATCCTCACCCTGCTGGGAATCGTGCTGTACACCTATGCCCGGGGTCGGGGACGTGTGAGTTCCGCCCGGTCCGCCCGCGAGCTGGCCACATGGCTGCGCAGCGCCATTCATCGTCAGACGTTGCGTCTGGGGCCCAGCGACCTGACCGGCCAGCGCTATCAGGCCGCCCTGGAACATTTTGTGGACGACGCGGAATCCGTCCGGGAGTCCCTGGCCGAATGGCGGTGGCGGGTGGTCCGCATCTGGTTTCTGCTGCCGACGCTGGTGCTGTGTGTCCTGGCGATTGACTGGCGTCTGGGACTGGAATGCCTGATTCCCACCGCGGCCTGCTGGTTCGTGTTTCGTTATGAACGCAAGCAGGGAATCACCAAGCGGCAGATTGCCGATTCCCACGCGGAAACAGAAGTGCGGTTTCTTGCCGAAGCACTGAAGCAGACACGACTGGTGCGCGGCTATAACATGGAAGAATTCGAGCAGAACCTGTTCAACCAGTACCTGACCCGGATGACCTCCAAGGAACAGACGGGACGCCGGCTCGAACGGACCGCCCTGACGACCGCGCGTTTTGTCACCTGGGTCGGACTGACGCTGGTCCTGTTGCTGATCTCCTTGCGGGTCATCTCCACCAGTGCCCCCCTGCCGCTGGCCAGTGCCACCGCCATGATCGTCACGCTGGGGATGATCGCCATCGAACTGAATTCCTGGGACCGGTTGAACAAGGCCTACAAGGAACTGATCGCCAGTGGAGACCGCATTTACCGGTATCTCGATGAAATCCCTGAAGTCGGTCAGGCGGTTGGAGCGAAATTTATCGAACCGGTTTCCAGATCCATTGTGCTGGAGTCTGTCCATTACCAGCACCAGGGACATCAGCTCCTGCGGGGCATCGACCTCCGCATCGAAGCCAAAACACAGGTCGCGCTGGTCTCACTCGATCCGCTGCTGCCCAAGGCCGTGGCCTATCTCTTGCCCCGGTTCATCGAGCCGACACGCGGCCGCGTCCTCTTCGACGGCGAAGATATCGCCTGGGGCACGCTGGAATCGATCCGGACCGAAGCCGTCTATGTCAGTTGTGATGATCCGCTTCTCTCCGGGACCGTGACCGACAATATCATCTGCGGAGACAGCCGGTACACGATTCAAGATGCCATGGAAGCCGCCAAGCTCGTCCATGTGCACAAGTATCTTTCGAATCTGAAACAGGGGTACGACACCGTTCTGGGGGAACATGGCGAACATCTGGAAGTGGGAGCGGCATTCCGGTTGGGACTGGCCCGGGCCGCACTCCGTGATCCGGCAGTGATCATTATCGAAGAACCGAAAACCCCGCTGGACGAAGATACAAAAGCCCTGATCGACGACTGTTATCAGCGTCTCTCCGCCAACCATACATTGATCTACCTGCCCGGTCGTCTGACCACCTGTCGCCGCTGTGATCAGGTGATCATGCTGCATGACGGTCTGGTGGAAGGAGTCGGCACGCACCAGGAGCTCTCCAAGGCGTCCGAACTGTTCCGGCATTGGGATTATATTACGTTCAACACCTTCAGCCGCCGTTCCCGGCGCCTGCAGCAGGCGTGATCACGCCCTGTCGTGCTTCTGTCGAATCTTCAGGGGGAATTCCGGCGAAACAGTGGGATGGTCAACGCCACTCCCGCCTGCCAGATCGGGAAAATCACAAGATCATCAAGAGGATGTCCGCAGGCAGGATGATCGGAAAGGGCGATGCCAAGCACCGCAAACACCACTCCGAGAACAGACCCCGCCAGAGTCATGATTGGAAGCGACGCCACGGGTTTTGAGTCCTCCACAATCACGATCAGTCCCAGTGCGATCAGAAAGCTGCCGATCCCGCCTGCAATGGCCCCCGAGCGTCCTCCGCCCAGGAAGCCGTTATCAAACCCGGGCAGTCGGACCGCCAGCATCGCGCCGATGACTGCCGAAAAGAAGGCCACAACCGAGACGCAGATCAGCAGCACACATTGCCAGAATGAGATGGGCGTCTGTGTGGCATGAAAGGCACAACAGATCGCGACTCCAAAGAAAACAGGTGGACAGAAGAGCCCCAACGGAGGAATCGCGACCGAGACCCCGGAGGCAATGCCGGATAGCAGGCCGACAACCAGAAAGGTCGGATAAGTCGATGGGCTTCCTTTCATCGGTTGCTCCAGACGGACACCACATCAGGCAGGCTCCGTCATCAACCGCAGGACGACTCCAGAAGTAACCGGACCGCAAAACTTTATGCGATTAGTCTGCCCGGGCGTTCCCAAAGGTTTTCGTCTCATCCTGGCAAATACCGGATCAGGGAGATGGCAATCTGCCGACCGGCGTATGGGCGTTCAGATCTTCGATCATCATGCGTGTGGCTGCGTCCACTGCCCCTTCCCAGTCCGTTTCTCCATATTCCTGGGCAAGTTTGCCTTTGTGGAAGGCGAACAGAATCCCCCGGGAACTGTTGATGAGTGCTCCCAGTCCGTGGGAGTCGAAAGCCGCTGCCACATCCTGCGACGTTCCTCCCTGACTGCCGTAACCGGGAACCAGTAACGGAACATGCGGCATCAGGCTTCGCAACTGCGAAAGCTCTTCCGGATAGGTCGCGCCGACCACCGCTCCGATCGAGCCATAGTTTTCGCCCGCAATCATCGTGTTGAAGGAAAGTTGTTCAATTTCCCGGGCCACAGCAGCAAACAGCGTCTCCCCGTGTGTCACGCGATCCTGAAAATCACGGGCACCCGGATTGCTGGTGCGTACCAGAACATACAGACCACCGCCCACCTGGGTGGCCCGATCGACAAATGGTTGCAGGCTGTCGATGCCCAGATAGGGATTGACGGTCAGGGCATCTGCGGCAAATGGTGCACTTTCCGGGTCTTCCCCCGCGAGATAGGCAGCAGCATACGCTTCGGCCGTGCTGCCAATATCACCCCGTTTGGCATCGCAAATAACGATCAATCCGGCGTTTCTGGCGTATTGAATCACGCTGGCGAGCACCGCCACGCCGGCGGGTCCGCAATCTTCGAAAAACGCGGATTGCGGTTTCACCGCCGGAACCAGTGGAGCGACCACGTCGATGACCCGGCGACAAAATTCCTCATAAGCCGCCGCCCGCACCGTATTGGCTTCTCCCCCCCGCTGCTCCGCCCGATGCCGGATTTCCACCGGGAGCAGATCCCAGCGCGGGTCCAGCCCGACCAGGGCCGCTGTTTTTCGGGTACGAATCTGGTCGTGAAGACGTTGAAGGTAGCTGCTCATAAGGCGCGAGGAATTCTGCAGAAATCGAAATGGTGCGAGTTGTGTCCGGAAGACAGCCGGTCATGTCACGGAGGACGACGGCACTGATCCCCCCGTTTTCCAGCGATCCGCTGACAGATCGTACCCGGAACCGAAATTGAGGTGTAGGGTCCGGGGACTCAAACTGGCCGGGAAAGCGGTCAGCGGGGGCGAAGGGGAGTGTTCGGGAAAGCCGGAAAACTGTCTGCTACCAATTCCTCTGGACATGAACAGGGGAATCAGAGTTAAATTCCCGCTGTTCCGAATTTTCCCGGATGACGGGACGAGTCCGGGCGTGGCCGCGTGATGCGGCCCCAGTGGGTTGAGGGGGAATCTGACTCTCAGCGGGTGGGCTTTGCAGTTTTTGTTTCACGGATGAATTCATGGACAGTTTTCCGAAGCTCTGGCCCTATCTGCGTCCCTACCGTGGGCGTCTGGCCACTTCGATTGTGCTGGGTTTCGTCATTGCCGCCTTATGGGGGGCGAATCTGACGGTGGCCTTTCCCATCGTCAAGTTGCTGCTGGAACACACCAGCCTGCAGGAGTACGTCGACCAGACGATCAAGACCGCCATCGTCGACAAGGACAAGCTGATCGAAGATCAGCGGGAAGTCGAGCGTCGTCTGGAGGAATACGATTCGCAGCAGATTGCTTCCGACGACGAAACGTATGTGGACCTGCAACAGACACTGGTCCGTAAACGCAGCGCTCTGGCCAGCCGGGAAGCCACGTTGTACCAGTTTAACTGGCTGAAACTCTACGTGATGCCATATATCCCCGATAATGAATTCCAGACGTTCTGCTGGCTGATTGCCATGTTGATTTTCGCGACAGCCATCAAATCGGTGTTGATGTACATTCAAGACGTATTGATCGGAAATCTGGCTGAATCCGCCATTATGGAGCTGCGCAAAGACATGCTCAAGCGGGTGCTGCAACTGGATTATCAGTCGTTGTCCAATGAAGGCCCCAGCGGGTTGATGTCGCGGTTTACCTATGATGCCGAACAGCTCTCGCAGGGAATTTCCATGCTGGGCGGCCGGGCGGTGCGGGAACCGCTCAAGTGCGTGGCCTGCATGGTCCTGGCGATCTGGTTCAACTGGCGGCTGACACTTCTGTCGCTGGTCTTTATTCCCTTACTGGGGCTGTTTCTGAGCCGGGTCGGCTGGATGTTGAAACGGGCCAGTCGGCGGATGATGGAAAGCATGTCACAGATTTACAAAGTGCTGGAGGAGACCTTCGACGGCCTGAAGATCGTCATCGGATACAACAGCGCCGATTATCACCGCCGGCAGTTCGATGATCAGTACAAATCCTATTTCGGCAAGGCCATGAAGGTGATTCGCATTGATGCGGCTGCCAAGCCGTTACTGGAACTGCTGGGCCTGATCGCGATGTTTGCCGCGCTGATTCCGGGAGCATACCTGGTGATGCGCGGAAAGACGGAAATCTGGGGAGTGACGCTGTCCAGGAGTGTCATGGACGGAGCGCAACTGGGATTGATTTATGCCCTGCTGGCCGGTTTGTTGGACCCGTGTCGAAAACTCTCCGGTATCCTGCCCCGCTTGAAGCGGTCCACCGCAGCCATCGACCGGATCTTCAGCCTGATGGAACAGAAAAGCCTGCTGGTCGATCCGGTGGGAGCCCGTCCGATGGGCCGGCATCACACCAGCATCGAGTTCCGTGATGTCTCCTTCCGTTACCTGCACCGCAACCGGGAATCCCAGCGGGGGCTGGTTCTGGAGCATGTGGATCTGAAAGTGGACTTTGGTGAAGTGGTGGCCATCGTGGGGCAGAACGGCTGCGGAAAATCGACGCTCGTCAACCTGCTTCCCCGTTACTACGACCCGGAAGAAGGAGAAGTCCTGATCGACGGCCGCCCCATGCAGGACGTCCCGCTGAAGGATCTGCGCAATCAGGTCGGAATTGTCACTCAGGAGACCGTGCTGTTCGACGGCACACTGTTGGAAAACATTCGGTACGGAAACGAAAAAGCGACCCGGGAAGAGATCGAAGAAGCCGCCCGGCGTGCCCATGTCATGCCCATCGTGCAGACACTGCCGCAGGGCTTTGAGACCGTTCTTGGCGGGAAAGGCAAAGATCTTTCCGGTGGTCAGCGTCAACGTGTCGCCCTGGCTCGCGTCATCCTTCGTAATCCCGCCATCCTGATTCTGGATGAAGCCACATCCGCAGCCGATGCGGAAAGCGAATCCCTGCTTCATCAGGCACTAAAGGAATTCGTCAAGGGGCGAACGACCTTTCTGATCTCGCATATGATCTCACAAAGCCTGCTGGACTTCATTACCCGGATCGTGGTCATGGAAAACGGAAAGATCGTGGCCTCCGGCTCACATGCCCAGCTTCTGGAAACCTGTCCGCTGTACCATCGTCTGTATCACTCCCCTTCCCGCCAGCTTGGCACGGTTGCCAAGGCGGCGTAAACGCTCTCCCGGGCAGGACAGGCACAATCGCCCGCGAGTTTTGGAGAAAATGGCATCAAAGAACTGTTGTGCGTTATCAGCAGGGCATGTGTGCCTGTGGCGGCGTTATTTCGCCCACGTCGAAGCAATTTTTCTGAAACCGATGCGTTTGGGGTTTTGAGGGGCTTTTGTTATAGTTCGCCCGCCCTCTGCAGGTTTTAGTTATTGTTTAGGTTATTTCATCGGTCTGCCGGCCTCGAACGGCCCGGCGGGAAGTCCGGCGTGGCTCGCCGTTACGGAAAAATTACGCGCTCATCATGGGCCATGAGGCTTGAAAGCCGCAGACATTTCCGCAATCGTGCGTCTTTAAGAAAGCATTCTGGCCTTGTCGACGTCAGAAATTGGGGGAAGTCGAGCCGCGGAGTCCGGTAACAAGGACATCTTGCGGTGGTGAATCTCCAATAACAGGCTGTGACACGGTCTTCTGCTCTTCTCAGTTTGCGGCGCAGGGGGTTTTCCACGCGAGAACCGCTGTTCTTTTCATGTATCGATGCGGGATTGTGACGCATTCGAAGATGGAAGGGAGCCTTCCGCCCAGCCACTGAATTCACGGTGGCTGCCACCATGCAGAAACGCCTGAAGCGGATGGATCGTGCGGACATCCGTCCTGGTTTCGCGAGTTTTGCACGGGTGCTGCAACTGGCTCAACCCCAAGAAAGGAAAACCATCCGTGGCCCTTACGGAAGAATTCGAAGCAATCTATCAGGAAGTCGTCAAGAGAAATCAGGGAGAGGATGAATTTCACCAGGCCGTCCGTGAGGTGGTCGAAACTTTGGGGCCGGTGCTGGCCAAGCATCCGGAATATGCCGAAGCCAAAGTTCTGGAACGCCTGTGCGAACCGGAACGCCAGTTGATCTTTCGGGTTCCCTGGCAGGATGACAAAGGCGAAATCCAGATCAATCGTGGATTCCGCGTACAGTTCAACAGCGCGCTGGGCCCGTATAAAGGGGGGCTGCGGTTCCATCCGTCCGTGTATCTGGGGATTGTGAAGTTTCTGGGGTTCGAGCAGATCTTCAAAAACTCATTGACCGGACTGCCCATCGGTGCCGCCAAAGGGGGCTCTGACTTCGACCCCAAGGGGAAATCCGATTCGGAAGTCATGCGGTTCTGCCAGTCCTTCATGACCGAACTCTGGCGGATCATCGGGGAATATACAGACGTTCCCGCGGGTGATATCGGCGTGGGCGGACGCGAAATCGGCTATCTGTTCGGACAATACAAGCGGCTGACCAACAAGTTCGAAGCCGGCGTCCTCACCGGAAAAGGGCTGGTCTACGGCGGCAGCCAGGTGCGGAAAGAAGCGACCGGATATGGCTGCACCTACTTTGTGGAAGAGATGTTGAAGACCCGGAACAAGACTTTTGAAGGCACCCGAGTGGTGATTTCCGGTTCGGGAAACGTCGCCAGCTATGCCCTGCAGAAGGTAGTCGAACTGGGAGGCCGCGTGGTGGCCATGAGCGATTCGGATGGTGTCATTATTGACGAAGCCGGAATCGACTTCGCCACGCTGCGCCGTCTGAAGGAAGTGGAACGCTGCCGCATTAAAGAGTACGTCGCCATCCACAAAAAGGCCCATTACCAGAAGAACGGAAATATCTGGGAAGTCCCCTGTGATGTGGCCATGCCCTCCGCGACGCAGAACGAGCTTTCCGGAAAAGATGCCGCCATGCTGGTCAAGAACGGTATTGTCGCTGTGGGTGAGGGAGCCAACATGCCCTGCACTCCCGATGCCGTGCAGACCTTCCTGAATGCCGGTGTTTTGTTCGGGCCAGGCAAAGCCGCCAATGCCGGTGGAGTCGCCACGTCTGCCCTGGAAATGCAGCAAAACGCCTCCCGCGAAGCCTGGACGTTCGAAGAAACGGACAACAAGCTGCGGCAGATCATGCGGTCGATTCATCGAACCTGTGCGGAGGCTTCGGAAGCATTCGGTTCGCCAGGCAATCTGGTGCGAGGGGCGAATATTGCTGCCTTCCTGAAGCTGTCTCAGGCGACACTCGCACAGGGACTGGTGTGATCCTCGGACGCCCTTTGACGACAAATCCGGTTTGCATTCGCGGTGGCCTCAGGTTTCGGGTCGAGCGGATTCACACCGGGTTGTCCGCCTCCTGCCATGCGGAGAGCCGCGCCCCATCAGTGGAAATGTGAGTTGCGCGGGCTCCGGCGAGAGCAACCTGTTCTTATCTGAATGATTCTGGCAGCAGCAGGACAATTTTGTCCTGCTGCGTCAGCGGCCACGGACGCTTCTTTCGTTGAACGGTCTTGCTTCGGCATGCCGTTCAACTTTTTTATGCCGGACGCCGGGCATGTTTGGCGGTTTGCAGCCGGGGTCATTTGCAGCCGGGAAGCTCCACGCAGCGGAAGCCCCTGACACGCGCCGACGCCCCCTGACAAATCGATTTCCGGTCAGGCTTGCTGCCGCTGTCGCCACCGATTGCGCGGGCGCGTCCATCGGTCTGTCCTATGGGCGTGCGGATTTTTCCCGTTGGTGATTGACCAGGTGTCGCAGCATTTCTTCCTGGGCGATGAAAACCAGAATGAGTTCTGAGAAGGCGAGCATGGGAATCGCCCCCACGCCGATGCTCAGTGCGGTGCCGACCATGGTCAACACCAGTTCCGGGCGGATCGGATTCCGGACGGCGAGGATGACCATGCCAATCAGCAGCAGGCAACCCAGCACCACCTGAAGTCCTGCCAGCACCTTCAACAGAACGGACAACAACCGCAGTGCGGGCCGCCCTTCCATCCGCACCGGCTTGTCGGGGCCAGCCGGTCGCGGAGAGTGGGACGGGACCGGCGGAATCTCCAGATCACTGGCCGGAAACGACGTGGTGACCGGCGCTGGACCGGCAGATGAAGGAGGCCGTGAAGACGTTTGTCGCGGTGGTGGTGGAAGAGGATTTGGATCTGG
>Ga0182739_1004323_pt1 | contig 11818 bp, 13 predicted proteins | sample eDN5th30CBELigBY_FD_128873 | JGI IMG/M metagenome (GOLD analysis project Ga0182739, IMG submission 128873) | Enriched backyard soil microbial communities from Emeryville, California, USA - eDNA 5th pass 30_C BE-Lig BY (version 2) (version 2) | ecosystem: Environmental > Terrestrial > Soil >... | reverse complement strand
GGCGCTCCCACATCAGGCCACGCGAGTACAGCAGCTCGGGTTCGTCCGGATACGCCGCCAGGCCACGCGCGTAGGCGTCGAGTTCGCCCTCGGCATCGCCGTCATCCTTGCGCAGCTCTGCCTCCAGCAGGTAGCCGTCGCGGCGCGCGTCGTCGTCGACCGAGGCATCGGCCTGCAGTTCGCGCAGGGCGGTCCATGATTCATCATCGCGATCCAGGTCGTGCAGCACCTTGGCGATGCGCAGTCGCGCCTGTGCCCGCTGCGGCCCGCCGGCGACGCTGCGGTACCACTCCAGCGCTTCGGCGTGGCGATCGAGGAACTCCGCGGCCTGGCCGAGCAGCAGGCGCCGCGACGGGTCGGGGTTGGCCGACCCCTGCTTCAGTTCCTCGTACAGCTTGCCCAGCGCCGGCTTGTCGCCGGCCTTGGCCAGCAGCGAGGCCCGCAGGCCGTAAAGCTGGTCGTCCTGCGGCCCGCCGGCGAGCACGGCGGCGGCCGTGGCGCTGTCGCCAAGAGCGTCGTACTCGGCCGCAATCGACAGGCGCAGGTCCGGCGCCATGGGTTCGGTCCTGGCCAGGCTCTCCAGCACCGCACGCGCCTGGTCGGGCTTGTCGGCCTCGCGCAGCTGGCTGATCCGGAGCAGGGCCACCCGCGGCTGGTCGGGGAAATGCTGGATCACCGCGGCAACGATGCGCTCGGTGAGGGCGGCATCGCCCAGCCGCTGCGCCAGGCCACCCAGCACCAGCCAGGGCTGCAGGTCATCGGGAATGGCGCCGGAGTCGACCAGTTCGCCCAGCACCCGGGCGGTAGCCTTGGGATCCTTGCCGCCGCTGCTCATGGCCTCCACCGCGTAGCGCCAGCCCTTCGGATCCGGGTCGCGCAGGAGCGCCTCGAGCGCCCGGCGCGCTTCCTGCAGCCGGTCGTCTCGCAGCGCCAGGGTGGCTTCGGCCGCGCCCATGGCCAGCGAACGCGGTGCGCGCTTGCGCCACAGCTTCAACGCCTCGCCGCTGCGTTCGTTGTCGTTGCCCAGCAGGGAGATCCGGGTGGCGCGCTCGGCCAGGCCGGCGTCGCCCTCGACGCTGCGCGCGGCCTGCAGGTACCAGTCGGCGGCCTCGTCCAGGCGCCCCGCGCGCAGCGCGTATTCGCCGGCCATGGTGGCGGCCAGCGCGTCGGGCGGGGTGGTCGCCGGCGGCCTGGCGAACCCCGCCACGGGTGCGAAACACACGGCGAACAGCAGCGTCGGGAGCAGGGTCGGAAGTGAAAAACGCAGTGTCACGGGCATCTGGAGCAGCCGGGCCGTAAAATGTGGGCCTCAAGTCCAATGAGCTTATCGCAAGCGCCTGAACGGAGGAGGCCCCGCCGCCCGCCCCGAACGGCAGCCCGCCATCCATGAGCCTGTTCGCACTCGGCATCAACCACCAGACCGCACCGGTCGCATTGCGCGAGCGCGTCGCCTTCAATGACGACGCGGTGGCGCCTGCGCTGGCGGGCCTGCATGCGCTGCCGCAGGTGCGCGAGGTGGCGCTGCTGTCGACCTGCAACCGCACCGAACTCTATGCGGTGACCGACGACGACGGCAGCGCGCTGGTCGACTGGCTGGCCACGCACCCGTCCGAGAGCGGCGACCTGCGCGCCTACCTGTACCGCCACCAGGATGGCGATGCGGTGCGGCACCTGTTCCGGGTCGCCACCGGGCTCGATTCGCTGGTCCTCGGCGAGCCGCAGATCCTCGGCCAGGTCAAGCATGCCTGGGCCACCGCGCGCGGCGCCGGCACGCTGGGTGGACAGCTCGACCGCCTGTTCCAGCACGCCTTCGTCACCGCCAAGCGCGCACGCACCGAAACGCGGATCGGCAACAGCCCGGTGTCGGTGGCGTCGGTGGCGGTGCGGCTGGCGCAGGAGTCGTTCGCGCAGCCGTCGGATTCGACCGTGCTGCTGATCGGCGCCGGCGAGACCATCGAGCTGGCCGCGCGCCACCTCGCCCAGGCCAGGGTGAAGCAGCTGCTGGTCGCCAATCGCACCTACGCGCATGCGCAGGACCTGGCCGCGCGCCACGGCGGCGTGGCGCTGCCTCTGGACGAACTCGACCGCCACCTGTTCCTCGCCGACATCGTGTTTTCCGCCACCGCCGCGCGCGAGCCGGTCCTGTCGAAAGCGCAGGTCGCCGCGGCCCTGGCTGCGCGCCGCCACCGGCCGATGCTGCTGCTCGACCTGGCCGTGCCGCGCGACATCGCGCCGGACACAGCGACGCTCAAGGACGCCTTCCTCTACACCGTCGATGACCTTGAGCGCTCGATCGAGGACAACCGCCGCAGCCGCCGCGAGGCCGCCGACGAGGCCGAAGCCATCGTCGACCTGCAGGTCGCGCGTTACGTCGAGGCCCTTGCCGCCGGCACCCGCAACGCGCCGCTCAAGCGCCTGCGCGCGCGCGGCGAGAGCGCCCGCGCCGAAGTGCTGGCGAAGGCGAAGCAGCAACTCGCCGCCGGGCAATCGCCGGAGGCGGTGCTGGACTTCCTCGCCCACACCCTCACCAACCGCCTCCTGCACGCGCCGACCATCGCGCTGCGCGAGGCCGCGATCAGCGGCGACACCGAACTGATGCACGCCGTCGACCGGCTGATGCACGGCGCGGATGCCGACAAGGACGACGATGCTGCCGACCCTGCGCCGTAAGCTCGAGGCCCTGGCCGAACGACGCGACGAACTCGAACGCCTGCTCGCCGATCCCGGCGTCGCCGCCGACCAGGATCGCTTCCGCGCGTTCTCGCGCGAGTTCTCCCAGCTAGAACCGGTCGCCGCCGCGCTCGCCGACGAACGCCAGGCGCGCGACGACCTCGCCGCCGCGCAGGCGATGCAGGCGGATCCCGAACTGCGCGAACTGGCCGACGAGGAGATCGCCGCCGCCAACGCGCGGCTGGCCGAACTCGACGACACCCTGATGGCGCTGCTGGTCCCGCGCGACGCACGCGACGAAGGCGACCTGTACCTGGAGGTCCGCGCCGGCACCGGCGGCGACGAGGCGGCGATCTTCGCCGGCGACCTGCTGCGCATGTATTCGCGCTACGCCGAGCGCCAAGGCTGGCGGGTGGAAATCGAATCGGCCAGTCCCGGCGAGCACGGCGGCTTCCGCGAGGTGATCGCCCGCGTCGAAGGCCGCGGCGCGTACGCGCACCTGAAGTTCGAGTCCGGCACCCACCGCGTGCAGCGCGTGCCGGAAACCGAATCACAGGGCCGCATCCACACTTCGGCGGCGACGGTGGCGATCATCCCGGTCGAAGAGGACGGCCCGCCGATCGAGATCAACCCGGCCGACCTGAAGGTGGACACCTTCCGCTCCTCCGGCGCCGGCGGCCAGCACGTCAACAAGACCGAGTCGGCGATCCGCATCACCCACGTGCCCAGCGGCATCGTGGTCGAGTCGCAGACCGAGCGCTCGCAGCACGCCAACCGCGACAAGGCGATGAAGCGGCTCAAGGCGATGCTGGCCGAGGCCGAGGCCGAGAAGCAGGCCGCCGCGACCGCCGCCTCGCGCAAGCTCCAGGTCGGCAGCGGCGACCGCAGCCAGCGCATCCGCACCTACAACTACCCGCAGGGCCGGATCACCGACCACCGCGTCGAAGGCCTGACCCTGTACGACCTGCCCAACGTGATGGAAGGCGCGCTGGACCCGCTGGTCGAACGCCTGACGCGCGAACACCAGGCCGACGAACTCGCGCGGCTGACCCAGGAGGCCTGACCGTGGGCACCAGGACCGCCACCACGATCTCGCGCGCCGGCCCGGCCGATCTCGATGCACTGGCCGCGCTGTTCGACGCCTACCGGCAGTTCTACGGACAGGCACCGGACCTGCCGCGCGCGCGACAGTGGCTGCGCGAACGATTGCGCTTCGGCGAATCGGTGGTGCTGGTGGCCCGGCACGGCCCTGCAGTTGCCGGTTTCGTCCAGCTGTACCCGATGTTCTCCTCGGTGCGAACCAGCCGCACCTGGATCCTCAACGACCTCTACGTGGACGCCGCCACGCGCCGCAGGGGCGTGGCCCGCGCCCTGCTCGACGCCGCCGCCACCTTCGCGCGCGAGGATGGCGCGGCCGGCATCAGCCTCGAAACCACCCGCGACAATGCCGCAGCCCGCGCCCTGTACCGCGACGCCGGCTGGCGCGAGGACGCGACCCGGTGGTACTCGCTGTCATTCGCGTGACCGCACGCCGCCTGCATCGCGCACCCCGCCATCGATTGCGCTAGCCTGCCCGCATGACCGCCACGACAGACCCGATTCCGCTGCAGCTGTGCGTGCTGACCGTTTCGGACTCGCGCACGCTGGCGCAGGACAGCTCCGGCGACTACCTCGTCGCCGCGCTCGAAGCCGACGGCCACCGCCTGCACGAACGCACCCTGCTGCCCGACGACCGCTACCGCCTGCGCGCCGTGGTCTCGCGGTGGATCGCCGACGACGCCGTCGACGGCGTGCTGGTCACCGGCGGCACCGGCTTCACCGGCCGCGATTCCACGCCCGAGGCGCTGCTGCCGCTGCTCGACAAGGAAATGCCAGGCTTCGGCGAGCTGTTCCGCGCGATCAGCTTCGAGGAAATCGGCACCTCGTCGCTGCAGTCGCGCGCCTTCGCCGGCCTGGCGAACGGCACGTTCGTGTTCTGCCTGCCGGGTTCCACGTCGGCCTGCCGCACGGCGTGGGAACGGATCATCCGCGCGCAGCTCGACGCGCGCACGCGGCCGTGCAACCTCGCCACCCTGCGTCCGCGCCTGAAGGAGTGAACATGTCCATCGACCAGACCCTGCGATTGCTGGCGAAGGCGCGCGGCCTGAGCGTGACCGACATCGCCACCGCGATCCCGCGCGCGGGCGTGGCCACCGTGTCGGCGTGGATGCGCGGCGACAAGCTGCCCGGCAAGGACCAGCTCGACGCCCTCGCCCGCACGTTTGGCGTTCCCGCCGGCGCGCTGCTGTCGGAGCTGGCCAGCACCTTCGACCCCGCGCGCACCAAGGGCGAGCACGACCTGCTGGCCGCCTACCGCGACCTCAACACGCGCCAGCAGGGCGCGCTGCTGGAAGTCGCCCGCGGCATGGCCGGCCACAAGGCACCGCGCAAGAAAGCGTAGCCGGCGTTCGCCCCGCGACGCCCGCGGCAGGCGCGCCGCATGCCGCAGACCAGGAGCTTCGCATGAAGAAACTCAAGTCCAAGGCCTACGAAAAACAGCTCGAGCCGATGCAGCTCGAACTCGTGGCGATGGCACGCTGGCTCGCCCATTCCGGCAAGCGCATCGTTGTGCTGCTCGAAGGCCGCGATACCGCGGGCAAGGGCGGCGTCATCAAGGCCATCACCAGCCACTTCAATCCGCGCCAGTGCCGCATCGTCGCGCTGCCGAAGCCCAACGAGCGCGAAAGCACGCAGTGGTATTTCCAGCGCTACGTGTCGCACCTGCCCGCGGCCGGCGAACTGGTGCTGTTCGACCGCAGCTGGTACAACCGCGCCGGCGTCGAAAAGGTCATGGGCTTCGCCAGCCCGGCGCAAGTCAAGGCATTCATGCAGCAGGCGCCGGCATTCGAGAAACTGCTGGTCGACGACGGCATCGTGCTGTTCAAGTACTGGCTGTGCACCGACCAGGCGCAGCAGGAAAAGCGCTTTGCCGAGCGCCTCGACGACCCGCTCAAGCGCTGGAAACTCTCGCCGATCGACCTCAAGGCCCGCAGCGCGTACGCCGAATACACCCGCGCGCGCGAGGCGATGCTCAAGGCCACGCACACGAAGCATGCGCCATGGACGCTGGTGGATTTCAACGACCAGAAGCGCGGCCGCCTGACCTTGATCCGCGACCTGCTCGACCGCCTGCCCGATACCCGGGAGCCCCCCATGGACGCCGAGCTCCCGCCGCTGCCGGGCAAGCCGCTCAAGGAACGCTTCGGCGTGCTGGAACCGATCCGGTCATTCGACGATTGAGTCGCCCGGCCATGCCTTGGGTTCGCGCGTCGACGCAAGCCATCGCGATCGCGTTACTCGCCGTCCTGGCATGCAGCCAACCTGCGCCTGCGCAGACACCCGGCACGTCGCCGGGGCGGGACGACCGGCCGCAAGACGACGCGGCGACGCTGGACACGCTGCACGTCACCGCGCAGCGGCCTCCGACTGCGCAACAGCAATTCCGCGAACACCTTCAGCGCAACTGGCATCCGCCACGCAGTGCCGAGCAGTTCGGGTTGGACGGCGGCGTGCCGGCGTGGCTGGGCCAGCAGATGATCCGCGGCATGACAACGGCCGCGCGCACCTTGCCGGGCTGGAAGCAGCCGGTGCAGCCTGCGATCGCCCGCCCGCCTCCGCTCGACGATGCGCAGATGGACCGTTCGCAGGCATTGCAGCCGGCATCGCCGGTGCCCGGCGCGCAGCCGCGCTGAAGATATCGGTCCATGTCCCGCGACAGGTCGGCCGATGCGTCTGCCGGCGCGCTCAGCCGGTGGTGAAGCCGGCGGCCGCAACCGCCGCGGCGTCGAAATCCTCGCGTTGCACGGTGTCCACGCGCGCGGCGGGCGGACCGTGCTGCAGCCATCGCGCCAATGCCTCGATGGCGTCATCGGCGCCGGCCGCGACCACCTCGACGCGACCGTCGGCAAGATTGCGGGCAATGCCGCGCAGCCCCAGCCGTAGCGCCTGCTCGCGCGTGCTGGCGCGGAAGAACACGCCCTGCACCTTGCCTTCGACGAGGAAACGCGCGGCTGCCATCAGCTCTCAGCCCTTGGCTGCCGCCTCGGGTTCCACGGCTGGGCCGCCAGCGGCGGCGATCGCGCCCTCGATCTCGCTGGCGCTCACCGGGCCGAGGAACTGCCTGGCCACCTTGCCGTCTGGCGCGATCAGGTAGGTCATCGGCAAGCCGCGCGGCGTGGTGAAGTCGGCCGGCGGGTTGTAGACGTCGACGATCGCGATCGGGTAGACCACCGGGTGCTTCTCGAGGAACGCACGCAGCTCCGCGGGATCGATGTCCTCGTAGGCCAGGCCGATGACCTCGACGTGCTGGCGCATGGCGTCGAGCGCCGACAGCTCCGGCATCTCCTTGCGGCACGGCGCGCACCAGGTCGCCCAGAAATTCACCACCACCCAGTTGCCGCGATGCTGGGCCAGGTCGTACGGCTTGCCGTCGAGGGTGGTGGTGTGCAGGGTGGGGATCTCCGGCTTGCCGGCGGCTTCGGCCGCCGGCGGTGTTTCCGGTGTTGCCGGTGTTTTCGCGGCATCCGCGACGGGCGCCTGCGACTGCGCCGCTTCGGGCGATGGCGCCGTTGCGTCGTCCGCGGGCCGCTTGCAGGCAACGAGCACTGCGGCGAGCAGGCACAGGGCGATCAGGTGGCGGTGGTTCATGATGGTTCCCGGGGGAGGTCGTAGAGGCTGGAGACGCGGCGCTTGAGCAGTTCGCGCAAGGGGATGCGCAACTCGTCGAGCGTGCGGATCGCGTTGATGCCCAGCGCGTCGTCACGGCACGGCAGGTGCGCTTCGTTGATCGGGATGCGCAGGTTGCACGCTTCGTAGAGTTCGGCCAGCGACAGGTCGTCGAGGTCGCGCGCGAGCAGCCATTCGCCGGACTCGGCCCGGGTGACCAGGCCGATCTCGCTCAGCTGCGCCAGCATCTGCTGCACCAGGGCGTCGGTGAGCATCGGCTCCATGCCCTGGATCTGGTCGCTGTGCAGGCCCTTGCCGGCCTGGCGCGCGATCGCGAAGCGCCCGAGCATGCGCAGCAGGCCGTACAACTCGTGCCCGATCGGCAGCCGCATCGAGGCCGGCTGGTAGCGGAAGGCCGAGATCGACGACGCAAACGAGGCGCCGAGCAGGATCGAGACCCAGCCGAAGTAGATCCACAGCAGGAAGATCGGCACGAAGGCGAGCTTCTGGTAGATCTTCGCGTAGGCACCGAAGCTGCCCAGATACAGGCCGATGCCCCATTTGACGCATTCGAGCAGCAGCACCGCCAGCGCCGCCCCGGCGATGGCGTGTCGCCACTGCACGGTGCGATGCGGCACCACCCGGTAGATTGCAGTGAAGGCCAGCCATTCGATCACCATCGGCGCCAGCTGCAGCATCACGCTTTCGAGCCACTGCCCGGACGCGGTCTTGAAGATGCCCAGCGCGAAGAAACGCGTGGACAGCGCGAGGCTGGCGGTGGCCACGAGGGCGCCGAGGGTCAAGACCGTCCAGTAGACGAGGAAGCGGCTGAACTTGGGGCGCGCGGTCTTCACCCGCCAGATCTTGTTGAACGTGGCCTCGACGCTGACCAGCGTGATCAGCAGCGACGCCACCAGCGCGATCACGCCGACCGTGGTGAGCTGGCCGGTGTTCTGCGAGAACTCGCGCAGGTAGCCCTCGATCGCGCGCGCCGAGCCGGGCACGAAGTTGGAGAAGATGTAGTCGCTGAGCTGGTCGCTCCACTTGTTGAACACCGGGAATGCCGACAGCACCCCGAACACCACCATCGACAGCGGCACCAGCGCGAACACCATCGTGAACGACAGCGCGCCGGCCGATTCGAACAGCCGGTCGTCGAGGAACCGGCGCCAGAGGAAGCGCAGGAACGTCCCCGTCCGCGCGCGGTCGTGCATGCGTTCGCTCCAGCGGTAGAGGGTGTCGAGCGGCTCCATCGGGCGAAGGGTAGCAAAGGGCGAAGGGCGGCACGCACCTCCCCCGACCTGCGACAATGCGTTCATTTCCGCACCGCGGCGAACGCCATGCCCGACATCCTCGTCCTCTACTACAGCCGCGGCGGCTCGGTCGCCCGCCTCGCACGCCACGTCGCGCGCGGCATCGGCGAAGTCGACGGCATGTCCGCCCGGCTGCGCACCGTGCCGCCGGTCGCAGCGGCCACCCAGGTCGCCGCGCCGCCGGTGCCGGAGGACGGCGCGCCCTACGTGCAGGCCAGCGACCTGGACGAATGCGCGGGCGTGATCCTCGGCAGCCCCACCCGCTTCGGCAACATGGCCGCGCCAGTCAAGCATTTCATCGACGGCCTCGGCGCGCAGTGGGCCAGCGGCACGCTGGTCGGCAAGCCGGCGGCGGTGTTCACTTCCACCGCGACGATGCATGGCGGCCAGGAATCGACGCTGCTGACGATGATGGTGCCGCTGCTGCACCACGGCTGCGTGATCGTCGGCATCCCGTTCACCGAGGCGGCGCTCAACACCACCCGCAGCGGCGGCACGCCCTACGGCGCCAGCCACGTCTCCGGCCTGCAGGACGATCCGCAGCCCAGCGACGACGAAGCGCAGCTGGCACGCGCGCTGGGCCGGCGCGTGGCCACGGTCGCGGCGAAGCTGGCATGACCGGGCGCGATACGTCACGCATCGTGCTGGCGGCCGCGCTGTTCGCGCTGTCGCTGCTGTTCGCGCTGTGGTTCCACGACGACCGCCACCGCCTCGCCGCGATGCTGGTGTTCACGCTGCCGCCGCTGCTTGCCCTGGCCGCGGTGCTGCGCGGCGGCACGACCGCGTCGAAGGGCGGATTCTGGGCCGGCGTCCTCGGCCTGTTCTGGTTTTCGCACGGGGTGATGGTGGCCTGGAGCCGGCCTGCCGACGGCGCTTACGCCTGGGCAGAGATCGTGCTGGCGCTGGTGATCATCGCGGCGGCGAACTGGCCCGGGCTGCGCGCTCGCTTCGGGCGCTAGAATCCACGCCGGTGGGAGCAGCCAGGGCCGCTTCCAAAACAACCGCAACCACGTTCCCATTGCAGTACAGGATGAACAGGATGGACGAGCTTCTCGTCGTCACCACCGGCGGCACCATCGACAAGGTGTACTTCGACGACAAGTCCGACTACCAGGTCGGCGAGCCGCAGATCGGCCGCATCCTCGAGGAGCTGGGCGTCGCGTTCCGCTTCCGGGTGATCCCGATCATCCGCAAGGACTCGCTGCACATCAACGCCGAAGACCGCGAGCTGCTGCGCGCGACCATCGCCGCGCAGCCGGCGCGGCAGGTGCTGGTGACACACGGCACCGACACCATGGTCGACACCGCCAAGGTGCTTGCCACGATTGCCGACAAGACCATTGTTTTGACCGGCGCACTGAACCCGGCCCGCTTCCGCGGCTCGGATGCCGAGTTCAACATCGGCTGCGCGGTCGGCGCGGTGCAGTCACTCGCGCCGGGGGTCTACATCGCCATGAACGGTCGCATCTGGGATCCGCTCAAGGTGCGCAAGAACGTGGACGCGAACCGGTTCGAGGCGATCTGAGGGCAGATACGCGCCGCACACTGCCTTTGGTAGGAGCGGCTTCAGCCGCGAGCTCCTGATGGCGATGACGGGCAGGCGGCCAATCGGCGCTTGAACGGGGCGTCAGGGCACGTGTGACCAATGCCCGCGGCGCGGCACGATTGCTTGCCGGCACGCCGCAAAAAGCTCCGGCTGAAGCCGCTCCTACTGGAAAAAAAGGAATCCCGGCTCTTGCCGGGATTCCATTGCTCCAAAGGCGCTACCCGTCAGAAGGTGATGCTCCAGCTGTCGATCGTGCCGGTGTCGCCCCGGCCGCGATCGCCGACGCGCAGGCGCCAGGTGCCGTCGAGGCTCTCGGCCGACAGGTCGACGGTGTAGGCGCGGATGATGTTGTCGCTGCTGCCGCCGCTGCGGTTGTGGAGCAGGTACACGCTGCCGTCCGGCGCCACCAGGTCGACCCGCAGGTCGCCGGTGTAGGTGTGCCGGATGTCGACATCGACCTGCGCGGACGCCGGCGCCTTGCCGCCGCGACCGGATACCGTGACCGCGCTGTACACCGTCGCGTAGTCGCCAATCGCGACGTCATCGGTGTTGGCGTAGACCTGCGTCGTTCCACCGCCGCTGTCGACGCCGTAGTCGCCCACCAGGCTCACGCCCGAGAACGCCGAGTAGCCCTTGATCCGCACGTGCCAGGTCCCGGCCGCAGGCGATGCAAACGTGCACGCTTCGCTGTTGCCCGATTTGTATGGCCGGCAGTCGTAGGTGCTGTCGGTGGGCGCACTGCCGGACTTCACGTACAGGTCGGCGTCGCCGCTGCCGCCGGACATCGTGAACACCAGGTTCGAGGCGCCGGCGGGCACTTCAAGCGTGTAAGCGAGCGACTGGCCCGCGCTGCCGGACTGGCCCGTCACCGGCACGCCCTTCTCCAGCGCGCCACCGCCGCCGCCTGCTTCCACGGTCACCGCCAGCGTCCTGCTGCCGATGGCGCCAGAATCGTCGGTGACGGTCAGCGCCACGTCGTAGGTGCCGGCCGCCGCGTAGGCGTGGACCGGGTTCGCATCGGTGGAAGTACCGCCGTCGCCGAAGTCCCAGCTGCGTGAAACGATGCTGCCGTCGCTGTCGCTCGAAGCGTCGGTGAACGCGACCGACAGGCCGTCGACCGCCGCGTTGAAGTCCGCCACCGGCGGGGCGTTCTCGGCGCCGCCGCCCGCGGTCTTGGCCAATTCGCCGAGGAAGCCCAGGCCGAGCTTGGCCAACGGCACGCTCGGCGAGGCATTTCCACCCATGTTCGCCAGGGTGTCGTCCGGCGTGTGGATGTCGTTGTTGAAGCCGGCCTCGAACATCATCGCCGCCGGGTAGCCTGCGCTGGTCCAGGACGCGTGGTCCGAGCACCCGTAACCGCAGGTGTAGGTGCCACGGATCAGGCCGAGCGGTGCGAGGTATTCATCGAATACGTCGCGCACGAACTGCTGCAGCCCGGCATTACTGTTGTCGGTGACCAGCTGCATGTCGTTGCTGGCGCCGATGGCGTAGTTGGTCATGTCCAGCTGCAGCACGCCGACCACGTTCCTGCCCTCCCCCTGGAACGACTGCGCGATGGCGTTGGAACCGCGCAGGCCCACTTCCT
>Ga0182739_1004322_pt1 | contig 11819 bp, 8 predicted proteins | sample eDN5th30CBELigBY_FD_128873 | JGI IMG/M metagenome (GOLD analysis project Ga0182739, IMG submission 128873) | Enriched backyard soil microbial communities from Emeryville, California, USA - eDNA 5th pass 30_C BE-Lig BY (version 2) (version 2) | ecosystem: Environmental > Terrestrial > Soil >... | reverse complement strand
CGGCGCGGTTTCTATATTCAGGTTGTCCGCCGCCGGACTTCGGGTTTCCCCGGCGCGGGTTCACCCCACCTGAGACCTGAGGAGCGATGACATGGACAAGGACCGCATCAAGGGCGCCGCCAAGGAAGTCAAGGGCGCGATCAAGGAAACCGCGGGCAAAGTGACGGGCAGCACCCGCACCGAGGCCGAGGGCAAAGTGGAAAAAGCCGAGGGCAAGGTGCAGCGGAATGTGGGCGAGGCCAAGGATCAGGCACGGGACTTGCTGGACAAGTAATTGCGGCTGCCAGTCGGCATGAACCGCACTGTCCAATGAACGCCCGAAGGAGAAGAACATGACCCACCGAATTTGGCTTGCACTGATGCTGGCGATCACCGCCGTGACGGCCGGCTGCAACACGATGGAAGGTGCCGGCAAAGACATCGAACGAGGCGGGGAGAAGATCCAGGAGCAGGCCAAGTAGGCGCGGCCAGCTGCACACGAGGCCGGCGCGATGCATTCGCGCCGGCTTTTCTCGTCTGTAAAAAAGGGGACGCGGCGCCTCAGCGCGAAAAACCGCGCGCCGCGATCTCCCAGATGTCCTCGACCACGCCGTCGCGCACGACCACCAGCCCGTCATGCAGGTTGAAGGTCGGATCGACGTGCGAGGGCACCAGGCGCAGCACGGCCCCCAGCGCGGGCGCCTGCGCCCCCGGCTCGACCCGCACGACGCCGTGCTCGTCGTTGATGGCGGTGTAGGTCAGGCCCGGTTCGCCAAAGATGGCGGGCGGCCCGCATTCGGCCGTGGTCGACTTCAGGCCGGCATCCAGGATCACCCGGTCCGGCGCGGGCACGCTCATGACCGTGGACAGGACGAACAGGCTGTTCTGGAACGCCAGCGGGCCGTTCCATTCGTTGGCGCCGTAGTCGCCATCCATGAAGGCATAGGAGCCCGCCTGCAACTCGGTGTAGACGCCGCTGGCCGCATCGAACTCCACGCTGCCGGTGCCGCCGCCGGTGATCGTGTCGCACGCGATGCCGCTTTCACGCAGCAGTTGCGCGTAGGACGCCGCGATGCGGGCGGCCTGGCGGCACACCTGGGCGCGCTCTTCGCGCGTGCGCAGGTGCTGGACCGAGCCGTGATAGGCCTGCAGGCCCGCGAAGTTCACGCCCGGCAGGTCGCGCGCCTGCTGCGCCAGCGCCAGCACGAGGGCGTCGTCCGACACGCCGCAACGGCCCTGGCCGACGTCCACCTCGACCAGCACATCGACCTGGGCGCCCGCCTGGGTCACCGCCTGCGACACCTGCGCCAGGTTCTGCGCGTTGTCCACGCACACGCTGATCTTGGCCACGCGCGCAAGCTGCCCCAGCAGCGCCAGCTTGGCCGCGCCGACGACTTCATTGCTGATGTGGATGTCGCGCACGCCCGCCGCGACGAAGGGCAGGGCTTCGCTGACCTTCTGGCAGCAGATGCCGCGCGCGCCCAGCGCAAGCTGGCGCAGCGCGATTTCCGGGCACTTGTGCGCCTTGGCATGCGGCCGCAGCGCCACGTCGTGGCGGTCGGCCCAGGCCTGCATGGCGCGCAGGTTGGCCTCGAACGGGGCCAGGTCCAGCACCAGGCTGGGCGTGTCGACGCGGTCCAGCGGATCGCCTGGCTGCGCGGGTGGGGGCAGCGCAATGCCGCGTATGACTTCCTGGGACATCCTGATGACTCCGTAGTCTGACTGCTTGAGATGTAACGCACGCATAACCAAAGCGGGACCACCCATAACCAAACGGGCGATGCACCCCCAGGTAAACGATAGCCCCGTAACCATTGGCTACCAGTGGGCTACATGACAGAATTTCATCATGAAAACGGCCCCCAAGGGGAGGCCCATTTCCGGCGCGCCAGCCAGGTGCGCCGGCGATGACAAGACGAACCTCGTCACCTGATTGAACTGTCAACAAATTCCGGAGAAGCACGCATGAAACTCAAGCAATGGATCACCGCCCTGACCGTCGCGGTCGCCGCCGTGGGCGCCACGGGCGCCGCGCAGGCCCAGCAGTTCTTCCGCATCGGCACGGGCGGCACCGCCGGCACGTACTACCCCATCGGCGGCATCATCGCCAACGCCGTGTCGCAGCCCGGCAAGCTCGTGGCGACCGCTGTCGCCTCCAACGGCTCGGTGGCCAACATCAACGGCATCCTGGGCGGCTCCTTCGAAGCGGGCTTCACGCAATCGGACGTGGCGTACTGGGCCTATAGCGGCGCGGGCACCTTCGAAGGCAAGCCCAAGGCCCAGGACCTGCGCCTGATCGCCACCCTGTATCCGGAAAGCATCCATCTGGTGACGCGCAAGGGCGCGGGCATCAAGAGCGTGGCCGACCTGAAGGGCAAGCGCGTATCCATGGACGAGCCGGGCTCCGGCACGCTGGTCGACGTGCGCCTGATCCTGGGCGCCTATGGCATGACCGACAAGGACATCAAGGCCGAATACCTCAAGCCCAACCAGGCTGGCGACAAGCTCAAGGACGGCGGCCTGGACGCGTTCTTCTTCGTCGGCGGCGCCCCCGCCGGCGCCATCGCGGAACTGGCGTCCAGCGGCGCCGGCATCGAGATCGTGCCGCTGGTCGGCCCGGAGATCGACGCCCTGCGCGCCAAGCAGGAGTTCTTCACGCCCGACATCATTGCCGCCAACACCTACCAGAACGTCGGCGAAGTGAAGACCATCTCGGTCAACGCGCAGATGGTCACGTCGGCCAAGCTGCCGGAACAGGTCGTGTATGACGTGACCAAGGCGCTGTACAGCGACGCCACGCGCAAGACGCTGGACAACGGCCACGCCAAGGGCAAGCTGATCACGCGCGACAACGCCATCAAGGGCGCAGGCATCCCGTTCCACCCGGGCGCCGAGAAGTTCTACAAGGAAATCGGCCTGATGAAGTAAGCCCCCCCCGAGCGCCTGCGGCGCTTCCCCCCAGGGGGCGCCGGTGGCGGACCGGCGGAGCCGCCGTATGGAACCCACCCCTAGCGCCTGCGGCGCTTCCCCTCAAGGGGCGCCGCAGCGGACCGGCAAAGCCGGCTCCGCGCGGCCCCGCTTTGGGAAGCCTGGTTCCTTTTTATTGACTGTCTTGACGCGCCAGTTGGATCGTCATAGTTCGTTATGTCCGCGGCGTTGGCTTTTGCGCCGCCTTTGAGCAGGGCCGCCGATGCGCGGCCCTGCTTGTTGAGTCATCTTGAGAATCACCGCGATGCAAATCGACCACGAAAAAACCCAGCAACTGGCGGAGAAGTACGATTCGGAGATCCGCTTCCGGCCGCTGGACAAGACCGCCACCTGGATCGTGTCGGGCCTGCTGGTCACGCTTTCGATCTTTCATTACTACACCGCCGGATTCGGCCTGCTGCGTGAAGCCACGCACCGCGGCGTGCACCTGGCTTTCGTGCTGAGCCTGATCTTCCTGGTGTTCGGCTTTTCCAAATCGCACTACCAGCGCCAGCCCAAGTCGACCTGGTACGCGCCGGGCGGCATTCCGCTGTACGACTGGATCATCGCCATCGCGCTGGCGCTCTCGGTGATGTACATCCCGTACATCTTCGAAGACCTGGCGTTTCGCGTGGGCAACCCGCTACCCATCGACGTCTTCATGGGATCGATCCTGCTGATCGGCCTGCTGGAGGCCACGCGCCGCGCCATGGGTTGGCCGCTGCCCATCATCGCGCTGGTCTTCATGGCCTATGCCATGTTCGGTCCGTACTTCCCCGGGCTGCTGCAGCATGCGGGCAACACCTGGTCCCAGATCGTCAACCACATGTACCTGACGAGCCAGGGCGTGTACGGGGTGGCGGTGGGCGTGGTGGCGACCTACGTGTTCCATTTCGTGCTGTTCGGGGTACTTGCGACGCGCATCGGCCTGGGGCAGCTGTTCCTGGATGTGGCCTCCACGATCGCGGGACGCTACGCCGGTGGTCCCGCCAAGGTGTCGGTGTTCGGCTCGGCCATGTTCGGCATGTTGTCCGGTTCGTCGGTGGCCAATGCCGTCACGGTCGGTTCGCTGACCATTCCCGCCATGATCCGCATCGGTTATCCGCGGCACTTCGCCGCGGGCGTCGAAGCCGCCAGCAGCACCGGCGGCCAGATCACGCCCCCGATCATGGGCGCGGCAGCCTTCCTGATGATCGAGTTCCTGGGCATTCCCTACCAGCAGATCGCGATCGCGGGCATCTTCCCGGCGTTCCTGTATTTCTTCGGCATGTTCATGCAGGTGCATTTCGAGGCCAAGCGTGAAGGCCTGCGCGGCCTGACCCCCGAGGAAATGCCCAAGCTCAAGCAGTCTTTCAAGATGCGCTGGCCGACGCTGATCCCGCTTGCCCTGCTGATCGGCGTGCTGGCCAGCGGACGCACGCCGTATCTGGCCGCCTTCGCCGGCATCACGGGCTGCATCGTGGTGGGCCTCTTGAACCCGTCGCAGCGCCTGCGCCTGCGCGACCTGTACGAAGCCTTCGAAACGGGCGCGAAATACGCCCTGGCCGTGGGCGCGGCCGCCGGCACGGTCGGCATCGTGATCGGCGTGGTGACCCTGACCGGCGTGGGATTCAAGATTTCCTATATCGTGATTTCCGCGGCCCAGGCGATCGCCGGCGGCGCGGCCATGGTGATTCCCGACGCGGTGGCCAACGTGCAGACGCTGACGCTGATCGCCGCCCTCGTCATGACGGGCCTGGTGTGCATCCTGATGGGTTGCGGCATTCCCACCACCGCCAACTACCTCATCATGGTGGCCGTTGCCGCGCCCACGCTGGTGCAACTGGGGGTGCAGCCCATCGCCGCGCACTTCTTCGTGTTCTATTTCGGCATCCTCGCGGACATCACGCCGCCAGTGGCGCTGGCGGCCTACGCGGCGGCGGGCATGGCGGGCAGCGATCCCTTCAAGACCGGCAACACGGCGTTCAGGCTGGGCATCACCAAGCTGATCGTGCCGTTCGTCTTCGTGTTCTCGCCGTCGCTGCTGATCTCGGTGCAGGGCTTCACGTGGTACGACTTCTTCGTGACCCTGTTTGGCTGCATGATCGGCCTGGTGCTGCTGTCGGCGGCCTTCTCGCGCTACATGCTGGTGACCATGAAAAGTTGGGAGCGGTGGCTGTGCACCGTGGGCGCACTCCTGTCGATTGTGCCGGGACTGTTCAGCGGCCTGATCGGTCTGGCGATCTGCATTCCGGTGTTCATCCGGCAACTGGCGGAACACAAACTGGAGAACGCCCCGAAGTCGGCCTGAGGTCGCAGCTACACGCTGCGGGATAAAAAAGGGGCGGACCCTTGCGGTGCCGCCCCTGTCTGCTGAATTGACTATTTTGTCAGCATTTGGCGGGAAAATGCGCCCGCTTTGTGGCAAGGTGACGTCCTACAACATTCCGCCTTTTGCCCGGTTGCCCGGCAAATTAAATCGGCGTAAAGTAAAATTCATGTTTGCTGGTCTGCCGATATGCGGGCCGACTGTGCAAACAGGCACAAACTGCGCCATATGTTCGATATCCTGGTCTATCTGTTCGAGAATTACTACACGCCCCAGGCCTGTCCTGCTGCCGATGTGCTCGCCAAGCGGCTTGCTGCCGCCGGATTCGAGCACGAAGACATCGACGACGCGCTCGGTTGGCTGTACGGGCTTGCCGAGACCACCGAACGGTGCGTCGACCTGGCCCAAGCGCCCTCGTCCGGCACCCGGATCTACACCGACAACGAATACCAGCAGCTCGGCACCGAATCCATCGGCTTCATCGCCTTCCTGGAATCGGCTGGCGTGCTGCCCGCGCCGCTGCGCGAAATCGTCATCGACCGGGGCCTGGCATCGCCGGAGACGCCCGTGCCGCTCTCCAAGATCAAGATCATCGCCCTCATGGTTCTCTGGAGCCAGGAAGCCGAGATCGACAATCTGGTCCTGGAAGAGCTGCTCGACGAAGACGGCGGGCGTCTGCTGCATTGAGCACGCCCCGGCTGCCCGGGCGCTGCTTTCCGCATTTCCTCCCCGCGCGCCTGGCCGCGCGGGCTTAGCCTTGTACCCATTCCATTGAATTACGTCGGCCGCTTCGCTCCCAGCCCCAGCGGCCCGCTGCACGCGGGTTCGCTGGCGACCGCGCTGGCAAGCTGGCTGGACGCGCGCGCCCAGGGCGGGCGCTGGCTGCTGCGGATCGAAGACGTGGATACCCCGCGCACGGTGCCGGGCGCGGCAGAGGTCATCATGGGCCAGCTTCACGCGCTGGGCCTGGACTGGGATGGCGACATCATGTGGCAGTCCCGCCGGGGCGACGCCTATCAGGCCGCTTTCGACGCGCTGGCCGCGCAAGGGCTCATCTATGGCTGCGGTTGCACGCGCCGCGAAATCGCCGATTCGGCGTTGCGCGGCCAGACCGCGCCCGGCGCCGACGGCGAGCGGCCCTATCCGGGCACCTGCCGCCACGGCCTGCCGCAAGGACGGCAGGCCCGCGCCTGGCGGCTGCGGGTGCCGGACGGCGTGGAACGCTTCGAGGACCGCTGGCTTGGCCCGCAAGAGCAGGACGTCGCGCAAGCGGTCGGAGACTTCGCGCTGCGGCGGGCGGACGGATTGTGGGCGTATCAACTGGCGGTGGTGGTGGACGACGGCGCGCAGGGCGTAACGGACGTGGTGCGCGGCGCGGACCTGCTCAGCTCCACCGCGCGCCAGCGCGTGCTGGGGCGTCTGCTGGGCCTGCCTGCCCTGCGCTACCTGCATGTGCCGCTGATCCTCGACCCCGCCAGCGGCCTCAAGCTGTCCAAGCAGAATGGCGCCCCGGCCATCGACGTCAGCGCGCCGCTGGCGGCCTTGCAGGACGCCTGGCGGGCCTTGGGCTTTGCCCCGCTGCCGGCCGCGGGCGTTGCGCCGTTCCTGCGAGAGGCCACGGCGCGCTGGGCCGCGAGATTTCCGGGCTGAACGGCCGGACCGCGCCGAGTCCGGTGCGAAAGCCTGTACCGGATCGGGCCGCGCCGGCCCCGCCTACAGGGGCTGCAGGTCAGCGCCCAGCATCCTCACCAGCAAGGCTTCCCCATCGTCGGCCACGCGAAGCTCGCCGTAGCGGGCGACCTCATAGCGCGCGGCCTGGCCTTCGGGGAAGAAGTACGCGTTGGTGACGATGCGCACGCCGTTGTCGCGCACCCGGTAGCGCAGCGGCACCTCCGTCTCCGCGTGCGGATGAACCTCGGGCTGGATGCGCACCGCCTGCGCCACGCCGCGCGCGTCGGGCGTCAGCATCACATAGCCGTCCGGCTCATAGCCCATGACGGTGTCCGGGTCTTCCTGTTTCCCCCCGAGCCGCAGCCGCGTCACCTCGCGCCCCGCCGCAAAATTGAGGGCCATGTAGTCGCCCTGCATGAGCGAGCGCGGATCCACCGGGACCAGTTCCAGGATGACGACCTTGCCGGACGACAGCAGCTTTTCCCGCTGCCAGATGCCGAGGTTGGCCGCCAGGAGCACCAGGGCAAGTCCCCCCAGGATGCCCGCCGTGCGCCAGCGCAGCGCGCGGGACACGGGCGGCATCTGGCGGGCATGGGCCGGCTGCTGCGTGCGCATCAGGCGCGGCACCAGCCACACCGCGACGCGCAGCACGAAGAGCAGCAGCGCCGCGCCGCCGAGCCACAGCGCCTTCTGCAGCAGCGGCAGCTCCAATTGGTAGTAATAGACGCCCAGGTAGACCAGCAGGCTGGCGGCGCCGAAGATCATGACGCGCGACTGGTTCAGGCCAAAGCCCAGCAGCAGCCACGCCAGCGCGAATCCCACGCCGGGACTGGGCAGCCAGAACAGCGCCAGCAGCAACAGGCCGATCGGAACGCCCCAGGTGACGCCATTGGTCAGGAGATGACGGCGCGGCCACAGCACGGCCATCGCGGCGGCCATGGGCAGCAGCGCGCCCGCGACGATCAGGATGGCGGTGCGCGGGGCAAGGTGCCAGATGGCCGGCAGCTCGGTGACGGCAACGCCGCTTGCCAGCCAGACCATGCCCTGCACCGACAGCAGAAAGGCCCAGGCCAGCGGCTGCAGCGCATGGCCGCGCCGGGCGCCCACGCGGTGGCTGACGGTGATGATGACCGCCGTGGCCCAGGCGCCGATCACACCGATGGGCAGCCACAGAAAGGTGGCCCCGGCCGCCTCGAAGTGGATCCAGGCGTCGGTCAGGTCCTCATGCATGAGATCGGGCGCCAGCCCGCGCCAGATGAGGGCCGCGCTGGCCAGGGCGATCAGCAGGCCGCTCAGGAAGCGCAGGATCACATCGGGACCCAGCGCATAGACCGCGGCCGCCATCAGCAGCACGAAGAAGCTGGCGCTGCCGAAGGACGTGGAACTGGAGAGGCCGAAGATGATGAGGATCTGCCCCGCGAAGGCCATGGCCGTGCCGCACTGCCGCCAGAAGGGACCGGCCTCGCTGCGCAGCACCGCCACGCCCCCCGCGCACAGCACCAGTCCGGCCACCAGGGCGCCGCCTTCGGAGTTGATCAGGCCGGAGAACGCAACGAAGACCAGCAGCAGCCAGGTGGCGAGCCAGGCGCTCAGGCCCAACAGGCATTGCACGTACCAGGGCGGTTCCGCGCGCGGCACGGCGGCCGGCGCAAGCTGCGCCACCGGCGCGCTGGAATCGGCGGGGTCCACCGCATTGCCCGCCGAGGCGGCCGAGGGCTCGGCATCGGCGGCGGGCAGGGCGGCCGCGGGTTCGTTGCTCAGGCCGCGCAGCCAGCGCGCGGCCACGACGGCCTCGGCCATGAGCAGCGCGGCAAGCGGCAGCGCGGCCCACACGCCCGGCTCCAGCCGCCACAGCCATTCGCCCACCACCCGCAGCGACACACAGATGACGCCGGCGGCCAGCATGGCCAGGATGACGAGGTCGCGCCTGCCGCGCTGATAGTACAGGCCCAGTCCCAGGGTGGCGGCCACCCAGGCGATGCCGTTGTAGGTGCCGAGCCCGTCGACGATGGCGTCGCCGAACATCAGGGCCAGCACCAGCACGCCGATGGCGATCGCGGCCAGGATGCGCGGCCCGAAGAACGTGCTCGCGCGCCAGCGGCGCGCGGCCATTTCCCAGCCAAACAGCAGCAGCATGTTCAGGCCGGCCATGAAAAGGCTGGGCAGGCCCGGCCCGCCGAAGATCATCAGCCAGGTGAACACCCGTTCGCCCAGCCACAGCGCCGCCGCCAGATTGAGCACCAGGGCCCACAGCAGCCACACGGACTGGCTGCCCGCGGCAAGCGCCCAGGGCAGCAGCAACACCGCCCACCACGCGAACAGTTCCCAGGTGTCGGCCCCGGTCTGGTAAGTTTGGCCTAGCAGCGCAAGCAGGGCGCCGAGCAGGATGCCGGCCAACGCCAGCAGCGCACCAGGTATGCTGCGGCGCACGCCGGGCCGGGCGCGCAGGCGCAATCCGGACCACGCCGCGGCCAGTGCGCTAACGGCCAGAAGGCCCTGCGCGCCGGCGAAACGCTGCATTTTTGTCATGTCCTGCCAGTTCGCGGCAACCCAGCAAACCGCTGCGCTGCCCAGCAGCAAAACGCCCAGCCACAAGGTGCTTTGCGCCAGAAAATGACGCCAAGCGTGCAGTTCGGATCCCGCTTGCCTTTCAGTGCCGACTTGCATCTGGCGAATCTCCGATCTTATTATCCGCGCTGATACGGCGGGACTACCGCCACTGGATACACATGAATAAAACGCTGATTATTGCCGAGAAGCCCTCGGTGGCCCTTGATATATCACGCGCCTTGGGAGGCTTTGCGCGCGAGGGCGACTATTTTGAAAGCGAACGTTACGTTCTCGCTTCCAGCATCGGCCATTTGCTCAGCTTGGTCGCGCCCAACGATCCGGTCAAGGGGAAGTGGAGCTTCACGCACCTGCCCGTGATTCCGCCGGCATTCGAATTGGGCCCGACCGACAAGAAGTCCGCCGAACGCCTTAAGCTGCTGGTCCGCCTGGCCAAGCGCAAGGACGTGGACGCCATCATCAACGCCTGTGACGCGGGGCGCGAAGGCGAACTGATCTTCCGCTACATCATCCAGTACGCGGGCGTGAAGAAGCCCATCCAGCGCCTGTGGCTCCAGTCGATGACGCAGGCCGCCATCCGCGAAGCCTTTGCCAACCTGCGCGACGATTCGCAGCTCAAGCCCCTGGAAGCGGCCGCGCGGTCGCGCGCCGAAGCCGACTGGCTGGTGGGCATCAACGGCACGCGCGCCATGACCGCCTTCAACAGCAAGGACGGCGGTTTCTTCAAGACGCCGGTCGGCCGGGTGCAGACCCCCACGCTGGCCATCGTGGCCGAGCGCGAAGAACGCATCCGCCGCTTCGTGCCGCGCGACTACTGGGAAGTGCGCGCCACCTTCGTCGCCGCCGCGGGCCTCTATGAAGGCCGCTGGATCGATCCGCAATTCAAGAAAGACGAACGCGACCCCGAAAAGCGCGAATCGCGCCTGTGGTCGGCCGCCGCCGCGCAGAGCGTGGTGGCCGCGTGCCGCGAGCAGCCCGGCAGCGTGACTGAGGAATCCAAGCCGTCGAGCCAGATGTCGCCGGCCCTGTACGACCTGACGTCGCTGCAGCGCGAGGCCAACGGCCGCTTCGGCTTTTCGGCCAAGACCACGCTGGCGCTGGCGCAGACCCTGTACGAACGCCACAAGGCGCTGACCTATCCGCGTACCGATTCGCGCTACCTGCCCGAGGACTACATCGCCACGGTGCAGGAAACGATGCGCGCGCTGGCGCAAGGCGGCTCCAACGCCGTGGGCGGCCTGTCGCGCCATGCGCAGACCGTCGTCAGCCAGCAGTGGGTCAAGCCGAACCGCCGCATCTTCGACAACAAGAAGGTGTCGGATCACTTTGCCATCATCCCCACGCTGCAGATCCCGCACGACCTGAGCGAAGCCGAGGCCAAGCTCTACGACCTGGTGCTCAAGCGCTTCCTGGCCGTGTTCTTCCCCGCCGCCGAATACCGCGTCACAACCCGCCTGACCGAAGTGCAGGGACACCGCTTCCGCACGGACGGCAAGGTGCTGGTCAACCCGGGCTGGCTCGCCGTGTACGGCAAGGAAGCCCAAGGCGAGGACGCCAACCTCGTGCCCGTCGGCGACGGCGAGACCGTGCGCACCGAGGAAGTCGAAGCCGTCGGCCTGTCGACCAAGCCGCCCGCGCGTTTCAACGAAGGCACGCTGCTGTCGGCCATGGAAGGCGCCGGCAAGCTGGTGGACGACGAAGAGCTGCGCGAAGCCATGTCCGAGCGCGGGCTGGGCACGCCGGCCACGCGCGCGGCCATCATCGAAGGCCTGCTCAACGAAAGCTACCTGCGTCGCGAAGGCCGCGACCTGGTGCCTACCGCCAAGGCGCGTCAGCTCATGACGCTGCTGTCGGGCCTGGACGTCGCCGAACTGACCTCGCCCGAACTCACCGGCGAATGGGAGCACAAGCTCAAGCAGATCGAGCAGGGCGGCCTGGGCCGCGAGGCCTTCATGCGCGAGATCGCGCAGATGACCCAGGTCATCGTCAAGCGCGCCAAGGAATACGAGCGCGACACGGTGCCGGGCGACTACGCCACGCTGCAGACGCCGTGCCCCAAGTGCGGCGCGGTGGTCAAGGAAAACTACCGCCGCTTCGCCTGCACGGCCTGCGACTTTTCCATCGGCAAGCATCCGGGCGGCCGCACGTTCGAGCTGCCGGAAGTCGAGGAACTGCTGGCCAAACGCGAGATCGGTCCGCTGCAGGGCTTCATCAGCAAGATGGGCCGGCCGTTCGCCGCCATCCTGCGCATCAGCGACGAATACAAGCTGGAATTCGACTTCGGCCAGAACGACGAGGACGACAGCGAAGCCGTGGACTTCTCCGG
>Ga0182739_1004320_pt1 | contig 11821 bp, 11 predicted proteins | sample eDN5th30CBELigBY_FD_128873 | JGI IMG/M metagenome (GOLD analysis project Ga0182739, IMG submission 128873) | Enriched backyard soil microbial communities from Emeryville, California, USA - eDNA 5th pass 30_C BE-Lig BY (version 2) (version 2) | ecosystem: Environmental > Terrestrial > Soil >... | reverse complement strand
GGGGCGCGCAGCGGTCACCCCGACGGTCCAGAACGTGCGGATCATCGACGCGCCATCGACGCGGGCCGCTTCGATGAGCTCGTCGGGCACCGCCTGGCGCAGGTACTGCGTCATCCAGAACACGCCGAACGCGCTCGTGAGGGCGGGGATGATGATCGCGCCGATCTGACCGGTCCAGCCGAGCTCGCTGAAGAGGATGTAGAGCGGCACGACGCCCAGCTGCTGCGGCACCGCCATCGTCGCGACGACGAAGACGAGCAGCGCCGGGCCGCCGTGGAAGCGGAGCTTCGCGAACGCCCACCCGGCGAGGGTCGAGGTGATGACGACGGCGGCGGCGATGAGGAACGAGCTGTAGATCGAGTTCCACAGCGCCGGCCAGAAGTTGACGGCGGGGTTGTTCAGCACGGCGACGGCGTTGTCCCAGAAGTTCCCTCCGGGGATCCAGCTGAACGGTCGGCGCAGCGACGAGGCATCCCCCGAGCCGATGATGAACGACCAGTACAGCGGGAAGACGCCGGTGAGGAAGACGACCGTCAGGATGCCGTAGACGACCCACCCGGGCCGGGCGCCGCGGATCTTGATCGTGCGTGCGCCGCGGCGACGGCTCCGCGCATCCGGGATGGTCTCTTCGACCGTCGCGAGGGGCGTGGGGGTTCCGAGCGTGCTCATCGCGCGCCCTCCTTCGCGTTCTGCCGGGCCGCTTTCTCGAGCGCGCGCTGCTGCCGCCTGCTGAGCTCGCGGTGGAGTCCTTCGTCGCGTACGAGAGTGCGGGTGATGAGGAGGTTCAGGAGGCCGATGAGCAGGATGATGACGAACAGGATCCAGGCCATCGCCGCGGCGCGGCCGAAGTTCCACTGGCCCCAGCCGATGTCGTAGAGGTACAGCGAGATCGTCAGCCACTGCTGCGCGGCGCCGCCGCGGCCGAACTGGTCGAACACGCGCGGCTCGTCGAAGATCTGGAGTCCCCCGATGGTGGAGGTGATGATGACGAAGATGAGCGTCGGCTTGAGCGAGGGCATCGTGATGGAGAAGAACTGCCGGACGGGACCGGCGCCGTCGACCGTCGCCGCCTCGTAGTAGTCGCGGTTGACCGCCTGCATGGCCGCGAGCAGGATCAGCGTGTTGTAGCCGGTCCAGCGGTAGTTGACCATCGTGGCGATCGCGATGTGGCTCCAGAACGGATCCTTGTGCCACGGGATCGAGGGGATGCCGATGGCGTTCAGCCAGTTGTTGGCGAGGCCGAAGTTGTCGGCGAAGATCGCGGTGAAGATGAGGCCGACGGCGACGGGCGCGACGACGAAGGGGAGCAGGACGCTCATGCGCCAGAAGGTCCTGGCGCGGATGTTGCGGTCGAGCACGGCGGCGATGAAGACCGCGAGGATCAGCTGCGGCACGCTCGAGAGCAGGAAGATGCTGAAGGTGTTGCGCAGCGCCGTCCAGAAGTGCGGCTGCGTGAGGATCCAGACGTACTGGTCGAAGCCGATGAACTCGCCCGAGTTGCGCACGAGATCCCAGTCCATGAACGAGATGACGGCCGTGTAGGCGATCGGGAACAGCCCGACGATCGCGAACATGATGAAGAACGGCGAGATGTACAGGTAGGGCGAGACCTTCAGGTCCCACTTGCTGAGCTTCTGCGAGAAAGAGATCACCCGCGTCGGGCGCAGGCCGTCCTCCCCCTTCGGGGAGCGCGTCGCAGGGCGGGGCTGTGTCGTGGTCACGATCGTCCTTCGGTGGCCGTTTCGGATGGATGCCGGATCTCCGGAGTCCGGGGGCGCGACGTTCGGGTCGCCGCGCCCCCGGCTCTCAGACCTGGCGGATCAGAAGGCGCCGACCTCGGTCACCCAGGTGTTCCAGCTGGTCTCCTTGTCCTCGACCTTGTCGAAGACGCGGGTCACGGCGTTCTGGAGCGCGTCGTGGAACTGGAAGTACTTCTCGCCCTTGAAGGTGGAGACCGTGATGGCGTTGGCGCGGTCGATGCCGATCTCACCGGTCGGCGCGTCGTTGAAGTACTCGTTGACGAAGCCCGTGAGGTCGGGGCTCGTCTGCGCGTCCGGCTGGCTCGGGAACGTGCCGGCGTTGTTGAACGCCTTGATCTGCGTCTCGGGCGAGGTCAGCCAGTCGGCGAGCTTCTGCGCCGCCGCGACGTTCGCGCCGTTGGCCGGCACGACGAGGTACGAGCCGCCCCAGTTGCCGCCGCCCTCGGGGAAGGCGTTCGCGACGTCCCAGTCGGTGATGTCGGGAGCGTTGCCCTGGATGATGCCGTGCATCCACGGCGGGCACAGCATCGCCGCGTACTCGCCGCTGGCCATCGAGGCGAACCAGTCCTCGCTCCACTGACCGGCGTAGGCCGAGATCGGGATGGCCCGGTCGACGACCGTGTCGTAGGCGGCGCGGATGTCGGGGTTCTCGGTCGCGACGATCGTGCCGTCCGGCTTCTCGTAGGCGATCTCCAGCTGGTTGACGAGGCCCTGCAGCACCGAGTTGGCGGAGTCGATGAACGGCTTGCCGGTCTTGGCGACGTAGTCGTCGGCGATGTCGAAGAACGCATCCCAGGTCGGGAACAGCCCTGCGACCTCGTCGCGGTCGGTGGGAAGGCCCGCCGCCTCGAACAGGTCGGCGCGGAAGCAGACGGCCTGGGGGCCGATGTCGGTGCCGTACGCGACGAGGTTGCCTGCGGCATCCGTCGCGGCCTGCTCCTTCCAGTCGAGCCAGCGGCCCTTGAGGTCGGCGGGGACGGGGGCGACGAGGTCGGAGTACTTCATCATCTCCGTGAACCAGTCGACCTCGACGGCCTCGACGTCGGCCAGGCCGCTCTTGCCGAGCTTCTGGAAGAAATTGGCCCGCGCGTCGTTGGACGTGGCGGCCTTGTTGTGGACGACCTTGATGCCGGTCTCGTCGGTGAACTCCTTGAGGAGGTCGTCGGTGTAGCCGAAGTCGTTGAAGGTCGCGAGGGTGAGCTCGACCCCTTCGAAGTCCTGCTCGCCGTCGTCGGTCGTGCCCGGCGTGGGCGTCGTGCCGCCGGAGCATCCGGCCAGGACGATGGCGGTCGTGGCGACGCCGGCCACGAGGCCGAGGCGGCGCAGTGCGCGTGAGTTCACGTGTCACTCCTTTGTGGTGTGGGTCTTGCTGCGGGTGCGGTGTGCGGTGTGCGGTGAACGCGTCGCGGGTGCGAATCGTGGGAGCGCTCTCACCGATCGATCCCGACGTTATGGGACCGCTCCCACGAAGTCAAGGGAGCGCTCCCACGGATTGGTCACGATGTGGTCACGGCACCCGGGCGCCTAGACTGGAGAGGCTCCCCACACACCGCAGCCCGGAGGATCCATGCCCACCATCGTCGTCGACGTCATGCCCAAGTCCGAGCTGCTCGACCCGCAGGGGAAGGCCGTCGCCGGAGCGCTCGCGCGGCTCGAGGTCGGCGGCGTCTCGGACGTCCGCATCGGGAAGCGCTTCGAGCTGACCGTCGCGACAGCCGACGAGGCCACGCTCGCGGCCGTCGAGAAGATCGCGGCCGAGATCCTGTCGAACGCGGTCATCGAGGACGTCGTGGGCATCGAGGTCGTGGAGTGACCGCTCGCATCGGGGTCATCACGTTCCCCGGCTCCCTCGACGACGGTGACGCGCAGCGCGCCGTCCGCATCGCCGGAGCCGAGCCGGTGGCCCTGTGGCACGGCTCGCACGACCTCGAGGGCGTCGACGCCCTCGTGCTCCCCGGCGGCTTCAGCTACGGCGACTACCTGCGCGCCGGCGCCATCGCCGCGCTCTCCCCGATCATGTCGGAGGTGCGCGACGCGGCCGCGAAGGGCATGCCCGTCCTCGGCATCTGCAACGGCTTCCAGATGCTCGTGGAGGCGCACCTCCTCCCCGGCGGGCTGATCCGCAACGCCCATCAGCAGTTCATCCGCCGCGACCAGCGGCTGCGCGTCGAGAACGCCTCCACGGCGTGGACGTCGCAGTTCGAGGTCGGCGAGGAGATCACGATCCCGCTGAAGAACGGCGACGGCGGCTACATCTGCTCGGCCGAGACGCTCGCGCGCATCGAGGGCGAGGGCCTCGTCGCCTTCCGCTACGTCGGAGTCAACCCCAACGGATCGCTCGACGACATCGCCGGCCTCGCCAACGAGCGCGGCAACGTCGTGGGCCTCATGCCGCACCCCGAGCACGCCGTCGAGCCCGGCTTCGGCCCTGACACCGCCGCGGCCATGCGCTCCGGCGTCGACGGACTGAGCTTCTTCACCTCCGCGATCGCGTCACTGGCGGCCGCCGCGGCCTGAGTCGCGCCGTCTCGTCTCGTCGCCGCGCACCTCGCTCGACGCCCGGAACCCCCGGTCGTTGAGCGAGCGCAGCGAGACGAAACGCAGCCGCCGCGCCGCCGTCAGACGGTGCCGGCGGGGGGCCACACGCCGATGATGAGCGACATCACGACCACCAGCAGCAGCTCGTGCGCGATGTTCAGCACCGTCAGCTGCGGCGGCCGGCCGGCGAACACGTCGTGGACGATCATCCGCCCCGCCGTGAATCCCGCCCACAGGGTGATTCCCGTCACGAGCGCCGACGACAGATAGCCGCCGCCGTAGAAGTGCCACGCGATCGCGACGGCGCCTGCGAGGACCCACGCCAGGAGGAAGGACAGCGCGATCGACACGATGATCGGCAGCATCGCCTCGACCGACGTCTCCGGATCGCGCACGTTCGCCAGGCGCTTCCAGCGCGCGCCGAAGACCCGGGGCACGTACCAGACCGAGCCGATCACGATCGCCGCAACGGTCGCCACGAGCACCGCCCAGTAATTGATCTCCGGAATCATCGTCGACCTCCTCCCGTGCAGGCTACTCCGGGTAGCGTCGAGGTGTGACTCTCGTCGTGACCGTCCCCACCGCCGAACTCGCCGCACGCCTGGAGCCCATCCCCGCTGAGGTCGAGGTGCTCGTGTGGCCCATGCAGTCCCCGCCGCCGCGACGCCGGATCGACATCGTCGTCCCGCCCTACCTGCACATGGGCGACGCCCTCTCGCACCTGAAGGATGCCGAGGTCGGACTCGTGCAGGGCCAGATGATCGGGTACGAGGGCATCGCCGCGCAGCTGCCGGCCGGTGTCCCGTTCGCCAACGCGACGACGGTGCACGAAGCCTCCACCGCCGAGCTTGCGGTCGGCCTGATCCTCGCCGTGCAGCGGCGTCTGGACCGCTTCGCCCTCGCGGGCGAGCGAGGATCGTGGGCGCCGGAGTATGCCGAGAGCCTCGCCGACCGCCGCGTGCTGCTGCTCGGCTACGGCGGCGTCGGCACGGCGATCGCCGCCCGGCTCGCGCCGTTCGAGGTCGACCTCGTGCCCGTCGCCTCCCGCGCCCGCGACGAGGACGGCGTCCATATCCACGGGATCGACGAGCTGCCAGACCTGCTCCCGGATGCCGACATCGTCATCCTGACCCTTCCGGGGACCGAGGCGACGCGTCACCTCATCGGCGAGCACGAGCTCGCCTCCCTCCCCGACGGCGCCCTCGTCGTCAACGTCGGACGCGGCATGCTGATCGACACCGACGCCCTCGTCCGCCACGTCACGGCCGGGCGGATCCGAGCGGCCCTGGACGTGACCGATCCCGAGCCGCTGCCGGAAGAGCATCCGCTCTGGGGCACGCCGGGCGTGCTCATCTCACCGCACGTCGGCGGCGCCTCCAGCGCGATGAACCCGCGGATGGTCGCGCTCATCCACCGTCAGATCGCGCACCTGCTCGCCGGCGAGCCGCCGGAGAACGTCGTGATCGGCGGCTGACTCAGCAGGTTATGACGAGGTTCACCCAGTAGTCGCTTGCGGCGCCTGCGTTGTTGTAGACGTAGACGTACGACGTGTTGCCCGACGTGTACACGCTCTCTATGTAGTCGCTGACGTCGCTGCTGGCCACTCCGGCGCAGCTGGAGATGTCGCGATCCCAGACCACGGCGTACTGACCCACGCCGATGCGCGTCGCCGACACCACCCGTCCGGACTGATCGAGGATCGTGCCCGAGCTGGAGAGATACGCGTACATCTGCGGCACGTAGTACCCGACGATGTCGACGACCACGTGGGTCTTCGCTGAGAAGTTCTTGATCGTGAGCCCCTTGCCTGTGCCCTGCTTCAGCGCCAGGGTCGCCTCGAGCTGCATGCCGGTCGCCTTCGCATAGCGGAGGACGCTGCCGACGGGCTCCGCTCCGCCCGCCGCCCACGACTTCAGCCGACCCGCGGCAGTGGGCTGATAGGCGAGCACCGTCGCCGCGACGGCTGTGGCGCCGGCAGGAACCGCGCAACCGCCCGCTTTGCCGCCCTGAGCCTCGAACCCTGTGTCGCCGGCGATGTAGTACGACCGGGTCGTTCCGTTGCCGAACCTGCTCGTCGCCCTCGTGTCGATCACACGACACGAGGCGATCGGGACGAACAGCTGCTCCGCCGGACGCTCCGCCGTCGGCAGAGCCATCGGCGGGGGCGGCGCGCCCACGCGGGTGTCATCGATGTTCGGGGGCGGCGGCGTCGCGGCGCTCACGGGAGCGTTCGACATGCTCGCCGCACCCGCGCCGAAGGACGCGAGGACGAGCAGAGCGGCGGCCCCCGCAGTGGCGAAGGTGGTGGACAGGCGCGACATGGCAGCCTCCCGAAAGGCTCAGCGCGCATCGTCCCCCGGCGACGCCACGGTCAGCCGCCATGATCCTCCTCGCGGGCGCCGCCCACAAGGTCGTCGGTCAGAGGCGCTCGGCGACCGTCAGAGGCGCTCGGCGACCGTCGCCGCGACCGTCAGCCACGCATCGCGCGTCTCGGGCGACAGCGCGTCGAAGTCGATCGGCCCGCCGTCGACGAGCGCGGGGTCGAACGGGACGTGCACGACCGACGAGGTCACCTGCTCGAAGTGGCGCTCCAGGCGGTCGGCGAGCTTGCGGTCGGGGCGCGCGGAGGGAGCCGCGAGGATCGTGACGGCATCTTCGATCTTGCGGTCGAAGCCCTTCTCGCGCAGCCCGTCGAGCAGCCACGCGGCACTCGCGGCGGTGTCCTCGCGCACCGTCGAGACGATCACCAGCTGATCGGCGGCCGCGACGGCCGCCACCCAGTTCGAGGCGCGCATATTGTTGCCGGTGTCGACGATCAGCAGCCGGTAGTACCGCGAGAGCACGCCGTGCAGCCGGTCGAACGCGACGGCGTCGATGGTCGATGACGCCGCGGCATCCTCGTCGGATGCCAGCACGTCGAAGCGCGCGTCGACCTGCGTTCGGACGTAGGTGTCGAGGGCGGACAGGCTCGCCTCGCTGTCGGACGAGAAGCCGTCGAGGTGCTCCAGCAGGTCGACGGCGGTGCGGTGGTGCGGCGCGTTCTGCGCGCGCCAGCCGAGCGTGCCGCGGGTCTCGTTGTTGTCCCACGCGAGCGTCGCACCGCCGCGCTGCGTGCCGAAGGTGGCCGCGAGCAGCAGCGTGCTGGTCGTCTTGTGCGCACCGCCCTTCGGGTTGAGCACGACGATCGTGCGCGGCGCGTCGAGGCGCCGCTGCACCTTCCGCTCCCGTTCGATGCGGGAGCGCTCCGCCGAGCCCGGCCGAGGGGAGATGGCCCCCCGCGTCGCACGGCGGACGGCGCCCTGCCAGCCCTCCGTCGCCCGCGGCCTGACGCGCTCGGCGCGCGAGTTCAGCAGGTCCTCGACAGTGGGCGCGGGCCGCGACGCCTGCTCGCGCCGCGTGCTGTCGCTGCGCAGCGGACCTGCCGCGGCGGGCGCCGGCGCGGCAGCGGGGGCGACGGGGGCCTGAGTGACGGATGCCTGGACCGATGCGGCGGCGGGTTCAGGCGCGGCGGCGGCCTGCGGCTTGGACGGCACGGCATCCGCGGGTTCGGCGGCCGCGACCGGGGCGAAGACGGGCGCGGGCGGGACGTCGTCCGATCCCGCGGCATCCGCTTCCGGCGCGTCCGATCCCGACAGCGCGGGCGCTTCGAGGAAGGTCCCGTCGGGGTGCACGATCATCGGCCAGCGCGAGGCGCCGTCGACGACGGTCGCGGTGACCGGCTCCCCCGCCGAAGCCGCCAGCTGCCGGATCGCTTCGATCACCCGGGCGCGAAGGCCTTCCTCGGTCGAGGCGAAGAGCTCGTCGACATCACCGTCGACGTGGATCTCGGCCCCCGTGCGGGAGGTGATGTGCACGGTCGGCGCGTAGGTCGTGGTTCCCACAGGAGTCCTCTCTGGAACGGCCTAACGAGTATCCCACCGACGAGCGGTCAGACCGTGCCGGCGGGCGGCCACACGCCGATGATGACCGCCATGACGACGACCGTCACCAGTTCGTGCGCGATGTTCATGGTCGTCAGCGACGACGGCCGCCCCTCGAAGGCGTCGTGCGTGATGAAGCGCGCCGCCGTGAATCCGGCCCACATGACCACTGCCGCCGTCAGAGCTCCCCACAGGTAGCTGCCGCCGGCGGACTGCCACACCAGAGTCGAGGCCGCCGAGAGGACCCACGCGGTCACGAAGCTCACGATGACCGTCGTGACGATGGGGAGGACGGCGCTGGCGCCCGGCCTGTCGAGGTCGACGCGGGCGAGCTTCGCCCAGCGGGTGCCGAACACCTTCGGCGCGTACCAGACCGACCCGACGACCATGCTCGACGCGGTCGCCAGGAGCACTGCCCAGTAGTTGATGTCGAGATCCATGTCGCATCCTCTCGCCCGCGCGGCCGCGCTGATCGCTGTCGAGTCAGTATGGGGCCGCCTGCGGCGTGTTGTCACACCCGGAAGAACCTCACACGCGGAAGACCCTCATACGCGGAAGACGCTCACACCCGGAAGACGCTGTGCACGGGACCGCAGACACGCTGGCCGCCCAGGTCGACGAGCTCCATCAGCACGGCCGTGCCCGCGGCGCGGTAGCCGAGCCCCTCGAGCAGCCGCTGGGCGGCGCGCAGCGTCCCGCCCGTCGCGAGGACGTCGTCGACGAGCAGCACACGCGTCCCCGCGGGAAGGTCGTCGGCCATCTCGATCGTCGCCCGGCCGTATTCGAGGTCGTACGAGACCGACGCCGCCGGCCGCGGGAGCTTGCCCGCCTTGCGGATCGGCACCATGCCGACCCCCGCGGCGACGGCGGCCGCCCCCGCCAGCAGGAATCCCCTCGCCTCGACACCGGCGATGACGTCGAACTCCCCCGCGAAGGGGGCGACCATCGCGTCGACCACGGTGCGCAGGGCGCCGGCATCCGCCAGCAGCGGCGAGATGTCGCGGAACAGGATGCCGGGCTCGGGGAAGTCGGGGATCCGGGCGATGAGCGCCTCGGCGCGGTCGAGATCGGCGCGGTCGAGATCGGGAGAGGTCACCGCACCAGCGTACGCGCGCGGCTGTGCCCTCTCGCCTGTTCACAACTCAGGAGATCCGGCGCCGATTCGGGCCGTCGCCGCCTCCGGCGGCGATGGGTCCTGAGATGTGAACCGCATCGGATGCGGGCACCCGATGCGCAAGCGCTTGCGCTACAGTGGTGCGCATGACTTCGACGACGACTTCCGCGCCCGCAGCTGCCGGAGCCCCCGGCACAGGCGCCGCAGGCTCCGAGTGGTGGCGCACCGCGGTGATCTACCAGATCTACCCCCGTTCCTTCGCCGACGCGTCCGGCGACGGCATCGGCGACCTGGCGGGCATCACGAGCCGGCTCGACGACCTCGTCTCGCTCGGCATCGACGCCGTCTGGCTCAGCCCCTTCTACCGCTCGCCGCAGCACGACGCCGGCTACGACGTCGCGGACTACTGCGACGTCGACCCGCTGTTCGGCACGCTCGCCGACTTCGACGAGATGCTCGCACAGGCCCACGCCCGCGGGATCCGTCTGATCGTCGACCTCGTCCCGAACCACAGCTCCGACCAGCACGCGTGGTTCCAGGCGGCGCTGGCCGCCGCGCCCGGCAGCCCCGAGCGCGCCCGCTACATGTTCCGCGACGGCCGGGGCGAGAACGGCGAGCTGCCGCCGAACAACTGGGAGTCCGTCTTCGGCGGGCCCGCCTGGACGCGCGTCGCAGAGGCCGACGGCACGCCCGGCCAGTGGTACCTCCACCTGTTCGACGCCACCCAGCCCGACTTCGACTGGTCGAACCCCGAGGTGCAGGAGGAGTTCCGCCGCATCCTCCGGTTCTGGCTCGACCGGGGCGTCGACGGGTTCCGCGTCGATGTCGCCCACGGCCTCGTGAAGACCGACGGCCTGCCCGACCACCTTCCTGCCGTCGACGCCGACAGCATGGGCGGAGGCGAGGAAGACGTGCCGTACTGGGGCCAGGAGGGCGTGCACGAGATCTACCGCGACTGGAACCGGGTGCTCGCGGAGTACGACGGCGATCGCGCGCTGTGCGCCGAGGCGTGGCTGCCCACGGTCGACAAGACCGCGCTGTGGGTGCGTTCGGACGAGATGCACCAGGCCTTCAACTTCCCGTATCTCATGACCGACTGGGATGCCGCGCAGCTGCGCGAGGTGATCTCCGAGTCGCTGCGGGCGTTCCCCGCCGTGGGCGCTCCGGCGACCTGGGTGCTCTCCAACCACGACGTCGTCCGGCACGCCTCGCGCCTGGCGCTGACGGCCGAGAACCCGCAGGGCCACGGCATCGGGCCGGCCTCCCCCGGTCAGCCGATCCCCGACGTCGGCCTTCGCCGCGCCCGTGCCGCCACGATGGTGATGCTCGCCCTGCCGGGCTCGGCCTACCTGTACCAGGGCGAGGAGCTGGGCCTGCCCGAGGTCATCGACCTTCCCGACGACGCCCGCCAGGACCCGACGTGGTTCCGCACGGACCACGAGCGCTACGGCCGCGACGGATGCCGGGTGCCCCTCCCGTGGGATGCCGACGCCCCCGGCTACGGCTTCAGCCCGACCGGCGCGTCGTGGCTGCCCCAGCCCGCGGAGTGGGCGACGCTCGCGCGGTCGACGCAGGAGACCGATCCGGAGTCGACGCTGTGGCTGTACCGGACCATGCTGGCGGTCCGGCGCGACCGGGGCCTCGGCGAGGGCCGCCTGGAGTGGCTCGACGGCTTCGGCGACGACGTCATCGCCTTCCGCGTCCACACGGCATCCGACGCCGTCACCGTCGTCGCCAACGCGGGCTCGGCACCCGTCGCGCTGCCGGCCGGAACGCTCCTCGCCGCGAGCGAGCCCTTCGACGGCGACGAGCTGCCCGTCGACACCGCCGTCTGGCTGTCGACGCGCTGACGTGGCCACGCTCGAGGAGGTCGCCCGTCGCGCCGAGGTCTCGACGGCGACCGCCTCGCGCGCACTGAGCGGGCGTGGCCGGCTCTCCGACGCGACCCGTGCGCGGGTGCGCGCCGCCGCCGCGGAGCTCGGCTACGTCGTCTCGGCGACCGCGTCGGGCCTCGCGACCGGGCGCACGCGGTCGATCGGCGTCCTCGTGCCGCTCCTGGACCGCTGGTTCTTCTCGAACGTGCTCGACGGCATCGCCACGTGCCTCTCCGCGCGCGGCTACGACATCACGCTGTACAACGTCACCGACGAGCCGGCTCAGCGCCGCGACCTGTTCCGGACGTCGCTGCGACGCGGCCGCGTCGATGCCGTGATCGTCCTGTCGGTGGATGTCGACGAACGAGAGGTCGACGAGCTGGAGGCACTCGGCCTGCCGCTCGTGGGGCTGGGCGCGCCCGGCCCACGGCTGCCGAGCCTGCGCGTCGACGACGCCGCGGTCGCCCGGCTGGCCACGACGCACCTCCTCGACCTCGGCCACCGCGAGATCGCGCACATCGGGCAGAGCCGCGACGGCGACGGCGTCGACGTCCCGACGCTCCGGCGGCGGGGGTTCGAGGCCGCGCTGGAGGATGCCGGCGTCCGCCCGGCCGG
>Ga0182739_1004319_pt1 | contig 11822 bp, 10 predicted proteins | sample eDN5th30CBELigBY_FD_128873 | JGI IMG/M metagenome (GOLD analysis project Ga0182739, IMG submission 128873) | Enriched backyard soil microbial communities from Emeryville, California, USA - eDNA 5th pass 30_C BE-Lig BY (version 2) (version 2) | ecosystem: Environmental > Terrestrial > Soil >... | reverse complement strand
GCGATCACGTACCCGAAATCCAAGCCCTGACAGGGCACTAGAGACTTTGCGATCGTTCGAGCTGGGCCAGTTGGTGAACAAGTTCGACCAGGCGTTCGCCATCAATCGGCTTGCTGAGGAATTCATCGCAGCCTGCTTCGAGACACTCGCGACGATCCTCTTCCATGGAACCCGTCGTCAGTGCCAGGATGGGGACGCGGTATCCTTGACTGCGAAGTCGCCGGGTGGCTGTCAGGCCATCGAGGATGGGCATGTTCACGTCCATCACAAGCACATCAAAACTGGTGGCGGCCAGCGACTGGTTGTTCACCAGTTCGACCGCTTCCTGTCCATTCGCCAGTAGCGTCACATCGGCACCGGCATCTCGCAGAATATGATCCACAACGAACCTGGCGTCACGACGATCATCCACAAAGAGCACATTCACACCGTCAAGACGCGTCAGTTCCATGATTCGGATTCCTCTAGACCAGTTGGTCTATCATGTGCCCGCGTCAAAAGCGTTTCACCTGATGAAAGACTGAACACCGCGAGGCAAGTCCGCCACAAGATTTACAAAAACGCTCTCAACTGCAACGTCCCAATTCTTTCCAATTGAGAAGAGATTGAAACGTGTGAATTATTTTGCCGGAAGCCGGAACAAAACCGGCTCGTGCCCTGCCGACTCGTGCCCTGTCAGGGCTTGGATTGGGGGGGGATGTGATCATGAAACGTCCTCCGTTGTCGGACTTCGCGTTAAGACCTGCCCTGAATTTCAGGATGGACGAAGCGCTAAGCCGTTCTCTTCAACCCCAATTTTCAACATTGACAAAGCACCTGATAGGAGACAATTCACCCGCGAATTGAGTTCGAAAATTTTCTGCCAAGAGGGCGAAGAAGACTCAAGAACACGCTAGAACACGACGACAGGCCCGCAGCTAAGGATCATCTGCATCAATAACGACATTTTCGCACGAGGGAATTTTTTGTAAAGGCGGACTCAGTGAATTTTTCGCAAGCCACTTCCCTTCTTTGGGTTAGAGTAGAAGTCATCGAGAAATGGAAACTCCGCCTCATCGTCAAGATGCCGCGCACTGCGGTGTCACAGCAACAGTATCGATGTGTGAATTTACTGCTGTATCGAATCGTTCATGGCAACTCCGTTTTCGTACGAGGAAAATGTCCAGGAAGTGACAATGGAGGACGTTTCGCGATCACGTCCCCCAGATCCAAGCCCTGACAGGGCACTCGCTAGGCCGGTTTGGACCCCCATGTCCCCGCGTCGAACAGGTTTCACTCGATGAAAGACTGAATGCCGCAAGGCAAGGCCGCGACGAGATTGACAAAAACGCTCTTGTGCTGCCAGAGTTCAGAGATCGTGCATCGCATGACGGCTGTTTATAGCTGGCCGGCGTTTTTGGGGGAGGCGCCAGGAGACGCCTGACCGATCGGGTTTCGGCTGCGAAACTGCCCAACCGCCCGCCCCGGAAGCAATGGCAGCATGGTTCGCGGATCGAGTACGATGCCCTTGTCTGCGGCCACAGGATCTGCGACCACAATAAGGGGGGGGCGATTCATGAAATGCTGAGTGGCGTAAGGCAGGACTCAGGGTCTGTCCGGAAAGATCAATTTGTGCTGCGATTGGCTCTTTTGCGTTCTGAACTTCATCAGTCTGCATCGACGAACTCTGGGAATTCGCCTGCTTCGGCTTCTTTGTCGGAACACAAATCGCTCGATCTCGCCGGACAAAGCACCTGTCCAGATCGGTACTTAGCAGCCTGTTGAAAAACCATGAAACCTCGGCCAGACAGAAATGTCCGGCCCCCTTTTCCTAATGAACCAGAAGCTGTTGGTGGCACAGACATTTCTGCCTGTGCGATTTTCAACAGGCTGTTAGATGGAGAGAGCAGGAGGAATGCGCTCTCAACTGTTATGTCGCGGTGACGATCGCCAATAGAATCGCAATAAACTGGCAAGTGCTTCCAGCAATGACAAACGTGTGCCACATGGCATGGAAATATCGGACCCGGTGATCATGCCATAAGAACAATGTTCCAACGGTATAGAACAGCCCCCCCAGTACGGTCCAGGCAATCACTTCTCGAGGAGCCAGGGTCACTAAGACCGGCAGTGAAATGGCTGGCAGCCATCCCAGAAGCAGGTAGATTTTTTGTGCTCCGGCAGACAGAAAACCGCTGTGCCAAATCATTCCGGTCCCCAGAAAAGCCAACAACCAGATGGTCAGCGTTAACAGGGGCCATAAGCCGTGCTGCAGGTAAATTGCTCCAAAGGGGGTAAACGAGCCGGCAATCAGGAAGAAAATACAGATTTGATCAAGCTTGCGATAAAAATGACGCCGTTGCACGTCATAGAAAGCGTGCGAAAGTGTCGACGCAGCATAGAGCACGACAAGTGAAGCACAATAAGTCGCACATCCCAGAATTGTCCAGAATGTCCCGACTTGCAACACCAATCGCATCATGAGTAGCGATCCAGCCAGGCTCAGCAGGAAGCCCAGCCCATGCGTCACAAAATTGGCAAACTCATCACGAGGTCGGATGGCGCGTTCCAATCCCCGCAGATGCCGCTCCGATCGAGTTTCCAAACGTCGCATCTCTCGAACAGGAACTTCCGCAGTCGTCGAGGTCGGGATGAAGTGACCGTGATGTAGGAGATCCATCTCTGCTCCTTTTCATCCAAATTCCATGTCTGTTTCAATTCGTCCGATAATTTCACCGGAAGCGTTTTCGCATGCTGTGTTGATAGGCCATGAGAATCTCTTCCAGGGCTCAGTAACCGTAATTTTCATTGCGATTGCTGTCAGGATTATAGACCGTGATGGTCGTGCGGAAACTCCCTGAATGGAGGATCGACGAGATGCAGGCAGTGAAATGCCCCTTCATTGATAGCAGCTCCTGATGGCGCCTTTTCTGTATTTTATTCGCGCCAACGTCCGTAAACCAATGAATGGAAGCAGTTTATGTAAATTCATGCAACCGCGTCATACCTGGCCATTATGGGTGGCCAATGTTTTATCTATCGGAATACGTTCGGGGTTGGGTCAAGGGGAAGTTGGACGAGGGCAAATTTACCGAGTCTGAGAAGTATTTCCCCGACATATGCGATTTTGTATATATTGACAATCACTCAACTCGACTTAAATCGGCAAAGCACTAGAGCGTTTTTGTAAATCTTGTGGCGTACTTGCCTCGCAGCATTCAGTCTTTCGTCAAGTGAAACCTTTTCGACGCGGGCACATGATAGACCAAACTGGTCTAGCTGAGGGTTCCAGATTCGAGTCGTCGCATCAATCGTGGTTTAATCCGGCCATCAGCCAGGAAAACGTCTTCAGGGATGAGGGAGAGTGCTGTGTCCTGGAGCAAATGCTGGGCGGCTCCGCGGGCGACATCGTCGATTTGACGCGGAGGGACCGCATGGCTGATTCCCTTGAGAAACAGGGTCCAGACCGCTTCATTCCGAAACTGATCGCTGATGCGAAACTCGCGACAGCGTTCCGGGTCCGTTCCATAAGCTTCGGCAGTTGGACTGCGGCTGATCAGAAAGTCACCCCAGTGATCCAATCGTCTCTGCAGACGTCCCAATCTGGAGACAGTCACGCCATCGAGTGCAGATTCCGCAGGTGGATAAAGCAGTTGCTGGACATAGGCGTGATGTTTCCGCCATTCCTCTAACGAAGAGGTTGCTGCTGCCACCACGCGGATCAAAAGCTGGCAAGCCAGAATTTCTTCGACCAGCAATGCCTGCGAGAGCCCTTCGAAGGTCAGACGCCCTCTTGCCAGTTCTTTTTCCCACAGATGCTCCAGATAGCGGGTCTGATTCCAGAACCGGGATTTTATTTTCGCGTCCCAGAGATTCATCGGCCAGCCGGAGTTCATCCCTAATCGGGAAATGAGTATAGCAATCTCCACATGATCGCGCAGATTCATAAATTGGGAAGTTTCTTGGATTTGCGGTCTGTGATCGCGAAACGTCCTCCGTTGTCGGACATTGCGTTCAGGCCGACCCCAAATTTTAGGAGAGACGAAGCACCATTGTAGAAAACATCTATTGTGACGACAGGCAGCCGTCAGACAGACTCTGGAAGCAAAAGGCATACCCCAAAGGCCCCTGTCGTGAAATCTTCTTTCCGGAATTCCTGTTGCTCCTGATGGTGGGTTGCCACATCCTGTTTTATCACAATATGTTACTGATTAATGAGTTGTCGGGGCAGGACGCCTTAGAGATCCCAGGACATCAACGAAATCGCTGTTGATCGCTGTTGATCGGTGACAACATCGGGGTCAATCGGCATCAAACGCGGACGATGCTGGAACGATCGTGAAGGGCCAAACAGGATCAGCGAAATTCTTACTTTTTGGGCAACATTTGATCTCCATCCAACACCTGTTACACTTCTGGCTTCGCCAACCGCTCAATTTGTAGGATCCGACAGGTTGAGAATCTTCTGACCGGTAGTTGACAGGCCCATGCAGACACACAATTTTCTCTCGACGCTTCGTGACTCTTCGATGAATCAGGACGAAATCCGTACGATGCTGAATTCCGCCATGGGGCAGGGAGCATCGGAATTTCGCAAAGCGGTCGAACAGATCACCGGTGAAGCGGAACAAAATCCTTCTCTGAAGGTGCGAGCCGGGATCGGTCTGTTCCTGTTGGGGCAACCGGAAAAGGCTGAAAGAGCCCTTTCAGGTTGTAAAGAAGGGATTGGCCGTTTCTATCTGGGAAAGACATACGCTTCGCAAAAGCGCTATGAAGAGGCTGCCAGGGAATACGAGGCGGCAGCCAAGGCGGGTTATCAGCCCACAGAATCCACTTTGCTGGCTGCGGGCGCAATTCGCAGACTGGGACGTTTGGAAGAAGCGGAGAAAGTGATCCGGAGCACCGGTGGAGAAGGGGCTCGCCTGGCAGAATATTCTTACCAGATGGGATGTGTGCTGGCAGATCGCGGCGATAGTTTTGGCGCCATCGAATATTTCGAACGTGCTGTTGATATGGATCCCAATCATCAGCGTGCCTTATTTGCTCTGGCCGTTCAGAACAGTCGCCACGGAGATGACGAGGAAGCGATTCAGCTGTACGAGCGCTGCCTTTCCCGCCCTCCGTTCTATCTGGGGGCTCTGCTGAACTTGGGATTGCTTTATGAAGACCGCGAAAATTATGGTGCTGCCCAGTACTGTTTTGAACGGGTTCTGAAATATGATCCGACCAATGAACGCGCCCGGTTGTTTCTCAAGGACATCGAAGCCACCGGTGATATGTATTATGACGAAGATTCACTGAAGCAGCAGCAACGCCTGGAACAACTCCTGAACCGTCCGGTCACGGACTTCGAACTTTCTGTTCGCAGCCGAAACTGCCTGGCCACCATGGGGATCGATACGCTGGGCGACCTGACGCGCGTCAGTGAGCAAGAGTTGCTTTCCGGCAAAAATTTTGGTGAAACATCACTGACTGAAGTTCGCGAACTGATGCGTCTGCACAATCTCTCGCTCGGACAGTTTCAGCACGAAAAAGCCCGCGAGCCCAGTTTTGATTCCCGCGATCTGTCTCCGGAAGAGCAGGTCAAACTTGCGCTGCCGGTCAGCGAATTGAATCTGTCGGTTCGTTCCCGCAAGTGCATGACACGACTGGGCATTGCCACGATCGGTGAACTGGTGGCTCGCACTCCGGATGAGCTCCTGGCTGCCAAGAACTTCGGTGTGACATCGTTGAACGAAATTCGTGACAAGCTCGGTGAAATGGGCATTAAGTTGCGTAATGACTGATTGCTTCATCCTTGCTGGCATCGAATGTTAATCCCGATCAGATTTTGCGGGTGATCATTCAGTAATTCGTTTCGAAAGCCGCTCCGGTGGACGAGGGAATTTTCCACAGGGTTTCGGCACGTCAGCAGGGTTCCAGCACAATTGTCAGGCAAGCTTTAGGACTGTCAGGCAAACCTTAGGACTGTCAGGCAAGACACTTATCAAACACATGATCACTGATCCGCAACTCCAGGATATTGCGTCGAAAGTCGAAGCTCATCAGCGACTCTCTTTTGAAGACGGAGTGTACCTTGAGCGTCATGCAGATTTGTTAACGCTGGGCCGGCTGGCGAATCAGGTTCGTCAGGAACGCCATGGTCACCTGGCCTATTACAATACAAACGTTCATTTGAATCCCACGAATGTTTGCGTTTACCGGTGTACTTTCTGTGCCTTTCGTTCTGATTTGCGAGCCGAGAAAAGTTATGTCTTTTCGGATGAAATGATCCGGGAACGGGTGCTGGAAGCCAAAGCCAGCGGCGCGACGGAGATTCATGTTGTCGGCGGATTGCATCATCTCAAAAAGTTTGACTGGTATGTCAATGTGGTCCGCGTGATCCACGAAACGTGTCCGGAGATCCATATCAAGGCCTGGACTGGTGTGGAAATCAGCTGGTTCGCTCATCTTACCAAGCAGTCTTATCGCTGGATTCTCCAGCAGATGATGGATGCTGGTCTGGGCAGCCTTCCCGGAGGGGGCGCCGAGATTTTTGACCCGGTCGTTCGGGCTCAGATTTGTGAACACAAGGCCGATGCAGAAAGCTGGATCCAGATCCATCGGGCGGCCCACGAACTGGGTCTGCGATCCAATGCCACCATGCTGTATGGTCATGTGGAACAACCCGAACATCGGATCGACCACTTATTAAAGCTGCGCGATCTGCAGGATGAGACCGGAGGCTTTCAAACGTTCATTCCTCTGGCATTTCACCCGGAGAATACGGGGATGTCTCATCTCCCCAAGCCTTCCGCACAGATGGATCTGCGAACAGTCGCCGTTTCCCGGTTGATGCTGGATAACTTCGACCACATCAAGGCATACTGGATCATGCTGGGCGAGCAGACAGCTCAGATTGCGTTGAGTTTTGGTGCGGATGACCTGGACGGCACCGTGGTGCATGAACTGATTTATCACGATGCCGGAGCCAAAACACCGGAAGGTTTAACAGTGGCGGAACTGCACCACCTCATCCGTGAGGCAGGCTGTGAGCCGGTCGAACGTGATACCTTGTATCGCCGAGTGATTCGCTCCGGAGCGGAGTGGAAAGTGGGCCCGCCAGTGCTGACAGCGTCCGTCTGAAATGATGTCGGTCCAGCTGGTGCCCTTTGTGAATTTTCTTCTCCTGACTTCGTGACCAACTTCTTCACATGAATTCCCGCAACCAGATCCTTGGGACCATCCGCAAGCAACTGCCGCAATCGGCCCCCTTGCCGGATCTCCAGGGAGACTGGATCGAGTACGACGATCCCGCAGCCCAGTTCGCACAAGTCCTGACCTCTGTCGGTGGTGTCTGCCATGTGGTTTCCAGCACTGCAGAAATTTCAACCGCACTGGGTTTGCCTTTGGCCGAAGGCCAGCGGGTGGTCTCCGGAGTTTCCGGGGTGGCAGAACCCAATTTCAATTTCCATCTGATTTCCGATCCGCACGAGATGGCAGATGTGGAATTGGCCATCCTGCCGGGAAAGGTGGCCGTGGCTGAAAACGCTGCCGTTTGGGTCCAGGCCGACTTCGCAGCACAACGGGCAGCCTGTTTTCTCTCGCAACATCTGGTCCTGGTCGTTCCGAAATCAGGGATCGTCAGCAATCTCCATGAAGCCTATGATCGTATTCAGGCCGATGCCACTCCGTTTGGTTGTTTGATCTCCGGTCCTTCCAAGACGGCGGATATTGAACAATCATTGGTAAAAGGAGCACATGGAGCGCGGACGCTGCAGGTCTTCCTGGTCGAGTAGATCGCATTCACCCGTATCGGCCGGGGACTGCCTCACGGCATTCCGCATGTCATCAATTGAAACACTTCCGCCATGGGGACTGGCGAGAGCAACTAGCTCCAGCCAGCCAGAGTTCTCATGCCTCGCATCTATCTGGACAATTCAGCCACCAGCTTCCCCAAGCCCGACGCAGTGTATGCTGCTGTTGATCGCTGGCAACGGGAAATCGGGGTTGCGGTAGGTCGAGGGGCCACCCGCACAGGGGGAGAAGTCCAACGGGTTGTGGACCATTGCCGGTTGCAGGCGGCCCGGTTTTTTGGAGCCCAGCGGCCAGAACAGGTGCTCTTCACATTCAATGGCACCGATTCCCTGAACCTGGCGATACAAGGGATCTTGAAGCCGGGAGACCGGGCGATCACGACAGTCTGGGATCACAACTCCGTGCTCAGGCCGTTACGGGAATTGCAGTCTCGGGGAATCATCCAAACGGAGATCATCCCGGATAACACTCAGGGGACAATCGATCTGGATGCGCTCCGGAAATCCCTGAAAACCCCGACTCGGCTGGTCGTCATCACGCACGCATCCAACGTCACAGGGGTCATCCAGCCGGTCGAGGATGTTGTCGAACTGGCCCAGGCTGCGGGGGCGCTGGTGTTGCTGGATGCAGCACAAACGGCAGGCCATTTGCCGATCGATTTGCAGCAGTTGCCGGTCGATTTGATGGCCTGTCCCGGACATAAAGGGTTAATGGGGCCGCTCGGGACCGGGTTACTGATTCTGGCACCGGGCCGGGAACAGCATCTTCAACCCGTCCGGTTTGGCGGAACGGGAACCACCAGCGAGTCCGATCGGCAACCCCTGGCGCTGCCGGAACGATATGAGTCTGGAAATCATAATGCGCCGGGCCTGTTTGGTCTGGCTGCGGCGCTGGACTGGTGGCTGTCACATTCCGATCGGCAAGCGGAACAGCAGCGGATCGCGCAGCTCATCGCCGGTCTGCAACAGTTGCCAGGCTTGCGTTTGTACCATGTGGAGCAAAGTCTCCGCCGGGTGGGAACGGTCAGTTTTACGATGGACCGTATGACTCCGCAGGTGGCTGCGGCGCTTTTGGATGAACATTTTCAGATCGAGACCCGGGCCGGTCTGCATTGTGCGCCGCTGGCCCATGCCGCACTGGGAACCCTGGAGCATGGGGGAACCGTGCGAATAAGCGTCGGCCCGTTCACCACGGCCGAAGAAATCGACACGACGCTGGAATCGCTGGCCCAGATCGTCATGGCAATTTAAAACAGAGGCTTTAAAACAGGCAATTTAAAACAGGCTCTTGCTTTGTGACTTCTTGATTTTAGCCCAAACTGGTCTAATTTTCCCAGTCGAACCCCAGGTCAGCGCGGGGGCGGAATGGGTCAGGGCGCCGATACTGATGCGATCGACGCCGGTTTGGGCAATTCCAAAGACACTGTCCAGGTTCACTCCTCCCGAAGCTTCCAGGAGCACTTCCGGAGCGGCCACGTCCCGCAAACGAACGGCCAGTCGCAGCTGTTCGGTCGTCATATTATCCAGCAGGACAATGTCCGGTCGGGCGGGGAGCAGCTCTTCCAGTTGGGGGAGGGAATCGACTTCGAATTCGATGGTCATCCCCACTGGAGCGCCGTCCCGAACATGACGCACCGCATCGGCCAGAGAGCCAGCATGTTGTGAACGATACCAGGCCAGATGATTGTCCTTCACCAGCACCGCATCATACAGGCCGATACGGTGATTGGTTCCGCCTCCGCATCGCACTGCATATTTCTGCATGGCCCGCAGGCCCGGCAACGTTTTACGGGTCTCCAGAATCCGGGCGGGGGTGCCCGCAACGGCCAGAACATATTGATTCGTCAGCGTGGCCACACCGCTTAGCATCGTCAGGAAGTTGAGAATCGTCCGTTCGGCAGTCAGCAGCGTGCGTACGGAACCCTGTAAGCGGGCAACCACTGTTCCTGGTCGAAGCGGGCTGCCGTCGGGCAGCAGATCCGACAGTTCAATGGTTCCCTGCAATTCTTCGATCACCAGCAGAATGGTCATGCCCCCCGCCAGAACGCCCGCTTGGCGTGAGACAATTTGAATGCTTCCTTGCGCATGCGGGGGAATCATGAATTGCGTGGTGAAGTCTGTCTGGCCCCGCAGGTCTTCAAACAAGGCTGTCCGGACCAGTGCCAGGGCTGTCTCGCGTTCTTCATTCGTCCACATCTCAAAGTCCTTCTCTCCATGTGAAATGAGAAACACGTCACACATTAGAGCGCATTGACCCCGCAGTGTCCGGGTTCTGCCACAAGATTGACTAAAACGCTCTAGGAGTCTGCCTGAGAACTCCTTTCCATTCCATTTGATCTGCTTGATTCACGAATGAGGTTCGTTCACTTCAAAATCATTCGCCAGAAATAAAGATGAAAACACAGAGAGACAGAGAACACGGAGACACACATCCCTGATCTCTGTGTCCTCCGTCCCTCTGTGTTTCAAAAATTTCCTCATCATGATGCGGACTTCAAAGTTCGCGAACAGGCTCCTCGTGCCGTGTGGCGGCTGAGTTTTAGGGGACGCGATCACGCACCCCAAATCCAAACCTTGGCAGGGCACTTGAGCAATTTGCGCTGTTTTATGGAGCTTGTCCCACGTCGTTACGCAGGAAGTACAGCACGTCGTCTTTCGCCCCCTCTGCATCGTTCACATAGACATAGGTATGCTGGCGGACTCTTCGGCCATACTGGTCGATGGGAACGATCGATTCCCCCTCTTCTGCTCCGCGAACTGTTTTGAGTTGCTCGGCGGAGAGTCCTCCCGGGAGCAATTCATAGCCCACGGTGAGTGTGGCGGATTTGCGTGTCCGCTGGTTGTAGGTCGCCATGTAATAGACCTGAATCAGCCGCTGGGTCCGATTCACATCCAGAAAGCTGCGGATTTCCTGGTACAGGACTTTGGTGGTGACATGGGCGGGAGAGTCGGTGGTCGGATCGAAGTTCCAGTCAATTTTCTTCGTTCCCCGATAGACGGGCCAGGTCTTTCCCTGCCCTTTAGCATTTGTCCTGAGAGAGGTAATGTCCGGCTCGCAACGTTCGTGCCCGCACGGAAAAGGGGCACCCGTGTAATTGCCGACAAGATACGTGTAATCAAGATCGCAATCCGTGCAGCTCAAGCCATCCGGATAATAGCGTGTCGCTGAATAGTAGTCATCACCATCGTACGAAAACAGGAATCCCTCCGCGCAGACACAGGGGACCGGGGCCTTGAACTGAGAGCTCTCGTCCTTTTCTGGATTGGCCATGAGGACCGGGGCTGACGAGGAGGCCTGGAAGGGGATGGATGTCGTTCCCTGGCAGGCAGTGCAAGGAACGCAGGGGACAGGCTGGACAACACAGACAGCCCGGGAACGATGATGGCGACGGCCTGCCTCGCCCGGTGTGCCGGCCAGCAACATCAGAGAGGCCACAACGAACAGACTGGTGGAAAACTTCTTCTTCATAATTTGCCCTTTGTTGAAGTGAAAACAGTGGAAGTTCTCATAGGGTGCGATTGCATGCACCACGATTATTCGATGAAGCGATGTCTGGCGTGTCTTGACGCACCAGATAAAAAATCAGTCCTCTGCCGTGTTTCTCTGAGCGGCGGGACTCAACCCCGCCGTTCGTGGCTCGTTTACGGCGCTTGTCCCACGTCGTTGCGCAGGAAGTACAGGACATCGCCATTCCCTCCGTCTTTATCGTTCACATAGACATAAGTATGTTCCTTGACCCTGTCTCCATACTGGTTAATTGGCACGATCGTTTCCCCCTCTTCTGGTCCCCGCGCGGCTTTTCTTTCCTCTGCGGAGAGGGTCTTCGGAAGCAACTCAAAACCAACAACGGGCAGGGTGAACTTGCGCGTCTGTCGATTGTACGTGGCAATGTAATAGACCTGAATCCACCGCTGGGTCCGATTCACGTCCAGAAAGCTCCGAATCTCCTGATGCAGAATCTTGGCGATTTCCTGGTCCGGATAGTCGGCAGTCGGATCGAAATTTCGATCGATCTTCTTTCCCCCGAGATAGGCGGGCCGGGTCTT
>Ga0182739_1004318_pt1 | contig 11825 bp, 10 predicted proteins | sample eDN5th30CBELigBY_FD_128873 | JGI IMG/M metagenome (GOLD analysis project Ga0182739, IMG submission 128873) | Enriched backyard soil microbial communities from Emeryville, California, USA - eDNA 5th pass 30_C BE-Lig BY (version 2) (version 2) | ecosystem: Environmental > Terrestrial > Soil >... | reverse complement strand
GCGGCGATCGAGGCGCTGAAGGAGGTGACCGGCTACGCCCAGCGCGGCTTCGCCACCGCCGCCAACGACGAGTGCTCGCTGGCCTACCAGCAGGACATCGGCGTGATGGGCCTGCAATGGGCGACCCGTGCCGCGTCCATGGACGACCCGGCCAAGTCGCGGGTGGTCGGCATGATCGACTGGGCGGCGGCACCTGGTGGCCATGCCCGGCTGTCCGGCGACGGCTATGCGATCTCCGCCTTCACCAAGCAGGACCCGGACCTCCTGTTCCGGATCATCGCGACCTCGTCCAGCGACGCCACCCAGCGCGAAGCGGCGTCGCTGATGGTGCCGCCCCGGGAATCGGTGCTGCGCGATCCGGAATTCGCCGAGAAGTTCCGGCACTATCCGGGCATCCTGGCAGCGCTCGAGACCGCCCAGCCATTCCCGCCGCTCCCTGAGTTCTACGAAGCGGGCGAGTTCATCACCCGCCGCGTCCTGCAGGCGGTGGCCGGCGAGATGGAAGTGAAGGCGGCGCTCGATGCGGCGGCCGGCGAGACGGAACAGCTTCTGAAGAGCCGCGGCTACTATAACTGAGCGCGGTCCAGGACCGATCAGGCCTTCAACGAACCGATCAGGGAAGCACTATGCCGGGATTCGATCTGGACCGTCGGCGGGCGCTGGGTGTGCTCGGCGCAGCGGCGGCCACCACGGCGCTCGCGGGTGGCACCGCCCGCGCCCAGGCGCCCGTCCAGATGATCAGCCACCGCTTTCCGGCACTCGAGTTCTATGCCGAGAAGATGCGCGGGGCAGTCGAGGGGGTGGAGGTCAACACCCAGCTCATGCCGTTCGACAAGGCCAACGAGCTGGCGACGATCGGCCTGTCGTCCAAGGCGGACACGCTCGACATCGTCTATGCCAACGACACCACGGTCCACAAATACGCCAAGAACGGCTGGCTGATGCCGCTGGACGACCTCTGGGCGAAGTTCAGCGACGAGTACGATCTCGCCGACTTTCCGGAACGGGCGCTGGCACCCTACCGCTACGAGGGCAAGCTCTACTGCGTGCCCCACAACGTCAACGTGATGCTGTTCTTCTACCGCCGCGACCTGTTTCAGGAAGCGGGCAAGCAGCCGCCTGCCACCATGGCCGAGTACGTGGAGCTGGCCAAGGAGTTCAACACGCCGATGCGGGCCGGCACGATCAAGTGCCTGAAGCCGATCGATGCGACGATGAACGAGGTCCATTGGTACCTCAACACGATCGGCGACGGCTGGTTCGACCAGGACTGGCGGCCGGTCTTCAACAGCGAGAACGGCGTCAAGGCGATCGAGGCGCTGAAAGAGGTGACCGGCTACGCGCAGCGTGGCTATGCGACCGCCGCCAACGACGAATGCACCCTGGCCCTGCAGCAGGACCTTGCGGCGATGGGCCTGCAATGGGCCAGCCGCACCGCGGCCATGGACGACCCGACCAAGTCACGCGTGGTCGACCTGATCGACTGGGCGGCGGCACCGGGCGGCCATACCCGGACCGCCACCGACGGCTATGCGATCAGCGCCTTCACCAAGCAGGATCCCGAGCTGCTGTTCCGGATCCTCGCGACCTCGTCGAGTGCGGCGAACATGCGCGAGGGGGCGGCCATGCTGGTGCCGCCGCGCGATTCGGTCCTGCGCGACCCGGAGCTCGTCAAGCAGTTCCGCCAGTATCCGGGCATCCTGGCTGCCCTGGAGACCGCCGTGCCGACCCCGCCACTGCCGGAGTTCTACGAGGCTGGCGAGTTCATCACCCGGCGCATCCTGCAGGCGGTGGCCGGCGAGATGGAGGTCAAGGCGGCGCTCGACGCGGCGGCAGCGGAAACCACGCAACTGCTGGAGAGCCGGGGCTACTACCGCTGATCGCAACCTGAACGCCATCGATCCGGAAGACTCGACCCGACATGCAGACTCAACGGGGCCTCTGGCTCTTCCTCGTACCAAGCGGGCTGGTGATCTCGCTGGTGCTGCTCTACCCGCTCGGCTACGCGATCTATCTGAGCTTCTTCAATTACTACCTGGGCGGCCAGCCGCCGACCTTCATCGGCTTCGGCAACTATGTGGCGCTGTTCGGTGACGAGCGGTTCTGGGGCTCGATCGGCAAGACCGTGCTGATCGTGGCCGGCGCCGTCGGCCTCGAGTTCGTGCTGGGCCTGGCGGTGGCGTTCGGGCTTTACAAGCTCACCTTCGGGGTGAAGCCCCTCAACCTCCTGATGTTCCTGCCGCACATCGTGACGCCGGTGGTGGCGGCCCTGTTCCTGCGCTGGATCTTCACCGGGCGCTGGGGCCTGCTCGACGCCATCATCATGAGCTTCAACATCTTCCCGCCGGACTGGCTGGGCACGCCCGGCTGGGCACGGTTCACCGTGATCCTGGCGGATGCCTGGCAGTTCACGCCCTTCATGATCCTGGTGCTCTATGCCGGCCTGAACACGGTCGACAACAGCCAGATCGAATCGGCGCAGATGGACGGGGCCGGCAACTGGACGATCCTGACCAAGATCATGGTGCCGGCGATCAAGCCGCTCATCCTGTTCGTGCTGGCGATCCGGATCATGGATGCCTTCCGGTTCTTCGATCAGATCTACGTGCTGACCGCGGGCGGGCCCGGCACCGCCACCGAGACGCTCACCATGTACACCTACGCCCTGGCCTTCCGGCTGCTGGAGATCGGCAAGGCTTCCGCACTCGGGGTGATGACGCTGCTGCTCTCGGCGCTGACGATCGGGCTCCTGATCCTGGTGCTCTACCGCCGCGACAAGGGAGCCTTCTGATGCGGCCCTCGCGTGCGTCCCAGACGCTCCTGTTCCTGGCGCTGTGCGCCTTCACCGTGGTCAACCTGACGCCGATCATCTGGGCGTTCATGACCTCGATCAAGCTGCCGGTGGATGCCTTCTCGGTGCCGCCCAAGCTGATCTTCACGCCCACCTTCGAGTTCCACTACCAGGTCTGGGTCGAGAAGCAGTTCTGGCAGTTCCTGATCAACAGCGCGATCATCGCCGTCTCGGTCGTGTGCATCTCCGTGCCGATCGGAACGATGGCCGCCTTCGCGCTGTCCCGGATGCGGGGCAGCGGCTCGCGGGGCATCCTGTTCGGCCTGCTCGCGATGCGGATGTTCCCGCACATCCTGCTGGCGATCCCGTTCTTCGTGCTGGCCCAGTGGCTCAACCTGATCGACACCTTTCCCGCCATGATCATGGCGCTGGTCGCGATCAACCAGCCCTTCACGATCTGGATGATGCGCAGCTTCTTCATGGACGTGCCGCTGGAGCTGGACGAGGCGGCCCGCATCGACGGCTGCAATCTGTGGCAGGTCTTCTACCAGGTGGCCCTGCCGGTCGTGCGGCCAGGTCTGTGGATCACCTGCCTGTTCAGCCTGCTGCTGGCCTACAACGAGTTCCTGTTCGCGCTGGTGCTGACCGGGCCGAACACCAAGACCCTGCCCGTGGCGATCGCCGAGTACGGGGCGGAGGACCTGAACTACTGGTCGCTGTCTGCCGCGGCGGCGATCGGGATCATGCTGCCGATCGTGCTGTTCATGATGGCGCTGCAGCGCCACCTGGTGCGCGGCCTGGCATTCGGCGCGGTGAAGGGCTGAGATCATGGAGGAATCGATGCGGGCCAGCGGGGCCATCGACTGCGACGTCCATCCGAACGTGCCGAGCATGCAGGCACTGGTGCCCTATCTCGACCCCTACTGGCAGGAGATGGTGGACGTCCGCGGCATCGAGACGTTCGAGAACCGCAGCTTCCCCCTGATGGCGCCGATCAACGCCCGGCCGGAATGGCGGGACAAGAAGGGCAGGGCGGCGGAGAGCGTCGAGCGGATCCAGCGGGAACTGTTCGACCGCTGGGACCCGGCGATCGCGATCTGCAACTGCCTCTACGGCGTGCAGATGATCAATGACGAGCACATGGCGGCCGCGTTCGCCACCGCCGTCAATCGCTGGATTGCGGCGGAATGGCTGGACAAGGAGCCGCGCCTGCGCGCGTCCATCGTGGTGCCGGTGCAGAACCCGGAGCTGGCGGTCGACGAGATCGAGCGCTGGGCAGGGGACAAGCGCTTCGTCTCGGTGCTGGTCCTGGTGATGGGCGAGCTGCCGCTGGGCAAGAGCTTCCACTGGCCGATCTACCGGGCCGCCGAGAAGCACGGTCTGCCGATCTGCGTCCATCTGGGTAGTGCGTACCGCCATCCGGTCACCGCGTCGGGGTGGCCCACCTATCATGTCGAGGATTATGTCGTTCAGACTCAGGCCTTCCAGGCACAGACCGCGAGCCTGATCAGCCACGGCGTCTTCCAGAAATTCCCCAAGCTAAAGGTGGTGCTGGCCGAATCCGGGGTGACCTGGCTGCCGACCTTCCTGTGGCGGTTTTCCAAGGGCTGGCGCGGCCTGCGCATCGAGGTGCCGTGGGTGGACCGCTCGCCGCTCGAGATCGTCCGGGAGCATTTCCGGCTGACCCTGCAGCCCTTCGATGCGCCGCAGGATCCGGTTGAAGTAGCCCGCGTGCTCGATCATCTGGGCTCGGAAGATTTACTCCTGTACTCGTCGGACTATCCTCACTGGCAGTTCGACGGTGATGACCTGATGCCTGCTGGCTTTTCGGAGGAGCTGCAGCGCAAGATCATGGTCGACAATCCGCTCGCTACCTATCCTCGTCTGGGAGGCACGATATGACCCTCGAGGTTCTTGATCGGTCGCAGACGGAGACCGCGGCACCCGCGGCCCCCGTGCGGGCCAAGCCGCAGCGGCTGAGCATCATCGACTGCGACTTCCACCCGACGGTGAAGACGATCGATGAGCTGAAGCCCTATCTCAGCAAGCGCTGGTGGGAGCGGATCCAGACCTACGGGCTCCGGCCGCGCCATGCCTTCGTCAACGGCGACCCCTATCCCAAGGCAGCACCGCGGGCGGCGCGGCGGGATGCCTGGGGGCCGGACGGCAGCCAGCCGGGCAGCGACCTGGCCTTCACCCAGCAGCACTATCTGGACGCCTACGACGTCGAGTACGCCATGATGGGGCCGCTCTATCCCAGCGGCCAGGCCGACCAGGACCCGGAATTCACCACGGCGATGGTGAGTGCCGTCAACGACTGGCAGCTCGATGCCTGGGCGCACCGGGACAAGCGGCTGAAGGCCTCGATCCTGGTCTCCTACGAGGACCCCCAATCCTCGGTGGCCGAGATCGAGAAGCGGGCCGGCGACAAGAGCTTCGCCCAGATCCTGCTCCTGACCCGCACCAACGAGCCGCTCGGCCGCAAGCGCTACTGGCCGATCTACGAGGCGGCGGAGCGGCACGGGCTGCCGGTGGCGATGCACGTGTTCGGCTATAGCGGCTTTCCGGTGAGCGGCACCGGCTGGCCGTCCTACTATCTCGAGGAAACGACCGGCCATTCGGCGGCCTGCCAGTCGGTGGTCGCGAGCCTCGTGCTGGAAGGCGTGTTCGAACGCTTCCCGGACGTGAAGTTCATCAACATCGAGGGCGGCTTCGGCTGGCTCGCCGCCTTGTCCTGGCGGCTCGACAAGCACTGGTCGCGGCTGCGTGCCGAGGTCCCGCACCTCAAGCGCCCGCCCTCGGAGTATCTGAGGGAGCAGCTCTACATCACCACCCAGCCGATGGACGAGCCGGAGAGCCCGCGCCAGCTGATCGACCTGATGGAGCAGGTGGGCATGGACCGGCTCCTGTTCGCCACCGACTATCCGCACTGGGACTTCGACGATCCGGCGCGGGCCCTGCCGCGCGGGCTGACGCCGGAGCAGACCCGTGCGATCTGCTCGGAAAACGCCCGCAAGCTGTTCCGCCTCTGACACATGGCCAAACACGTTGTCGCGACCGCCGCCGAGATTCCCGACGGCGGTCGCAAGCTGGTCGAGATCAACGGCCGGCCGATCGCGATCTTCCATGTGAAGGGCGAGTTCTTCGCCCTTTACGACAAGTGCCCGCACGAGGGCGGCAGCCTGTGCACCGGCAAGCTCACCAGCCTGGTTGGCTCGGACGGGCCGGGCCGCTACAGCCTGAGCCGGCAGGGCGAGATCGTCCGCTGCCCCTGGCATGGCTGGGAGTTCGACCTGCGCACCGGCAAGTCCTACTGCGACCCGGTGAAGATGCGGGTGCGCAACTACGCGGTCTCGGTCGAGCCGGGGGCGCGGGTGGTGGAGGGGCCCTACCGGGCCGAGACCTTCCCGGTCTCGGTGGAGGGCGAGTACGTGGTGGTGGAGGTGTGAGCCTCCACTGACGCGACGTCCCGGGCAGTGTTGAACACCATCGGGATTCCACGCCCGATCTGGTAGGATGGCCGGCACCGCAGATCTGACGGTGGGAGCCGCCCAGATGGCATGGCAATGCGCGCTGGTCATCCCGAATGCGTGGAGGACATGCTGGCCGCAGCACCTGATCCGGGCAGCAATGGCCGCGGCGCTGCTGATCGGTGGATCGTCAGCGTTCGCACCCCTTCGTCTGCATGCGCAGGAGAAAGAAGTGCCGGCATGCGGCGCGCCGGTATCCGTCGATGACGGCTGGGAAATTGCCGAGCCTTCGGCCACGGGCATGCAGGCCAGCAAGCTGTGCGAGCTGGCCCGGTATCTGGACAGCTCGCCCCAGGACAACATCCATGGAGTCGTGGTCGTCCAGGATGGCCGGCTCGTGTTCGAGAAGTACCTGGATGGGGACGACCAGCGCTGGGGCGTGCAACTCGGGGTGACCAGGCACGGGCCGACCGTCCGGCACGACGTCCGGTCCGTCACCAAGAGCGTCATCTCGCTGCTGGTCGGGATCGCCATCGATCGCCAGCTCATTGCCGGCGTGGACCAGCCAGTGTTCGACTTCTTTCCCGAGTACGCCTCGCTCAGGACGCCGGAAAAGGACCGCGTCCTGCTCCGGCATCTCCTGGCGATGAGTTCCGGCCGCGCCTGGAACGAGCACCTGCCCTACACCGACCCGGACAACAGCGAGCGCCTGATGGCCGAGGCCGAGGATCCTTATCGCTACGTCCTCGAACAGCCGGTCCGGAGCCCACCTGATGTGGTCTGGAACTATAGCGGCGGCGACACGCAGCTGCTGGAAGGAATTCTGCGCGCGGTGGTGAAGCAGCCGGTCGACGAGTTCGCCGGCGAGGCGCTGTTCGCGCCGCTGGGCATCACCGACGTGGAATGGATCCGGATGCCCAATGGCCATCTGGCGGCGGCCTCCGGCCTGCGCCTGCGTCCCCGCGACATGGCGAAGCTCGGCCAGCTCTACCTCGACGACGGCAAGTGGCACGGCCGCCAGATCGTGTCTGCCACCTGGTTGCACGAATCGGCCAAGCCGCGCGTGTCCTCGTCCTATGGCTACCAGTGGTGGACCGGCCTGTCGGTGGTCGGCGAGAAGGTCGTCGAGAGGGTCGAGGCCAGAGGACTGGGCGGGCAGCGCATCTTCATCGTGCCCTCGTCCGATCTCGTGGTCGTCGTCACCGGCGGATCGTACATCAAGCGTGGCATCGAAAATGAAGGCGAGATCACCGCAGGCATCCTCGACAACTATGTGCTGCCGGCGGTGCTGGCAGAGCAGGCGGCCAGACTCCCGTAGCCCAGGCTCGCCTAGCGGTCGTCCGCGGGGCCAGTACGCGTGGGCAGCCCGCCCGGCCCCGCCTTCTCCACATGACCGCCGAAGCCCAGGCGCATGGCGGAGAGCAGCTTCTCGCCGAACGTGTTCTCCTCCCGCGAGCGGAAGCGGGCGAACAGGGCGGCGGAGAGCACGTTGACCGGGACCGCCTCCTCGATGGCGGCGTTGATCATCCAGCGACCCTCCCCGGAATCCGCGACCTCGCCGGTGAAGCTGCCGAGGTCCGGCTCCTTCGCCAGGGCCGCAGCGCTCAGGTCGAGCAGCCAGGAGGTGATCACGCTGCCGCGGCGCCAGACTTCGGCGATGTCCGCAAGGTTCAGCTCGTAGCGCTCCTCCTCGGGCAGCTCGACGCTGTTCTTGTGGCGCAGAACGTCGAAGCCCTCGGCATAGGCCTGCATCAGGCCGTACTCGATGCCGTTATGGACCATTTTCACGAAATGGCCGGAGCCGACCGGACCGGTGTGCAGGTAGCCCTGCTCGGCGTGCGGATCGAGGCCGTCGCGGCCGGGCGTGAGGGGGATGTCGCCCCGGCCCGGCGCCAGCGCCCGGAAGATCGGGTCCAGGTGATCCACGGCGTCCTTCTCGCCGCCGATCATCATGCAGTAGCCGCGCTCCAGGCCCCAGACACCGCCGGAGGTGCCGACGTCGATATAACGGACGCCCCTGAGTGTCAGGGCCTGGGCGCGGCGGATGTCGTCCTTGTAGAAGCTGTTGCCGCCGTCGATCACGATGTCGCCGGGCTCGAGCAGTTCGCTCAGGCGGGTGATCATGTGCTCGGTGACCAGGCCGGCCGGCAGCATCGACCAGACGGCGCGCGGCGGCCGGAGCTGGGCTATCAGCTCCTCCACCGAGGAACTGCCGCTGGCACCCTCGGCGACCAGAGCGTCGACGGTGACCGGCGCCATGTCGAACACGACCGCCTCATGGCCGTGACGCAGCAGCCGCCGCACGATGTTGCCGCCCATCCGGCCAAGGCCGATCATTCCGAGCTGCACGCCGTATCCTCCGTGCCAGGTCCGCCGTTTCTCTACCGGCCGCGCTGCAGCCGTCCCCGCTCTCAGCCGCCCTTCGCCACGCGGGCGATCTGCTCCTTGGCGGCTACGGCCACCTTGTCCGCGGTGAAGCCGAAATGGCTGAGCAGCGCCTTCAGCGGTGCCGACGCGCCGAACTCCTGCATGCCGATCTTGGCACCCTTGCGGCCGGCATAGCGGTCCCAGCCGATCACGGACGCCTGCTCGACGCTCACCCGCGCCTCGATCGAGGCCGGCAGCACCTCGTCCTGATAGGCCCGGTCCTGTTGCTCGAACAGTTCCCAGCTCGGCATGGAGACCACCCGGCTGCGCACACCCTCGGCACGCAGCTTCTCGTGCGCCTCGATGCAGATCTGCACCTCGCTGCCGGTGCCGATCAGGATCACCTCGGGCTTGCCGTCCTCCGGGTCGGCCATGATGTAGGCGCCGCGGGCAGTACCTTCCGCAGAGTGGTAGCGCTCGCGGTCGAAAGTCGGCAGCGCCTGGCGCGACAGGACCAGGCAGGCCGGCTGGTGGCGGAGCTTCGCGATCACCCGCCAGGCCTCGGCGACCTCGTTGGCGTCCGCCGGGCGCAGCGTGATCAGGCCCGGGATCGAGCGCAGGCTGAGCAGCTGCTCGACCGGCTGGTGGGTCGGGCCGTCCTCGCCGACGCCGATCGAATCATGGGTGAAGATCCAGACGACCGGCAGCTCCATCAGCGCGGAGAGCCGGATCGCCGGCTTCATGTAGTCGCTGAAGATCAGGAAGGTGGAGCCGTAGGCACGCAGCTTGGACAGCGCCAGGCCGTTGCAGGCCGAGCCCATCGCATGCTCGCGGATGCCGAAATGGAGATTGCGGCCGCCGGGCTCGTCCGCCTGGAGCGAGCCGGCACCCTCGAACTTGAGCAGGGTCTTGGTCGACGGCGCCAGATCGGCGGCCCCGCCCACCAGCCAGGGCAGGTTCTTTGCCAGCGCGTTCAGGACCTGGCTGGACGAGTCGCGGCTGGCGATGCCCTTCGCGTCCGCAGGGAAGCTCGGGATGTCCCTGTCCCAGCCTTCCGGCAGCTCGCGGCGCTGCATCTGGTCGATCTGACGGGCCTCGTCGGGAAACTGCCGGGCGTAGCGGGCGAACAGCTCCTGCCAGGCAGCATTGGCCTCGCCGCCGCGCGCACCGATGCCGTTCGCGAAATGGTCGTAGACGCCGTCGGGCACCAGGAACTGGGCATCCTCCGGCCAGCCATAGGCCTTCTTGGCGCCTTTGATCTCCTCCGCGCCGAGCGGCTCGCCATGGGCTGCGGCCGTGCCGGCCTTCTTCGGCGCGCCAAAGCCGATCACGCTCCTCACGATGATCATGGTGGGCTTGTCGGTGCGGCTCTGGAAGCCGGCCAGGGCCCGGCCGAGTGCCGCGCGATCGTTCGCATCCTCGACATGCTCGACATGCCAGCCATAGCCGGCAAAGCGGGTGCCCACGTCCTCGGAGAAGGCAAGGCTGGTGCCGCCCTCGATGGTGATGTGGTTGCTGTCGTAGATCCAGCAGAGGTTGGCCAGCCGGAGATGGCCGGCCAGCGAGGCCGCCTCGGCGGATACGCCTTCCATCAGGTCGCCGTCGCCGGCCAGCGCGTAGACCTTGTAGTCGAACAGGTCGAAGCCCGGCCGGTTGTAGTGCGCAGCCAGCCAGCGCTCGGCCATGGCCATGCCGACGCTGGTGGCGACCCCCTGGCCCAATGGCCCGGTGGTGGTCTCCACGCCGGAGGTGAGGTGGTATTCCGGATGGCCCGGGCACTTGCTGTCGAGCTGGCGGAAGTTCTGGATGTCCTCCAGCGACACCGACACGCTGCCGGTCTGGTTGTAGTCGCTGTCCACCGCCCGGGTCCTGGTCAGGTGCAGCAGGCCGTAGAGCAGCATCGAGGCGTGCCCGACCGACAGCACGAATCGGTCGCGGTTCGGCCAGATCGGGTCGGCAGGATCGAAGCGCAGATGGTTCTGCCAGAGCTCGTAGGCGACCGGTGCCAGCGCCATGGGCGTACCCGGGTGGCCGGAGTTCGCCTTCTGCACCGCATCCATCGCCAGGGTGCGGATGGTGTCGATGCAGAGCCGGTCGAGGTCGCCAGGCTGTGCGCTCATCTCGATCCCACTTCCTGAAGGGAAAACCCGTAGAGGTGCTGTTCTAGCCACAGTAATGCACTACCATCAACGCAATGCGGGCGGGGAGGTTGCCTGCCGGCGGGGGCCGGGACCGGCGATGGGCGATGAACTGGCGGAGGTGGACGGCCAGAAGCGGGCAGCCGCAGCAGCGGCGGCGGCACTGGTCGAGGACGGGATGACGGTGGGGCTGGGTACCGGCTCGACCGCCGCCTTCGTGATCGCCGCCCTGATCGGGCGGGTGGCCGAGGAAGGTCTCAGGATCGAGGCGGTGCCGACCTCGGTCCGCAGTGCCAAGCAGGCGAGAGCGGGGGGGATCAGGCTGACCGATCTTGGCAGCCATCCCCGGCTGGATCTCACCATCGACGGCGCGGATCAGGTGGTGCCCGGTCGCCTCGACCTGATCAAGGGCATGGGCGGTGCCCTTTTGCGCGAGAAGATCGTGGCGGCGGCCAGCGCCCGGCTGGTGATCGTGGTAGACGGGCGCAAGCTGTCGGATCGGCTGACCCTGCCCGTGCCAGTGGAGGTGGTCGAGTTCGGCTGGCAGGCCACGGCGCGGCGGATCGCGGAACTGGGCGGGCAGCCGGTGCTGCGCGGCGGGGAGACAGCACCGTTCCGCACCGATGGCGGCAACCTCATCCTGGACTGCGCCTTTGGAACCATCGCCGATCCGTCGGGCCTGGACTGGGCGCTGAAGCTGCTGGTCGGCGTGGTCGAGACCGGGCTGTTCATCGACCGGGCCGAACGGGTGCTGGTGGCGGAGCCCGGCGGCGTGCGCACGCTGCTGCCGGCGGCGAGGACAAGAAAGGATCAGGGAACTCGATGACGAACCTCGTGGTGGTGGTGATGGGCGTCACCAGTTCCGGCAAGACCACGGTCGCCAAAGCGATCGCGGAGAAGCGCGGCTGGCCGTTCCAGGAGGGCGATGCGCTGCACCCGGAGGCGAACGTCGCGAAGATGTCCAAGGGCATCCCGCTCACCGACGAGGACCGCTGGCCCTGGCTGGACAAGGTGGCCGCGTGGATCGACGCGCGGCTGGCAGCGGGCGAATCCGGCGTG
>Ga0182739_1004317_pt1 | contig 11826 bp, 11 predicted proteins | sample eDN5th30CBELigBY_FD_128873 | JGI IMG/M metagenome (GOLD analysis project Ga0182739, IMG submission 128873) | Enriched backyard soil microbial communities from Emeryville, California, USA - eDNA 5th pass 30_C BE-Lig BY (version 2) (version 2) | ecosystem: Environmental > Terrestrial > Soil >... | reverse complement strand
CCGGGAACCGGATCGAGGCCATCCTTCTCCGCCATCCCCTGCTCGCCTGTCTCCTGGCCGGGGCCGCAGCCGCCCTGGCCCTGCCGCCCTGGCACGTCCTGCCGGGCCTGCTCGGGTTCGGCGTGCTGGTGCTGGCGATCGCCCGGGCAGCGGGCGTGTTCCGGGCCGGCCTCGCGGGGCTGGCGTTCGGCCTGGGGTTCCACCTGGTCGGCCTCTACTGGGTCGCCATCGCCTTTTCCGCCGAGGCTGCCGGGGTGGCGGTCCTGGCCCTGCCGGCCACCTTCCTGCTCTGCCTGACCTGCGCCCTGTTCGTCGCAGCCTACGCGATGATCCTGCGTGTCCTGCGCATCCGACGGCCGCTCGCGGTGGCGCTCGGCCTGGCGGCATGGTGGGGCTTCGGGGAATGGCTGCGCGGCGCCCTGTTCGGCTTTCCCTGGAACCCGGCCGCCATCGTCTGGTCCTTCAGCGAGGCGAGCCTGCAGATCGTGGCGCTCACCGGCTCGCCCGCTTTGTCGGTCGTGACGGTCGCTGTTGCCGGGGTCGCCGTTCTGGCCGTGACCGGACCAGGGCGGCGGGCACGGCTGATGGGGCTGGCCGTGCCGCTGCTGCTCACCGGAATCGTGCTGGCCCATGGTGTCTGGCGCCTGTCCCAACCGCTGCCGCCCCCCACGGAGCTGGAGCTGCGGGTCGTCCAGGCCGCCATCCCGCAGGACCGCAAATGGGACCCGCAGCGGCTGCGCGAGAACTTCCTGACCCATATCGAGCTGGCCGAGGAGCCGGCCCCGGTCCAGCCGCGGCTGATCATCTGGCCGGAAAGTGCCGTGCCGTTCTCGCTGGAGCGGGACGAGGTCGCGCGCACCTACCTGGCGCGGATCGCGCAGAAGGCCGGCGGGTTCGTCGTCACCGGCTCCAACCATCATGCCGAGGACGCCGACGGGCGGCCCTTTGCCAACAACAGCATCTACGTGATCGATCCGGACGCCGCAGTCACCGCGCGCTATGACAAGGTCGACCTGGTGCCGTTCGGAGAATACCTGCCGCTGCGCGGGCTGCTGGGGGCGCTCGGGCTGAAGGCGGTGGCGGCGCGCGGCGACTTCCGGCCGGGTCCCGGCCGGACCACCCAGGAGCTGCCGGGCATTCCGCCGTTCAGCCCGCTGATCTGCTACGAGGTGGCCTATCCGTCCGCCGCCACCGACGGCAGCGGACGGGCGCAATGGCTCCTCAACGTGACCAACGACGCCTGGTTCGGCAGGAGTGCCGGGCCCTGGCAGCATCTGGCCCTGGCGCGGATGCGCAGCGTGGAGGAAGGCCTGCCGCTGGTGCGTGCCGCCAATACCGGCGTGTCGGTGGTGACCGATGCCTATGGCCGGATCCTGGCTGAGCTCGGCCTGGGCGAGCGTGGCGTCATCGACGGGAAGCTGCCCGCTTCCCTACCGGAGCGGCCGGCAGGCGGGCAACTAGGTTCACTTTGGGGTTGGATAGCGATCGTTCTATTCGCCGTGGCTTGCCTGTTCGTTGAGTTTCGGTCACAACAGGACACTGTTTGAGCGATCAGGCTCGTCCCAATGACGATCGAGCATCCGGACCCGGTTGATGTCCATGTCGGCAAGCGTCTGAAGCTTCGCCGCACGCTCGTGGGGATGAGCCAAGAACGGCTGGGTGAACTGCTGGGCGTCACGTTTCAGCAGATACAGAAGTACGAGCGCGGTGCGAACCGCATGGGCAGCTCTCGCCTGTTCGCGATTAGCCGAATTCTCGACACGCCGGTGGCCTGGTTCTTCGACGAGATGGAGGAGGCCCCGCAACGCGGCTTGGCCGAGGACCGGAGCGGCCGGTTCGATTTCTCCGGCGCGCCACGTACGGTCCCCGCCCCGCCCCTCAAGGTCTCCGGCACGGCGGTGGAGAACCGGGAGACGCTGGAACTGGTGCGCGCCTTCCATCGCATCGAGGATCCGACGATCCGCCGTCGCCTGACCGAGCTGACCAAGGCGCTGGCCGGCCTGTCCGCCGCTCGCCCGCCGGCGGAAAGGGCGTATTCCCCGGGTAACGCGGCGGATTGGTCGCTGTCCCGGCCGCACCGGTCTTCTTGACCGGCACGTTCGTGCCGTTCAGAAGCATCCACGGTCACCATGGCGCGTTCGACCTGACCAATAGCTGGCAAGCGTCGGAATCCGATGGGTCTGTGCCTGCGGCACGGCCTGCGTCTGGGTGACCCCTGTGGTTTCGGAGAGTGGGCGACCAATGGCCTCGAACGACTTCCTTTTCACCAGCGAATCGGTGTCCGAGGGACATCCGGACAAGGTTTGCGACCGGATCTCGGACGAGGTCGTCGATCTCTATCTGGCCGAGTATCCGTATGCGCGCGTCGCGTGTGAGACGCTCGCCACCACCAACCGCGTGGTGATCGCCGGCGAGGTCCGTCCCGGTGCCGACAGCCGGATCGACAACGAGGTGATCAAGGAGACCGCGCGCAAGGCGATCCGGGCGATCGGCTATGAGCAGGACGGTTTCCATTGGAGGAACTGCCAGATCGACGTGCTGCTCCACGAGCAGTCGGCCGACATCGCCCAGGGCGTGGACGCGGGCGACAGCAAGGACGAGGGCGCGGGCGACCAGGGCATCATGTTCGGCTTCGCCGTCGACGAGACCCCGGAGTTGATGCCGGCTCCGATCTACTATGCCCACGAGATCCTGCGCCGCATGGCCGCCGACCGCCACTCCGGCAAGACGAAGGGTTTTCAGCCGGACGCGAAGAGCCAGGTCACCCTGCGCTATGTCGACGGCCAGCCGGTGGCGGCCACCTCCGTCGTGGTCTCCACCCAGCATGACGCGGGGCTGAGCACCGCCGAGGTGCGCGAGCTGGTGCGGCCTTATGTCCGCTCGGTGCTGCCCGAGGGCTGGTTCCCGCCGGAAAGCGAGTTCTACGTCAACCCGACCGGCAATTTCGTGATCGGCGGGCCGGACGGCGACGCCGGCCTCACCGGCCGCAAGATCATCGTGGACACCTATGGCGGTGCCGCTCCCCATGGCGGTGGCGCCTTTTCGGGCAAGGACCCCACCAAGGTCGACCGCTCGGCGGCCTACGCCGCGCGCTACCTCGCCAAGAACGTGGTGGCGGCGGGCCTGGCGCGCAAATGCGTGATCCAGCTCTCCTACGCGATCGGCGTGTCCAAGCCGCTCTCGATCTATGTCGACACGTTCGGTACCGGCCAGGTCGACGAGAGCCGCCTCGCCAGCGTGCTGAACGAGGTCATGAACCTGAGCCCGCGCGGCATCCGCGAGCATCTGCGCCTGAACCGGCCGATCTATGCCCGCACCGCCGCCTATGGCCATTTCGGTCATGCGGCCGAGGCCGATGGCGGCTTCTCCTGGGAAGCCCGCGACCTGGTCGACGAGCTGAAGCGGGCGTTCAACTGAGCATGACCGATCCCGACGCGACCGGGCCCGGCCCGGTCCGTCGCCAGATCTGGGGCCGGCGGCAGGGCCCGGGCCTCAAGCCGGCCCGCCGCCAGCTCCTGGACGAGCGGCTCCCCGCACTGCGGATCACGCTGCCCGAGCAGGGCCGGCTCGACCCGGCCTCGCTGTTTTCCCGGCCGATGCAGGGCTTCCGCCTGGAGATCGGCTTCGGCGGCGGCGAGCATCTGGCCGCCCAGGCGAAAGCCCGTCCCGAGCTGGGATTCCTGGGCGTCGAGCCGTTCCTGGACGGCGTGGGCAAGCTGGTCGCCGAGATCGAGGCGGCCGGGCTCGACAACGTGCGGATCCTCACCGACGACGCACGGCTGCTCCTGCTTGTGCTGCCGGACCGCTGTCTGCAGCGCATCGATGTGCTGTTTCCGGACCCCTGGCCCAAGCTGCGTCACCACAAGCGTCGGATCGTCAACCGTCAGACCGTCCCGGAGATGGCGCGGGCGCTGGTGCCGGGCGGCGAGCTGCGCCTGGCGACCGACATCACCGACTACGCGCGGTGGATGCTGGATACCGCCCTTGCCGAGCCACGGCTGGCCTGGATGGCAGAGCGGGCGGACGACTGGCGGGTGGCACCAGCCGACCACGTACCGACCCGCTATCAGGCCAAGGCTGAACGGGAAGGGCGTAAGTCAGTATTCCTGCGATTTGTCACCCGACAATAGTCGAGCCGCGCGAGATATACTGCCGCATGCGTGACGAAGGCCGTCATGCCGCGGATCATCTCGACGGAACAACCAGACATGCGTGTGACGAAGTGGGCTGGCGGTGCTGGCGTCCTTGCGTTCATCACCTTGGCGGTCGGCTTGCCGGTGCAGGCGGGACCGATGGAACCGCTGGTCCTCGCCGCTTGCATGAAGAGCCGTACCACGACTGCCGACGAGCGCATTTTCCGGGACATGATGGTCGCAGCACTCCAGGAGGATCAGCATGGCCTCAGGACCACGTTCTCGAACATGCTTTCCTCCTTTATGCACATCGGCCTCGAGTGCGGGATGACGGTCGACGATTTCGACCAGCCCTGGGCCGAAGCCGCCGTGAATCTTTATGCAGTCGATGTCGGGGAAAGAATCATGGCCCGCGCCATGGCGAAGTCGGGGCTGACGGCGGAAATGAACTGACTGCCAGCGCTCCCCCTTGAACTTCTCCGCCTGAGCGAGTATCTACCGCCACGTTCACTGCCACGCCGATGCGAGGTGAGTGGGTAGACGCCCGCTCCCTTTGGCATGCCGTTTTTCCAGGAGCTACACCATCAGCACCCTTGTCGATCTGATCGAACCAAGCCTGCGTGGAATGGGCTTCGAGCTCGTCCAGGTCCGGCTTCTCGGCCAGACGCGCAGGACGCTGCAGGTCATGGCCGAGCCTGCCGACCCGAACCGGGTGATGGATGTCGAGGACTGTGCCGACATCAGCCGCGCGATCTCGGCGATCCTGGACGTGCATGATCCCATCCCCGGGGCGTACACGCTGGAGGTCACCTCGCCCGGCATCGACCGGCCGCTCGTCAAGCTGGGCGACTATGCCCGGTTCGCCGGCCACCTGGCCAGGCTGGAGGTCGAGCCCGACATCGAGGGGCGCAAGCGCTTCAAGGCCACCATCAAGGCGGTCGACGGCGAGGACATTGTGATCGAGCAGGACGGGCAGGAATTCCGGGTGCCCTACCCGAGCATCCGCAAGGCCCGCCTGGTGCTGACCGACGCGTTGATCAAGGTGGCGCAGCAGGCTCACGAGGCCCGGCTCGCCGCGCAAGACGAGAGCCCCGAGGGAGGCGTCTGATGGAAGCGATGGGTCCCGTGTTCGGCCGGGCCGAACTCCTGCGGATCGCCGAGGCCGTGGCGCAGGAAAAGGGCATCTCGCCTACCGAGGTCATCGAGGCCATGGAGCAGGCGATCGGTACCGCCGCGCGCCGCAAGTATGGTCAGGAACTGGAGATTCGCGCCGAGATCGACCGCAAGACCGGCGACATCGGCATCTTCCGCGTGATGCAGGTGGTCGAGGAGGTTACCGAGCCGACCCTGCAGATCTCGCTGGCCGACGCCAAGCGCCTCAACCCGGCCGCCCACGAGGGCGACGTGATCGAGGACCCGCTGCCGCCGATCGATTATGGCCGCATCGCCGCGCAGTCGGCCAAGCAGGTGATCGTCCAGCGCGTGCGCGAGGCCGAGCGCGAGCGGCAGTACAACGAGTTCAAGGACCGGATCGGCGAGATCGTGGTCGGCGAGATCAAGCGGATCGAGCACGGCAACGTGCTGGTCGACCTCGGCAAGGCGGAAGCCATCTGCCGGCGCGACGACCTGATCCCGCGCGAACTGTTCCGCAACAAGGACCGGATCCGCGCCTATCTCTACGACGTGAGTCACCAGACCCGCGGCCCGCAGATCTTCCTCTCGCGCACGCATCCCATGTTCATGGCGAAGCTGTTCGAGCAGGAAGTGCCGGAGATCTATGACGGCATCATCGAGATCAAGGGCTGCGCCCGCGATCCGGGCAGCCGGGCGAAGATCGCCGTGTACTCGCGGGAAGGCGGCATCGACCCGGTCGGCGCCTGCGTCGGCATGCGCGGCAGCCGTGTCCAGGCGGTCGTGCAGGAACTTGCCGGCGAGAAGATCGACATCATCCCCTGGTCACCCGACCCGGCCAACTTCGTGGTCAATGCCCTGGCACCGGCCGAGGTGTCGCGCGTGGTGCTCGATCCGGACAACAACCGGATCGAGGTGGTCGTGCCCGACCACATGCAGCACATCGCGATCGGCCGGCGCGGTCAGAACGTCCGGCTCGCCAGCCAGTTGACGGGGTGGGAGATCGACATCATCTCCGAGACGGAGGACAGCGAGAAGCGTTCGGCGGTCTTCCGCCGCCGCATCGAGCTGTTCACCGAGGCCCTGAACGTCGAGACCGTGATCGCCGAGCTGCTCGCCACCGAGGAGTTCGACACGGTCGCCGACGTCGCCTATTGCCCGCCGGAGGAACTGGCGGCGATCGAGGGCTTCGACGAGGAGATCGCCCAGGCCCTGATCGAGCGTGCTCATTCCTGGCTGCAGGAGCAGCAGGAGGCGCTGGCCGCCGAGGCGGGCGAGCTTGGCATTGCCGACGACCTGCTCCAGTTCGAGCAGCTGGAGCTGGCCCATACGGTCGAGATCGGCCGCAAGGGCATCAAGACGCTGGAGGATCTGGCCGACCTCTCCGGCGACGAGCTGGTCGAGCTCCTGCCCGACGCCGGTCTGACCGGCGAGACGGCGGGCGAGATCATCATGGCGGCTCGGGTGGCGCTCGGCTGGATCGAACCGCCGGCCACCGAGACCGAAACGACCGAAACGGAAACGGAGCACGCTTGAGCGAGACGACGATCGCGATCATCGAGGAGGCTGCCGGCACGGCGCGCAACCCGCGCCGCTCCGTCCTGTCGCGCGAGCGCCAGGACCGCGCCGGCATGCTCCGCTTTGTCCGTGATCCCGAGGGCCGGCTGGTCTTCGACGTCGACGCTCGCCTGCCCGGCCGCGGCTTCTGGCTGGAGGCCGACCGCGCCAGCCTGGAGCTGGCGCTGAAGCGCCGGGCACTCAGCCGGGCGGCCGGCCCGGAGGTCCGGGTTCCGGACGATCTTCCCCGGCAGGTCGAGGTTGCCCTGGTGCGCCGCGGCCTGGACCGGATCGGGCTGGCCCGCCGCGCCGGCGCACTGGTGAACGGCTTCGACGAGGTCGAGCGTTGCCTGCGTGCCAAGCGGGGCAGGCTCCTGATCCAGGCTATGGACGCAGCGGAGGACGGGCTGCAAAAGCTGGGCCGGATTGCGGTCGACCTGCCGGTGGTCCGGCTGTTCGACCGCTCAGAACTTGGCCGGGCACTCGGCCGCGACGAGGCCGTCCATCTCGTGGTCACCCACGAGAGCCACGCCACGCCGCTTTTGGCGATCACGCGCCGCCTGGCTGGGTTCCGGCAGGCTGGCACTGATCACCCCACCACGATGACGACATCGACCGAACGACAGGAACGGCTCGCCTCATGAACGATCCGAAGGGTCAGGACAACAAAGCCCGGATCGGCCTCCGCCCGTCTGGCACCGGCGGCAGCGCCGGTCGCATGGATCTCCCCCGCAAGACGGTCGACGTCGGCACGGTGAAGCAGGCGCGCTCGCATGGCGTGCTGAGCAAGCCGGTCCAGGTCGAGGTGCGCAAGTCGCGCGGGACCGGCCAGGCTCCGGCGGCACCCCGCCCGACGTCCGGCGGAGGGGCCGATCAGGCCAGCCGCGCGCCGACGGGTGCCGGGCGCTCGGGCGGTGAGTCGCGCGGCTCCGGCGGCGGCAATCGCGGGCCGGTGCGCCTGCGCGCCCTGACCGAGGCCGAGCAGCAGGCACGCCTCCAGGCGGTGATCGTCAACCAGCGCCGCGCCGAGGAGGACCGCAAGCGCCTCGAGGAAGAGGCGCGGCAGCGGGCGATCGACGAGGAGCGTCGCCGCGCCGAGGCCGAGGCCGAGGCCAAGCGTCGCGCCGAGGAGGAAACCCGGCGCAAGGCCGAGGAAGAGATCCGTCGCAAGGCCGAGGAGCAGGCCCGCCGCCTGCTCGAGGAGCAGGAGCGCAAGGCCGCCGCGGCAGCGCCGCAGCCGGCTCGGCCGACCGAGGCCCCTGCCCCGGCCCGGACCGAGGAGCGTCCGGTCGCCAAGCCGGCCGCTGCCGCGCCCGAGGCGCCGCGTGCGCCGCAGCCGACCGCGCGCTTCGGCTTCGAGTCGCTCGAGGAGAAGCGCCCGGTCAAGGGCAAGGCCGCCGCCAAGGCGCCCAAGCTCATGGCCCCGGCCGCCCGCAAGGACGATGGCGGCAAGGTCAAGGGTCGGATCGTGCTCGGTGCCGAGGGCGACATCGAGGAGCGTCGCGCTCCCTCGGTAGCCGCCATGCGTCGCCGCCAGCAGAAGGGCCGCCAGCAGGTCCAGCAACCGACCGAGCTGATCGTCCGCGACGTCGCGATCCCGGACGTCATCACCGTGCAGGACCTGGCCGCCCGTATGGCGGTCCGGTCGGGCGAGGTGGTGAAGGTTCTGATGAAGAACAAGATCCTCGCCACGCCGGCGCAGACGATCGACGCGGACACCGCGGAGCTGGTGGTCTCCGAGTTCGGCCATCGGGCCAGGCGCGTGTCCGAATCGATGATCGAGGAAGGCATCGAGGGCCTGACGACCGACGAGGACGTCGACCTGCAGCCGCGCTCGCCGGTCGTCACGGTCATGGGCCATGTCGACCACGGCAAGACCTCGCTGCTCGACGCGCTCCGCAACGCGGACGTGGCGGCGCACGAGGCCGGCGGCATCACCCAGCATATCGGCGCCTACCGGGTCGACATCGGCTCGGGCATGCCGGTGACCTTCATCGACACGCCCGGCCACGCGGCGTTCACCCAGATGCGCGCCCGCGGCGCCTCGGTGACGGACATCGTCATCCTGGTGGTCGCGGCCGACGACGGCGTGATGCCCCAGACGATCGAGGCGATCCGCCACGCCCAGGCGGCCAAGGTGCCGATCGTGGTGGCGATCAACAAGATCGACCGGCCCGAGGCCGACCCGAACCGGGTCAAGAGCGAGCTGCTCAGCTACGACGTGGTCACCGAGGATTTCGGCGGCGACGTGCAGGCGGTCGAGGTGTCGGCGCTCAAGAAGCTGGGCCTGGAGAAGCTGATCGAATCGGTCCAGCTCCAGGCCGAGCTGCTCGATCTCAAGGCCAATCCGGACCGCGAGGCACAGGGCACCATCATTGAGGCGCGGCTCGACCGCGGCCGTGGCGTGGTGGCCACCGCCCTGGTCCAGAAGGGCACGCTTCATGTCGGTGACACGGTGGTGTGCGGCACGACCTCGGGCCGCATCCGCGCGCTCGTCGACGACCGCGGCCAGAACGTGGCCGAGGCCGGCCCGTCGGTGCCGGTCGAGATCCTGGGCCTGGACGGCGTGCCGAGCGCTGGCGACCTGCTTTCGGCCACCGACAGCCCGGACCGGGCGCGCGAGATCGCCGAGTACCGGCAGCGCAAGAAGCGCGAGGCCCAGCTCGTGGCGACCGCGGGCGCCCGCGGCTCGCTGGAGGACATGTTCTCGAAGATCAAGGAAGGCGAGCTCAAGGAGCTGCCGGTCGTGATCAAGACGGACGTGCACGGCTCGCTCGAGGCGGTCTCGGCCGGCCTGCAGAAGCTCGGCACCGAGGAAGTCTCGGTGCGGATCCTGCATGGCGGCGTCGGTGCGATCACCGAGAGCGACGTCACCCTGGCAGCGGCATCTGGCGGCGTCATCCTGGGCTTCAACGTCCGGGCCAACGCGCCGGCACGCGAGCTGGCCAAGCGCGACGGGATCGAGATCCGCTACTACTCGATCATCTACGAGCTGCTCGACGAGATGAAGGCGCTCCTCTCCGGCCTGCTGGCGCCGGAGGCCAAGGAGGTCACCCTCGGCCATGCCGAGATCCGCGAGATCTTCGTGGTGCAGCGGATCGGCAAGATCGCCGGCTGCCGCGTCACGGACGGTCTCATCAAGCGGACCTCGCGGGTGCGGCTGCTGCGCGACGACGTGGTCATCCACGAGGGTGCCCTCGGTTCGCTCAAGCGCTTCAAGGACGATGTCCGCGAGGTGCGCGAAGGCTTCGAGTGTGGTCTCTCGCTGGAAGGCTACAACGACATCCGCTTGGGCGATGTCGTCGAGGCCTACGAGGTCCAGGAGGTCGCGCGAAGCCTGTGAGCGGACGTTCCCGTGGCCACGGAGCGGGCGGCAGTGCCCGCTCCGGTGCGCCGTCACAACGGCAGATGCGGGTCGGCGAGGCGGTAAGGCACCGCCTCGCCGATGTCTTCATGCGCCATGAGCTGCACGACCCCGAACTTCAGGACGTGCACGTGACCGTGTCCGAGGTGCGGATGAGCCCGGACCTGAAGCAGGCCACCGTGTTCGTCGCCGAACTCGGCCGCGACCGGATCCGTCCGGAGGTGATGAAGGCACTGATCCGCGCCTGCCCCCACCTGACCGCCCGGCTTGGCCGCGAGATGGACCTGAAATACGGTCCGCGCCTGCGCATCGTCCCGGACGAGACGTTCGGCGAGGCATCCAAAGTCGAGACCCTGCTGGCCCGCGAGCTGGCGTCATTGTCCCCGCGCGACGGCGAGGAAGATCCCGAATGAGCCGCAGACGCGCCAAGGGCATCCCGATCCATGGCTGGCTGTGCGTGGACAAGCCCGGCGGCATGACCTCGACCCATGTGGTCAACGTCATCAAGCGGGCGACCAACGCGCAGAAGGTCGGCCATGGCGGCACGCTCGACCCGCTGGCGACCGGCGTCCTGCCGATCGCGCTGGGCGATGCGACCAAGACTGTCATGTACGTGATGGACGCCCGCAAGGCCTACGAGTTCACGATCAGGTTCGGCGAGGCGACCGACACGGACGACAGCGACGGCGTGGTGATCGCCCGCTCCGACGTGCGGCCGACCCGGGAGCAGATCGAGGCGGTGCTGCCGGACTTCCAGGGCGAGATCATGCAGCGGCCGCCGATCTATGCCGCGGTCAAGATCGATGGCGAGCGCGCCTACGACCTCGCCAGGCGTGGCGAGGAGGTGATCCTGGAACCGCGCCCGATCCGGATCGACAGCCTGGAGCTGGTGGACATGCCGGATGCGGACCACGCCGTCATGGCGATGAGCTCCGGCAAGGGCGCCTATGTCCGGGCAGTGGCGCGCGACCTGGGCGAGGCGCTCGGCACCGTCGCCCACGTCACCCAGCTGCGCCGCACCGCAGTTGGCCCCTTCAATATCGAATCATCCGTGCGGCTGGACGACCTCGAGGCGCTGATCGCCGAGGAAAGCCTGCCGCAGGTGCTTGTTCCCGTGGCGACCGCGCTGGCCGGCATCCCGGCGCTCGCCGTCACGGAACCGCAAGCCCACCGTCTGGCCGCCGGCCAGGCCATCGTGGCTCTCCCGCACATGATCGAGGGAGAGCTCGGGGCCGAGCCGATGGTGCGGGCGATGTGGGGCGGCCGGCTGGTCGCGCTTACCCGATTCGAGGAAGGCGAATTGCAGCCGGTCCGCGTATTCATGACCTCGATGCCGATGGAACGTAGACGATGACGATCACCGCCGAGCGCAAGGCCGAGCTCATCAAGGAGTACGCCACCCACCCGGGCGACACCGGTTCGCCCGAGGTCCAGGTGTCGATCCTGTCCGAGCGGGTCACCAACCTGACCGAGCATCTGAAGACCCACCAGAAGGACTTCCACTCCCGTCGTGGTCTCCTGATGATGGTCGGCCAGCGGCGCAGCCTGCTGGACTATCTCAAGCGCAAGGACGCCAACCGCTACAAGGCGCTGATCGAGCGTCTGGGCCTGCGCAAGTGATCTCGGGCGCCCGCTGAAGGG
>Ga0182739_1004316_pt1 | contig 11827 bp, 16 predicted proteins | sample eDN5th30CBELigBY_FD_128873 | JGI IMG/M metagenome (GOLD analysis project Ga0182739, IMG submission 128873) | Enriched backyard soil microbial communities from Emeryville, California, USA - eDNA 5th pass 30_C BE-Lig BY (version 2) (version 2) | ecosystem: Environmental > Terrestrial > Soil >... | reverse complement strand
GCTTTCTGATCGGCAGCGCTAGCGATAAAATCGTAGTACTGTCTGAGTGCAACGTCTATCGCAAGACCTCCAAAGGCATCGCGGCAGGGAACGGGTGTCTTGAACCAGACGAACTGACCCAAAGGCGGTTTGGCGGACATGATGGCTCCTCGTGTAAGGGCATGATTATAGGCTGCCTGCCACCGGACTGGCCGTGCAGAAGGCAATAGACGGGCGATCGACGGTCTTGTGAAAAGAGCGCCGGTTTAAAAGTCTGCAACCAGCGTGCGGTCGCGCGCCGCCGCGTACCGGTTGAGCACTTCAATCGAGGATGGGAGTTCGTGCAGCCAGCAGGCAGCGAACGTGTAGGAAGCGGAGATTATTGCCGCTCTTGAACCATCAGGCGGGCGTCAATTTCCGGCGATGGATCTTTTAATTTCACGCGGATGTCGATAGTATCCAGCATAAGCTTGGCTCCCGGTAAGGTAAGGGCTAAGTCTAGTCTCCACTCCGAGTGCTGCAACACCGGGTGGAGACGTCTTCATTTGGTGAAGACAAGGGCACTATTGCAGGATCCGATGCGGGCCGCAAGGATCTAAAACAACAAAAATGCATCCGCCCCGCATTATCTAAGTCCCGGTTTTCGCCGGTCTTTTTGGATCCGTTATCTAGCGGCCTAAGAAGCCATTCACCGCTAGGTTCGTTGTTCTAATTGCAGCCTTGAAGGCAATGAAGAAGCTGCCTTCACGCTTCTGATGCGATCTTCCAAAATCCTGGAAACGCGATTCATGCGCAAACGCCGTTTGACGAAGTAACGGGGGGAAACAGGCAGATTCTGCAAACTACGTTTGCAAAGAGATTGTCGGAAAGCACAAAAAGACGCTTTGATACCGAGCTTCAGGGTTCGACATCCCGAGCCGTTCAATCTGACGTCAGGTGCGTCTTCGGCGGAAATCCCAACCCCGCTTGGTGTACCGGAAAATCAGGTCTTCAAGGACGTCTAGTGACGCGTCTTTATCGAACCCTTGCCTCTCCAACGCATCAAGCAGCATATCAATCAGCTTCTCCATCGAGTTCCGATCCTCCGACTTCACTGCCCTGACGATCATGAAATGAAAAAATACCCGTGCGATGTCGTCGCGTCCGGGTCTGCGCTCAGCCCTCAGCCGTTCGCGATAGTGCCTTTGACGCTCACGCTGCTTGCGCAATCGCTCTGCTTGTTGCCTCGTTGTCATGGCTCCTCCATCGGTCACATTGCTGCAACCATGGTGAGCTCAAAACCTGTCGGCGCAAAGCTCTTTCCCACAAGCCGTCACCTGGCCCGCAAACGCCGTTCGCACAGGAATCGCAAAACTCAGGTTTCGCAACGAAGATCTCGAAATCGGAAACAGAACTCTCAGGTTCTGAATCGCATTACTGCAATTTATTTCGAGTTGAAGCACATTGCAGGCAACCTGATATGACGTGGCTGCAAACTGCCAAGAGTTATCCGCAACCGAAAATGAGCTGCCCGCAATCGATTGCGACGTAAAATCTCCTGCAGCCGTTTCCAGCACGTCATCTACGCCCGCAGCAAACGGCGTTTCTTCCTGAATCGCGAATGAACAACGGCAAAGGGAATTAACGCCTTTGGACGTGCCGACGCCGCTACTGGATCGCAGCAGCCTGTACGTTGCGCCATCATCCTCTGCGCCGACTGGAGCTTGCCGCCGTGCAGGCGGATGTCGCCGGAAAGCCTCATCGGAAGACTAATGGTCGTTCATGGCGCGTTTGCCCGCATATGAAGAGGTCGCTATCAACAGGAACAAATTACGAACTCTCTTGATCTGCGCCAATATGGCGCCATGATGCCGCCTATGAAACCTGCTCCTTCCGACTCACCCAGAACGCTTGACCGGATCAATCTCCGCATCCCGCCGGAGATGTTCGAGAAAATCGATGCTCTGCGCAGCCAACGCGTTGGCCACGTCTCGCGCAACACATGGATCACAGAGGCTATTCAGGAGAAGCTGCTCCGGGATGCCGCCAACAACCTACAACAGGCGTCGGGGGAATGACTATGGGCACGTTCTACGAGTTTTTCGCAGGCGGCGGCATGGCGCGGGCCGGGCTTGGCCCTGACTGGACCTGCCTGTTTGCAAACGATTTCGATGCAAAGAAGGCTGCAAGCTATGCTTTCAACTGGGGTGTGGATCACCTGAAGATTGGCGATGTCGCTGCCGTGAGCACCGCAGACCTTCCAGGGAGCGCGGATTTGGCCTGGGCGTCCTTCCCTTGCCAGGACCTATCGCTTGCTGGAGCTGGCGCAGGTCTCAAGGGGGACCGCTCGGGGACATTCTGGCCGTTCTGGAAGCTCATGAAGCAACTCGGCGAAGAAGGTCGCGCGCCGCGTCTGATCGCGCTCGAAAATGTCTGCGGTGCGCTGACCTCGCACGGCGGCAAGGATTTTGCGGCTATCGGCGCAGCGCTGTCGGACGCTGGATACCGCTACGGAGCCCTCGTGATGGACGCCGTCGAGTTCGTACCTCAATCGAGACCGCGCCTTTTTATAATCGGCGTTCACCGGTCGCAGCCCATCCCGCAAAGCCTGGTCGCGCCCGCTCCCGATCCAGTCTGGCATCCTGCCGCGCTGATTGGAGCCTACAAAGGTCTGGGGAAGGAATGTCGCAATGCGTGGATATGGTGGCGGCTGCCCATGCCACCGGTGCGCAACACCATCTTTGCTGATCTGGTGGAAGAAAATCCGCAAGGGGTTCAGTGGCACACTCCTGCGCAGACACGTAAGCTCCTCGATATGATGAGCGCTGTAAACCGCGCCAAGGTCGCGACCGCTGAGAAGGCAGGTCGCCGAATGGTAGGGACGGTCTACAAGCGGACGCGGCTCGATGAAACAGGCGCAAAGGTGCAGCGCGCCGAAATCCGGTTCGACGATATTGCCGGATGCCTGCGCACGCCTTCCGGCGGATCAAGCCGCCAGGTCATCATGCTTGTCGATGGCGACAAGATCCGGTCACGCTTGCTGTCGCCACGGGAAGCTGCGCGACTAATGGGGCTGCCAGATGAATACCGCTTGCCCAAAAATTATAACGAAGCCTATCACCTGGCAGGCGACGGCGTGGCAGTTCCAGTTGTGCGGTTTCTTGCGGCAAACCTTCTTGAAAAGATCATTTCGGTTCCCTCCACCGGGAAAATAGCGGCGTGATGACCAATGAAGAACTGAACCAGGCCCTTGCCACCTTCACCAAGGAGAACAAATTCGCGCGCAAAGGGCCTCTCTGCGTCGCGATCGTCATGACGCAGCACGCCAAGACGTCTGGCCTGCCGCTCGATCCGGCGAACCTGCTCACCGATCAAGGCGGTCAGGTGCTGGGCCTCGGCAGGAATGCTGTTCAAGCCGTCTTGAATCGGCACGGCATCACGCGCGTTCTCGCCGCCGAGGGCGGCCGGACAAGTCGCGGCAGCATCGGCAACATGCGCCAGTATGTTGGCTTTCTGAACAAGCTTGCAGAGGTCGGAGATGTCGATCTCGATGCGGTCGAGGATTTCTGGATTGCCCGAGTGCACGAATTCTTCTCGGCAAAGCCATTCAAGATCAGGCTTGATGCTTCCCGCAGCTTGCGCACTGTTGTCCGCGACGTGCTCCAGCAGGCGGAGGAACGACAGAAGAACACGCCGGGCATGAACTATGTCGGAGCCGTCATGCAGCACATGATCGGCGCCAAGCTTGATTGCGCTCTCGGCGCTGGCAAGTTCGAGCACAACAGCTTCTCCACGTCAGACGCCCAGACGGGTCGCCCGGGCGATTTCTTCATTGGCGATGTGGCGATCCATGTGACCACTTCCCCCGGCGAGGCCGTTATCGAGCGCTGCCGCGATAATCTGGACGATGGCTACAGACCCGTTCTGGTGACGATGCAGCGCGGCTTGACGGTCGCAGAGGCGCTTGCCGACAATGCCGGGATCGCGGATCGGATCGATGTTTTCGAAATCGAGCAATTTATTGCGCTCAATCTCTATGAGTTGGGCAACTTCGCTGCCGAAGGTCGCAGGGTTGCCGTCGCCGACCTGGTAAACCGCTATAACGAGATCATCGAGGACGTTGAAACCGACCCGAGCATGAAGATCGACTTCAAACAGTGACCGAGACTGCCGCACAGCGCAGTCGGATTATGCGCGCAGTCAAGTCGCGCGACACAAAGCCGGAGATCGCCGTCCGACGCCTCCTCTACAGGATGGGCTATCGATATCGGCTGCATCGGCCGGACCTTCCTGGCAAGCCTGACATTGTCTTCGCGGGTCGCCGGAAGCTGATTTTTGTTCATGGGTGTTTCTGGCACAGTCATGATTGCGCCCGAGGAGCCCGCGTGCCAGCTACCAACAAAGACTACTGGGCCGCAAAGATAGGGCGCAACGTAGCCCGCGATCAAAAATCACTGGCCGCGCTCGCCGATGCAGGATGGGCTGCACTCGTACTGTGGGAATGTGAGCTCGGCGAAGGCCTTGAAGAGCGGCTGAGAGCATTTCTCGACTGACCAGCCACCCGCGGCAATATATGCTGATACGTTGACGCGCCATCACAGCGGCCAAAGCTGAGCCGGGAAGCAGGCGCCACGGTTGGCGACACAACACTGGATCGGAGACACGTTGACGTATCAGGAAGCAAGCTGTCCGACATTGTGCCCAATCAATCTATCGGTTCGCCTTTAGGTTGGTAGGTTTGCTTCTGCCGCCAGCTTGGACCTTCCCATTCTGTTCCCCGTTCTTCTCCATAGATGATGCCTATCTTCCATCGTCTCCTAGCCTCCTGATTTCGGCGAAGAGAGCGGGTAGGCCACGTGTCACGACACAATACGTGCCCGCGGTAGCAAACCTGTGTATGCCTTGCATTTTTCGCCTCACGCGTTACCAGAGTAGTCGGATTTAGTGCTGCAGTAGTTCTATCGGAGGGGATCGATGCGCGTCAGAAACCGAATTCTTGAACTGGACGACGCCGATCGACTGCAGTTCACGTCTGTGCCCCTTCCCGATGAAGATCAGGGGCCGCTGAAATTGCTGGTGCGCGACCTTCTTCGACGGATCGACGATCCAGAGATCTTCGAGTTTGTTTGGCACGGCTCGGAGATCCGCATCGATGATGACTATATGGTTCACTACCCCTCCGTGGAGGAGTGGGAGTGGGAAGAGGCAATGAGCTGCCCAGTACCGCATCCACATGTCTGGATCGAAACGGCCTCCTCGGGCCCGGACGGTGCCAATGAGCGTATCTATATCTGGGATGTCACCTGTGACGAGGAGCCCGGCTTTACGGCAACGCCATTGGTTTTCGATAAACGGAACGACTCCTTAGCTTACTTCGCCACACAGATTGGGTTGTGTCGCAAAGTTTCAAGCAGGTTGAGAGGGACCCGTCGTCGGACACAATTATGCTGTCAGCGCGGCAAACACCTTAAAGGCGCTGGCACCGTTGGCCGGGATCTGACCCTTGCGGATCATGTGCGCGGTCTCGATGCCGGCGATGGTTGCCGCAGCCGAGTGGAAGGCCTTGAAGCCCATCATCGGCCCGGTGATCCGCTTGATGAAGCGATGGTCCTGTTCAAGGATATTGTTCAGATATTTGGCCTGTCGGATCGCGACTGTGCGGCCACCGTCGGTAAACTTCAGGATCGCGTTCACCGCCTGCAAACCGGCCCGGTTGGCACCACTCTTGTCGATGACGACCCGGTCGGGCACGCCGTTCGAACCAATCGCCCGCTCAAAGAAGCGCCGGGCGGCGGCAAAGTCTCGGTGCTCGGACAGCATGAAATCAAGGGTTTGTCCGTCGCGATCCACCGCCCGGTAAAGGTAAGTCCAGCGGCCCTTCACCTTGATGTACGTTTCGTCCATCCGCCAGGAGTTCGTAGTCGCTCGCTTACGGGACTGAGCCCTGACGGCGATGAGCGGCGCGAACTTCACCACCCAGCGGTTCAGGGTGGCGTGGTCAACCATGATGCCGCGCTCGGCCAGAATTTCTTCAAGATCACGGTAGGACACGGCGTAGCGGAGGTAGAAGAAAACCGCGTGCAGGATCACAGACTTCGGATAGTGCACGCCCTTGAACTCGATCACGTCAACAGCCTTTCACCAACTCACTGACAATGCTGACATATTCAGGGCCACTAAGGAACGGGAAACTTTGCGACACAACCCTTTCAACAAATCCGGTCACGCCTTGCATGTTCTTCTCCTTCTTCTCCTGATGGCATGGCGCAGGAAAGGCCATTACCCGCAATTTCTAGACGTGAGAGCGCGCCCATTGCGCGATCTGGGCGGCAGACATCACGCCGCTCTGGCGCGCGATTTCCTTGCCGCCTTTGAAGAGGATCATGGTGGGAATGCCACGGATCCCGTAACGGCCGGCGATCTGCTGTTCGGCTTCCGTATCGAGCTTGCCCAGGCGGACACGGGGTTCGAGCGAGCGCGTCGCCGCTTCGAATTGGGGCGCCATCATCTTGCATGGCCCGCACCAGTCGGCCCAGAAATCGACGAGCAAGGGAAGTCCGGCATTCGCATGACGGTCAAAATTAGCCGCGGTAAGCGTGACGGGTCTGCCTTGAAAGAGAGGCGCGCCGCAGCGTCCGCAATTGGGATTATCGGTCAGGCGCTCTTGCGGCACCCTGTTGGTGGAATTGCACTGCGGGCAAGCGACCGTGGGCATTCTGTATCCTTTCGTTGACGAGCCGGTCCTGGCGGCCGGCTGATGCAAGCGTTCAGCGCGTAGATATGGCGCGGCGCGCCTCTCGCTGCCGCGGCTCGGGCAGGTATTCCACGCCACCGCCCTGGCGCCGAACCGGCTGCGGATAGAGCGTCATCAGCTCAAGTATTTCCTTGGGCATGTCCGTTGCAACGGGCAGGCCCATGTCGCGGGCCTCATCGGCAGAGATGGGATAATCGTGGGTCCAGGTGCCTGTCGCCAGCTTCGCCGCCACGGAAGCCGCGCGGTTCTCGTCCATCTTGTCGGACAAAAGATGCTTCGCGAACGCCTCGATCTGCGCAATGGCCTTGCGACCGACATCGGCCATGATCAGGGTCTGGTCGTCGATCTCGGCGATGGGTTTCTCCTCAACGACTTTGAGGAGCGAGGCAGCAGGCAACTGGCCAAGTTGAGGATCGACGGGTCCCAGCACGGAATGCTCGCACATCACGATCTCGTCGGCGGCAAGCGCGATCAGCGTGCCGCCGGACATCGCGTAATGTGGCACGAACACGGTGACCTTGCCCTTGTGGCCCTGAATGGCCCGAGCGATCTGGGTTGCCGCCAGCACAAGGCCGCCCGGTGTATGCAGCACGATGTCGAGTGGCACTTCATCGTCGGTCATCTGGATCGCGCGCAGGACTTCCTCCGAGTCATTGACGTCGATGTAGCGCATCAGGGGGAATCCCAGCAGGTTCATCGTCTCCTGCCGATGGATCAGCAGGATGACGCGACTGGCACGCTTCTTCTCGATACTGGCGATCTTGCGTGCGCGCATCGCCTCAAGATATCTGCGCTGCAGAACCGGCTGCAGCGCCGAAATGATGAAGAACAGCCAGAAAAGCTGCATTATGTCCATGGACCTTGTCCTCCTTCCCGTCGGCCATCCGGCAGAAAGCCATAGATGCCCTCGTCGCGATAATAGTGGCGATAGACGTCGGCGCGCCTTCGCAGGAGTGGCGTTACAAGCCAACCGGCGAGAAACCCGCCGATATGCGCCCACCAGGCAACCCCGCCCGTGGCCGGATCGCTGCCGAGCGATAGGAAACCGGGAACGACCTGCATGAAGAACCAGATCATCGCGAAAATGACCGCGCGCACTTCGAAGAAGAGGGGAATGAACAGAATCGGCACGATCACCACCAGCCGAGCCGCCGGAAACATGCGTGCGTAGCAACCGATCACGCCCGCGATCGCCCCCGATGCGCCAAGCGCGGGAATGACCGAGTCGGGGTTCGCCAGCGCGTGAGCCAGTCCGGCCGCCACACCACAGAACAGATAGAACAGCGTGAATCTGCCCGGTCCGAGCCGATCTTCGACGGCGGGGCCGAAGATCCAGAGCGTCCACATGTTCAATATGAGGTGCAGCCAGCCCCCGTGCAGGAAGATATTGGTCAGGAACGGGGTCCAGTCCGACGGGGCGACGAGGCTTAGCTGTCCGAAGAAGCGCGAGGGCACCAGCGCGAACTCGAACAGGAACCGGTCCAGCACGCGCGGCGGCAAGCTGGTCAAATAGAGAAAGGCAACCACGCTCACGGCTATTACCGTCAAGACGATGATGGACGGATATCGTCATGCACCGCCGTCGAGATTGGGGATCATGCCACCGCACTTCTGTCAGAACCTGTTCGCCGGAACCTTGAAGTAGCTGTGGCCATCCGCCTCCGGTTCGGGCAGTCGCCCGCCCCGCAGGTTAACCTGAAGCGCGGCGAGCATCCGGTCGGGCAGGGGCAGCGTTCGGTCGCGCGCCTCACGCTTGGCGATATACGCGGCCTTCGAGACGTTCCCGCCCACATGGATATTCCGCGCCTTCTGCTCCCCCACCGTGCTTTTCCATTCCGGCGCGTGCCGGTCCGCGGTGCCATAATCGTGGCCAATGAAGACCCGGTGATCGTCGGGATGATCGAGTATCGCCGCGATGCTGTCGTAGAGCTGAGCAGCCGAACCGCCGGGGAAGTCTGCCCGCGACGTGCCGGCATCGGGCTGCATCAGCGTGTCATGCGCGAAGATGGCATCGCCTGCGACATAGGTAATAGAGCCCAGAGTGTGACCGGGCGAGAGCATCACCGCTACGCTGACATCGCCGATCTTGAAATTGTCCCCGTCCGTCAGGAGCCGGTCGAAATCCGGTTCCACCGGGAAGGCGTCGGGCAGGTTGTAGATATCACGCCACAGAACGGCTATGTCGCGCACCTTTTCGCCGATCGCCATGGGGGCGCCAGTCTGCTGCTTAAGCCATGCCGCGGCCATGAGGTGGTCGGCATGGGGATGGGTATCGAGAATCCATTCGATCTCCAGCCCCCGTTCGCGCACATATTCCAGCGCCCATCCGGCATGATCGAACCGGGTCGAGAACGACCGTGGGTCAAATTGCTGAACGACGTCGATAAGGACGCATTTTCTTCTCGGCGTGTCTATGCAGATGTACTGGCAGCTGCCCGTAGCGGGCTCATAGAACCCCACCACTTCGGGGCTTCCAGCCCCACGCGAGGGCGAGACGCGGTAGAGGATGTCCCCAGGGCCGTCGCTGGCCTCCGATCCGTCATGTGTCATTGCGCATCCGCCTCTTCCAGAAACCGCAGGCTGTAACTCGCCTCGCCCAGCCTGTCGATGAGGTCGAGCTGCAACTCCAGCCAGGCCTTGTGCACTTCCTCGTCGAGCACGATTTCCTCGAAAAGCATCCGCGATCCGATGTCGTTTTCGTCTGCCGCGTCGCGTGCCGCCTGGCTGTAGAAGGCAATCGCCTCTTCCTCGTCCTTGAGGTCGGCTTCGAACATCTCGCGCAGGGTCTTTGCCCGAACCGGCGGCTTGTTGAAAGCCACCTCAGGCTCACCCTTGAGAAACAGGATCCGCTCCAGAAAGCGGTCGGAATGGCCGGTTTCCTCGGTCTGTTCCTCGCGCATCTGCGCGGCGAGACCGACAAGGCCCCAGTCCTCCAGGACATGGGCATGAAGCTGATACTGGTGCGTGGCGCTGATCTCCATCTTGAGCGCCTTGTTCAGGTTCTCGATTGTCTTGGCGTTGGACATTCCGTCTCTCCTCGGTTGGGCTGTGGTAAAGTCTCAGCTCCGCAGGCGGGGCGTCACGTCTTGCGCCGCCCCGCCGCGACGGTCACCCCCGTCCAGGCCGGGGGATCGGAGGCGGGGAAGGATTCGAGATCGGCCTCAAGGACCGGATCGAGCGGGCGATCATCGGTCCCGGATAGATCGGGCGCGCCGTCCTGATCGCCCGCCTTGCGCAGGCGGTGGTCCGAATGCCCCTGACCCGTGCCGGAGGAAACCCGAAAGGCCCCCGGCGCATCGGCCCCCTTGTAGAGCCGGTGCCGTTCCTGCCCCCGCCAGGGGTTGGGCGCACGCCGGTGAGCCGTGTCCCCACGCACGATGTAGCGCCAGTCCTGCCGCTCCGCGAAGTCCACGGCGCTTTCGCGGTCGGGAAACTTTAGCCGGATCGGACGATAGGGATCGTCGCTGGAGGAATATCCCATCAGCGGCTCGATCTGGGGCGGGCGCGACGGCTCGAATTCCAGTATCCAGTAGTTGGGCCGCGGCGCCGATGTCATCGCGGAACGAGCCGGCCGGTAGATGATCGCGGTCGGAACGTCCCATGACCTCATATCTGTCCCGGGAACCTTCGGTGGAAAAGACGGGCGATTATGGCCGCGCATTATTGGTTTCCTTCTTTATCGTTGTGACCTTCGTTTCAAAATCGAGATCGTCAAGTTGCTCCATTCTTTGAGAGTTTCGGCGAATTGCGCTAGCCGTATTCGTAGAAGTTAGTGGCATGTTCTGAAGAACGTCAGACCGCATCGCCGTGGCGAGATCGGCGACGGACTGCATCACCTTCTCGCCGTCAGCTCCGGAAAGCGCGCCGTCTGCGAAACCGGACAACAGCGCATCAAGAACAACCTCGAATTGAGTCAAAACCCCTGCGCTGGCCACTACGGCCAATTTGTGATTGAGAACTTTCAATTCATCGATCAACGCGGCATCATGCCTTACGTTCTCGACAATTTGCGCGACCTTTTCTATGCAAGACATGTAGATATCATATTTTTGCTGGAGGGTTATTACTGTCCCTTCTTTTCGAAGCTCGAGTTCAGTTTGACGATTCAGAAGAGCAGCCGTCAGCGCGATCGTGACGACCGCCCCCAGAAAGACGAGCGTCATCTCTTGGGCGAACGGCAGAGGCGCTTCCACCAGATACATGGCCCGGAAAATGAAATATATGGCGATCCCCAACGAGGCGGCGACAACCAGATAGGCAAGGTTGCGCAGTCCGAAATTCATTGGCGATCGTCCTCTTCGCAATCTGACTCCAGCCAAGCATCAGGCTTTTCGCAGCTTTGTTTTTGGCCCGCCTGCCGCAGGAAAACCGGGGTTGGACCGCTGCCGAAGGGGTTGAAACCAGCCTTCAGGCATCGATCAAAGATTGTCTCGTCCCACCGGGTGAGATCGTCGTCGTTGGCGATGGGCTGCCCGGTCTTCATCGATCGCGTCATGTGCCAGCGGGCTGATTGGCGTCAGGAGCCGTGTCGCGCTCTGCCTGATTTGCGCGGCGCAGCCGCAAGCCGAGCAAGATCATCAGCCCCCCGAAGAAGGCGACGTAGAAGCCCAGAAGCCAGCCGAGCGCCAAGAAGCTTTCGAGCGGGCGTGTCAGCAGCATCCAGGTCACGAAGACCCCCAGGGCGACGGACAGAAGGCCGCTCAGGATGAGCCAGATTTCGCCCTTGATTTCCTTGCGCAGCCGGATCGCCGCCCCGATTTCCAGAATGCCGGAAAACGCCGACCAGAACGCGATGCTGGCCCAGAGGAATGTCGCGAGCACCAGTGTCGCGACGAAGGGCGAGACGACCACCACGACGCCCGTGGCGATCCCGAGAATGCCGCTGAACATAAGCCAGCCCCAGCGTTCGCCCTTGCGGATGTTACGTATCGCGGCGACGAGGCCGAACACGCCGTCGGCAAAGGCGAACGCGCCGAAGACCAGCGTGAGCGCCAGAAGCGCTTCCGCAGGCATGACGAAGGCTAGCACTGCGATGATCAATGCGAGCACGCCGCGTAACACGAATGCCCACCAATTCCGGGACAGGCTGCACAGCATGTCCTGCATCTTGTCGGT
>Ga0182739_1004315_pt1 | contig 11831 bp, 7 predicted proteins | sample eDN5th30CBELigBY_FD_128873 | JGI IMG/M metagenome (GOLD analysis project Ga0182739, IMG submission 128873) | Enriched backyard soil microbial communities from Emeryville, California, USA - eDNA 5th pass 30_C BE-Lig BY (version 2) (version 2) | ecosystem: Environmental > Terrestrial > Soil >... | reverse complement strand
TATGCCGCGGCGCTTCCGAATCAAGTGACACTCTTGGTGGACACGTACGATACATTGAAAAGCGGCGTCCCGCATGCTATCAAGGTAGCCAAAACGATGGAGGCGCAGGGCAAGCGCATGAGCGGAATCCGGCTGGACAGCGGCGACCTGGCTTACTTGTCGAAGATGGCACGGACAATGCTGGATGAAGCCGGACTGCCTTATGTTAAGATTGTGGCCTCGAACGATCTGGATGAGAATATTATTTTCAACCTGAAGGCGCAGGACTGTCAAATCGACAGCTGGGGCGTCGGAACGCAGCTGATTACGGCGGCGGACCAGCCGGCGCTGGGCGGCGTATACAAACTGGTGGCGAGAGAGAAGGACGGAGACTATGTGCCGGTCATCAAAATTTCCGGTAACCCCGAGAAGGTATCCACGCCGGGTCTGAAGGATGTGTACAGGCTGGTCAACCGGGAGACGGGAATGGCCGAGGGGGATTATATCGTGCTGAGCGGGGACACGGAGGTTCTGGAGGGCGGCAAGCTCAAGCTGTTCGACAAGCTGCATCCGTACCTGTACAAATATGTGGACAATTACGACCCGATTCCGTTACTCAAGCCGATTTTTACCGATGGCAAGCAGGTATACGAGCTGCCTGAGCTAGAAGACATCAAGGCGTACCACCGCAAGCAGCTGGCTATGTTCTGGCCGGAATATTTGCGCAAGCTGAACCCGGCGGCTTATCTCGTCGATTTGAGCCCGAAAGCATGGGAGCTGAAGATGGATATGATCCATTCGTATAAAATGTAGCATGCAAAAAAGCCGATCCCTCTTCTTGAAAGAAGTGAGGATCGGCTTTTGTCCTATGCGATGCGTTACACGCCTGTCTGTACCTTCGTAATATCTTTCGTCCATTGCAGCGGATCTTCCAGACGCCCTTTTTGAATGCCCGTGACGGTTTCATACAGCTTGGCCGACAGCACGCCGGTTTGGCCTTCGCCGATGCGCAGGCGCTCGCCCTGCCAGGACAGCTCGCCGATAGGGGAGATAACCGCCGCCGTACCGGTACCGAACGCTTCCTTGAGCGTGCCGTTGCGGTGGGCTTCTACCAGCTCATCGATGGAGAGCTGGCGTTCCTCGACGGGAACATTCCAATGATGCAGCAGTTGCAAAACGGATTCCCGCGTGATTCCCGCCAGGAAGCTGCCGTTTAGTGCAGGGGTGACAACCGTGTCCCCGATTTTGAAGAAGACGTTCATGCTGCCGACTTCCTCGATATATTTGTGGTGGACGCCGTCAAGCCACAATACTTGGGCATAGCCTTGACCGGAAGCCAGCTCCTGCGCTTTCAGGCCGGCGGCATAATTTCCTGCCGTTTTGGCCGTTCCGACGCCTCCGGCGACAGCGCGTACATACTCGGATTCCACATGAATCGCAACCGGCTTGATGCCCTCTTTGTAGTAGGAGCCGACAGGCGATAGAATGATGATGAACTGATAGTGCTGCGACGGCGTGACACCCAGTGCCGCTTCCGTTGCAATAACGAAGGGACGGACATAGAGGGAAGTTCCTTCCGCCGAAGGAATCCAGTCCTGATCGGTAAGCACAAGCTGCTGGAGCGCTTCCAGAGCCAAATCCTCGTCAATCGGCGGAATGCTGAGGCGGTCGTTCGATTGATTCAAACGTTGAAAATTACGGTGAGGACGGAACAAAAGAATACGCTGATCGTCCGTTTTATACGCTTTCAGTCCTTCAAATACCGTCTGGCCGTAATGGAATACTTTGGCCGCCGGGTCAAGGACGATTGGCTGGTAAGGAACGATTCGCGGCTGATGCCAGCCTTCTTCCGTACTGTAATCCATAATAAACATGTGATCTGTAAAATATTTGCCGAAGCCGAGCTGATCCGCCGCGGGCTTGTTCTTCTTGTTTGCTGTGAGCTCAATAGATATGGAAGCTGCCATCCGAGTTCAACCCCTTAGTAGGATGATATATTAAGTTGTATCATACCAGTTTTTCTCGTATATTAAAAATATCTGTTTTATACGTTTACTATACCTTTTAGGTATGGAAAAGGAGGGGCTTTTATGGATCTCAGGCAGCTGCGATACTTTCTGGCGGTCGCCCAGGTCGGTCAAGTCACCGGCGCGGCCAAGCTGCTTAACATGGAGCAGCCGCCGCTCAGCAGGCAGATTAAGCAGATGGAGCAGGAGCTTCAGGTGACGCTCTTTGACCGGAGCGACAAGCGCTGGAAGCTTACGCCTGCGGGAGAGGTGCTGCGCGTCCGTGCCGAGGCGCTGCTGCAGCAGTTCGAGGAGTCGCTTCAAGAAGTGAAGGAGCTGGATGAAGGGCTTCAAGGCATCCTTTCCATCGGCTCCGTCGTCTCCTGTATCTCGCTGCTGCCCGAACGCGTTCAAGCTTTTCGGACGCTCTATCCGAAGGTAACGTTTAAAATCCAGGAAGGAGACCATTTCTTTCTCGGCAAGCTGATGGACAGGCGGAATATCGAGCTGGTGGTGGCCAGGCTGCCGTTCGAAGCCTCCTCCGACGAAAGAACTTATTCGGTGCTGCGGCTGCCGTCCGATCCTTTTGCTGCAATGGTTCCTGCGCAGTGGAGTACCCGCTTTAAGTCAGCGGTCAGCATGAAGGAGCTGGCGGCGTTCCCTTTCCTGACGCTGAAAACGGATTATACGACGGGAATGCACGAACGTTTGCTGAACGAGTTCCGGAAGGCGGGCGTAGAGCCGAATATTATCTGCGAATGCTCCAGCGTGGCGATCATTCTCGCCATGGTCGCCTCGGGGATTGGCGTAACGATTCTGCCTAAGTCGGTTATGTCATCTTTTCCTTTGACCAATGTGCGGATGCTGGATATGACGAACGACGATTTTTATTCCGACGTAGGCATTGTATGGCTGAAGGATCGCTACTTGTCCAAAAGCGCCCAGCATTTTATCGAGATGTTCCAAGGCATCTAATTTTATATCGCGATGAGATGCTTCAAAGCATATAGTTTACATAATATTATTTATGTAAACTTATTTTATTCTAACGATCCGCTCGCCCATTTCCATCCGAAGATGGAGAAACTCCGGCTGATCTAACCTCGAGAATCTGTGCCAGAACGAATGCGCCGGAAGACGGTTAAAATGCTATTGGAATAAAATGGTTTCCCTCTTATAATCGGTGTATAGCGTACCGTTTCCCTTATCCGTATCCATTCGTAAGCGAACGGACGTAAGCTGCTGTGAACATTTCGATTTGAAGAAAAGGAGCATGTCCATTGATTCTCTTATCTCAAGAACTGGCTTCGGATTTGGAGCAAGCCGAAATTGATTATATGATCGACCGGATGACTGCGGTGCAGGAGAGGCCGGGCAATCCGATGGGGGTTGAAATGCGGGCCTTCGGCGGAGCAACGGCTTTTTACAGCAAAGCCATGCCATGGCCGCAGTTCAACACCGTCAAAGGGCTGAGCGCGGACGAAATGGACTGTCTGGACGACATCATTCATTTTTATAAGGAACGCAACGGGACAGGCCAATTCGAAATTATACCTTCGAAAGCGTCCGGGGAGCTGCTCCAAGCACTCCATGATAAAGGATGGTACGCTTCGGGCTTTCACGCGACATTATTTAGCGATACCTCTAGTGTCCTGGCAAGCCTGCCGGCTTCGTTTGCGCCGGAGGATATTATTGAGGTGCGCCAACTGTCCGGCGAGGACATCGATTTGTACGCTGCTCTGCACTGTCTGGGTACAGGATTGCCGATCAGCGGCAAGCATCATGTGGCAGAGAACAATATCGTGCTGATGGAACGTCCCGGATGGCATTTTTACGCGGCATTCGTCCAAGGGGTCCCCGCCGGCGCCGCCGTGATGCACGTTCGGGGAGCAGCGGCATCGTTTACCTTTGCAGCCGTCTTGCCCGAATTCAGAAGGCGGGGTGCGCATGCTGCGCTTTTGGCCAGACGGATTCAGGATGCCTCCGCCAGTCACGGATGCAGGCTTGTCGTGAGCCAAGCCGCCTATGCCTCCGCCAGCTTCCGCAATATGGAAAGATGCGGGCTGAGGCTTGCCTACACCCGAGCTGCCTGGAAGCAGGCATGATGAGAAAATAAGGCAATAGATGGTGTTATTTGGAATTAATCCTTGTATAATGAAGCTGTGACGAATTCGGAGGAAGCATGAAGAGGGGGAGTCAAACGATGCGGATGCGGACGATCCGCGGGGCGGGCTTGGTATTGGCGATCACACAGCTTGGCGGTCTTGCCGCCTGTACGAACCCTGATGAGGGCTCGTTTAACGGCTCTGCTCCAGGGGCAGCTACGGACGCTGGACAGCATGTCACCCTGACGCTTCAGACGCTGCAGTCGGATAAGGGATCCCCCGCATATACCATGGAAGAGAAGATTGTGAACGATTTCATGAAGCTTCATCCGAATATTCAGATTCAGTTCGATCGGCTAAACACCGAACAGCAAAAGATCAAGCTCAAAACGCAGGCCGCCTCCGGCGAAGTCGCGGATATTACGATGGTAAACCCCGGAGCGCAGATGAAGCCGTATGTGGACAGCGGGGTGCTGGCTCCGCTGAACGACATTGTGGATGAGGAGCTTCGGAAGACCTTTCATCCGGAAGTGCTGAGCTACTATACATTTGACGAAAAATTGTATGCGCTTCCATATAATTTGAATGTAGCAGGAATATTTTATAACAAAGAGGTATTCGCCAAGGAAGGCTTGGCTGTACCGCATACGTTTGAGGAACTGCTGGATACCGCGCAGAAGCTCAGGGACAAAGGGCATATCCCCATGGCTATCGGCGCCAAGGACCGTTGGACGACATCCTTTCTGTTTATGAATATTTTACAACGGCTGAATGGGCGGGCCGGATTTTTGCAGGATGTCCTTCAAGGCCGGAGAACGTTTAACGATCCGGTCTTTGTTCAGGCTCTATCCGAGCTTCAGCGCATGATCCAGGCGGGGATGTTTGAGGAAGGAGCGACCTCAATCGATTCCTTAACGGCGTCCGGATTGTTTCGCAGCGGCCGTGCGGCTATGTACTATATAGGCACCTGGGAGATTCCGAAAATCGAAATTTCCCCCGAGGTCAGAGGCAGAATCGGGCTTATAAAATTCCCAACGGTCGCAGGCAAAGGCGATCCGAACGATATGATTATTGCCCCCGGCACCGCTTACGCGCTTTCCGCCAAGGGCAAGCATATGCCGGAAAGCAAGCTGTTTTTGAAATATTTTACGATGCAGTATCCGAAGGTCGCAATGGAGATGGGGGCAGCGGTGGGGCTCAGCCAGAAGGTCGACGATGATTTTATCGCTACAGGCTATACTCCTCTGCAGCTCGAAGCCCTGTCGATGTTCAAGGATATGAAGGGGCGGGAGATGAATTTCGACAATGTGGTCATTCCGGCCGTGACTCAGACGCATCTGGATCTGCTGCAAAATTTGTTCGTTCAGGCCATGAAGCCTGAGGAGGTGGCCAAGGAGCATCAGTTTTCCTGGGAAGCGAATATGAAACGCAAGTAGGCGGCAGTGGGAAAGGAGCGTTTCTCGCTTGATCAAACTTCGTTGGAATACGATCAGCACGCGGTTGTTTGTTTGGTTCCTCTTGTCCACGTTGTTTCTTCTGCTGATTCTCTCCGGTATTTTTTACCGGTACAGCACCGAACAAATGAACGGCCGGTTCGCCGAAATCGCGAGAAAGAATGTTTCGCAGGCGCTGGATAACTTCAGCTTGCTTGCACAGGGCTACAACAGCCTGTCCAAGACGATTACGACCAATTCGGACATCCAGCGGATTCTGACCGAGGGGGATACGACGCCGTCGCTTGCGCTTATCAACGAGCGAACGATCATCAACTTGCTGGAAGCGGCCTTTTACAGCCGGAATGACCTGATCGCCATCCATGTCATAGCCAACAACGGCAAGGTGTACAGCCATGAAGCGGCCGTCCACCCGTATGCTCCGGATTTTTTGAAAAGCTCCTGGTATACGGATATTCGCCGCTCGCAGGGAGAGATGATCTGGTTCGGCATGCACAAAACGACGATTACCGTCCAGGATCAGCCCGTCATTTCGTTCGGAAGGCTCATCTACGATCTATACTCCAGAGAGCCGATCGGCGTGCTGCTAATTGAAGCGAGCCCGCTTCCGATTCTAACGACCTTGAACAATGTGCAGACCGGCGAGGAGGGAGCGACTTATATTCTGACCGGCAGCGGCTCCGCGCTAAAGCATGAGCTGCTGGCGGAGACGGGCGCCGGAGACAGCCTGCCGCAAGGCATCGAATCGATGCTGCATCTCCAGGAAGACGTTCGTATCGTCAGCTCAAGCAGCCGCGAAAATCTGATCGCGGTCGGCCGTCAGCCGGTGCTCGGCTGGTCTATCGTGAACGTGACGCCGAAATCAAGCTTTCAAGTGCAGCTGGAGCAGGCTAACCGGTTCTTTATCATCGTGCTCGGGTTATTGCTGCTGGCAGCCATCCTGCTGGCTACGCTGATGTCCCGCTCCATCTCGGCCCCGATCATCAGACTGGTCCGTGAGATGAAGGCCTTGGAGCGGGGCAGCCTGAACACGATCGAAGCGGTCCGCTCCTTTGAGGAAATGAACTATTTGATGACCAACTATAACCTGATGGTGACGCGTATTCGCCAGTTGATCGACCGGGTCCGGATCGTCACCGCGAGCGAGAAGAACGCTCAGATCTATGCGCTGCAGTCGCAGGTCAACCCTCATTTTCTATACAACACCTTGGATATGATTTACTGGGAGCTGGATGAAATGAAGAATGAACGGCTGGAGAACATTGTGCTGTCCTTGTCCAGAATGTTCCGGTACAGCAGCGAGTGGGAGCAGTCCGATGTCACCCTGCATGAAGAGCTCTATCAAATGCATAATTATTTATACATCATACAGGCAAGGTCGCATCATCAGCTGGAGATTCGCATCGATATTCCGGAGGAATGGATGCACTTCCCGATTCCGAAAATGACCCTCCAGCCGTTGATTGAGAATGCGGTCGTTCACGGGCTTTCCAGGCTGGATCAGCCGGGGTTTATCCATCTTCGGATGGATGCAGGCGAGCAGGAGGTCTGCATCCGCATTGAGGATAACGGCAGCGGGATCGAAGCGGGCAGACTGGAAGAGCTGCGAAAGTCGCTGGACAAAGTCATACTGCTGGAAGCTCCTCAGTTTGAAGAAGAGGAGAAAAGCTACCGTTCCCTCGAGCCGCTGCAGTCCAAAGAAACGGAGAAGACAGGGATCGGACTGGTGAATGTGCATCGGCGGCTCGTGCTCAAGTTCGGGCCTATGTACGGATTGCGGCTGGAAAGTGAGGAAGGGGGCGGAACGACAGTGAGCATTCTGCTGCCCAAGCGGATTCCGGCCGGTTAAGGCGAAGCTTCGACAAGCGGATGAATGGAGGAAGCCCATGAATATTCTTGTTGTGGATGACGAGAAATCGATCCGGGAAGGGATCCAACGGACATTGAACCATGCTTTTCCCCACATGCATGTCATTACCGTACACTCCTGCCAAGAAGCTATTCGGCTGCTGTTGAACGAAAGGATTCATATTCTGCTGCTGGATATTATGATGCCGGGCATGAACGGCCTGGAGCTGCTCTCCGCCCTGCAGGGCTCCCAGCGCGGCACGCAGGTGGTTATTATTTCGGCTCACTCCAAGTTCTCGTATGCGCAGGAAGCGCTGCGTCTCGGAGTGAAGGACTATATGGTCAAGCCTGTCGGCAAGGACCAGCTGATCCAATGCATCACGAAGCTGGAGCAGGAACGCATCGAGGAGATGCGGCAGCTGTCGGATAAGGACTGGATTCATCTCCATCTGAATTACTTGCGGGAAGCGGTGTTTCGCCGGTGGATCCAGGGGCTTGATCTGGGCCGGTTCGATGTGTCTCGGCTTGCGGAGCGCCATGCCCATTTTCATCTGATCTGCGTACAGCTGGAGAGCAAGCAGGACATTTCGCTCAATCATTTTGTAGTCGAAAATGTGCTGTCGGAATGGTTCGAAATGAACGGCAGCGGCTTCATCGTCAGCCTGGAGGGGAATCGCCTGGCCGGAGTCGTGACGCTGCGGGAGGCGCATGGGCTCGCTGCCTTTGAGCAAGGAGCGCGTGAGCATCTGGACCGCTGCCTGAAGGAAAAGTACCAATTGGTCGTCAGCCGCTGTCTGACCGAATTTCATGCGATCCCCGAGGAGCTGCGCAAGCTGCAGCAGGAAGGGGCCGCTGTCCCTGTGCGGGAGCTTCCCCCAAGAAAAAACGACGAGACGATCGAAATCGCGCTGCAGTATATCGCAACCCATTTCCACGATAACCTCTCACTCGAGAAGGTCGCGTCGATCGTGTACCTGAATCCGATTTATTTCAGCCAGCTGTTTAAGCAGAAGACCGGCATCGGCTACAAGGAGTATGTGACCCAGCTGCGGATGGAGCGGGCTCAGGAGCTGCTAGCGAACCGCAGCCTGAGGATTACGGACGTGGCCAAACTGGTCGGCTATGAGGATCTCCGGCACTTTACCCAGGTCTTCCGCAAAAAATTCCAGGTAACGCCCTCGGATTACCGTCTGGAGCTGAATTAAGCTTAGCCAATCGAATCGAAGACGCAAAAACCCTTGCCAGTAAGGGGCCACTGAAACCAGCGGAGAGTGCGAATCGTTCTGTCGTTCTGTAGAAGAGCGAGTGTTCGACTTTGTCCCAGCGATCGGAACCAGGATCCGGACCCGCAGCGCTGCTTTTTCAATGGCCTCGATTACAGCTAATCAGCGGGGGCTTTTTTGACAGAAGGTATAAATTTACGGGGTCCCCGCAAAGTGCCTGAGTCCGTTTCGAAGCCTGTGCCCCACTTTGTGGGGTTATTTTGCGTTGTGCCTGCACGTGGCAAATGTATCAAATGGAATGGAAAATATTGAAAATTTAACCCCATCTCCTTAAGTTTCCGTACTACACTGATACCTTCCGTTCCCTTACAATAAAAGTCACAACGCAGTAATAAAGCGTTTACATTTCAAAACTTTGAAGTGCGGAGGGGTTAAGTATGAGGTTTAAAAAGATGTCCGGGTTAATCTGTGCATTAGTGCTCGCGCCAGCTCTCTTGTCAGCGTGTGAAACGGTAACGCCGCCAACGGCGAGCACCCAGCCGGCCAAGGAAGCCGATAAGCCCGCCGCTACCCAGCCTGCGGCGACTGCCCCCACGTCGGGAGAGAACAAAGAAACTCCGCGCAATGAGACGCTGTATATTAACGGTCTCCAATGGGGCGCGCCTACGAACTTCAACTTGTTAAGCGGCAATCCTGCCTTCCCGATTAACTACGGCAACTCGCGCGAGCTGATCTATGAAACCTTGTTCATGATCAATATGATCGACGGCAAGCTGGAACCGCTGCTCGGGACGAAATATGCCTGGAGCGACGACCTCACGCTGAAAATCGAATTGAACAAGGACGCGAAATGGAGCGACGGCAAGCCGTTTACCGCCGACGATGTGGTGTATACCTACAAGCTCGGCCAGAAATATCAGGTGAACTGGAGCAGCTTCTGGACTTACATCGAAGATGTTGTCGCCGACGGACCGAACGCAGTAACCATTAAGCTGAAAAAAGACAATCCGAACAAGCTGACCGTTCTCGACAGCATCGAGCTGATTCCTATGCTGCCTAAGCATGTCTGGGAAGAAATCGAGAAGAAATCGAACAACGATCTGGCGACGATGCGCAAAGAGGTCAATCCGTCTCCTGTAGGAACAGGCCCTTACAAAATGTTTTTCTACAACGATCAGAAAATTACCGTCGTTCGCGATGACAACTACTGGGGTAAAGCGCTGTTCGGAGGCAAGCTTGCAGCGCCGAAATATATTACCCATGTGATTTATAAGGACAACGCAGCCGGCGACTTGGCGTTCAAGAGCAACCAAGTCGACGTGTCGCAGCAGTTTATCCCGCAGGTGTGGAATATGTGGAAGGGCGGAGCCCCGGTCAAAACGTATTTGAAGGATGCGCCATACTACCTGCCTGGCTCGATGCCTTCCATTTTCTTCAACATGTCGAAGAAAGGGCTGGATAACCCGGATGTGAGAAGAGCGATTGCCATGGCGATCGATTACAAAAAGATTTCAGACCTGGCCATGAGCGGCTATTCCGCTGCGATGAAGCCTTCCATCACGCTCGACTCCGATGCGGAGAGAAAGTATGTCGACCAAGAGGCGATCAAGCCGCTGCAGTGGACGACCGATGTCGATGGAGCCAATGCGCTGCTTGACAAGATCGGCGCCAAAAAAGGCGCGGACGGCATCCGCGTGCTGAATGGCACCCGCCTGGGACCTTTTGAGGTGGAATGTCCTTACGGCTGGTCCGACTGGAACGCATCGCTCGAAATTGTAGCCCAGAACGCGAAAGCGATCGGTATCGAAATCCGCACGAAATTCCCTGAACAGCCGGTATGGAATAACGATCTGCAGACCGGCAAGTTTGATATTATTATGAACACGCCTGCGGGCGGGGTCAGCCCAAGCCAGCCTTGGAACCGCGCCAGAACGATCATGTACTCCAAAGGCGTCGCTGCTGCCGGTGAGATGGCGTTCTGGAACTGGGGCCGGTACAAAAATGATAAAGCGGATGAGATCATCGACAAGATTCCGGCGGTTTCCGATGAAGCTCAGCTGAAATCGATGTATACCGAGCTGACGAAAATTTGGTTGACGGACATTCCTTCCGTACCGCTGATGTACAGACCTTGGGTATTCCATACGGTCAATGAAACGGTCTGGAAAGGCTTCCCGACGCAAGGGGACGGCTCGAACATTCCTCCGCAAATCGCTATCGACGGCGCTGGGGTCAAAGCTTTGTACCAAATTCACAATTAAGGGGAAGGTTACTTTTCCTTCCTGAACGAAGAACAGGTCTGAAGCTGCAGTACTGACCGGGGAAGCCTATACTTGGGTTTGGCATAACGGCACAACTCAGGATAGGCTTCTTCTCCAAGCAACGGCGCTATACACGATAACAGCGGATAAGGAGGGTGCGGATTTTGAATGCTTATACGAAGTATTTTGTGAAAAAATCGGTATGGTATCTGATCACTTTCATCATTGCGATTGGATTGAATTTCATTTTGCCAAGGCTGGTACAGGGGAATCCGATCAGTGTCATCGTGGCCCAAATGACCCAAGGGATGACGGACAGCGATACGATCAAGAAGGTATATGAAACGTTTACCAAGGAATTCGGCATCGATAAACCGCTCGGCACCCAATTTCTGATCTATGTCAAAAATTTATTCACCGGTAATTTAGGCACCTCGTTCGGGCTTTACCCGAAGAAGGTCACGGATATATTGGCCTCCGCTATTCCCTGGACGCTTGCTCTGCAGCTGCCTGCCATCTTGACCGGCTGGATACTGGGCAATATTCTCGGAGCGGTTGCCGCCTATAAGAAAGGCGTCTTTGATAAAGCTTTATTCCCCATCGCGTTATTCGTTAACTCGATTCCATTCTTTACGCTGGCGATCATCATGCTGTATTTGTTTGCCTTAAACCTGAAGTGGTTTCCTTTATCCGGAGGCTATGACTTTCAGATGATTCCTCAGCTCAGCTGGGATTTCATCGCCTCCGTCCTGCGGCACCATACGCTGCCGTTCCTGTCCATCGTGCTGGTAACGATCGGCGGTCAAGCTATCGGGATGAGAGAGATGTCCATCTACGAGCTGAATGCGGATTACGTGCTTTACAGCAAGCTGCTGGGCATCCGGGACCGGACGATCGCGAAATATGTGTTCAAGAATGCAATGTTGCCGCAAATTACCGGATTGGCGCTTTCGAT
>Ga0182739_1004313_pt1 | contig 11834 bp, 8 predicted proteins | sample eDN5th30CBELigBY_FD_128873 | JGI IMG/M metagenome (GOLD analysis project Ga0182739, IMG submission 128873) | Enriched backyard soil microbial communities from Emeryville, California, USA - eDNA 5th pass 30_C BE-Lig BY (version 2) (version 2) | ecosystem: Environmental > Terrestrial > Soil >... | reverse complement strand
CTGGACGAGCTCAGGCAACTGAGCAATGTCTTTGCCGCCATCAAGAACAACTACGTCGAAGCCGTCGACGACAAGACCCTGATCGACAATGCCATCTCCGGCATGGTGTCGAATCTGGACCCGCACTCCGCCTACCTGGATGCCGATGCGTTCCGCGAAATGCAGACCGCCACCCAGGGCGAGTTCGGCGGCCTGGGCATCGAGGTCGGCGCCGAAGACGGTTTCGTCAAGGTAATCTCGCCCATCGAGGACACGCCCGCCGCCCGCGCAGGCGTCATGGCCGGCGACCTCATCATCAAGATCGACGACACGCCCACCAAGGGCATGACCTTGAACGACGCGGTCAAGCTCATGCGCGGCGCGCCCAAGTCGCCAATCACCCTGACGATCATGCGCGCCGACCGCCCGCAGCCCATCGTGGTCAAGATCGTGCGCGACATCATCAAGGTGCGCAGCGTGCGCAGCAAGATGCTGGACAACGGCATCGGCTACGTGCGCGTGGCCCAGTTCCAGGAAAAGACCGGCGCGGACCTCGCCAAGCAGCTCAAGGAGCTGGGCGCGAAGGAACCGCCCAAGGGCCTGGTGCTGGACCTACGCAACGACCCGGGCGGCCTCCTGACCAGCGCCATCGGCGTGTCCGGCGCATTCCTGCCGCCCGATACGCTCGTGGTGTCCACCGACGGCCGCACGCCGGACGCCCGCCACAAATACCTGGCGACGCCTTCGGAATACGCCCGCGGCGAAAGCAACTACCTGTCCGGCCTGCCGGCCTGGACCAAGACCGTGCCCATGGTGGTGCTGGTCAACGTGGGTTCGGCCTCGGCATCCGAGATCGTGGCTGGCGCGCTGCAAGACCACAAGCGCGCCAAGGTGCTGGGCAACCGCACGTTCGGCAAGGGCTCCGTGCAGGTGATCCTGCCGCTGTCTGAAACCACCGCGGTCAAGCTCACGACCTCGCGCTACTTCACGCCCAGCGGCCGTTCCATCCAGGCAACCGGCATCGAACCGGACTACGTCGTGGCCGACACGGCCGATGGCGACCTGTTCCGCCTGCCGCGCGAAGCCGACCTGCAGCGCCACCTGTCCAACCAGCAGACCACCAACGAAGTCAAATCCAGCGCCGACCAGGACAACGTCGAACTGCCGGCCAAGGTCTTCGAATTCGGCGGCAAGGACGACTTCCAGCTGCAGCAGGCCCTGAACCTGCTGGCCGGCAAGCCGGTGCAGAAGGGTTCGGCCCGCGCCCAGGCCAAGGCTGACGCCAAGGCCGGCGGCGGAACGCCCCAGCGCATGACGATCACGCCGACCGGAGTCGAGCCCAGCAAGAACAAATGAACGACGAGCAACTGCTGCGCTATGCCCGCCACATCCTGCTGGACGAACTCGGGATCGAAGGGCAGGAAAAACTCCTGGCGGCGCGTGTGCTCATCGTGGGGGCGGGCGGCCTGGGTTCGCCCGCCGCGCTCTACCTGGCCACCGCCGGCGTGGGCGACATCACGCTGGCCGACGACGACGTCGTCGAACTGAGCAACCTGCAACGCCAGATCCTGCACACCACCGCCAGCGTCGGCCGCCCCAAGGCCGAGTCCGGCCGCGACATGCTGCACGCCTTCAACCCGCAGACCCGGGTCCATGCCCGGGTCGAGCGCCTGAAGGACCAGGCCCTGTCCGATGCGGTCGCCCAGGCGGACCTGGTGCTCGACTGCACCGACAACTTCACCACCCGCCACGCGATCAACCGCGCGTGCGTGCAGCACCGCAAGCCGCTGGTTTCCGGCGCCGCCATCCGCTTTGACGGCCAGGTCAGCGTCTACGACCTGCGCGACGACAACGCGCCGTGCTATCACTGCCTGTTCCCCGAGGCCGACGAGGTCGAGGAAGCCAACTGCGCCACGATGGGCGTGTTCGCCCCGGTGGTCGGCATCATCGGCAGCATGCAGGCCGCCGAGGCGCTCAAGCTGCTGTCCGGGGTGGGCGAAAGCCTGTCCGGCCGCCTGTTGTGGCTGGACGTGCGCACCATGCAATGGCGCAGCGTCAACGTGCAGCGGGACCCGGAATGCGCCGTTTGCGGCCACCGCGGACAGGCCTGAAACGCGGCCGTATTGCACTTGGGGACAATACTAAAGGCCTGAGATACCTGCTATAACGCCAGCCAGCCTACTGAAATCGGGTAGATGGCCATGGACATGACGGCGTGGATACAGGACTGAAGTTCAGCCTGCCCAAGTGGCGGCTCACGCGTTGGCTGACACATACCGGGCACGACACGCCGGCGGACATCCGCGCGGCCCTCATCGCCAGTCTCTTCGGCACGCTTCCCATTTTTGCGGGCGGGGTCATCAACACGCTGATGATCTCGGGCGTCGTTGCGTGGCGCCGCCCGGAACCGCTGTATGTCTCCTGGCTGATCCTGGAAGTCGTGCTCGCGCTCGTGCGCGTCACCATCCTGCGTGCCGCCCTGCGCGCGGCGCCCAAGGGCGGCAACACCCACACCGACATCTATATTCTCCTGGCCCTGGTGTGGGCGTTCAGCGTGGGCTATGGCGTCTTCGTCACCTTTCTGAACGGCGACTGGCTCGCCGCGACGCTGGCCGGCGTGTCCTGCGGCGCCATGGCCGGGGGCATCTGCTTTCGCAATTACGGCGCGCCGCGGCTGGTGGGCGTCATGATCTTCCTGAGCCTGGGGCCCATGTGCCTGGGCGCGCTCTTCACGGGCGAATGGGTGATGGTCATCGTCTTCATCCAGATTCCGTTCTACCTGATCAGCATGAGCATCGCCTCGCACCGGCTGAACCGCATCCTGGTGTCCACCATGCAGGCCGAACGGGACAGCGACCGGCGCGCCAGCGAAGACGCGCTCACTGGCCTGGCCAACCGCGCCGGCCTGCAGGCGGCGCTGGAGCGGGTGTGCTCCAGCGCGCGGGGCCACGACAGCGCGGCGGCGCTGCTCTACATGGACATGGACGATTTCAAGCGCATCAACGACAGCTACGGCCACGCCGCGGGCGATCTGGTGCTGCGGACCATCGCGGACCGCATGCGGGCGATGCTCCGGGTGGACGACGTGGCCGCCCGCATCGGGGGCGACGAATTCATCGTCCTGGTCACCGGCATCGACGCCACCGCCGCCCTGCGGCTGGGCGACCACCTGCTGCGCGATGCCTCCCAGCCCATCACCCTGGCCGATGGCACGCGGGTCTGCGTCGGCCTGTCCATCGGCATCTCCATCATGACGGGCGCCAACCGCACGCCCCAGGGGGCGCTGGACTCCGCCGACGCGGCGCTGTATCGCGCCAAGGCGCAGGGCGGACGCTGCTGCGTGGTGGACCAGGGTGCATCCTGCGACGTGAACGAGGACATGCCGGGCGCTTCAATGGCGGCCTGAGCGCAAGCGTCGCGGCCAGGCTGCGGGCGCCGCTGTCCGAATCAGTCCGAAATCATCACGCTGAACGAATAACTCCACCGTCCTCCGTAACAACAAAGTTATCAGATAACCTGAAAAATCTGCCTATAATCCGCCGATGTTGACCAAGCACCTCACCCTCACCGAGCAGGTCGCTCGCCAGCTCGCCAGCGAAATCGCGGACGGCGTCCATCCCGTCGGCGCCAAGCTGCCCGCGGGCCGTTTGCTGGCCGAGCAGTACGGCGTCAGCGCCGCCGTCATCCGCGAAGCGACGGAACGCCTGCGCGCGCAAGGGCTGATCCAGAGCCGCCAGGGTTCCGGCAGCACCGTCGTCTCGCGCACCGGGGCGCAAGGCTTCCAGGTGTCCTCCGGCATTGCCGTCAACCGCGACAAGCTGGCCAGCGTCTACGAACTGCGCATGGAACTGGAAGGCGGCGCCGCCGCGCTTGCCGCCGTCCGCGGTTCCGCATCGGACCTGCAGGCCATGGAAGAGGCGCTCGATCGCCTGCAAGCGAACCTCGAACATCCCGAACAGGGCGTCGAACACGACATCGCCTTTCACGTCGCCATCGCCGCCGCCACCCACAACAGCTATTACCAGGACCTGCTGCAATACCTGAACCTGCAGCTGCGCCTGGCCGTCAGCACGGCCCGGTCCAACAGCCGCCTGCAGGACGGCCTGACGCTCGCCGTGCATCAGGAGCACGTCGCCGTGTTCGAGGCCATCCGCGCGCGCGATCCCGACCGCGCCCGGCATGCCGCCATCGGCCACCTGCGCCAGGCCGCCAGCCGCCTGCAACTCGATCTTCCCTTTCCCGCCGCAAACCACATCTCATGACTGCATCCGACTTTTCTCAACGGCTGGTCCAGGCCCTGGGCCCCGATACCGTCTTCACCGCCCCGGCGGACATCGCCCCGTGGCTGTCCGACTGGCGCGGCCTGTACAACGGCCAGGCCCAGGCGGTCGTGCGCCCGCGCACGACCGCGGAAGTGGCAACGTGCCTGGCGCTCTGCCAGCAGGCCGGCGTGCCCGTGGTTCCGCGTGGCGGCAACACCGGCCTGTGCGGCGGCGCCACGCCCGATGGCGGCGCGCACAACGTCGTCATCAGCCTGGACCGCATGAACGCCGTGCGCGCCATCGACACCGTGGCGAACACCCTGGTCGCCGAAGCCGGCGCCATCCTCGGCAACCTGCGCCGCGCCGCGCAGGACGCCGGCCGCCTGCTGCCGCTCAGCCTTGCCGCGGAAGACTCCAGCCAGATCGGCGGCAACGTGGCCACCAACGCGGGCGGCGTGAACGTCGTCCGCTACGGCATGGCGCGCGAACTCGTGCTGGGCCTGGAAGCGGTGCTGCCCACCGGCGAAATCTTCCACGGCCTGCGCACGCTGCGCAAAGACAACACCGGCTACGACCTCAAGCAACTGCTCATCGGCTCCGAGGGCACGCTGGGCATCATCACTGCCGTCGCGCTGCGCCTGTTTCCGCGCACCGACGTGCGTTCGGTGGTGCTTGCCGCGGTTGAATCCCCCGCGCAAGCCCTGCAGTTGTTCGAAATCCTGTTCGAGCAGTGCGGCGCGCGGCTGCAGGCCTTCGAGTTCTTCACGGGCGATTGCCTGGACCTGGTGCTCACGCACGCCGAGGGCGTGCACGAACCCTTCGAGCAGCGCTACCCGGCCTACGTGCTGGTGGAACTGGCCGACACCGCCGACGAACAGGCCCTGAACGCGCTGCTGGAAAACGTCATCGGCACCGCGCTTGAGCGCGGCCTGTGCCTGGACGCCGCGGTCTCGGCCTCGCTTGCCCAGTTGCAGACGCTGTGGAAGCTGCGCGAGGAAATCTCCGAAGCCCAGCGCGCCGACGGCCCTCACCTCAAGCACGACGTTTCGCTGCCCATCGAACGCATTCCCGACTTCATGCAATCCGCCGAAGCCCGCGTGCGCGCCATTTACCCTGACATCCGCCCCTTCATCTTCGGGCACTTCGGCGACGGCAACCTGCACTACAACCTGTCCCGTCCCGCCGGCGCGGACCGCAACTGGGTTGCCGAACATGGCGCGGCGATCACGGACGCGGTGCTGGACGAAGTCAACCGCTACGGGGGAAGCATCTCGGCAGAGCACGGGATCGGCCAGCTAAAGCGCGATCACTTCCTGCACAGCAAGGATCCGGTGGAGTTGCGGCTGATGCGGGAAATCAAGAAGGTCATGGACCCGGCGGGCATCATGAACCCCGGAAAACTGCTCTAGGCTGAACGCCGCCCGGCGTCATGCGACGCGGGGCGTCCCAGACGACGCCCCGGCCCGGCGCTTCCGGCAGCCGGCCTCCCGGCCGTCGCCGGTCAGCCGGCGAGCTTCACGTCAGTACGCACTCGGACGCGTCGGGTCCACTCAGCCGGACCCGGAACGCCCTCAGTTCGTCGCGCCGAAACACATGCACCGTCACGCGGTCCCCCGCCCGATATTGCGCGAGCAGCAGATCGAGCCCCGCCGGCGCATCCACGCGCAGCCCATCGATCGCGACCAGCACATCCCCCGCGGACAATCCGCCCTTATGGCCGGCGCCGCCTTCCAGCACGGTTGCCAGCGTCAGCGAATCGCCCTGTTTGCGCGTGCGCACGTCCAGCGATGGAATGTGCGCCGAGGCCTTCCATTGCAGCGACACGCCATGGGGTTCAAGCAGCGCCGCCAGCGGCACATCCGCCGTCCCGTAGGCATGGCGGTCGATGAAGCGGCGCGTGCCCACGCCGGTTGCCTCCAGGATCAACGCCGGTAATCCGTCTTCCGGCAGACCTTGCTGATTGCCGCGGTAAAAATCGCGGCCGTAGCGGTCCCACAGCAGCCGCATCACATCGTCCAGCGAATGCGCGCCGGAAGACGTCTGGCGGATCAGCAGGTCCAGCCCCAGGGCCACCAGCGCGCCCTTCGTGTAGTAGCTCACCAGCGCGTTCGGGGAGTTCTCGTCCTGCTTGTAGTAGCGCGTCCACGCATCGAACGAGCTCTCGGCCACCGACTGCTTGTGGCGGCCCGGCGTGCGCGCCACGCTGGTGATCGTCTTGGCCAAGAGGCGCAGATAATCGGCGCGCGCGATCACGCCAGAACGCAGGAGCAGCAGGTCGTCGTAGTAGGACGTGAAGCCCTCGAACACCCAGAGCAGGCGCGTCAGGTCCGGCTGCGAAAGATCGTACGGCGCGAACGCGTCCGGCTTGATGCGCTTGACATTCCACGTGTGGAAATACTCGTGGCTCACCAGTCCCAGAAAGCCGCGATAGCCTTCGCCCTGGCCTTGCTGGCCCATCACCGGCAGGTCCTTGCGCGCGGTCATCAGCGCCGTGCTCGCGCGATGCTCCAGGCCGCCGTAGCCGTCGCCCGTCACCATCGTCATGAAGACATAGCGGTCGGTACTGTCCAGGAACGGCGCGCGTTTGGTGCGGGGCTCGAAAAACGCGATCTGGGTTTCGCAGATTTTCTTCACGTCGTCGGTGATGCGCGCAAGATCCAGGTTCGGCGCAACGCCCGTGAATACCAGTTCGTGCTCCGCGCCATGCGCCTCGAAACGCGATACCTGCGGCGTGCCCATCTCGACCGGATGATCGATCAGCGCGTCATAGTCCGGGGCCAGGTACAAGCCAAAGCCGTGGCGGCGGGCCGCGCCCCGGTGGCCCGCGGCTTCGGGCAGGCTCGTGTACACCTTCCAGCCCTCGATGCCGCGCGGCGGCGCCAGGTCCAGCAGGCAAGGCTCGTGCTCCTGGCCATGCACGCGCAGGAACACGCTGGTCCCATTGAAAAAGCCGTGTGTCTCGTCCAGATGCGCGCCGCGCACCGACAGGTCCCACGCGTAGACCGTGTATTCGATGCGCAACGGGCCGTCGCAGGGCGCCGCCTGCCACGTGTGGTTATCAACTTTGTCGACATTCACGCGCCGCGACCCCGCATAGGCGGCCACCGATTCGATCTGGCGCGAAAAGTCGCGGATCAGATAGCTGCCCGGTATCCAGGCCGGCAATGACAGGCGCTGGCCGGCGGGGGAGGGCGAGGCGACGGTAAGGGTTATCCGGTACCGGTGTCCGGCGGGATCATGGGGCGCGAGGCGGTAAAGTATGGGAGGCACGTCATCATTTTTCTTCATGCTCATATCTTATTACCGGAGACATTCATGAGCGAGTCGTTTGTACTGGTCGAAACCCGGGGCCGAGTCGGCCTGCTGACGCTGAATCGTCCGAAGGCGCTCAACGCGCTGAACGATCAGCTCATGGACGAGCTCGGCGCCGCGCTGCTGGCTTTCGAGTCCAATCCCGACATCGGCTGCGTCGTCATCACGGGCAGCGAAAAGGCCTTCGCGGCGGGCGCCGACATCGGCGCCATGAAGGATTGGTCGTACATGGACGTGTACGGCAGCGAATACATCACGCGCAACTGGGAGACGCTCAAGCGCATCCGCAAGCCCGTGATCGCCGCGGTGGCTGGCTACGCGCTGGGCGGCGGCTGCGAACTGGCCATGATGTGCGACATCATCATCGCGGCGGACACGGCCAAGTTCGGCCAGCCCGAGATCAAGCTGGGCGTGATCCCCGGCGCGGGCGGCACCCAGCGCCTGCCGCGCGCCGTCGGCAAGGCCAAGGCCATGGATCTCGCGCTGACCGCGCGCATGATGGGCGCCGAGGAAGCGGAACGCGCGGGCCTCGTGTCGCGCGTGGTCGCCGCCGACAAGCTGCTCGAAGAAGCCATGGACGCGGCCACGGTCATCGCCTCCATGTCGCTGCCCTCGGTCATGATGGCCAAGGAATGCGTGAACCGTGCCTTCGAGGGCTCGCTCAACGAAGGCCTGCTCTTTGAACGCCGCGTGTTCCATTCGCTCTTCGCCACCGAAGACCAGAAGGAAGGCATGGCCGCCTTCACCGAAAAGCGCAAACCCGACTTCAAACACCGTTAAGGCTTGTTACTCGCCGGCCTGCGCCCCACGCAGGCCCGCCAACGCCAGGCGCGCCCTATGAAGGCGCGCCTTTTTTCATGCATGCGCGCTGCAACATGCGGGTTTCGCCTTGAAACGTATGGCTAGCACCTTGTTGCAGACTTCGCCCCTATCCTGAATAAGCGTCATCCCGAGGTGCCGCGCCAGAGCGGCTTGCCCACGCTGGCAAGTCGCGCGGCGGCTCGCTCGCAAACAAAATCAAGAAGGAGCCTTGCATGCGTAAATCTACCGCTACCCGCCGGCTGTCCACGGCTGCGCTCGCCGGCGCGCTCAGCGTCTGCTTCCTCAATGTCGCCCAGGCTCAATCGCCGCAACCCACGCTGCGCCTCGTGTCCGAGACGCCGTACCCCGCCGCCCAGGCCGCCGCGCCGAGAATGAGCGAGCAGGAATTGCGCGACACGGCCATCGATGCCTATGTCTATGCCTACCCCATGGTGTTGATGGAGCTGGCGCGTCGCCAGGCCACCGCCGTGCAAAGCCCGCTGGACGGGAAGGCGCCGATGAACCAGTTCGGACACAAGGCGGCGTTCCCGGATCCGCGCGCGACCGATGCGCCGTGGCCCAGCGCCGACGCGCTGTACTCCAGCCTGTGGTTCGATGTCTCGCGCGCCCCGCTCATCATCAACCTGCCCGACACCGGCGGCCGCTACACCGTGCTGTCGGCCCTGGACATGTGGAGCGACGTCTTCGCGTCACGCGGCACGCGCACCAACGGGTCCGGCGCGCAGTCGTTCGCCATCGTCGGACCGCACTGGCAGGGCAATCTGCCCGCGGGTGTCGACGTGATCCGAAGCCCGACGTCGATGGGCTGGCTCATCGGCTGGACGCAAGCGGGCGGTCCGCAGGACTACGCCGCGGTCAATCAGATCCAGGCAGGCATGACGGCGCGTCCCATGGTGGCGCCCGTGACGCCCATGACGGCGCCGCGCGGCCGCAATGCCGGCTCGGCCTATCCGCAGACCGGTGCGGGCGTCGGCACGGCGCCGATCGGCAGCAACCTGCCGATGCCCATGCCGGCCCCGGCCACCACGGTGCCCGACGGCACGCCCGCCGAACAGGTCGCGGGCATGGATGCCGCCAGCTTCTTTGCCGTGTTCTTCGACGCGCTGCGCAACAACCCGCCGCACGCCAACGACACGCCCATGCTCGACCGCATGCGCCGTATCGGCCTGGACGACCGCCAGCCGTTCTCGTATGGCCGCCTGAGCCCGGCCGTGCAGCAGGCGCTGACGGACGCGCAGCCGCTGGCCGGCCGCCGTATCGCCGACAACGTCTCGCGCCTGGGCACGCCGATCAACGGCTGGAACACGGTGCTGACGGGCATCGGCACCTACGGCACCGACTACACGCGCCGCGCCGCCATCGCCTATGCTGGCCTGGGTGCGCCGACGCCGGAAGACGTGCTGTATCCGGTCACGGTGTCCGATTCCAAGGGCCGCATGCTCGACGCCAGCGAAGACTACGTGCTGCACTTCGACAAGGGCCAGCTGCCTCCGGTCAATGCGTTCTGGTCGCTGCATGTCTACAACGACAAATACGGCTTCGCCGAAAACCCGGCCAACCGCTACGTGATCCGCAGCACCGACGGCCTGAAGTACAACGCCGACGGCTCGCTCGACATCTACGTCCAGCGCCGCGACCCGGGCGAGTCCAAGCGCGCCAACTGGGTCAGCACGCCGGCCGCCGACGGTCCGTTCGTGCTCAGCATGCGTCTGTATTCGCCGCAGAACACCGCCCTGGACGGGCAGTGGGCGCCGCCGCCGGTCAAGGAAGACTGAGACCAGGCGAGTGCACAGGGCGCGCGGTCCCCGGCAAGGGGCCGCGCGCCTTTTCATGGGCCGCGCAGGCAGATGCATGCGCCCCGGCGGCCCGCCCGGTCGTCCCCTTTTTCAACGCGCGGCAGGCGTTGTTGCCACCTTACAAACGGCCGAAAGTTCATTTGCTAGGGTAAAACGAATCAAGCTATACTCTGCGGGTTTGACGCTTGCGGGATAAGAACATGCGCCTAAAAAAGCGCGTCGGTTCCCTCAGGGGCCAAGCCCTTCGGGGGCACGTTTCCCTTAGGGGTCACGTTACCCTTACGGGCACGTTAGGCGGGGAAGTTTGATGCAGCAGAACTCCATGCAGCCACAGCAAAGCTTAGGGCCGCGCCCTGGGCAAAGTCTGGGGGCGGGTCTGGATCAGGATTCGATCGATCCGGATATGGTGGATAAGGTTCTGGTTCTCAGCGACGCGGATCGCGCGGCGCTGGATGCTCAGGCTAGCCGCGGGCTCCTGTTGGCATTGGCGGCGCAGGGCGCCATGGGGTTCGCAGCAGCAGTAATAGCGGGGGTTGTCGGAGGGGCGGCGGCTGGTTGGTCGGCGCTGGCGGGGGCAGGAGCGTATTTCATACCCAATGCGTTGTTCGCATTGCGCCTGGCTGTCAGCGTTCGGGCCGGTAAAGCCAGTCCCTTTACCTTTCTCTCTGGTGAGTTGATCAAGTTGTTCGCAACGGCGTTGCTGTTGTGGCTGCTTTCGCGTGTGACGCAGGACTGGCTTGTATGGCCCGCCGCGTTGCTCGGTCTGATACTCACATTGAAGGGCTATCTCCTGCTCCTGATGTTCCGCAGGCTGTCTTAGCGCCGAGTAAGTTGCGGCAAACGAAATCGTGGAATCGTCCGGTTCGCAAGGGCCGGGCATACAGCAAATAGGGTAGGATTCAAATGGCTGCTGCCAGCGACGTGTCGCCTCAATCCGCGTATATTCAGCATCACCTGGTGCATCTGAACAATACCGGTGAGAAACAGAGCGCTATTGCTCAGTTCGACATCATCAATTACGACTCGTTGTTCTGGTCCGGCCTGATGGGCCTGATCGTCATTTTCTTCCTGTGGCGCGCCGCGCGCCGCGCCACCAGCGGCGTTCCTTCCCGCTTCCAGGCCTTCGTGGAAATGATCGTCGACATGGTCGACGACCAGGCCAAGGGCATCGTCCACAACGCCAAGAGCCGTCTTTTCATCGCCCCGCTGGCCCTCACCGTGTTCCTCTGGATCATCCTGATGAACGCGCTGGACCTGCTGCCCGTTGACCTGCTGCCGTCCATCTGGCGCCTGACCGGCCTGGGCGCCGAGCACGGCGATCCGCTCTACTACCACCGCATCCTCCCGACCGCCGACCTGAACGTGCCGATGGGCATGTCGCTGGGCGTGCTGCTCCTGATGTTCTACTACGGCATCAAGATCAAGAAGCCGGGCGGTTTCGTGAAGGAACTGTTCACTGCGCCGTTCCATGCGCATGGCCTGGGCGCCGTCGTCCTGGCTCCGTTCAACCTGCTGCTGAACCTGATCGAATACGCCGCCAAGTCCGTGTCGCTGGGCATGCGGTTGTTCGGCAACATGTTCGCCGGCGAACTGATCTTCATGCTGATCGCCCTCCTGGGCGGCGCCTGGACCGGCTTCAACGGCGCCAGCATCGGCTTGGGCT
>Ga0182739_1004312_pt1 | contig 11835 bp, 9 predicted proteins | sample eDN5th30CBELigBY_FD_128873 | JGI IMG/M metagenome (GOLD analysis project Ga0182739, IMG submission 128873) | Enriched backyard soil microbial communities from Emeryville, California, USA - eDNA 5th pass 30_C BE-Lig BY (version 2) (version 2) | ecosystem: Environmental > Terrestrial > Soil >... | reverse complement strand
GGCGATCAGGCCGAGCAGCGTCGACTTGCCCGCGCCGTTCGCCCCGAGGATCCCGGTGCGCTCCCCCGGCGCGATCCGCCACTCGATCGGCTTCAGCACCTCGGTGTCCCCGTACGACACCCCGGCATCGAGCAGGTCGACGACGTCTTTGCCGAGGCGCGAGACCGCCAGCTGCGCGAGCGACACGCTGTCGCGCGCGGGCGGTTCGTTCGCGATCAGGGCGGCCGCGGCATCCAGGCGGAACTTCGGTTTCGACGTGCGCGCTGGAGCGCCGCGGCGCAGCCAGGCCAGCTCCTTGCGCAGCAGGTTCTGCCGACGCGCCTCGGTCGCCGCCGCCTGCCGGTCGCGCTCGACCCGCTGCAGGACGTACGCCGCATAACCACCGTCGAAGGGCTCGACGATGCCGTCGTGCACCTCCCAGGTCGTCGTCGAGACCTCGTCGAGGAACCAGCGGTCGTGGGTGACCACCACGAGCCCGCCCTGGTTCGCCGGCCAGCGCTTCTTCAGGTGCCCGGCCAGCCAGGCGACCCCCTCGACGTCGAGGTGGTTGGTCGGCTCGTCGAGGAACACCAGATCCCAGTCGTGGGTCAGGAGGGCGGCGAGGGCGACCCGCCGCCGCTGCCCGCCGCTCAGGTCGCCGACCGGCGCCTCCCAGGGCACGTCGGAGAGAAGACCCGCGATCACGTCCCGGATGCGCGCCTCGCCCGCCCACTCGTGCTCGGCCCGGCCGTCGACGACGAGCTCGGCGACGGTGCTCTGCTCCGGCAGCACATCGGACTGATCGAGCATGCCGACGCTGACGCCGCCGCGGCGGGTCACGCGCCCCGAATCGGGCGGCATGCGCCCGGCGAGCAGACGCAGCAGCGTCGACTTGCCATCGCCGTTGCGCCCGACGACACCGATGCGGTCGCCCTCGTCGATGCCGAGGGTGACCCGCTCGAACACCACCCGGGTCGGGTACTCCAGGGCGATGCCCTCGGCCCCGAGAAGGTGCGCCATGACCTCGAGCCTAGGCGGAATCGGCGAGCGCCCCGGACGGCTAGACCCGGACGCGGAAGATGGCCTCCACCTCGGTCGCGATGCCGAAGGGCAGCGAGATCGCGCCGATCGCCGACCGGGCGTGCACGCCCGAGTCGCCGAACAGCGCAGCGAGCAGATCGCTCGCGCCATCGGCGACGAGATGGTGCTCGGCAAAGTCCTCGGTCGCGTTGACCAGCACCAGGAGCTTGACCACCTCCTCGACCCGGTCGAGCTCGCCGAGTGCGCTCTTCAGAGAGGCCAGCAGCGAGAGCACCGTGAGGCCCGCGGATTCGCGCCCCTGCTCGACGGTGACGTCGCGCCCCAGCTTCCCGGTGACCAGGGGCACGCCGTCGCGCAGCGGACCGTGCCCGGAGGTGTACGCGAGATCGCCGACGATCCTGACGGTGGCGTAGTTCGCGGCGGGCGTCGGGGCGGCCGGGAGCTCGCGGCCGAGCGAACGCAGGATGTCCTCGGGTCGTCGATCGTGCTCGGTCATGTGGGTGTCCTTTCGGGTGCGGTCCGGGTGATGTGCTCGAGGAACACGGGAAGGTCGATGTTGCCCCCGGAGACGACGCAGACGATCGTCCCGGTGCCGGCCCGGCCGCTCAGCGCGGCGGCCAGCGATGAGGCACCGGCTCCCTCGGCGATGACGTGGGTGGACCGCGCGATGCGCCCCATCGCATCCGCCACCTCATCGAGGGTCGACACGATCGAGCCGGCGAGGCTCTCCTTCACCAGCGGCCACATCTCGTCGCTGACCCTGCTGCTGCCGATGCCGTCGACGAAGCTCGGGGTGTACTCGATCGGAACGGGCTCGCCCGCCTGGAGCGCCGCCGAGAATGCGGCCGAGGTCTCCACCTCCGCCGCCAGGACCCGCGCCGATGGACGGCGTGCCGCGATCGCCGCGGCGATGCCGCAGGCCAGGCCGCCGCCGCCGAACGGCACGATCACGGTGTCCACCTCCGGCGCATCCTGGAGGATCTCCAGGCCGATCGTGCCGTTGCCCGCCATCACCGCGGCATCGGCGAACGGGTGCACGAACCGGCCCTCCTGGCCGGGGAAGGAACGGGTCTGCACGACCTCCCACCAGCGCTCGAACGGCACCATGACCACTTCGCCGCCGAATCGCCGGATCGCGTCGATCTTCGCCGCCGGGGCGTGATCGGGAACGATGACGCTCGACCTGATGCCCAGCCGGCGGGCATTCCACGCCACCGCCTGGCCCATGTTGCCGGCGCTCGGGGTGTACACGCCGGCCGCGAGGTCCCGCGGATCGGCAGACAGCATCAGATTCGCTGCGCCACGGATCTTGAACGAACCCACCGGCTGCAGCGGCTCCAGCTTGAGCAGGACCCGGCACCCCGGCAGGCCCGCATCCACCTCGATCAGCGGTGTCCGCATCGCGACGGGGGCGATCCGGTGCGCCGCGGCCTCGATCTCGTCGATCGTGAGCGGGTTCATGCTCATCGCACCCTCGTCCCCGCGCGCCACACCCCGGCGATCCGCTCGGCGAGATCGTCGAAGTCGTAGGGGTCGCCGCTGACGCACACCAGATCGGCACGGCGTCCCACGTCGATCACGCCGCGATCGGGGAGGTTCAGCAACTCGGCAGCCGCCGAGGTCGCCGCGACCAGGACCCGCTCCGGCGCCATCCCGCCCCGCTTCATGAGAGCGAGTTCCGTGAGGTTGCGGCCGTGCGGGAAGACCCCGGAGTCGGTGCCCATCGCGATCCGGACACCGGCGGACACCGCGGCGCGGAACATCGCCGTGTGGATGTCGGCGACGGCGCGGAACTTCGCCTCCACCCGTTCGGACAACCGGATGCGACCGGCCTCCAGTTCGCGCAGCGCCTGGTAGGGGGCGGACAGCGTGGGCACCAGCCAGACATCGCGATCGCGCATGCGCTCGAAGCACTCCGCGTCGGCGAACACCCCGTGCTCGATCGAGCGCACCCCCGCATCGATGGCGTTGAGGATCCCCGTGCGGCCCTGGGCGTGAGCCATCACCGGGAGGTGGGCGGCCTGGGCCTCGGACACCACGGCCCGCAGTTCCTCGGGCGTGTAGTGCGCGTGCTCGGGGTCGTCCCGCTCCGACAGGACGCCTCCGGTGGTGCAGACCTTGATCACGTCCGCCCCGGCCCGCACGATCTCCCGGACGCGGCGGCGCACCTCGTCCACCCCGTCGGCGACCCCGGCGGGCCGGCCCGGGTGGGCGGGGAACATCGGCGAGCAGGACCCGTCGACGTTCCACCCGTCGGCGTGGCCACCGGTCTGGCTGAGCATCGAGATCGCGATCCGCAGATCGGGTCCGTCGATCAGGCCGTCCCGGACCGCCTGCTGGGTGCCGAGGTCGGCGCCGCCGGCATCCCGGGCGGTGGTGATGCCGCAATCCACCAGGAGCGCGAGGTTGCGGGCGGTCTCATGGAACGGGTACGAGAACGGGGTCGTGCGGGCCTTCCCCGGGTCCACTCCCGAGAGGCCGGCGTGCACATGCGTGTCGATGAATCCCGGAATCAGGGTGTGTCCCGTCAGATCGACCCGATGGTCACCGCCCGCGATGCCGGCGGCGACCCGCGTGATGTCGCCGGCGGTGATCTCCACGTCGCACAGCACCGCGGGACCCCCCGTCCCGTCGAGCACCCGGGCACCGTGCAGGACCGTGACCGCGCTCATCCGCCGGCGACGGGGCTCGGGTAGTGGATCGCGGTGGGACGGGTCGAGGCATCCAGCGTCAGCGTGCGGCCGGTCGCCCCCATGCCGCTCATGCCGGCCGGCTCCATCTGACGTTCGAAGTCGCCGCCCTGCCAGCCGTTGACCCAGAGGATCCCGACGGGCACGGAGGCCGCGGCCAGCTCGATGTGGGCCGGCGCGTGGCTGTACACCGTCATGGCGAGGCCGTACTCGGAGTCGCGGGCGAGTTCGACGCCCTCCTCGAAGCTCGACACGACCTGGATGGGTGCGACCGGCCCGAAGGTCTCGTCGCGCATGAGCTCCATCGAGGAGTCGACGTCGACCACCACCGTCGGCGGGTAGAAGAAGCCCGGCCCCGGATGCGGCGCACCGCCGGTGAGGACCCGTGCCCCGCGCGCCACGGCGTCGCGCACGTGACGATCGACGATCTCCCGCTGGGCCTGGTCGACGAGAGGTCCCATGGTCGTGGCCGGATCGGTGGGCGATCCCATGACCTCCTCACCGGCGAGCCGCACGAGCTCGGCGATGAGCTCCTCGGCGACGGCCTCGTGCACGTAGATACGTTCCATCGAGGTGCAGATCTGCCCGGTGTTGAGGAACGCCCCGCGCGCGATGTCGGCCGCCGTCGCGGCGACATCGACATCGGCGTCGACGATCACGGGGTCCTTGCCGCCGAGTTCGAGGATGGCGCGACTCAGCCGGCCTCCCGTCGCCGCCCCGACCTGCCGGCCCGCGGCGACCGACCCGGTGAAGTGGACCAGATCCACGAGCGGGTGCTCGGTGAGCGGGACCCCGGCGCGGCGGTCGCCGAGCACGACATTGAGCACCCCGGGCGGAAGGCCGAGCACCTCGGCGAAGCGGATCGCCGACGGCGAGGACTTCTCCGACGGCTTGAGCACGACGGTGTTGCCTGCGGCCAGGGCCCCGGAGATCGAGACCATGGTCTGCGCCAGCGGGAAGTTCCAGGGCACGATGACGCCGACGACACCGACCGGGGTGCGCATGACATCCGTGATGCCCGTGCCGTCCGCCTTCAGCTGCGTCCGGAACTCGTAGTCGATGGCCTCGTCGGCCGCGTCACGCATCGTGGCGACACCCCCGTGGATGAAGGGCACCCCGATGCTGACCGGCTTCCCCATCTCCGCCGCCTCGATCCCGGCGAGCTCGTCGGCGTGGGCCGCGATCTCATCGAGCGCGCGGTGCAAGACGGCGGAGCGCTCGGCCACCGGCATCGCGCCCCAGGCCGGCTGGGCGGCGTGGGCGCTCCGGACAGCGGCATCGACATCCCGCGCATCGCCCGCCGGGATGCGGAAGGCGGGCCGGCCGGTGGCCGGATCGAGGCAATCGATGCTGTCTGCGGCGGCAGAGTCCACGCGCCGGCCGTCGATGAAGTTCGGGAGGGTGTCCATGGATTCGCTTTCGTCGGTGTGTCAGGTCATTCGGCGGGGCCGACCAGCAGGTCGGCGGCCCGTTCCCCGACCATCACGGTGATGAGGTGGGTGTTGGCGCGGGGCACGGTGGGGAAGATCGAGGCGTCGGCGACGTAGAGGCCCGTCGTGCCGACGACGCCCAGCTGGGGATCGACGACCCGGTCGGGATCTCCGGCGTCCCCCATCCGGCAGGTGCCGGACCCGTGCTGGGTATCCATCGCGGACGCGCGGAGGTACTCGTCGATCTCGGCCTGGCTCCCTGACATCACGGCGATCAGTTCCGCGTTGGTCGTCTCGAGGGGTTCCTGGAGCATCCCGGTCCTCTCCGCCGTGCGGCCGAGGGCGATCAGTTCTCGGACGGCGGCGGTGAGCCGGTCGAGATCGTCGCGGGTGGAGAGCATGTTCTCGCGCACCAGAGGCTGAGCCGCCGGATCGGCCGACTCGACGATCACCTGACCACGGCTGGTCACGCTGTTCAGCCACACGCCGAATGCCCCGTGCCCGGCCGTCGTGTCGGCGTACTCCATGGCCAGCACACTCTGGTTCATCGAGACGAACATCAGGTCGTTGTGCGGGGCGCCCTCGACCGGGCTCGTGGTCCGGATGGTGACGTTGGTGTGCCGATCGTCCGGCGTCTTCATGGCGAACTCCGGCTTCATGACCATGTTGAGGGCGATCATCGCGTGGTCCTGCAGCCCTTCGCCCACGGGGAGGATCGCGACCGGGGCGATCCCGAGTTCATCGAGGCGATCGGCGGGACCGACACCCGATCGGATCAGGATGGTCGGGGTGTGGACGGCTCCCGCGCACAGGGCGATCTTCTCGCCCCGGTGGTCGACCGCGACGCCATCGACGATCGCGCGGACCCCCACCGACCGGGTCCCGTCGAACAGGACGCGGTCGACGAGTGCGGACCCCACGATGGTCAGGCCCGGATGATCGCGCATGTCCTCCAGGTAGCCGTCCGCGCTGGAGACCCGGCGTCCGGCACGGGAGTTGATCGGGTAAGGCGAAACCCCGGTGGCGTCGGGGCGGTTGACGTCCTCCTCCCAGGGGTAGCCGTGCAGCATCGCGGCGTCGGCGAGGGCCTTGTCGGCCGCGCCCCAGTTCTCGCGGCGGGTCCGGAAGATCGGGATCGGGCCGTCCGATCCGTGCCAGGCCTCCCCGGCGAAGTCGCCGTCGGACTCGAGACGGTTGAACGGCTCGGTGACGTCGTCGCGGCTCCAGCCGGGAATGGCCCAGTCGTCGAAGTCCTCCAGCGGCGGCCGGATGGCGATCTGCCCGTTGACCAGCGAACTGCCGCCGACCCCGAGCCCGCGCCAGTAGAGCGCCGGCTGCTGGGCGTCGGTGCGGGTGGCCATCAGGCCGGGCCAGATCAGTTGCGGCTCGCTCGGAGCGTTCGACAGCGCCCGCCACGGGTTGGGCGAACGCCAGACCTCGGGGATGTCGGCGCTGCGCAGGTCGAGCCCCGCCTCCAGCAGCAGCACGCGACGGCCGCGCTCGACGGCGCGGCGCGCCAGGGCAGAGCCGGCCGAGCCCGCTCCGACCACGATGAGATCGAACGGGGCGTCCGATGCGGTGTTCGACACGATGAGTCCTCTTCTTCCCGGTCAGTACTTCTTGCGGACGTAGTAGCGGACCGCCTCGAGGCCGGCCGCGATGATGAGGATGAGACCCGTCATCAGATCGGCGGTCTCCGGCGTCGCGTTCAGCAGGGTGATCCCGTTGCGCAGGATCCCCATCAGACAGACCCCCACGACGACCCGCCAGAGCGAGCCTTTCCCGCCATTGAAGGGGATGCTGCCGAGCAGCACGGCGGTCAGCACGGAGATCTCGAAGCCGAGGCCGAGCGTGGCGCTCGGCGCGCTGTCCAGCCGCGACACGGTGAGGAACCCGCTGATGCCGGCGGCCAGACCGACCGCGGCATAGAGCGCGAACGAGATGCCCTTGACGGAGATCCCATTGAGATAGGCCGCCCGCGGATTGACCCCGAGCGAGATGATGTGCCGCCCGACCGGGAACCGGTTCATGATGAGCATCCCCACCAGCACCACTCCCACAGCGACCAGCACGAGGTAGGGCACGCCCAGGAAGCGCCCGTTGCCGAAGGCCTGGATGGCCTCCGGGAAGCCGTAGATCGAGGTCGGCGCCAGCGTGATGGCGACCGCCCGCATCACCGCGAGCATGCCGAGGGTCACGACGAGCGGGGACAGCCCGAGCACGCCGACCAGGAGTCCGTTGACCGTGCCGGCGAGGAGCCCGACCAGCAGCGCGATCGCCAGCCCGGCGGCCGGGCCGATCGACTGGAAGGCCAGGGCGGCCGAGACCCCCGAGACCGCCATGGTCGAGCCCACGCTGAGATCCACACCCCCCGCCATCAGCAGGATCGCCATCGCCGTGGCCGTGACCATCAGCGCGGCGTTCTGATTGGCGACGATGACCAGGTTCTCGAGTGTGAGGAATGGCGGGGACGCCAGCGCGAAGGCGACCATCAGGATCACCGTGCCGACCGGCAGGATGTAGTCCAGCGCGGCGAGTGCGATCCTGCCGAGCTGGGGCTTGCGGATGGTGAGCACGTGACTCCTTCGCGGTCAGAGCGTGATCGGGGCCGAGTGGACGAGCGAGACGAGCTCGCTCGCATCGGCGGGCGAGTCGGAGGTGCTCAGCACGGCACCCTCGTGGAGAACGACGACGCGATCAGCCAGCGCGGTGATCTCGTCGGGGTCGCTGGAGGAGAAGATGATGGCCAGGCCGTTGTCGCGCGCCAGCGCCCGGAGAAGCTGATAGATCTCCTCGCGGGCTCCGACATCGACCCCCTGGGTGGGCTCGTCGAGCAGCAGCAGGGTGGGGACCGGGCCGGCCAGCCACCGGCCCACCGCCACCTTCTGCGCATTGCCCCCGGACAGGTGATCGACCTCGTACCGGGGGTCGGCCGGACGCAACCCGATCCGGCCGGCCGTCGCCGCGAACGCGCTCTTCTCGGCCGCTCCCCGGCGCAGCACGCGCGCCAGGTGGCTGAACGACGGCATCAGCAGGTTCTCCAGAGACGACATGGACGGGAACAGCGACTGGCCGCGCCGGTCCCCGGCGACCAGGGCGATCCCGCGGCGCAGCGCCCGCGCGGGCGTCGACGGCCGGTACGACCGCCCGCCGAGCATCATGCGTCCGCCGCGCGCCGTGCGCACGCCGGCGATGGTTTCCAGCAGATCGGATCGCCCGGACCCGAGCAGTCCGTAGACCCCGACCAGCTCGCCCTCGCGGACGGTGAGGCTGACGGGCCCGGTGAATCCGCACTGCAGATCGCGGGCCTCGAGAACGGTCGAGGCGTCGTGGGTGAGCGCGCGTTCCCTCGAACCGACCCGGTCGCCGGACTGCGGGGCGATCGCCTCGACGACCCGTGTCATCGTGAGATCGGCGGTACGGGCGCTCAGGCAGACCGCCCCGTCGCGCAGGACCGTGGTGTGATCGGAGATCTCGAAGACCTCGCGCAGCAGGTGGGTCACGTACACGATGGCGATCCCCCGGTCGGCGAGCGTGCGGACGAGGGTCATCAGCGTTGCGATCTCGTGGTTGCTGAGCGCGGCCGTCGGTTCGTCGAGGATCAGCAGCGCGGGATCGCGCCGCACCGCCCGGGCGATCTCGACGATCTGCTGCTGCCCGACGGCGAGCCGGCTGACCGGGGTGCGCACATCCACGTGCAGCCCGAGCGAGGCGAGCAGGTCGCTGGCCTCGCGGATCTGCCGGCGGCGGTCCGTCGTGCCCAGCCGGGTCCGTGGCTCGTCGCCGAGGAACAGGTTCTCGACGATCGAGAGATCACCGATCAGCTGGAAGTGCTGGTAGATGATCCCGGTGCCCGCCTCGAGTGCCGACCTCGGGGTGAAGCCGGAGTACTCGCGTCCGGCGATCTCGATGGTCCCCGCGTCCGGGCGGGTCGCCCCGCTGAGGCAGCCCAGCAGAGTCGATTTGCCGGCCCCGTTCGGGCCGAGCAGCGCGTGAACGCTGCCCGGCTCGAACGTGACGGAGACGTCGTCCAGGACCCGGTTGGACCCGTAGGACTTCTCGAGGTTGCGGATGACGATCATGAGATCGGTTCTCCGACCCGGCTCGTGTGGTTACTCGTACTGCGCCAGCAGCATCTCGAGCGTGTCGGGGTCATCGAGCGTGGCCGCGATGACCTCGGCGCTCGTCTGCGTCTCACCCGTGCCGGTCACGGCGTTGATCGCGGCGTCCAGCATGCCGTTGGCGAGTTCCTCCTGAACGATGGCGGCGCTCACGTCGATGTCACCGGCCGCGACCGCGTCGAGGGCGGGCGGTGCGCCGTCCTGCCCGGCGATGAAGGTCTCCTCGGGCGAGATGCCGGCGTCCTTGAAGGCCTTCGCCGCACCGAGCGCCGCGTCGTCATTGAACCCGATGAACACCCGGAACAGCGGGTCGCTCTGGATGAGCGCCTCGGTGATCTCCTGACCGCAGACCTGGTCGGCGCAGTCCTGGGACGAGACGATGTCGATGCCGGCGGCGCCGAGGATCTCGGTCGGGCCGTCCCAGCGACCGGAGACCACGGCGAGCGGGGTCAGCGTGGTGACGGCGGCGGTGACATCACCCTCGGGGTGGTTGGCGGCGATCCAGTCGGCGGCCGCCTGCCCGACGATCCGGCCGCTCTCGTCGTTGTCGAAGCCGGCGAGGCCGTCGGCGCCTTCCTCCATGACGCCGTAGCTGATCCACTTCATGCCCTTCTCCTGAGCCTGAACGCGCAGGTTGGTCAGGGCGGTGGCGTCGACCGGGGTCACGATGATGGCGTCGATGCCCTGCGTCACCCAGGACTCCAGGGTTCCGCGCTGGTGCTCGAGGTCGCCGCCGGTCGTGTTGCCCACCAGCAGCTCGATGCATCCGCGCTCTTCGGCGATCCGGACGAGGCGCTCGGTCAGCGCCTTGACGACGGCCGCCTCGCTGGTCGGGTTGCTGTACCCGATGGTGAAGGTGGTCTCGCAGTCGTCGGCCGCGGCCGTGGACGGGGCGCACCCGGCGAGGGCGGCTCCTGCCATGGCGAGGACGAGTGCGGCCGCGCCGCTGCGTCGAGGGCGTGAGGTCGTGGTCATATCAATGCTCCTTCGCATCAAGACGGTTCGGGGTAGTTCTGTGGTGCAGGTTGGGGTTGTCCACCGGGCAATGCGCCGATATGGTGAACGCGTCCCATCATTGTGGATTGAACTTTCATTTTCAAGTGAAATCTCGTAAGGAACCCCATTTTGGGTAACGCCGACCAGTCGGTCAGCCAGGAAGCCGTCGATACCTACGGCCGATCCATCAGTCTCGTGATGGACTGGCCGCCCATTCCCGGGCGCCTGGCGATGCTGCTCATGATGAGCGGGGAAGAGATGGACATCCCGTCGATGCGCGAGGCCCTCGGCGTCAGCACCGGCTCGCTCTCGGAATCGACCCGGCTGCTCATCAACGCCGGCGTCATCGAACGGGTCAAGATCCCCGGCCAGCGCAAGCAGGTGTTCCGCTGGCGGGAGGACGCCTGGGTGGGATGCGTGATGCACCAGGCCCAGCAGATCTCGACGATCAAACAGGTCGCCGTCGACGCCGTCGCGAACCCCGACCTCACACCCGCGCAGCTGGCCAGCTTCACCCAGATGCTGGCGTTCTACACCGTGCTCTCGGATGCGATGGACACCATCGCGGGCCTGATCGCCGAGCGCTACGCCGCGACCGGGCAGTACGCCCGCGACGAGCCGCTCGTCACCCGGCCGGAGTCGCCGGCCTAGTCCCCGACGATGCGGGCGCCGTGCACCGGTCCGGTCGCTCGCACGACGTTCAGCCCGGAGGCTGACAGCGCCACCTGCAGTTCCAGCGCCGAATCCGGGTCGGCCACCAGGAATGCCACCGTCGGACCGGACCCCGAGACGATGCCGGCCAGGGCGCCGTTCTGCTCGCCCAGTTCCAGCACCGAGCTCAGCGAGGGCTCGAGGTGCAGCGCGGGGGCCTGCAGGTCGTTATGCATCGCCGCGGCGAGCATCTGCGGGTCGCCCGCGCGCAGTGCCTGCAGCACGTCGGTGTCGACGCTCGGGCGGGGATCGGCCGGGAAGATGTCCTGCGCGTGCCGGTCCCGGTGCCGGTCGAGCTCGCTGTAGACGGCCGGGGTCGACAGCCCGAAGTCGGCCAGCGCCAGCACCCACGAGAAGGTGCCCTGGGCCAGCGCCGGCGACAACTCGTCGCCGCGCCCGGTGCCGATCGCGGTGCCGCCGGTGAAGGCGAACGGCACGTCGGCGCCGAGCTTGCGGGCGAGCTCCAGCATCTCGTCACGGGGCAGTTCCGTACCCCAGAGGGCATCGCAGGCGAGCAGCGTCGCGGCGGCATCCGCCGAGCCACCGCCCATGCCGCCGGTGACCGGCACGTGCTTGCCGATCCGGATGTGAGCTCCCCCGGTGTACCCGGTCTTCGCCGCCAGCAGCCGGGCCGCGGTGATCGCGATGTTGGACCCGTCGGTGGGCACCCGGCTGAGCTCGACGGTGCCGTCGAGCTCGACCGAGAAGTCGTCGGCCGCACGGACCCACACCTCTTCGTAGAGCGACACCGCCTGGTAGGCGATCGCGACATCGTGGTACCCGTCGTCGAGACGGGCCCCCACCTTGAGGAAGACGTTGATCTTGCCGGGCGCTTTCACGTGCACGCTGGGGGCACGGGATGCGGTC
>Ga0182739_1004311_pt1 | contig 11837 bp, 7 predicted proteins | sample eDN5th30CBELigBY_FD_128873 | JGI IMG/M metagenome (GOLD analysis project Ga0182739, IMG submission 128873) | Enriched backyard soil microbial communities from Emeryville, California, USA - eDNA 5th pass 30_C BE-Lig BY (version 2) (version 2) | ecosystem: Environmental > Terrestrial > Soil >... | reverse complement strand
GAAGCCGTTCAGCTGATCGACCATCGTGTTGATGGTGTCCTTGAGCTGCAGGATCTCGCCGCGCACGTCGACGGTGATCTTCTTCGAAAGGTCGCCGTTGGCGACCGCGGTCGTCACCTCGGCGATGTTGCGCACCTGCCCGGTCAGGTTGGTGGCCATGAAGTTGACGTTGTCGGTGAGGTCCTTCCAGGTGCCGGCGACGCCGGGCACCTGGGCCTGGCCGCCCAGCTTGCCCTCGGTACCAACCTCGCGCGCCACACGGGTCACTTCGCCCGCGAAGGAGTTGAGCTGATCGACCATCGTGTTGATGGTCTCCTTGAGGCGCAGGATTTCTCCCGACGCATCGACGGTGATCTTCTTGGAGAGGTCGCCGCCCGCCACCGCGATGGTGACGTCGGCAATGTTGCGCACCTGGGTGGTGAGGTTGGCGGCCAGCAGATTGACGTTGTCGGTGAGGTCCTTCCAGGTGCCGGCGACGCCGGGCACCTGGGCCTGGCCGCCCAGCTTGCCCTCGGTGCCGACCTCTCGCGCCACGCGCGTCACTTCGCCCGCGAAGCCGTTCAGCTGATCGACCATCGTGTTGATGGTCTCCTTGAGCTGAAGGATCTCGCCGCGCACGTCGACCGTGATCTTCTTGGACAGGTCGCCGCGCGCCACCGCCGTGGTCACGTCGGCGATGTTGCGCACCTGCGCCGTGAGGTTGGTGGCCATCGAGTTGACGTTGTCGGTGAGGTCCTTCCAGGTGCCGTCGACGCCCGGGACCTGGGCCTGGCCGCCGAGCTTGCCCTCGGTGCCGACCTCGCGCGCCACGCGGGTCACTTCGCCTGCGAAGCCATTCAGCTGGTCGACCATCGTGTTGATCGTGTCCTTGAGCTGAAGGATCTCGCCGCGCACGTCGACCGTGATCTTCTTGGAGAGATCGCCGCGCGCTACGGCGGTGGTGACGTCGGCGATGTTGCGTACCTGGTCGGTCAGGTTGCCGCACATCGCGTTCACCGAATCAGTGAGATCTTTCCAGGTGCCGGCGACACCCGGCACGATCGCCTGGCCCCCGAGCTTGCCCTCGGTGCCGACCTCGCGGGCGACGCGCGTCACTTCCGAGGCGAAGGAGCGCAGCTGATCGACCATCGTGTTGATGGCTTCCTTGAGCTGCAGGATCTCGCCGCGCACGTCGACGGTGATCTTGCGCGACAGGTCGCCGTTGGCCACGGCGATGGTCACGTCGGAGATGTTGCGCACCTGGGCCGTCAGGTTGTTGGCCATCGAGTTGACGCTCTCGGTGAGTTCGCGCCACACGCCGGTCACTTCGCTCACCTTTGCCTGACCGCCCAGCTTGCCCTCGGTGCCGACCTCGCGCGCCACGCGGGTGACCTCGGAGGTGAAGACCGAAAGCTGCTTGATCATGGTGTTGACGATGGTGGCCGCGCGGAGGAACTCGCCCTTCAGGGGCCTTCCATCGACATCGAGGCGCACCGTCTGTAGAAGGTCGCCCTGCGCCACGGCCCCGATCACCCGCGTGACCTCGGTGGTCGGCCAGACGAGGTCGTCGATCAACGTATTGACCGAATTCTCCATCTCGCCCCAGGCGCCGGCGGACAGGCCGAACTTCACGCGCTGGCGGGTGCGGCCCTGCTCACCGACGGCCTTGCCGATGCGTTCGAGCTGATGGGCCATGCTCTCGTTGCCGGCGCCGATGTCGTTCACCACCGAGACGATTCTTCCCAGGATGCCGTCGTGGTCGCCGGTCAGGCGCACGGAGAAATTGCCGCCCCGCAATGCGTTCAGCATGTTCAGCAGGTCGCCGAGCTCCGAGGAAGACGGCGCTCGGAATTGCGAAGCGGACGCCGGCGCTGTCGTCCCGTTCGCCACGTTTGAAGCAACGTCGGCGGTCATGTCCAAGCCCCTCGATCCGGGAGCACGCCGCCGCGGACATTTAGCGGGCCCTCAGGAACCTGCTCCGGCGCGGGTTAGACCCCCTCCAACGACGGATAACGCCCATCGTTGTGCAAGGTTCCGAAAAATGTGAAGAGCGGAGCCCGCGACGAAAGCTCAGTTTTCTCCGAATTGCATTGCCTCGTGGCGCCCTGCCTGTTCGTTGGCCATCATCACCAGCCCATAGGTCACAACGACGATGAAGACGATCGTGGCGTAGAGCGTGTAGGGGTGCGTCGCCGCCGCCGCACCTGGTGGCAGGACATGAATGACCTCAAGCCCCATCACGCCGGCGCGGACGACGCGCGCGACTCCCAGGCCCACGAAGGCCAGCGCCGCCGGCAGGCGGCTCTGCAGCCTGTCCCTGTGACGGCCCTGCCAGATCTCCCAGGCGGAGGCCAGGCCCAGCAGGCCGAGCGTCAGGGAAAAGGGAATCGCGGCGGCCTGTCGTCCCGCGCCCAGCGCGCGCAGCACGACGAACAGCGCAAGGAAGACGAGGCTGATCGAGATGCAGGCCATGAACAGACCGACCGGATGCTTGAGCCCGCGATTGGCATAGCGCAGGCTCAGCCACATCGCGGCAAACCCCGCGACGATCACCATGTCGGCCGCCACGCTCAGGGCCACATCGGCCTGCGAGGTGCGAAAACGCAGGACCAGGGCGCCCAGGCTGGTGAGCAGCAGGGCTGCCGTCCAGGCTCGAAGCGCCGGCGCCTCGCGGTGGAGATACCAAGTCAGGAACGACGCGCCCGCGCTACAGACCGTGACGACACCGCCGATCAGATAGAGGGCCTTGACGTTCAATTCCATGACCGTCAAGCGGGAGGGGCGACGGACAGGCCCTTGACCTTGTGGCGGTCGATGAAGCCTTGGACCATGCCCGACTTCTTGGCCTTCTCGACGAAGTCGGCCAGGAAGGCCGCGGCCTCGATATTGGCTTTGGCGGTGCCGACCGCCTGCTGCACCGCGGTGAACTTGCCCTCGAGAATCTTCAGCCCGGGCGCCTTCTCGACATCCTTGAGAAGGCCCGGGCGGAGGCCGGCCAGCACTTCGAGCTTGTCCGACATGAACTTCTCGTAGGCCGCGTCGAGCCCGCTCACCTGGACGAGCGTGGCATTCCGGATGTTGTTCACCAGCCAGAGATCGTAGGCGGAGCGGGCGGAGACGGCGATGCGCACGCCCTTCCTGTCCACGTCGGCGATCGATTTGATCGGCGAGCCCTCGGGCACCATGTAGGTCGCCTCGATCTCGACATAGGCGGCGGTGAACTGGATCTTCTCGGCGCGCTGCGGTTCGGCGCCGATCAGGCCGATGTCCCACATGTCCTTGCCGACCTGGTCGCCCAGCTCGCCGGGTGACTTAAAGGTGACGTACTTCACGGGCACGCCCAGTTCCGTCGCGATCTCGCGCGCCATGTCGGGCGCGACGCCGGTCGGATCGCCACTGTCGCTGCGGCCCGTGACCAGCAGGAAGTTGGAGAGATTGATGCCGGCGCGCAGGACGCCGGTTGGGGCAAGTTGGGCTCGGACCTTGTCATTCATGCCGTCAGTCTATGGCCAACCGGGAGCGGATGGTAGGTTGATGAGCGAATCCCGGCAGCCCCCGACCGAGGTCGGGGCAAGGAGCGAAATTGCTACGGTGCAGTCACAGCGCCAGCTCGCCCGATTCGCGCTACACTGCAGCGTATGAGCGCTGAAATCGTCGTCGAGACCACCACCGGAAAAATCCGCGGCATCCGCGATCGCGGAGTCGAGATCTTCAAGGGCATTCCGTATGCCGAGCCGCCGCTCGGTGACCTGCGATTCCGTCCGCCGCGCAAGCCAAGACCGTGGAGCGGTGTCCGTGACGCACTCGAGTACGGCAACATGGCGGTGCAGAGCCCCAACGTCTTCGCCTTGCCCGAGGATCTGCTGCGGCTCTTTACGCTCGCCGGCCGGCAGAGACTCGACGAGGACTGTCTCTACCTGAACGTCTGGACCTCGGGACGAGAGGGGGCTGGGCGACCGGTCCTGTTCTGGTGTCACGGTGGTGCGTTCATCACCGGTTCGGGCTCATCGCCCTGGTCCGACGGTGCCAACCTGTGCCGACTCGACGATGTCGTCGTCGTCTCGTTCAATCACCGCCTGGGCGCGCTGGGGTACTTGCATCTCGAGGACATGGCCGAGGGCTTCGAGCATGCCGGTCTCGCGGGCGTGCTCGACATCGTGGCGGCGCTCGAATGGGTGCGCGACAACATCGAACGCTTCGGAGGCGATCCCGGCAACGTCACCATCTTCGGCGAATCGGGTGGCGGTGCGAAGGTGAGTGTGCTCATGGCCATGCCGCCGGCCAAGGGCCTGTTCCACAAGGCGATCGTGCAGAGCGGGCCGGCCGTGCAGATGGCGAACCGCGAAGACGGCTCCAAGACCGCGCGCCAGATGCTGGAGCATCTCGGCCTCGAGGCCGCGAGCGCCGCCGAACTGCGCCGTCTCCCGGCGGAGAAGATTCTCGAAGCGCAGGTCAAGGTCCTGGCGGGCGTGAGTCGCGCGGCCTTCGCCGACCGGCGGCGCCTCGGATTCAATCCGGTGATCGACGGCACGCTGTTTCCAGGCGGTCCTTTTGCGCCCCGGGCGCCGCTCGCCTCCCTCGATGTGCCGCTCATGATCGGCAGCAACAAGGACGAGATGACCCTATTCCTGGGGCACATGCCCTGGGTTGCCGACGCTACGTTCGACAGCCTGCCCGATTCGCTGACGCCCTATCTCGGCGACCGGGCGGCCGAGATCGTCGCCGTCTACCGGCAGGCGCAACCCAGGTTGAGGCCCGACGAGATCGCCATCGCCATCGTCTCGGACCAGGGTGTTCGCGCGCCGTCGCTGCTGATGGCCGAGCGGAAGCTGGCTCAGGAGGCGGCGCCGGTGTTCGTCTATCTCTTCGCTTGGGAAACGCCGGTCCTGGGCGGCCGGCTGCGATCCTGCCACACGCTCGAGATTCCCTTCGTCTTCTCGAACCTCGAAACAGCCGAATTGACCGGTGGCGATCCGGCGCGCCTGCCGCTCGGCGAGGCGATGAGCCGGGCGTGGATCGCCTTCGCGCGGGACGGCAACCCCAGCCATCCCGGTCTGCCGGTGTGGCCGGCCTATACGGTGGGCATGCGTACCACCATGATATTCGACGCCGTGTGCCACCTCGACATCGACCCGTTGGGCACCGAGCGGCGGGTCTGGGAGACAAAGGAATGAAGATCACCGACGTCACCTTGACGCTGTTCGCCTGGGACGACATCCCGCCCACGACCTATGGGGCGCACACCGGCCGCTTCTCGGGCAAGAGCGCGCTCGGACTTCTGCGCCTCGTCACCGATCAGGGACTCGAGGGGCACGCCTTCCTGGGCTCGGCGATGAATCCCGCGACGTCCGACGGACAAGCGCTGATCTCGCATCTCAAGCCCGTGCTCATCGGAAAGGATCCGTTCCAGCGCGAGCACATCAACCAGGAGATCTGGAAGCGCCAGCGCTCGGCCGGTGTGCGCGCCATCGGCGCGGTCGACGTGGCGCTGTGGGACCTGGTCGGCAAGGCGATGGGCCAGCCGATCCATCGTCTGCTGGGCACCTTTCGCGAGTCGGTGCCAGCCTATGCCAGCTCTGCAGTGCTTGGTTCACCTGCCGAGTACGCCGAGGAAGCGATGCGATTCAAGGAATATGGCTGGGCCGCCTACAAGATCCATCCGCCGACGCGCTGGAAGGAGGACATCGCGGTCTGCGAGGCGGTGCGTCGCGCCGTTGGCGACTACACGATCATGCTCGATTCGACCTGGAGCTATGATTACCCGGCCGCTATCCGCGTCGGCCGCGTCGTCGAGGAGCTTGGATTTTACTGGTACGAAGACCCGCTCGCGGATCAGGACATCTACAACTACACCAAGCTGAAGCAGCAGCTTTCCATTCCGATCATGGCGACCGAGTATCCGCAGACCGGCCTCGATTCATACCAGCCGTGGATTCTGCAGCAGGCGACGGACTATCTGCGGGGCGACGTCGCCGTGAAGGGCGGTATCACCACCCTGGTGAAGACGGCCCATCTCGCCGAGGCTTTCCGCATGAACTACGAGGTTCATCACGGCGGCAACTCGCTGAACAACGTCGCGAACCTCCATGTCATCGCCGCCATCCGCAACACCGAGTTCTTCGAGGTGCTGCTGCCCGACGGGGCGCAGAAGTACGGGCTGGTGCACGACATCACCGTCGGACGCGATGGGCTGGTGCATGTACCGAACGAACCGGGCCTTGGGGCCGCCATCGATTTCGACCTGATCGAACGCAAGAAAATTGCGGTCCTGACCTGAGAAACGGGAGCGAGCCGGCTCTCTTCTATTCGGCGCGGATATTGTTCGCGTCGATGACGACTTTCCATTTGGCGCGGTCGCGCAGGATGGTGGCCTTCATCTCGTCGACGCTCCCGCCGGTCGGTTGAAAGCCGAGCGAGACGAGCTTCTCGGCAAAGGCCGGATCCTTGACCAGCTTGTTCACCTCGGCGTTGAGTCGGTCGACGACCTGCTGTGAGGTCCCCGCCGCGGCACCGAGCCCGAACCAGTTGTCCGCGCGGTAGTCGGGAAGGCCGGACTGCGCGATGGTCGGGACTCCGGGCAGGACCGGTGACGGCGGTACGCTGGTGAAGGCGACGGCCCGAACCGCCCCCGATCGGATGTGCGGCAGGATCTCCGCCAGGTTCCCGAACATCATGTCGACACGGCCCGCGACGATCTCGGCAATGGCCGGCGGCCCGCCACGGAACGGCACATGTAGCATCTCGATGTCGGCCATGGTGGTGAACTGCGCCGCCCACAGATGGTACGAGCCGCCGACGCCCGACGAGCCATAGGTGAGCTTGCCGGGATTGGCCTTCGCGGCCTTGATCACGTCCTCGACCGTCTTGAAGTCCGTCTTCGGCGATACATAGAGCAGGTTGTCGAGCCCGGCGATGATGACGATCGGCATCAGGTCCTTGTCGGGATCGATGTTGATCTTGTTGCCCGGCATGATCGGCGACGTACAGGCCATGTTCATCGTGTAGAACAGGATCGTGTAGCCGTCGGGCGCGGATGCGGCGACGGATTGCGCCGCGATCATGCCGGTGGCGCCGGTGCGGTTCTCGACGATCACCTGCTGGCCGAGGGCCGCGCTCAGCCGTTCCGCCACGAGGCGAGCCAGGATGTCGGCGCCGCCGCCGGGAGGAAATCCGTTGATCAGTTTGATGGGCTTGCTGGGCCATGTCTGCGCCCAGGTGGCCGGGGCGAAGAGCGTCAGCGCCAGAGCAGCCGCAAGGGCCAGTCTCGCCATGTTTCGCATTTTCCTGTTCCTCCCACTGCCGCAAGATGGGAGGAGAGGCGACGGCTCACAAGCAGGGAAGAAGCCGTGGTTTCAGGGAGCGAACCATCGACATCTACATTGATGCGGACGCCTGTCCGGTGAAGGCCGAGGTCTATCGCGTGGCGGAGCGATACGGGCTCAGGGTCTTCGTCGTGGCCAATGCCTACATCAACGTGCCGCGTGATCCGCGTATCGAACGCGTCGTCGTGAGCGATGGCTTCGATGCGGCCGACGACTGGATCGCCGAGCGGGCCGGGCCCGACGACATCGTCATCACCTCAGACATCCCGCTCGCCGACCGCAGCCTGAAGAAGGGTGCGTCGGTCATCGGCTCCAACGGCGTACCGTTCACCGCTTCATCGATCGGCATGGCGATGGCGAGCCGCGAGCTGATGTCCAACCTGCGGGCGATGGGCGAGATCACGGGCGGGCCGAAGCCGATGGCGCCACGCGACCGGTCACGCTTCCTGTCGGCGCTCGACGAAGCGGTCCAGAAGATCCGGCGACGCCCGTCCTAGGCGGCGGGACCGTCAGCGTCGTTCCATCCAGACGTCTTCGAAGCGAAATCCGTTGTAGGAGGAGTTGGTCTGGGCCACGAACCCGTGGACATGAGGCAGCCAGCAGGTTGCCGCGCGCTTCCATGTCAGGGGCAGACGGGCGACATCGAGAAGCAGCCTTGTGTCGATTTCCCAGGCGAGCTGGCGCCGCTTTGCGACATCGAGTTCCGCGGACTGCACCTCGAACAGGCGCTCGATTTCGGGATTGCAGTAGTGATTGTAGTTGCGCTCGGATCGGCAGGAGAAGGTTTCGAAGAAGACCTGGTCAGGATCGTCGATCGCATTGCCGGTCGTCTCGATTGCGATCGTATAGTCGCGGCGCTCCAGGCGGGTGCGCCAGTGCGCGGTCTCGACGACGTCGAGCGTCGCATCGATGAAGATTCCCCGAAGCTGGCCGGCCAGCACCGCTGCGGGACTGCGAAAGGGTGAGACGGAGCGAGTGGCGATCCGGAGCTGCAGCCGCTTGTCGGGCCCATAACCTGCCGCCTGCATCAGCGCGCGCGCCTGTTCGCGGTTCCGCTGCAGATCGGGTCCGTAGCCGGGGATCTCGGCCAGCGCCAGGGGCGGCATACCCCAGCGTCCCGCCGGAGGGGGTTGCAGATGGCCACCGATGCCGCCACTGCCACCTTCAAGAGACTCAACGAACGCCTGGCGGTCGATCGCAAACAGGAGGGCGTGGCGGATGTCGGGATTGTCGAAGGGTGCGGCGTCGCGATTCAGCATCAGGTTGGTGTAGTTGTTTGCCGCCGTCGTCTCGCACACCGCGCGCGCGGACCGACGCTTGACGTCGCGTAGCTGCGTCATCGAGACGTCGCCCGGAAAGGTCATGTCGAAACGGCCGGCAACGAAGCTCAGCAACGCATCGGACCGGCTCGCCACCACCGTGAATTCGATGCCGTCGAGATACGGCCGGCCTGGTTTCCAGTAGTTGGGGTTGCGCTTCAAGCGGATGCGTTCGAACTTGTCGAATGCCTCGAGCACGAAGGGGCCCGTGCCGACAGGCTTCGCGCGCATCTGTGCCAGCGGCACGTGACAAGGATAGATCGGCGTGAATCCTGACGCCAGCATGGGCAGCAGCGACGGCTGCGGCCGGTGGAGCTGGATCGTCACGTCATGATCGGTGCGAGCCCGGACGGACTTGATGTTGGCGAACCAGGCCCCGCGCGGGTTGGTGCGCAGTCTGTCACGGGAGCGGTTCGTCAGCAGATCGAATGTGCATTCGACATCGCTCGACGTGAAGACCATGCCGTCGTGCCATTTCACACCGTGGCGCAAGGCGAAGGACAACTCGGTCCTGTCGTCGTTCCAGGACCAGGACTCGGCAAGATCGGGAACGATCGACTCGTCGGAGTTCCGCGCCATCGCCGGATCGAACATCACGAGATTGTTGAAGATCGGCATGAAGGCCACGACGGTCGCGGCATTGGCCTCCTCCAGGATCGAGGCCGTCGTCGGATTCTCGCGGTGGAAGAGGCGAAGAATGTCGCCGCTGCGCTGGGCGAGCGCAGCCTCGCACCAGCACAGCAACAGCGCCAGGGAGCCGATTAGCAGTCTCGTACGCATCGCCAAACCCTTACGCATGCCCGGGCCGACGGTCACAGGCTTGTCTCAACCCTGACAGGTTCGCGGGCCGGCAGAATATCAATTGAGTAAACTAGGCGCGCGGCGCGCCTCGCGGAAAGGTAGCGGCGCGGCAATGATACAACGGATACAATTGCCCGCGAGCCACCTTGGAATGGCCCCAAAGGCGGACCTCAAATAGACTGTCACGGCATCCTGCAACGCCTTGCGGCGTTCACGGGCACGAGGCGTTCACGAGCAGATGGCGATGCAGAAGCGAACCTGGATTCGGACCGGCGTGGTCGTCGTGGCTTTCTCGGCGTTTCTGGCGCTCGCGGGACTGGCGGCGCCGACTCTGTTGAACATCGATCAGTACAAGCCCGCGATGATCGCGGCAGTGAAGGAGGCGACCGGCCGCGAGCTCGTGATCGAGGGGCCGCTCAAGTTCACAGTCTTCCCGACCTTGCGCATCAGCGCCCGGCAGGTCCATTTCGCCAATGCGGTGGGCGCCAAGGGTGCCCAGATGGTGGATGTGCGCTGGGTCGGCATCACCCCGTCCTTCTGGGCGCTGCTGCAGGGGCGCATCGAGGTCGGGCGGCTCACGCTGTTCAGGCCGACCCTCGTCCTCGAGACCGACGCCGAGGGCCGGCCCAACTGGGAATTCCATCCCGGCGCCGGCGCCGCCCAGCCGGCCGGCGCGCCGAGCAGCGGGCTGCACCTGACGATCGGTACCCTCAAGATCAGGGAGGGGACGCTCAGCTACAACAATCCGGCGACCGGTCAGACCCTCAAGGCGGAAAATCTGGAGGCGCTGGCATCGGTCGGATCGCTGCAGGGCCCATTCGACTTCGACGCCACCGCGACGGTCAACGGTGTTCCGCTGTCGCTGATGGCGAAGGTCGGCGCGCCGACCGACAGAGGCAGCGACATGTCCTTCAAGCTCAAGGTCCAGAGCGGCTCGCTGAACTTCGACGGGCATGTCAGCCGCATCGCTCCCGATGCCGACGTCAAGGGCAAGGTCTCTCTCGCCACCGGCGGCCTGACCGATTTCATCGCCAGCCTGATGCGGGCGGGCGGGCAGGAAGCGCCCGCCTTCGACGCCGCAGCGATCGGCGCATTTGCCTTCAACGGCGACATCGACCTCTCGGCCGAGAAACTGGCGCTGACCGATTTCAGGATGTCGATCGGCACCGAGAGCGTGTCGGGCAGCGTCACCTTGTTGACGGGCGCCAAACCGTCGCTGGAGAGCCGCCTGTCGCTCCAGAAGGTCGATGCCGAGAAATGGGTCGCGCTGCTGTCCGACCCGGACGCGCTTCGGCCGAAGCCTGTCGCGGCGCCCGCAGCCCCACCGGCCTCCGCGGCCGCCCCGGCCAAGGCAGCCGCCGCGCCTGCTCGCGCCTCCTTGTCGCCGTTCCCACCTGAGTTCACCGTCCTGATCTCGATCGACGCGAAGGAAGTGAGCTATCGCAACGGCTCGGCGCGAGACGTCGGGCTTGCTGTCGAAATCCGCAACGGCGTCATTGCCGTGCCGCGTCTCAGCGCGACCTTGCCGGGCGACATGGTGCTGAAGGCGAACGCCGAAGCTGCGGCGCCGCCGGCTCCGGCGGCACCGGCGTCCAAGCCGGGAGCGGCCCCTCCCGTGCAATCCGCCGGGCAATTCAGTCTGACCGGGCCACGGCTGCGCGAGACGCTGGCATGGCTGGCGATCGACACGTCGGGCGTGCCGGCCGGCAAGCTCCAGACACTGGCGATCGACGGCAAAGTCGCGTCGACGGCCAACAGCCTGCAGATTTCCGATCTCGCGATGGAGCTGGACGGCCAGCGCGCCACCGGCAGCGGCAGCATCACCTTCGGCGTACCGCTCACGGTGGCGACCTCGGTGCAACTCGACAGGTTTGACCTCGACGCCTACCTGCCGCAGCCCCGCGAGCCGTCGGCCGTCGCGGACCCGTCCGGCTCGACGGTGACACCATCTTCCTCAGCCCTCGCTCCTGCCGCACCCGACAAGACCCTTCCGGTGCTGGGACTGAAGGCCAAGGTCGCCAAGCTCATCTTCCGCGGCGGAACCGTGAACGGCATCGATGCGGATCTTGCCGTCCAAGGCAATCTCCTGAAGGTGAACGGGCTGAAGGTCGGGGACCTTCTGGGTGCCAAGTTCGATTTCAAGGGCCAGGTTGCGGACTTCGGCACCGCACCGCGCTTCGACCTCACCTTCAACGCCACGATGCCGGACACCGACAAACTGCTGGTCTATGCCGGCCTGCCGAAATTCCTGAACGGCAAGCTCGGCGCCTCGACGGCAGGCGGCAGCGTCACCGGTACGATGGAGGCGCTGAGCCTGCGCAATGCATCGGTCACCGCCGCCGGTGCGAGCGCCCGCGCTACCGGTTCGCTGGTGCTGGGCGACAAATTTGCCTTCGACCTCTCGAGCTTCGCCCTG
>Ga0182739_1004310_pt1 | contig 11840 bp, 9 predicted proteins | sample eDN5th30CBELigBY_FD_128873 | JGI IMG/M metagenome (GOLD analysis project Ga0182739, IMG submission 128873) | Enriched backyard soil microbial communities from Emeryville, California, USA - eDNA 5th pass 30_C BE-Lig BY (version 2) (version 2) | ecosystem: Environmental > Terrestrial > Soil >... | reverse complement strand
TCCGTAGGGGACAAGCTGCATCAGGCCGAAAAGTGCGAGCAGGATGAAGGCTCCAAACTTCCAGTGCCGTCCGGCGCGTTTGATCCACCGCATCTGCCTTCGCTCGCCTCTCGATTATCCAGCCGCCGCTTGTGACGTGCGCTGGAGTTCGGCCACAGCGACCCCATTCGCGACGCTGTGGGATACCACGCGATGCAGTGTGAGCCGCGCGGCTAAGCTGATGCTGAAGCGAACCTGAAGAAGCTCAAAGAAACGGGGAAACGGGCCGATGCCGCGAGGTTCGCTATACTCCTCGTATAGAACATCCGTGCGATCGGTGGGGTAACGTTCGATGTCGCTCGACAGCTTTCTTGACCGGCTGAATCGTGAGCCGCGCTATGCGCCGTGTATCGCTGCCTGGCGGACGCTCCCGGCCCAGGAGGCTGTCACCGCGCCCCTGCCGGGCGCACTCGATCCGCGACTGGTGAAGGCGCTGGCGGTGCGCGGCGTGACTGAGCTCTATAGCCACCAGGCCGATGCGTTCGACGCGATCGAGAAGGGCCGCCACACCGTCGTCGTGACGCCGACGGCATCCGGCAAGACGCTGTGCTACAACCTGCCGGTGCTGAACACATTGCTGGCCGATCCGACCGCCCGCGCGATGTACCTCTTCCCGACCAAGGCGCTGGCGCAGGATCAGTACGCCGGCCTGCAGTCGATCATTGATGCCGCAGAGGTCGACATCAAGACGTACCCGTACGACGGTGACACCCCGGCTGCCGAGCGCAAGCTGATCCGGCAGGCCGGCCACATCATCATCACCAATCCGGACATGCTGCACTCCGGCATCCTGCCGCACCACACGCGCTGGCATCAACTCTTCGAGAATCTGCGCTACATCGTCATCGACGAGATGCACGGCTACCGCGGTGTCTTTGGCTCGCACGTCGCCAATGTCATCCGCCGCCTGAAGCGCATCTGCCGACACTATGGCTCGAACCCGCAGTTCATCCTGGCCTCGGCGACGATCGCGAACCCGGGCGAGCTGGCCGGCAAGCTGATCGAGTCGGACGTCGAGGTCATTACCCGCAACGGCGCGCCACGCGGACGCCGCGAGTTCGTGCTGTACAACCCGCCCGTCGTCAATCGCGCGCTCGGTATCCGGCGTTCGGCTGTGCTGGAGGCCAGCGGGTTGGCCAGCGAGCTGATCCGCTCCGATGTCCACACGATCGTCTTCGCCCGCGCTCGCACGACCGCCGAGGTGCTGTTGACCTACCTGCGCGAGGCGCTGCCGGCAAAGATCGGCCAGAGCAGCGCGATCCGTGGCTATCGCGGCGGTTACCTGCCGCACCAGCGTCGCGAGATCGAGGCTGGTCTGCGCGATGGCCGGATCAAAGGGGTTGTCTCGACGAATGCCCTGGAGCTCGGCGTCGACATTGGTTCGCTCGACGCCTGCGTCATGACCGGCTATCCCGGCACGATCGCCAGCGCCTGGCAGCAGGCGGGTCGGGCCGGTCGTCGCGAGGGCGTCGCGGCGGCGATCATGGTCGCGTCGTCCTCACCGCTGGATCAGTTCATGGTGCAGCACCCCGAGTACTTCTTCGAGGGATCGCCGGAAAACGGGCTGATCAACCCGGACAACTTGCTGATCGTCGTCAACCACATCAAGTGCGCGGCATTCGAGCTGCCGTTCAAGCGCGGCGAGTGGTTTGGCCACTACGAGCCGACCGATGCGCTGGAGTACCTCACCGACGCTCAGTTGCTCCACGAAGTACGCGGCACCTGGCACTGGATGTCTGATACCTACCCGGCTGAAGACATTTCACTGCGCACGGCTGCGCGCGACAACGTTGTCATCATCGACAATGGCGACCGCAGCCGCCCACGCGTCATCGGCGAGGTCGACGCCTTCTCGGCTCCGATGCTCGTCCACACCGACGCGATCTACATTCACGATGGCCAGCAGTTCCACGTCGATGAGCTGGACTGGGAGCAGAAGAAGGCTTACGTGCGTCCGGTCAATGTTGAACACTACACCGATGCCAGCCTGTCGGTCCGCGTCGAGGTGATCGAGCAGTTCTCGGAAGGTCCGGCCGAGTCGGAGCGCGCCCACGGCGAGGTGATGGTCGGCGCGATCGTCACACAGTACAAGAAGATCCGCATGCACACGCACGAAAACCTCGGCTGGGGCAAGGTGTTCCTGCCGGAGTCGCAGATGCATACCTCGGCCTACTGGCTGAGCCTGCCGCGCTATCTCTCCGACCGGATGCACGAGGCGACGCTCAACGGGGCGTTGGCCGGCCTGGCCAACCTGATCGGTAACATCGCGCCGCTCTATCTCATGTGCGACCCGCGCGATCTCGGCGTCTACGCCCAGATCAAGTCGCCGTTCACCGATGCATCGACCGTCTTCATCTACGACAAGGTGCCAGGCGGCATCGGCTTCGCCGAGAAGCTCTACGACGCCCACGACCTGCTGCTGCGCGCCGCCCTCGACCACGTCCGCGACTGCCCCTGCCAGGACGGCTGCCCCAGCTGCGTCGGCGTCCGCCCCTCCGAGGAAACGCTGCCCTTCGCCAAGCAGACGACGCGGCAGCTGCTGGAGGTGCTGTTGATGCGCAGTGGTGTCAGCCGGTAATCGGTGTGAGCAGAAGGGGTCGCGAGATTATTCCTACGCGGGAAGAAGCGGTCGCGGGTCGGTAAGGACATGGTGCGCGCTGGGCGCAGCCTGATCTGTTCCGATGTGCGTTCAGGCGACTGTACGGGGATAACGTAGATGGGTACGTTTCGTTCCACCTGAAGTTCATACAACTTGTCAATGACGACATCCAGCACAGCGTTGGAATCGTCCACATCGACAATCACACGCAGCCGCACGCCAGCAGGATCATCGCGGTAGAGTTCCTCGAAGATAGCTTCCGGGTAGCGTTCCAGAATCAGCTGACGGAGCGCGGCAAGTGCTTCATACATACGGACATCCTGGCCGAATGGTTGTGGCATTGTCGGAGTCATGCCCCATCTCATTGCGGAATATTGACCGAGCGACCATATGCAGGTGCGAGATTCTGCTGACGACATATTGTGAAATGATTCGAAGAAAGGCCGTAGTTGTCTGGCGAGACCAAGAGACAATGCAGCGGTTGAAAACAGCCCAGATTACGCAACGACCAACATCAGTTCTCTAAGTGAGGCCCGATCTAGCGTCGAGCCTATTGCAGTCATATCTCTCGCAACCATCTCGCGTGAATACATGGGGCGTGCGATGGCAAATAGCACACGGCTCGTAGTAATAATATTCTTCATTCTGTATATAATTGCGCTCATAAGCTACTTTGTTCATATCAAAGATATCGCCAGGGACGCGATGCCAGTCGTTCTCGCCCATGACAACATTGCTTCGAAGCTGGACATTACTTGCGTTCTCGTCTCTATCGCGTTCACTTTGGCGTTGGCTATCTTGGCTAGTACGAGTCGATTTATTAGTCACCGCGCCCTCCTGCGACATCTATTCCGAACTCCAAGTCAGGAATGTCGACTTTGCAGCACAACTTGCTCCGCTTCGAGTAAATAGAAACTTTTGCGAGCAGGTTTTCATTGATATCGACGTTGACATGTAATCGCTCGAGAAGCGGCCTCGCTTTAGGATCAACAGGTAGGGTCGCGATTGCATATGGCGTGCGCGCGTCCCCTGCTTGTTCTCTGCCTGGTCGAGTCGGGCGACAGAACTGGAATTTCGCAAATCCATCGCTGGGGTCAACGCAATACATATCGAAATGCCTTGGATTGGAGCTTCCACCTCGGGGCAAGATTTCTCCCTTGGGTATAAGGGTTGCATAATACCTTGGCGCGACGACCACCTCAAGAGGCTTCGCCAATCGGAGCATGACATCATCGTGTGCGATCCACGCTGCGCCCTGTGCGATAAGATCAGCGGGCTTCTCAATGGGTGGGAGTTGGTCAACGCTAAAGCGATTTTGCAGGCCTCGTTGGATTGCAGGCATGCCGACCATGCCGCCAGTTGCGATGCACCACTGCAAGATTCCGGGATTAATACCTGCCTGCTCGAGGAGATTGTCCAGCGTGTGTAGACCGGCCGTCACGAGATCTTGGACTTGCGCCTCATATTCAGATCGAGATATGCGAACATCAAGCGTGCTGTGATTACCAGCCGAATCTACCAGATCATCCACGAATAGAGTTGTTGCCTCTCGTGATGACAGCCGTATCTTTGCATCTGCACACTCTTGTAAGACACGAGCCTGAGATGAAGGAGTGAGTAGTACCCAATCAGCGTTCGCACCGGTCTCACTATGCTTTCGCAGCGCGAGTTGACGTAAGCGTTTGTCAAACGCATCTCCTCCGACATCTTTGGTGCCAGAGTTAAGGATCTGCGTCAATACCCCGTCCTGCATCTCGCAAAGGGTCAGGTCCAGGGTTCCACCGCCCCAATCAAAGACTACAATCGGGCTTCGGTCTAGATTTGCCATTGCCTTCTGGTAGTTTGGCAATTGTCTCAGGTATCCATATATTGCGCTTAATGGTTCATGCACAAACTGGTGGATAGTTATGCCTGCCATTCTCGCTGCTTCTCGGAGTTCGGCCCGTGCTCGACCATCCATGGTGACAGGGATCGTAATGATAGCTCGGCTGAAGGAGTTGTCTTCGCCTCCATAACTCAACGCGTCAACACGGAGAAAGGAGAGTACATCACGGACGACTTCAACGGGAGTCTTCGTCATGCCGGAAAGATATATGCTCTGTTGCCCACCTAGAAACATCTTGGGTGATCGTACAATGTCTCCGATTACACCGAGCCTGAGGTCTCGAAGCTGGTCAAGAGCGTCCTGCCCGACCACCGGCTTGCTCCCAGAATACGAGACAACGGACGGATGTGGCTTGCCATTTTGCAAATACAGACGAGGTAAGTAATCGTCTGATCCAGTGGGACGACCTACCAGGCTGACGATGCTGTTAGTCGTTCCAAAATCAATTGCAAACACGTCGTTCACTCTAACTCCCTCTTGATCATGTCCACGGCGTCTTGCAGCCGTTCTTCTGCGACGTGGATGCGGGGAGGCGAAGTACGGATAGCCGTCAGGCTGGTTGTGATCCACCGGAGTATGGGATCTGACAGCATCCCACGTGTTTGCTCCTTGGAGGTGCGAAGCTCATGAAGATAGCTTGCACGCGACTCTCGCGCCTCGTGCTGAAGCTGATCGATCCTTTCGGAAGCTTCCTTCTCCCGCGCTTCATAGTCACGAATATCGCTCGTCAGTTCTTCAACCTTGAGCCGGTACTCATTGCGGGCAGCAGCGAGGCGCGCGATTCGTACCTCGAGGGCTTCGATGTTCTCTTGTAGCGCATCGGCAGAAGCGCGCAGTGTTGCCAACTGAGCGAACAGGATCTGCTGTGACGGGTCGGTAGACCAAAGTTGGAGAAGTGAATGGGTTATTTGCAGCGGGCTCATGCCGACATCCTTGGTTGTGGAGAGCATGATATCTGCCGCTTCGTCGGAACTAACCCACCCTTTGTGCAAGCCGACTAACACAAGGAGGATCAGTTCGTTTGAGAACTGTTTCGTCATTGGCTTTTTGGAGCGGCGGTGAAGCCACTCGCGCAGTTCAACAGCGAAAGTCGAAGCGTTTGCGCTTTGCGGCAGCGAGACACTGCCATAGGTACGAATGACGGCTTCAGACAGGGTGAGCAACAAATTGTGGAGATTAGGGTTTGTCGTGCCGTCTTCCTGAATCAAGGTGACAAGCTTCGTAAGACTCCCAGGCTTACGTGCAATCGCATTTGCCAGTTGATTGAGTCTTTCCTCAGAAATTGAGGTCGTCGCTGCTCCATCGAACGCCTTTAGTAGCTTCGTGCGCGGAGTAGGTGGTTTGCCAATGAAGTAATCTTCAAACAACGTCAAGTCAGTCTGCTCTCCAGAGGCTTGCGATTTAGCTGCCACCCTCAAGCCTCCGAAGCTGTGACAGCGCCCATTTTCGAGCCCACGAATCGTCTCGTTCGCACAGGTCCCGCAACGACGCTTCCGCGTCGGCCTTGTCTCCGACCTTGATCAGAGAGAGTGACCTGAGCACGTCATATTTGATACGGTCCTCAGAAGTTAATGGCAAGCGTTGTATGGACTCTTCTCCATGAGCTATCGCTGCGCGGATACTGTCGACATCGGACAGCGCAATGTAATGGCACCACTGAAGAAGACGCACAGTCACGCTATCAGTACGGAAAACTGGTCGCTGCCTATAGCCATCCTTAGTATGAGTACGTGAAAATGAAACGTCAGCATGGCTACGAGTAAGTGAATAGAACACACAATGAGAGACATCCAACAACGTATGTGTGTAGCTGCCATGAGTGAAGTCATTCAAGTTAAAGTCAACCAGACCTCTGGCGATACCTGCATGTCTTCGCGAGAACGGTGCTAGTAAGTCTCGTGACCGCCTCATGAGGTCCCGTGAACTGATAATGGGGTGATCATAACGTTTATCAAAGGCAGCCTCTTTGGTTAATGTCCCTTGTACATAACATGAGAGACCCTTGCCATATTGCAGTGCAGCCGATCTGAGTCCATTGAGAGACTTCGCAAAGTCGGTAATATCATGCATTGCAATATCTTCTATATCACAGAGGGATTGAAACGCGTCGTCAATATGATCCAATTCTTCATCATTGGGAATCCGAATGTTGATCTCATAGTCAGATTGCGACGAGCCTCCTGTGTAATGGTTGTGATTCCACAACACAACATGCCATATCGCATCACCGGAATGTGACATGGCTTCTCGGAAGGTATCCGCGTCTTCCAACTCTATCCGTGTTCCATCCTTCGTTGCTTCGACGCGAGTGCAGTTAGTGAGCGTTATGTCTCCCGGCGCGATGGGGCGCTGAATCGTTATTGTGTGTTGCGTGTGGTCACCAATGCGAAGCATCGGTCTTGCGTGGGGATGATCCGAAGCCATGTGGTTTCGCAGGTCATTGTCATTTGCTACTTCAATGCTGCAGATAGGGCATGTCAGGTTGCTGAGCGCGGTTGCGCCATTATTGCGTTGCATGGCCCATTTGTCCGACTCTAACTGGGATTGATGATCGTAATAGTCATCGTACAGCCAACTTAGTGTCATCCTCGTCGCTCCATCGCTGCGCGTATCGCATCAATTGGGTCTGCTAGGAACATGAATTGATCGCGTCCATTATATGGCAGGTGCCCGGGACATGTAAGCGCGGCGGATCCATGCAAGCACGTTCCTGCAAATTAGGAAGAAATGACATGGGTGGGCAGAAGTCGCTGCGGTGGCCACCCTCTATGGAGACGCGAGACTGGATAGCCGATCGTCGCGTTGTAGTGTCCGCTTCGACTGCTTCTGGACAGCTATGCCGTCGAGTGAGTAGTCGAAGTGCCCGCTCTGGTGTGAGAAGGGAGAGCGGGCAGTCTTCTTCCGGGATTCGCGCTCGGTCACTCCTCCACAAGGCCACCGAGCAGGGTGACATCCCACGCTGTGCGCTCCTCAATCTCTGCCTGCCTTTGGACAGTGCATTCCGCAACTTGGTGTAGGTGTTGTTTGCAACCTTAAGGATCCGTTGGCAATCGGTTCCTCTGAGTTCTGTAAGGGCATGTCGGTTTCGCGGAACATCGCAGCCCCCTTCTTCCATTCACATGTCGTATCTTCGGCTTGCACATCTTGCGAAGAGAGAAGACCGCAGTGTGGCAGTGGAGTGCGATTCTAGGATTTCGAGCTTGTAGGATCCGACATACGTGGCATCCTGTTCCCGCTCTGTAGTGTGACTTCTGCCGCGCTTCGCTCTCTACCCCGCCAACCGCGCCGCTGTTGCCGCCAGCTGGCTGGCGTAGCCCATCTCATTGTCGTACCAGGAGGCGATCGAGACGAGGGTGCCTTCCATGACTTGCACGAGCGGCAGGTCGATCAGCGCGCCGTGCGGGTCGCCGAGGATGCGCGCGGAGGCCCATTCGCCTTCCAGCACATCGAGGACGTCACCCATCTCCTTCGATTTCGCCGCCTTGCGGAAGGCGTCGCGCAGCTCTTCGACGGTCGTCGAGCGGCCGAGGACGGCGTTGATCTCGGCAATGCTGCCGGTGCGGACTGGCACACGGTAGGCCTTGCCGGTGACCTTCAGGTCCGGCCAGATGAATTGCAGCGCTTTGGCCGCGCCGGACGACGAGGGGATGACGTTCTCGGCGGCGGCCCAGGAGTCGCGCACGTCCTTCATCGGCTGATCGGTGAGCGCCTGCGTGTTGGTGTAGGCGTGGACGGTGGTGAAGAAGCCATGCTGCAGATCGAACTGCTCGCGCAGGATCTTGACGACGGTCGCCAGTGAGTTCGTTGTGCAGCTCGCCATGCTGACGATCTTGTGCGTATCGGGGTCATATTCGTCGAGGTTGACGCCCGGCAGCAGGAAGGCGTCGGCGTCCTCCCGCGTCTTGCTGGCAGCGCTGACCAGCACGTGCTTCGCGCCGCGATCGATATGCGCCTGGGCGCCCTCGCGCGTTGTTGCCCGACCGGTGCAATCGATCACCAGGTCGACGCCGAGCGCTTTCCAGTCCGGTAGCTCGTCCATCGAGTTGAAGTACGTGATTTCGCGTCCGCCGATGACGAAACCATCTGGTTTGGCAGTGACCTCTTCGGGCCAGAGCCCGTAGTTCGTGTCCGCCTTGAACAACGCGGCGAACGATTCGGTGTCGCGGATGTCAGAGACGGAGATCGGGACAAAGCGCTCGTCGCGCAGCGCTGCCTTGAGCGTCGAGCGTCCGATGCGTCCAAAGCCGTGGATTGCGATGCCTGCCATTGTCGTTACCCTCCCGAACGTGGTGGCTCGCACGTTCGACGAGCCGCATGCAGCATTTGTCGCACGTCGCTTGCCGTCCGCTTGCGATGACGATGGCTGGGGGTGTTACACGTCGTCGTGGTGGCCGTCATAGCCGGCCAGCAGGAGGGCGGCGGCAATGATCCAGACGATCATGATGACGAGCAGATGCTCGTGGTCGAGCGGCCCGATGATGCCGTAGATCAGCGATCCGGCAATCAGCAGCGCACCACCGAGGGTGAGGATCTTCTTCGTTGTGTGGGTAGAACGCATGGAGGCCTCCACTCCTTGGCACATACGTCCGTAACGAGCGTAGCAGATTTCGTGCATTCTGCCGAAGAGCGATCCCTTACCGGCAAGTAATCATGCTTGATGACCGTCTCGGCCTCGCTGCACGATCGATAGCGCGCCGCGTCTTATACGCCGATTGTGCATGGTGCATAAAGAATTGGCGTAGATCTCATTTCAACGCACATACACCCGTCGCTCGGACACCGGCAGAATCGATGCAGGTCGGAGGTCGGGCCGACCGCAGACGCGGCACACGAGAAGAGGAATGACGGTGATCGAGGGGCTGCGCGATTTTCTCCACATCCACTACGACGAGCTCGAAGAGCTCAACCTGGCCGCCAAGGCGGACCGTGTCGCGCGACGCGATCCGGACGCCATCAAGGAAGAGCGCCTGCGCTATCTGGCGAACGAGCAACGCATCAAGGCCGTGACAGTCGCGTTCTCGGATCTCGAGGGCCGGTTGCACATGCTCGATTACGATAAGAAGTTCCTGTTGAAGGCACCGGACAATCTCACGTTCGATGGCTCGTCCGTGCGCGGTTTCACCCGTCAGAAGGAATCTGACCTGCGCCTGGGCATCGACTGGCCGGCCTTCTACTGGCTGCCGGCTGACACCTTCGGGGCCGGCAAGGTGCTGGTCTTCGGCGAGGTGCAGGAGCAGGACGGCACACCATATCGCGCCGATATGCGCGCCAAGCTCAAGGCGTATACGAACGAGAAGCTGGAGCAGGAGGGGCTGACCTGCTACGCCTCGAACGAGGTCGAGGGCATCCTGTTCAAGGGTCGCCATGCCGAGCAGGCGTTCGTCGAGACGGGCGAGTTCGAGCCGGTGACGAAGAGTGGCTACTACCACTCGCTGCCGAGCGACTATCTGCGTGAGTTCATCGACGCGTCGGCCGAGGTGCAGCGTGCACTGGGCTTCGAGAACGAGAAGGACCACCCAGAGGTCGCGCCGTCGCAGTTCGAGCTGAACTACTCCTACACCGAGGCGACGATCGCTGCCGACCAGGTCATGCTGTACAAGCTTGTCTGCCGACAGGTGGCCAACAAGCTGGGCTATACCGCCAGCTTCCTGCCCAAGCCGATGACGGGCGTGAACGGCAACGGCATGCACACGAACCTGTCGGTGGCGAAGAATGGGGTTAACACGTTCTGGGACGCGAGCGGCGAGGAAAATCTCTCCGAGTTCGCCTGGACGTTCGTCGACCGCATTCTCAGCAGTGCGCTCGATCTGTGCCTGATCCTGAACCCGAGCGTCAACGGCTATCGCCGGCTGGATCCGGCATTCGAAGCACCGAACGAGATCAAGGCGTCGCCGAGCGACCGCGGCGCGATGGTGCGCATCCCGATCGGCAACAAGAACTCCGCTCGCGTCGAGGTTCGCTCGATCGCGCCGGATGCCAACCCGTACATGGTGATCTACTCGCTGCTGCGAACCGGCCTCGAAGGTCCGCTGGTGAACGGGGTCCGCAATTCGACTTCGATTCTGCCGGACAACATCTACGACGCCATCATGTACCTCTGTGGCAGTGGTCACACCGCCGAGCTTCTCGGGCCCGAGGTGCGCGATCGCTTCGGTGAGCTGAAGCAGGCGTCAGCCGAGCGCTGCCCACGACAGTTGGGCACAATGATCAAGACTGGCGAGATTCAGTTCCACCATGAGGTGACCAACCAGCATCTGTGGCGTCTCTTCTAACCCATCCCCTTCCCCACCACAGGCGGCGACGCGGAGCAAGCACACGCTCCGCGTCGTCGTGTCTGACGTCTCTATTCGTCCGCGGCGTCTCGCACGTTCGTCCAGATCGCCCGAAGCGTCACTCCGCCTTCATGCCGGTTTCAGCATGGCTGTCTAGACTGAGCGCAGGTCACCTTCCGCCGCGATGCTATACTTGAGTCAGTGCGACTCAACCTCGATCCGGTCGAACACAGGAACCGGATACCCGCTGAAACGAGAGCCCATGTCCTACGATCCCAATAGCGTCTATGATGCAGATTACCGCGTCAGCCCGGAGGGCGAGGTCGTGCGCGCACCGCGTCGCGATCCATGGCTGAAGCGTGCGCTGGGCCCGATTGGCGCAGCGATTCTGTTTATCGTTACAAAGCTGAAGTTCGTTCTCGCCGCCCTCAAGGGGGTGAAATTCCTCGGCACAGGCGTCTCGGCGCTGGTCAGCATCGGCGCGTACGCGCTGTATTTCCCGTGGCAGTTTGCGGTCGGGCTCGTTGCGCTGATCTTCATCCATGAGATGGGGCACGTCATTGTGCTGCGGCGCTACGGCGTGCGGGCAACCGCGCCGATCTTCATCCCCTTCCTCGGCGCGTTGATCGGTATGAAGCAGTTGCCGAAGAACGCGGTCATGGAGGCGTATGTCGGGCTGGGCGGGCCGGTAATCGGGTCGCTCGGTGCGGTCGCCGCCTATGGCATCTATCTGCTTGACGGGCACCGGCTGTTTCTGGCGCTCGCCTACATCGGCATCCTGCTCAACCTGTTCAACTTGCTGCCAATCCTGCCGCTCGATGGTGGCCGCGCGGTCGGCGCGATCTCGCGCTGGTTCTGGGTTGTCGGCATCGTTGGCCTGCTGGCCCTGATGATCATGCGGCCAAGCCCGATTCTGCTGATCATCCTGATCTTCGGCGCGCCGGAATTGCTGCGCGTCTTCCGCTCGCGCGATACGTCGGACTACTACGACGTGCCGATGAGCGAGCGCCTGACGATCGGCACGATCTACTTCGGCCTGATGTTC
>Ga0182739_1004308_pt1 | contig 11842 bp, 9 predicted proteins | sample eDN5th30CBELigBY_FD_128873 | JGI IMG/M metagenome (GOLD analysis project Ga0182739, IMG submission 128873) | Enriched backyard soil microbial communities from Emeryville, California, USA - eDNA 5th pass 30_C BE-Lig BY (version 2) (version 2) | ecosystem: Environmental > Terrestrial > Soil >... | reverse complement strand
GCGCGGCAAATTGTGCTCGACTGCGCGCACCGACACGATCAGAGGGATGACGCGATGAACGCTCCTGCAGGCAAGCTTCGTTCGACCGCCGGCCGCGGCCGGCTCTATGACAGCATTATCGACACGGTCGGCGATACGCCCTGCGTGCGGATCAACCGCCTCGCACCAAAGAATGTCCGGCTCTACGTCAAGGCGGAGTTCTTCAACCCGGCCTCGTCGGTGAAGGACCGGCTGGCGCTGAACATCATCGAGGACGCCGAGCGCCGCGGCACATTGAAGCCCGGCCAGACGGTGGTCGAGGCGACCAGCGGCAATACCGGCATCGGCCTCGCGATGGTCTGCGCCGCCAAGGGCTACCCGCTCGTCGTCACCATGGCCGACAGCTTCTCGGTCGAGCGGCGGCAATTGATGCGCTACCTCGGCGCCAAGGTGGTGCTCACGCCGCGCGCCCAGAAGGGCTTCGGCATGTATATGAAGGCCAAGGAACTCGCGGACCAGCACGGCTGGTTCCTCGCGCGCCAGTTCGAGACCGACGCCAATGCCGACATTCACGCCAGCACCACGGCGCGGGAAATCCTGGCCGACTTCGCCGGCGAGCGTCTCGACTATTTCGTGAGCGGCTATGGCACCGGCGGCACCGTGTCGGGCGTCGGGCGCGTGCTGCGCAAGGAACGGCCGGAGGTGAAGATCATCCTCTCGGAGCCGGCGAATGCGCAGCTTGTCGGCTCCGGCACCCCGCAGGAGCGGACCTCGGATGGCAGCCCGGCCGTCGGTCATCCCGCGTTCGAGCCGCATCCGATCCAGGGCTGGACGCCCGACTTCATCCCGCTGGTGCTGCAGGAAGCGATCGACAAGAACTATTACGAGCAGTTGATCCCGGTCGCGGGCGACGTCGCGATCCGCTGGGCGCGCGAACTCGCCGCCAAGGAGGGCATCTTCACCGGCGTCTCGGGCGGCGCGACCTTCGCAGTCGCCATGGGCGTTGCAGAAAAGGCCGCGGATGGTTCGGTCATTCTCTGCATGCTCCCCGACACCGGCGAGCGCTACCTCTCCACGCCGCTGTTCGAGCCGTTCGGCGCCGACATGAACGAGGAAGAACTGACGATCTCGCGCTCGACGCCGGGCTATCAGATGGCCTCGTGAGGCGCCGTCCGATTCAGACTTGGAGCATCATTACGACAAGGCCGCCCCGGACCGGATCCGGGGCGGCCTTCGAATTTCGGAAAGAACGATCGTTTAACGGGAGCTTCGTTTGTCGGCGCGCAGCACGGTGCGGAATCCGACATGGGAAGCGCCGAGATCGGCTTCCTGCGGCTGGCGCGCGGCGGGGCGATAGCGGGCGCAGAAGTTCGGCGCGCAGAGCCACGATCCGCCCTTGATCACCCGCACCGGCCCGCCCGCGCCGTCAGCCGCACCGGCCGGTCCCGTGGGGTCGACATCGCCGTTCTTGGCGCCGTGGCCGGGCCGGTACCAGTCCGACGCCCATTCCCACACATTGCCGATCATGTCGTACAGGCCGTAGCCGTTCGGCTCGTAGCAGCCGACCGGCGCGGTGCCGTGATGACCGTCGAGCGTATCGTCCTGGTACGGGAAAAAACCCTGCCAGGAATTGGCCATCCACTTTCCCTCAGGCGTCTGCTCGTCGCCCCAGGCGAAGTCCTTGCCGTTGAGCCCGCCACGCGCCGCGAACTCCCATTCGGCCTCGGTCGGCAGCGAGCGCCCGAGCCATTCGGCATAGGCGCGCGCGTCGGCATAAGCGAGATGGACCGCCGGGTGGTTGTCCTTGCCGGAAAGCTTGCTTTGCGGCCCGGTCGGGTGCTGCCAGTCGGCGCCGGGAACGTAGAGCCACCACTCCATCGGACGGGTGCGGGGATTGGGCTTCTTCACCGGCCCCTGAAACACCATCGAGCCCGGCACCAGCGCCTCCGGCGGCAGGTCCGGGTACTCCTTGGGGTCGAGGCCGCGTTCCGCCACGGTCTTGTAGCCGGTCGCCGCCACGAAGCGCGCGAACTGCGCATTGGTGACTTCGTGCCGGTCGATCCAGAACCCGCCGACCGTCACGTCTCTCGGCGGCCGCTCCTCCGGATAATGCGTGCCGGAGCCCATGCGGAAGCTGCCGCCGCCGACCCAGACCATCCCTTCCGGGCCATCCGTCTTGCCGTCAGACGCAGACGGCACGCCGGGATAGCCGGTGCAAAGGCGGTCGGACGAAGATTTGGCGGCAGCAGGTTTGGCGGCGGAAGGATCGGGGGACGCCTGAATGCCCCCGACCGTGAGAACCGCCACACCGCCGACGGCAGCGATCGAGATCGCTGCCGCCGCGGCAACCAGACTGAAACGGCGCATCCGGATCAAACCTTCTCTCAATCCGGCACGGCTGCGCTGGAAGGCCCGCAGGTATTCTGCGAATTCGACCCGGACGGCCCGCAGATGTTCGGCGGATTCGACACCGCTGCGCTGGAAGACCCGCAGGTGCTCTGCGCCTGCTGCATCAGGCTGACATCGCGGTTGTCCACGACCCCGTTGCCGTCCAGGTCGCCGCTGCAGAGCACCTCGTCGCACGTGCCGGACTGCTGGACCAGCAAGGTCATGTCGCGGGCATTGACCCTGCGGTTGCGGTCGAGGTCGGCGCGCTCGCACAGGTTCATGCAGTCGGTCCCGATATTGGCCTGGATGATCGCCAGGTCCGCCTCGTCCGTCTGGCCGTCCATGTTGATGTCATACTGGCTCGGCCCCTTGCCCTGATATTGCCTCCAGGCACGGATGTCGGCGTTGTTGACGCGCAGATCGCGGTTGCCGTCGCCCTTGCTGAGGCAGACGCTCTGCGGTTCGCCCGAAGCCAGCTGCCGATCGAGTTCGCGGGACAGCTGGCCGAAGACCGGGCGCAGCGGACGCGGCAGGCACGTCCTCGGGTTCTGGCCTTCCGCACAATCCTTCAGCAGGTTGTTCTCGGCATTGTCCATGCCGATCGGATTTTCCGGCGTGGGCGTGATGTCATAGAACTCGACCGTGGTCTTGGTCTCGTACTCGGCCCACGGGAACGGCTTGTTGGTCGCGTTGGGCGGCAGCGGCGCCTGGCAGTTCGTCTGCGATTGCCTGACGAGCTTGTAGAACTTGTTGCGCACCGCCCATTGCGCGACCGGATTGATCGACACCGAGGAGTCGGCCGCCGCGATGGCGCAGCACGAAGACGCCTGCGTCGCGCCGCCCGGACCGAACCAGGTGCCGCCATTGTCCTCGCAGAGGTTCTGGCTGAACAGCAGCGTGTCGTTGCAGAGATTGCCCATCTGGCAGGGCCAGCTCCGCTCCTCGGGATCGGGGCTGAACTTGCCGGCCGCGACCTGCGTGAAGTTGGTGGTGCGGACCGCCGTTGCACTCGCCGATGTGAGGTAGGACATCATCGGCTTGCTGTCGATCTGCAGGCTGGGCGGAACGATCTCATTGACGTTGAGTCCCGCGACCTCGCCGAACAGCTGGAAGAGATCGACGGCATTGATCATCTCGTCGACGTCACGTCCGGGCTGCGAGACGATCGAACCGGCGACGATGAGCGGAACCCAGACGCCGGTCTGGTAGACGGTGGCCTTGGACCGGCCGACATTGAAGCCGTCAGCCACGCGAACGGTGCCGCCGAGGCTGCCATTGTCGCCGACGATGATGACGACCGTGTTCCGCAGGTTGAGGCTCGTAAGCCTGCGGCCAGCGGCGTCCATGGTGCCCAGCCCCATGTCGGTCAGCATGCGCCCGATCTCGACGTCCGCCGATTCGAGCATGTTGTTGAGCAGCCGCCGCTCGGGCGTCAGGGCGTTGCATTGCGAAGTGAAGTCGCGTCGATCGGCGACGAGGCTGGTCGGCGCTTTCTGAAGCGGCGTGTGCATGGTGTTGTAGCTGACGGTCAGCATGCGCGGACCCGTCTGCTCGTTCCACCATTGCGCAGCGTTTTCCGACTGCGTCGTCGTCATGTAGGTGCGACGCGTGACCGGCTGGCAGACATCCTTGCTGCTGCTCCACTGCGGCGGTCGCGGCCCATTCACCCGGATGTTCGGCCAGACGTAATAGGCATTGTACTTGTTGAAGTCCGCGGCGGACGGCGGGTTCTCGCCGCATGTCGCGTTCGGACGGAACAGGCCTCCGCGCTGCAGGCAGGTGCGCGACGGGCTGGTGTCCGGGTCGGCGTTTGCCGACGTGATCCGGCGGCAATTGGTCGTGTCGCCGCGCTGGACATAGCAGGCGCCCGACTCCGACGTCTGGACGTAGCCGCAGAGCTGGCCGCCGCTCGGATCGGCGCCGCCCGCAGTCAGGTCGATCGACGGCGGGCCCGGCGTCATATTGCCGTTGAAGCTGTGCCAGCCGCGTGTCGCGGGCGCGCAGTTGCCGGCCGAATCCTTCTCGTTGCCGAGATGATACTTGCCGATCATCGCGCTGATATAGCCGGCCTTGGAGAGCACCCGCGGCAGCGTCGCTTCGTATTGCGACAGGTATTCCTGCGGCAGGTGGTTATCGACGATCGCGCTGGTGACCCCGGTTCGCATGGGATAGCGCCCGGTGAAGTAGGCAGCCCGGCTCGGCGAGCACTCGGGCATTCCCCACACATTGGTGAACTTCACGCCTCGATTGGCGATCCTAGCCAGGTTCGGCAGTCTGGCCGGCAACGCACCGCCGAAGCCGTACAGCTTGAGCTGATCGACGCCGACGTCATCGAGGATGATGAACAGGATATTCGGTTTGCGCGCGGCCTCAGCTGCATGACGCGTCGCATCCGCCAATTGAAGCGCAGTCCATGACGCTGCCAAGCCGCATGCCGCCAAAACTGACGCGAAAGTCTTGCCCCTCATAGCCCTCATTCCCATTCCTATCAGCCCGGTTGCAACTTACCCTATCCTCGTTGTGCAACCACGGTATTACACTCCGCTGAAACGCGATCGGACACGGAATTTTTATCGGCATCTTTATCAGCGTCTTTATTGGCAACCGCAAAGCCGACTCCAAATTTTCATCAAAACCGCGAAACGGAATCCAGGCGCGCGCGGCTCTTCTCTCCCCTCTTGTCTGGATGCGGCTGCGCACTTGCGTTGCTTCGTGTTCGTCTGCAAGGCAATGCCTGCAGCATCGTGCAATTCGATGAGTCGGCACGATGCTGTAAGGGTTGGAGCGATGCTCCACGCTCACAAAATCAGGAAGCCAGATGATGCGATTGCGGAATGCCGCGGCAGCCTTCGTGATGGGGAGCTTCGCTTTCACTTTGGCCGTCCCGGCCTCGGCTCACATCGTGGCAAGCCCGAACGAAGCGCCGGCCAACGGATATTTCAGAACAGCCCTGCGCGTAACGCACGGCTGCGACGGCGCAGCGACGGTTGCGATTCGCGTCAGGATGCCGGAAGGCGTGACGTCCGTTCGGCCGCAGATGAAGCCCGGCTGGGAGATCACGATTTCCATGCGCGCGCTGGCGAAGCCGGTTGATTCGGGCCACGGCCAGAAGATCACCGAGACGGTCGACGAGGTGACATGGCGCGGGGGGCCGCTGCCCGACTCCTATTTCGACGAATTCGGTCTGACCATGCGTGTGTCGGCGCAGGCCGGCTCAGTCCTTTACTTCCCGACCGTTCAGGAATGCGAGAAGGGCGTGCGCAACTGGACCGGGATTCCGGCGGCCAATCAGAAGTGGGGCGACCTTCCCTCACCCGCTCCGTTCCTGCGGATACAGAAGCAGCGCGGACGCTGAACGCGCGCCACGAAGGAAGGCGCGAACGCAGCATGGGATTTGTCTTGCGATACGGTCTTCCGTTGATCACATCCGCGGCGTCATTCCGGGGCGCGAGCCTTGGCTCGCGAACCCGGAATCCATAACCCCTGTCTGTGGTCATGGATTCCGGGCCTCGGCCTTCGGCCGATCCCGGAATGACCAACGAGAGGCTGAACTGATCAACCGGACTTCGTGTGACTAAGCTCGACGCTTCTGCGCACGCAAGACGCACTCCGACACAAAGCGATGAAATCAGGTCGGGCTAATCGACCTTGCCGAGTTGTTTGATGAGCTTGCCGTAGTTCTCGTAGTCAGCGCGCAGCCGTTTCGCGAACTGATCCGGGCTCTCGATCACGACATCCATGCCCTGATTGCTCCAGACCTTCCGTGTCTCGGGCATGTCGAGGATCTTCGCCATCGCGCCATTGAGGGTCGCGAGCACATCCTTCGGAAGGCCGGCCGGCGCGACGATGCCCTGCCAGCCCACCATTTCATATCCCGGCACCGATTCGCCGATGGTCGGGACGTCCGGCGTCGCAGCAAGGCGGCGCGTGCCGGTGGTGCCGAGCGCGCGAAGCTCGCCGGACTTCACATGCGGGATCGAGAATACCGGGCTGTTCCACATAAGCTGCACGCGATCGCCGATAAGGTCGGCCAGGAGCGTTGATCCGCCGCCCTTGTACGGCACATGCAGGATGTCGATGCCCGCCATGTTGGACAACAGAACGCCGGAGAGGTGATAGGCGCTTCCGACGCCGTTGGAGCCATAAGCGAGCTTGGCGGGATTGGCCTTGGCGTATTTCACGAGCTCCGGGATGGTCGCGAACGGCGCGCTCTTGTTGGTGACGAGCATCTGGGAGAATTCGCCGATCAGCGACACCGGCGTAAAATCGCGCAACGGGTCCCAGCGAACCTGCTGGAGATAGGGTGTGCTCGCCAGCCCCGAACCCGGCGCCGCGAGAAGCGTGTAGCCGTCAGGCTCCGACCGCGCGACGCTCTCGGCGGCGATGGTGCCGGTCGCCCCCGCCCGGATGTCGACGATGACCGACTGGCCCAGAATCTCGCTGAGCTTTTGAGCGACGTAGCGCGCGTTCGTATCCATCGAACTGCCCGCGGCATAGCCGTGAACAATCCTGATCGGCTTCGACGGATAGCTTTGCGCGGCAGCCTGTGAGGGAGCGAGCGCCTGCACGCCTACGCTTATCAGCGCAGCAACCGCCCATCGCCCGACGGCCCCAAATCCACGCCGAAAAGTTCTTGCCCGCGATGCGTATTCCAACATTGCTGCTCACCGTTCAAGCTGCCAACGCTCCCCGCTGGAGCGCCGGGAGCGATAAGCAACGACGGTGCCATCCTCGCCCCGTCAAGCCAAGATCGCGACGGTCGCGACGGACCGCGTGTCCGCACCACGGGCAACCTCGGCTGACACAAGCCGGCACGCTCTCCTCTGCATCCGCAGCGGCCGGCATTTCGTGCGCAGTCCGCCGCACAGTCCGTGAGAGATCAGGTGCGGCGTCCACCGGTGCCGTTTGCAGCGTCAGGTTCCGCCCTATTCGCTGGCAATCCGGCGCGCTGTCAGCATCTCGAAGGCGCGTCCGAAGCCGGCGAGAAGGCTGCCGATGGCGAACAGCGCGATGGTGAAGATTTCGAGGTGGTTCTCCACGCCTTCCTTCGCCACCATGAAGTCGGAAATATTCGCGTCCGAGTTCCTGTAGCCGTCGAGCGTCTTGTCGCGCCGCGCCTCGATCGCCTTCAACTCCTCTTCCGGCGCATTCATCCGCCTCATGAGTTCCAGATGGTTCTCGTAGATCGTATTGGCCTGGATCCGCGCCGACTGCTGCGTGTTGAAGGCCACGAGCCGCCATTCGATCTCGCGCTTCAGCGGCTCGAGATAGAACATCTGCATGGCCGTGGCGGCGAGCAGGAACAGGATGCCGACGAGTTCGCCCAGCTGATACATCTTCAACCGCATCGTTCGCTTTTTCCTCGGCGGATGCTGGCTGCGTGACAGCCATGAATGATCGGAGGGAGAAACCGACAGGCTGACGATCGGCGTTCCCGCGGCCGTGCCGCCGCGCGCCGTCACCCTCCTGCCAGGTCCTTTGAAGTGAAGGGCACGTCGAGCACCCGCCATTCGCGGTAGCGCTCGCGCGGCAGCATGAGATAGGGCGCGCATTGTGACAGCGCCTGCACCGCCGCCTTGTAGATCGCCGGCCCGTCGCGTGACGCGCTCGCCTCGACCAGCGACGGCTCGGCGGCGAGCGTGCCTTCCGGCGTGAACGAGACCCTGATCACGACCCGCGCCCGCGACGAGGCCGGCACGCCGGCCGGCTGTCGCCAGCACCGGCGAAGCTGCGCGCGAAACGCCGCCGATTGTTCGCCGGTCAGTTTGGCCGTCTCGGTCGCCGGCGCATCGAAGCCGTCGGTCGGCAGCCGCAGATTATAAAGCGATGCGAGCGCCGCCGTATCGAAGGCCGAGAACGTGGTGTTCGGTGCAGGCTCCGGCGGTGGCGGCGGTGAAGGCGACGGGGATGGCGGCGCCGCGGCGGCGGCGGGCATGGATGCGCCGGGCGGCGGGACAGGGCTGACGTCTTCCGGCCGCTGCTCCTGCTTTGCCGCCTCCTGCTTGGACGCCTCCTGCTCGCGCGGCTGCTGCTCGCTTTTCTCCGGCCCGCTCTGCTGCTGCAGGTCACGCCCTGCCGATGGCGGCTGCGTTTCCTTCGCGGCCTCCTGCGGGGTGAGAACCTCGACCTCGATCGCGTCGGGCGGCTGTTCGGGAAACGCTCGCGGCGCGGCCAGCCCAAGCAAAAGCACCAGCACCACACCCGCATGGGCGGCTGCCGAAACATACATGCCGTGGCCGATTTTGCCCGTCACTTAAAGCCGCCGCCGATCCCCGCCGATTATGCGCAACATAGAGCAATTTCGGACCATTTTCTGTCGAAACATCCCATAATGGCGACAAATGGCGCGTCCGCGGATTATGCGCTTTTCGTACCCGGGCGGTCCTTGGCATTCACGGTCCGGCGGCGCGCGGTCCGGCCGACAGAAAGCGCTGCACCGCCTCATAGGCCCCGTGCGAGTCCAGATCGACGTGGTTGCCGTTGCTGAACCGGACCATTTCCTTCGGACCAGCGAACAGCGCCAGCAGGCGCTCCCCGAAACGGATCGGCACGACGTCGTCCTGTTCGCCGTGCAGGATCAGCACCGGCGCCTGCACGCGCGGCGCGTAAAGGTCGCTTCGGAACTGGTCCTTCATCAGCCAGCGCACCGGGATGAAGGGATAGACCGCCGCCGCAATGTCGGCCGCCGACGTGAACGGCGCATCGAGGATGACCCGGCTCACCGGCTTGTCCGCCGCCAGCCGAACCGCAACGCCGGTGCCGAGCGACTCGCCGTAAAGCACAATGCGTTCAGGCGGTTGGCGCGCGGCGACAAAGGCATAAGCGGCGGCCGCGTCCTGCCGCAGGCCGGCCTCGCTCGGCTGGCCGGTCGAACCGCCATAGCCGCGATAGGAGACCGCCAACACGCCGTTGCCATCGGCCGCCAGCTTGCGGAAACGGTCGGCGCGGAGCCGCAGACTGCCGCCATTGCCGTGGAAATAGATGATGGTCGGCTTGCCGTCCTGCGGCGCGCGATACCAGGCGATGATCTTCTCGCCGTCGGCGGTGTCGAGGACGACCTCCTCCGCCTCCGGAAAGCCGGCGGCGGCCGGCGCGATGCGAACGGTCTCCGGAAAATACATCAGGCTGCGCTGGAAGACGTACATCGCGCCCGCCAGGCCGATGTAGCCGACGACGGCGACGATCAGCAGCGATTTGAGCGTCCCCACGGCGGCTCCTTCTTTGGCGGCAATGACTGTTACATATGGCCCGATTGCGTTCCGAATTTGCCCGTTTCTTAATGCCCCATCGCGCATAGGGATACGCCAATCCCGGCTTGTCCTGAGCGCTTTTTCCGAACCCATCCCTTTGGAGAAAATCATGGTCCGTCGCGACTTCCTGTCCGCCGCCGCGGCAATGGCCGCCGCAGGCGTGGTCGGTCCCGGCGGCGCGGGTGCCCAGAGCGGCAATGCGCCGGCCCACCGTGTCGACCGCAGCACGACCCGCATCGCCGGCTTCACCAGCGGCGAACTGGACTTCCAGCTCATGCGCTCGCTCGGCGTCGCCAATTACGGCGGCGCGGCGCCGGGCGAAGTCTTCGCGGCGCGCGCCGAGATCAACGGCGAGTCGCCGGACGGCTTTCCAGCGGCCTTCGGCGCGCTCGGCAAGCGGGTGGAGGCCTGGGGCGATGCCGCCAGCCAGAAGGGCCACCGGGTCAGCGCGCGCGACCATTACCTGCGGGCGTCGATGTATTATCGCGCCGCGGAATACTTCACGGACGCCTTCGATCCGCAGGCGCGCGTCCGGGGTCTCGCGAGCCGCGACGTCTTCCTCAAGGCCGCCGCGCTGCTCACCGACCGGGTCGAGCCGGTAGAAATCCCGTTCGAGGGGCACAAGCTGCCGGGCTACTTCATGGCGCCGGCGGGCGGCGCAGTACGCGGCCGCACCATCGTCGTGCTGACCGGCTTCGACGGCACCGGCGAGGAACTCTACTTCGAGGCGGCCGCCGCCGGCCTCGAGCGCGGCTACAACGTGTTCATCGGCGAGGGGCCGGGCCAGAACGGCTGCATGCGGTTCAATCCGGACCTCACCTTCCGTCCGGACTACGAGAAGCCGATCGGCGCGATGCTCGACGTCGCGCTCAGGCAACCGGGCGTCGCGCCGGAACGCCTCGCCCTCTATGGCATCAGCTTCGGCGGCTACTTCGTCACCCGCGGCGCGGAGCACGATCCGCGCGTCAAGGCACTGATCGCCAACTCGCCGATCGTCAATCTGTTCAGATACATGTCCGGATTCATCGGTCCTGAAATAGTCAAAAACCCGCCGCCGATCACGCTGGCGGAGGTCGACCAGATCCCCGACGCCGATTTCCCGCGCGCGATGAAGCTCTCGTTCAAGACCGCCTGCCGCCGCTTCGGGGTGGACAGCTTCGCCGGCTGGTTCGCGCGCCTGAAGGAGTTCGACGCGGAAGGCCAGCTTGCCGCGATCCGCTGTCCGAGCCTTGCGATGGTGGGCACCGGAGAAGGCGGCGAAGCGCTGGCGCAGGCCGAGATCTTTGCCAGGAACGTGTCGGGGCCGGTCACCCGCAGGGTGTTCACGACCGAGGAAGGCGCCGACATGCACTGCCAGGGCGGCAACCTGCCGCTCTCCTGCGCCGTGGTCTACGACTGGCTCGACGAACTGTTCGGGGCGTGAGGTAGCGTAAGTCCCCTCACCTCTTTCCGGCCGTGACCAGATCGGGCGTCGCCTCCGCCAGCGTCGGCACGCCCGCGAGCGCCATGGCGCGCGTGAGGTCCTGCCGCAGATGGTCGAGTACGGCGGTGACGCCCTCGGCCCCGCCGGTGGCGAGCCCCCAGATCGCCGGCCGGCCGATCAGCACCGCGCGCGCGCCCAGCGCCAGCGCCTTGAGCACATCGGTGCCGCGCCGGATGCCGCCGTCGACATAGACCTCCGCCCGGTCGCCGACCGCCTCCACGACCTCCGGCAGCGCCTCGCAGGTCGTCACCGTCGTGTCGATATGGCGCGCGCCGTGGTTGGAGACGATGACGCCCTTCGCGCCGGCATCGAGGCAGCGCAGGGCCTCGTCGCCGCGCAGCACGCCCTTGACGATCACCGGCAGCGGCGAGCGCCGCGCCAGCCATTCGAGGTCAGCGAAGGTCGCCGGATAAAGCACCTTGCCCTTGGTGGTCGGATCATAGGCCGTGAGCCCGATCGGCGCGCCCGGCATGTTGACGTGGCGGATGTTCGGATCGGGCTCGACCGGCGTGCGGGCGCAGCGCGGACTCCAGCCGCCGACCGGCTGATCGACCGTGAACACCACCGCCCGGAAGCCGTTGGCCGCAAGCCGATCGAGCAGCGACTCCTGCCATTTGCGGTCCGGGAAGAGGTAAAGCTGAAACCACTGCGGGGCGTCGCGGCGCTGGGCCGCGACCTCCTCGATCGGCACGCTGGAGGTGGTGGAGAGCGTATAAAGCGCGCCGGCCGCCGCCGCGCCGCG
>Ga0182739_1004307_pt1 | contig 11843 bp, 10 predicted proteins | sample eDN5th30CBELigBY_FD_128873 | JGI IMG/M metagenome (GOLD analysis project Ga0182739, IMG submission 128873) | Enriched backyard soil microbial communities from Emeryville, California, USA - eDNA 5th pass 30_C BE-Lig BY (version 2) (version 2) | ecosystem: Environmental > Terrestrial > Soil >... | reverse complement strand
TGGAGCCCGCCGGCATAGGCATAGTTGAGGGCCAGCTCGAGGCGCTGGCCGTCGGCCGCGTAGAAGCTGGGCGGCAGGCGGAAGGTGAGATCGAGCGGCTCGGTGACGCCCAGCGGCAGCTCGCGCGTCCGAAAGCCCAGCTCGGCCAGGGTGAGGACGGCACCGCCATCGATCTCCGGCAGCGGCGGGGGATCGAGCGGGCGAGCCGCCCCGGCCACGAAGCCTTCGACGGTCCGGCCGACCGCCGCCGGATCCTCGCCGGCGAACAGGATGGCCAGATGGTCGGGATCGCCCGGCAGGCGGCGGACCAGCATCCGCTCGGCCGCGAGCTGGGCGAAGCTGGCGGGATCGAGCAGGCGGCGAAACTCGTCGATCTGGCCCAGCAGCACGTGGTTGCGGCCGTGCAGGGCCGGCCAGTCCAGCTTCTCGAACGGCAGGGCCGCCACCGTGAGCGGCCGGTCGCCCCGGACCAGCGCCACGGCCTGGGCGACGCGCGCCCCCAGTTCGACGCCGGCGGGGCCGGCCAGCGAGGCGGCGGCGGCGATCGCCAGGGGCTCCCCGTCATAGGCCGAGGCGGACAGGAGCCCCACCAGCCCGTCCGCCGTCACCGCTGCCCGCGGGCCCGGCCGGTGCAGGGCGAGGCTGGTGCCGTCCCGCTTCAGCTTGGTCCACAATTCGCCGAAGCGCTCGCGGGAGCAGGTCAGGCGGTGTGCCTGGGCCAGCGCGATGCCCAGCTCGTTGCGCCCGGTGCGGAACAGGCCGGGCGGCAGGTCGATCTCGGCACCGGCAGCCCCCTGCGCGCCCACCAGCGGCAGGTCGGTGAGCGGCTTGCCGTTCAGGGTCAGCGCCAGCCGGGAGCGGTCGGGCAGCACCGCCAGGGCGTTGCTGTAGGACAAGGCCAGGGTGGCGCCGGTGAACTCATCGCCGGGTGCCAGGTTGAACGGCACCACCGCCTCGTCCTGGCTGCCATGCAGGTCGAGGTCGTGGGCGAGCAGCGGGATGGCGAGGTCCGGCAGGCCCTCGGGCGATGCCCCCAGGGTCGGCTCGACGCTGGCGTCGGTCGCCGGCTGGGCGGCTTCGGCCACCGGCTGGGCGACATCCATTGTCGGCAGGACGGCATCGGGCGCCGGGGCAACGGACGAAGCCCCGGCCTCCTCGGCAAGCGCCGCGGCCTGCCAGGCCAGCAGGATCGCCGCGGTCGCGGCCAGGAGGCGGGTGCGGCGGGCGGCCTGCTCAGTGCAGCGGGGCATCGGTCTTCGCTCCCTGGGGCAGGATCACCTGGCGGGCGTCGCGGGTGACGAGGAAGGGTCCGGTGCGGCTCTGTCCCTGGCGCAGCCCGGCGAGGATGCCGAGCGTGCCCTTGACGATGCACAGGCGGGCGAAGTGGGCGAAGCCGCCCAGGATGGTGCGGCCATGCTGCCGCTCGGCCTGGAAGCCGACCCAGGCGTCGCTGGAGCCGAAGCACAAGGTCACCACGTCGGCGCGTTGCGCGTCGGTCTCGCAGGCAAAGCGCACGCCCAGCACCAGCCGCTCGTCCTCCACCACGGCGTGACGGATCTCGAAGGGAATGATCCGCCCGCCGTCGCCCAGCTCGACGGTGAGGCTGCCATTGCCGTGCGCCAGGTCGCGATAGACCTCGGCACTCTCGTTCAGGACGAGCTGGGCGCCGCCGATGGACAGGTCGGAGATCCGCACCTGAGCCACCGAACCGCCCAGCGTCGCCAGGGCATCGAGCGAACGCGGCACGCGCGGCATGCCCCGGCGCTGCTTGTGCTCGTGGACCACCCCGATCGCCCCCAGCACGAACAGGAGGTTGAACAGGTTCCAGCCAAGCACGATCGCGATGTTCTCGCGCTCCAGCGGGAAGGCATGCCAGCGCCACAGGCCGGCGATCGCTGCGGCCGAGAGCAGGCCCAGCAGGAACAGGAGCGGGCGGGCGAGTTCCGAGACGAAGTTGCGCTCCAGCGTCTCCGACTTGGCGGTGACCTTGAAGGTGGGCGCGCGCGGGCGCAGCAGCACGCTGCCGATCGCGCGCACCAGGAACGGTGCCTGGGCGATCTCGTAGAGCTCGGAGATGAACGGCCAGCGCACCTTGCCGAACAGGTAGTTGGTCAGGATCAGGCTGGCGGCCAGATGGGTCAGGCCGTAGGCCACGAACTCCTGGTAGGAGGCACGGTAGATCTGCAGGCCGAAGAACAGATAGGCCAAGGGCGTGATCAGGAACAGCATCCGGGCTACCGGAAACAGCCAGAACACCATGCTCGACAGATACGAGATGCGCTGCGGCAAGGTGAGCCCGCGCTTCCACAAGGGGTTCTTCAGGAGCATGATCTGGATCATGCCTTGCGCCCAGCGCGAGCGCTGGCCGATGAAGCTGGAGAAGGTCTCCGGCGACAGGCCGGCGATCATCGGCCGGGCGACATAGCGGCTGGTCAGCCCGCGGGAATGCAGCTCCAGCGCGGTCTCCGCGTCCTCGGTGATCGAGGTGCCCTGGATCCCGCCGATCGACATCAGATGCGCGCGGCGCAGGATCGCCGCCGAGCCGCAGAAGAACGAGGCGTTCCAGCTGTCCAGGCCGCGCTGGCCCACCTGGTAGAACATCTCGTTCTCGCTGGGCATCCGGCCGAACGTGTCGAGGTTGCGCTCGAGCGGGTCCGGATTGATGAAGAAATGCGGGCTCTGCACCATGAACAGCTTCGGGTCCTCGGCGAAATGGCCGACGGTCCGCTCGAGCAGGTCCTCGGTGGGCACATGGTCGGCGTCGAGGATCAGGATCAGCTCGCCCTCGGTCCGGCCGAGTGCCGCGTTGATGTTGCCGGCCTTGGCGTGCTGGTTGAACTCGCGGGTCAGGTAGTGGCAGCCGAGCCTGGCGCAGAGGATCTGCAGCGTCCGGTTGCGGGCGATCGCCGCCTGCGCCTTCTTCGGGTCCTTGTCGTTCTGCTTCTGGACGGTGCCGCCATCGTCCAGGAGATAGACGTTCAGCTTGCCCTCCGGGTAGCGCATCCGCCGGGCGGCGATCAGCGTGGTCTCCAGCAGCGTCTCGTCCTCGTTGTAGCTGGGCACGAACACGTCCACGTTCGGCAGCACGGCCGGATCGGCCGCCAGCGGCGGGACCGGCCGGTCGATCGGCCGGATGTTCACGAACACGCCCAGGAACAGCATGAGGATGCCGTAGATCTCGGTGGCGAACAGCAGGATGCCCGGGACGAAGGCCAGCGAGGTCGGATCGGGCAGCGTGTCGGCGACCCGCCAGGACAGGTAGCGCCAGCTCAGGAACGCGGCGGTGAAGATGAAGAAGGTCCGGCACAAGTGGGCCAGGCCGCTCACCCTAAGGCCGATCAGGATCGCCAGCAGGGTGAGCGCCAGCACCGTCTGGTTGGCGACGCCGAAATCCTGGGCGCCCAGCCAGAGCATGGCCGCCATCACCACGACCCAGGGCGTCAGCCACAGGAACGAAGCCGCCCCCAGGCCCGCGCGGCGGTGGACCACCGCAACGCCCGAGGCGGCCGGCCGGCCGCGTTCTCCACTCATCATGCACCTCACGCCAGACGATCCGGTCGGCCTGAGGGCGTCCTCCGTCGTTTTCGTTGTTCCGCCGGGCGCTCAGAGCGGCGCCACGGTCGCCATCCGGTCGAACAGGTCGAGCGCCGCGGCCAGGTCATGGCTGGGCTGGCAGTAGCGCAGGTCGACCGCGAAGCTGTGCAGCCCGCCGCGCGTCTCGGTGGGCGCATCGAAATACTGCCAGGCGTAGATGCAGCTGCCGGCATCCCCCAGATCGGCGATCAGGTAGCGGTGCACCCCGCGCCCGTTGCGGCGCTCCCGCGTCACCTGGTCCAGGGGCGCGCCGGGGAATTGCTGGAGGAAATGCTGCTCGATCTCGCTCTGCTTGAACGGGTTGGGCAGCTCCACGCTCGGCAGATAGGCCCCGGAGCCACGCCAGCGGGTGCGGGTGACGATCAGGTTCTCCCTGGGGATCGCGGTGTCGTTCGCCAGGACGACCTCCTCGACCACCGTGCCCTTCACCACGCTGCGCCGGGTCGCGAGACGCAGGTCGGCGAGGTCCGGGGGGAGTTGCAGGATGGCACCCACCGGGGCCACGGTACCGACGCCGCCATAGGGGTCCTGCGACAGGGGATAGACGCTCGGGCCGCTGCATGCCGCCAGCCCGAGCGTCGCCAGGAGCGGCAGGATTGCCGGAACTCGGCGCAGGCAGGCCTGCGCCAGGACGGGCGGTCGCATCGTCCAAGCCTCACATCAATCGCAGGTCGATGCGAATGAACTAAACTTATTGGCGAATTTGGTCCAGATGAAATCCCTTCATGGGAGATATTCGCCGGTCGCGCTGCGGCAGGTCTGCCACCATCCCCCGGCATGGCCGGCTGCCTGACGCCAGCGGAGTGGTTGACCCACCCGCCGATCCCGCTCCAGGCTCCCCGCCAGCCAGCAGGAGGCAGCCGGCAGGAGCGGGCCGGCGGGGAGAGCCATGCAACGCGCGACCATCAGCATGTCCGACGAGTTCGCCGGCGAGCTGCAGGCCTTCATGCTGGCCCGCGGCTATGCCAACCGCTCCGAGGCGCTGCGCGCCCTGGCCCAGATCGGCCTGGAACAGGCCAAGCTGGAAGCGGAGCCCCGGGTCGAGTGCGTGGCGACGCTCAGCTATGTCTATGACCACCACACCCGCGAGCTCGCCAAGCGCCTGACCGCGGCCTCGCATCACCATCACGACCTGGGCCTGGCGACGATGCACATCCATCTGGACCAGCAGCGCTGCCTGGAGATCGCGGTGCTGCGCGGGCCGGTGGAGGCGGTCCGCGCCTTCGCCAACGCGGTCCTGAACGAGCGCGGCGTCCATAGCGGCCACCTGTCGGTGATCCCGGTGGACGGGCATGGGCACCACCATGCGCATGGCGACCCGGCGGGCTGAGCGTCAGATCCGGCCGAAGCGCATCATCAGGACGAAGAACACCCCGCCGATCGCCCCGGTGATGATGCCGATCGGCAGTTCCTGCGGTGCCAGGAGGATGCGGGCCAGGATGTCCACGGCAGTGAGCAGGCACGCCCCGGCCAGGGCGGCCAGCGGCAAGAGCAGGGCGTGGCGGCCGCCGACCAGGGCACGCACCGCGTGCGGCACCATCAGCCCGACGAAGCCGATCGCACCGGCCAGCGCCACCAGCGTGCCGGTGACGAGCGCAGAGAGGGCGAACAGGCCAAGGCGCAGCCGTGCCACGTCGATGCCCAGGCTGGCGGCCGCCTGGTCGCCCAGCGCCAGCGCGTCCAGGCGCCGGGCGGCGAGCATGGCCAGCACCAGGGCTGCGGCCACCACGGCCAGCGGCCAGGTGAGCAGGCGCCACTGGGCCAGGCCCAGCCCGCCCATGGTCCAGAAGACCATGGAATGGGCGGCACGCTGGTCGCCGGAGAAGATCAGGAAATTGGTGAGCGCCATCAGCACGAAGGACACGGCCACCCCCGCCAGCACCAGCCGGTCGTGGGCCGGCCGCCTGCCGGCACCGGCCGCCACCGACAGGGTCAGGACCAGCGATGCGAAGGCGCCCAGGAACGCCGCCGCCGGCAGGGTGAAGGGACCGGCGAACGCGCCCAGATGGGCGATCACCGCCACGGCACCCACCGAGGCCCCGGCGGAAACGCCGAACAGGTAGGGATCGGCCAGCGGGTTGCGGGTCACCGCCTGCAGCACGACCCCGACCACGGCCAGGCCGGCACCGGTCAGGATGCCCAGCATCACGCGCGGCAGGCGCAGCTCCAGGACGATCCGCTCCATCCCGGACGGCCAGTCCGCATCGATGGTGCCGGGCAAGAGGGCATGCAGCACGATGCGGCCGACCAGGGGCGGGTCGATCGCGGCGGAGCCCACCGCCACCGCGGCCACCGCCAGGGCCATGGTCCCGCCGACCAGCAGCAGGGCGAGCGGAAGGGCTGGGTACCGTCTCACTCGCCGAAACGTTCCGGATGCAGGGCCCGGGCAAGCTTCTCGACCGCGTCGATATTGGCCGGGCCGGGCGTGATCTCGCCGTAGCGCAGCGGCAGGAAGCGGCCTTCCCGGACCGCGGCCAGGCCGGACATGCCGGGATGCTCCTGCAGAAAGGTCCAGCTCTTCTCCCAGCCGCCGGCATCGTAGTCGACCAGGACGATGAAGTCTGGTTCGCGCTCCAGCACCGCTTCCCAGCCTACCGTACCCCAGCTGGTCGGGACATCGTCCATGACGTTGCGCCCGCCGGCCGCCTCGATCAGCGCGGTCGGCATGGCATGGCGGCCGGCGGTGAACGGCTTGTCCTCGCCGGAATCGTAGAGGAACACCTCGACCGGCACGCTGCCGGCGACCTGGCCCTGGATCCTGGCGACGCGCGCCTGCCAGCCCTCGACCAGTGCCTCCGCCTTTTCCCGCTGGCCGAAGATCGCGCCGACATTGCGCACGTCCGCATAGAGCGTGTCGAGCGTGGCCCTGGGCTGGCCGGAATCGATGTGGACGCAGCTCTCGGTCAGCTCGTAGACGGCCACGCCATGGGCGCCCAGCGTATCCGGGGTGATCTCGCCGCCCGGGTTCATGCCGTAGTACCAGCCGGCGAAGAAGAAGTCGGGGTCGACCGCCAGCAGGTTCTCCATGGTCGGATGTTTGGGCGCCAGCTCCGGCAGGTCGCCCATCGCCGCCCGGAATTCCGGCGTCATCTTGTACCAGCCGGTGATGCCGGTGAGGCCGACCATGTGCGGCTGCAGGCCGAGCGCGAACATGATCTCGCTGATGTTCTGGTCGTGCGCCACCGCCCGCTGCGGTGCCTTGTCGAAGGTGATTGGCCGTCCGCAGCTCTCCACGGTGACCGGGAAGCCAGAGGCGGCGGCCGGGACAGGTGCGAGGACCAGGGACAGCAGGGCTAGGCTTGCCAGGGCCGGATAGCGGGGGAACAGGGAGCGGCGGCGGTTCATACGGGCAGTGGCTCCGGGCGCGGAGGGGCCGGGTCGAAGGTGACGCGCGGCCGGTCATGGAAGGGATGGCGGTCGACCTCCGCAGCCACGGCGAAGGTGCTGCGGATCAGCTCGGGCGTGAGGATCTCGGCCGGCGTGCCGGTCGCCACGATCCGTCCGCTAGCCAGCACGACCAGCCGGTCGCAGAAGGAGGAGGCTAGGTTCAGGTCATGGAGGGCGGCCACCACGGCGCAGTTGCGCGCGCGGATCATGGCCAGCAGGTCGAGCTGGTAGCGGATGTCCAGATGGTTGGTCGGCTCGTCGAGCAGCAGCAGATCCGGCATCTGGGCCAGCACCCGGGCGAGCATGACCCGCTGGCGCTCTCCGCCGGAGAGCCGTGCGAACGGCCGATCGGCCAGTGCCGCCACGCCCGCGAGATCGAGAGCCTCGGCGACGATGGCATGGCTCTTGGCGTCCGTGCCGCCAAACCGGCCCTCATGGGGCAGGCGGCCGAGGCTGGCCACCTCGGCCACGCTCAGGTCCGGATCCGGCGCTGCCTCCTGGAGAAGGATCGCCACCCGTCGGGCGACTGCCCGGGCGGAAAGCCGCCAGATGTCGGCGCCGTCGAGGAGGACACGGCCGGCCGAGGGCCGGCGCAGGCGGGCCAGGCAGTGCAGCAGGGTCGACTTGCCGGCACCGTTCTCGCCCAGCAGGCCCACCACCTCGCCCGGGCGCACCACAAGATCGATTCCTGCGAGCAGACTCCGCCCCTGCACCGAGCAGGTCAGGCCCACCGCCTCCAGCAGGTTCACCACAGCCATGCCAGCACCAACTTATGTTATATTATATCATTCTCCTGAAGCCGTAGCCCGCGGCGCACCGTTCGGCAAGCCGGCCTCGCCCGGGAACAGGCTGGCGCAGGCCACGTAGTCGGGCGGCAGTTCCAGGCCGGGCTCCAGCTCGCGACCGGAGGCGAGCAGGTCGGGCAAGAGACGGGCGCGCGGCCCGGCTTGGTCGTTGCGCAGGATGCGACCCTCGGCCTCGATCCGGCCGAACGGCGAGATAGCGACCCATCCGGCTGCCGCCTCCACCAGGGCCGCGACCAGATCCGGCGCGTCCTGCAGAGCTGCCCCGCGCCGGGCCTCGAGCCTCGCCAGCAGCACCGGGTCGTGGCTGCGCACGCAAAAGCGCAAGGCGCGCCGGCCCAGGCCCAGATCGACCAGGACCGCAGCCCGCCCGCCCGGATCGAGCGCATCCCGGTCCGGCCCGATCAGCTCGATGCCGGCAGGATTGGGCGTGCGCAGGCGGGCGCGGTGCAGCGCCAGCACCAGCCTGGTGGCTCGCCCCTGCCCGTCGACCAGCTCGAAGGCACGCGTGCCGGCCGGCAGTGTGAGGGTCGCGCGGCCGAGGCGGGTGGCGAGATGCAGGACGCCTGCCTCGAGCGCGGCGCGCACCGGCTCGCCATCGGCCGCGAACTCGACGCTGGCGCCATGGACGCCGATCGCCCAGCGCGCGCCTGGCAGCAGCGACCGGCCCGCCAGGTGCTCCAGAAGGGCGGTACCCGCCAGCGGCAGGAGCCGGAAGCCCAGGCCCAGGATCGCGTTGCGCCGGGGCAGGTCGGCCCAGACCGCACGCTGGGCGAAGGCCGGCAGGTCCCGCCAGCCGGCCAACTCCTTCTCGCTGCGCCCGCAGCCCCCGCACCAGCCGGTGGCCCGGTCGATCTGGCAGATGCCGACGCAGGGCGAAGGCGGCAGGTTCTGGGCGAGGTCCGGCGGCGTGGCACGCCCGCTCATCGGACCTGCCTCTCTGGACGTCCAGGCACGAGGGCAGCGAGGATCATGGCGGTTCCCGAGGTTCGCGCGCGCCAGCCGGTGCAGGGCGGCGCAGGAAGTGCTCCGGCCTGCGGCCGGGCAATGCTCAGTGCCGCGAAGCTGGCGACAAGCCCTGGCGCGACCGGCAGGAACAGCGGCATCGGGAACGGCGGCTGCGGGCGCAGGAATGGCTCACGATCGGACCTCCCGCCGGGACACCCCGCCCGGCGCACATGGTTGCACGATCGACGGCAGGTCTCCTGGCTCGCGGGTCCTCACCGACCTCCGACCTTCCCGGTTGCCCAGTGGTCATGCGCGGGAGGTCGATTCGCCGCTCACAGTTACGGGGGTAGCCAGGGACTGATGCCGGCCAAGCCGGCACGCACCCTGTTCCCTCTTGCCTCCCCCGTGGCCGGGGGAACCGTCGACACTCGCGATGATAGCCGGATTGCCGGTCCCGTCAAACCGGCTCGGCGCCGCCCAGCCCTTCCTCGGCCAGGGCCTGGCGCACCTTCGGCCGCTCGACGATCCTGGCCAGGAAGGCCTCCAGCGCCGGATAGGGCGTCAGGTCGATGCCCAGATGCGGCGTCCAGCTCAGGATCACGAAGAGATAGGCGTCGGCGATGGTGAACCCGCTGCCGACCAGGAAGGGCCGGGCTGCCAGATGCGCGTCGACCTCGGCAAACCGCACCGGCAGCCGCTCCCTGACCCGTTGCCGCCATGCCTCCGGCGTACCCGGGTCCCATAGCGAGCCCAGGGGCTTGTGCAGCTCGGTCGCGACATAGCCCAGCCATTCCTGGACCCGCAGCCGGTCGCGGGTGCCGGGCGACGGAAACAGGCCGGAGGCCGGCGCCAGATCCGCCAGGTACTGCACCACCACCTGCGCCTCGGTGACCAGCTCGCCATCGTCCAGCACCAGGGCCGGCACGTAGCCGCGCGGGTTGACCTGACGATAGTCCTGCCCGTCCTCCAGTCGGCCGGTCGGGATGTCGACCTTCACCAGGTCGACCGGCACCCCCGCCTCGCGCGCCGTGATATGCGCCGCGAGCGAGCAGGCGCCGGGTGCATAGTAGAGCTGCATGCCATCTCTCCTCGGCGGCCTGGTCTTCAGACGCTGCCCCGCCCCACCCGCTTTGGCGGGTTGTTCAGGTGATAGTCGGTCACGATCCGGAACGCCTCGTCGGCGTCGTCGACGAACTGGAACAGGTCCAGGTCGTCCGGGCTGATCATGCCCTCTTCCACCAGCATCTCGAAGTTGATCAGCCTGGTCCAGAACGCGCTGTCGTAGAGCAGCACCGGCATCCGCCGGCTCTTGCCGGTCTGGATCAGGCAGAGCGTCTCGAACAGCTCGTCCAGCGTGCCGAACCCGCCCGGGAAGGCCACCAGTGCGCGCGCACGCATCAGGAAATGCATCTTGCGCAGCGCGAAATAGTAGAACTGGAAGCTCAGTTCCGGGGTCAGATAGGGGTTGGGCGCCTGCTCGTGCGGCAGCACGATGTTCAGCCCCGCGGTCTTGACCCCGGCCTCCGAGGCGCCGCGATTGGCAGCCTCCATGATGCCGGGCCCGCCGCCGGTGATGATGGTGAGCTCCTGGCCGGGATGGGCCTTGCTGAACTCGGCGATGAGCTGGCCAAACCGCCGGGCCGCCGCGTAGCCGCGCACATGGGTGGCGAGCCGCCGGGCGATCGCCAGCGCCCGTGTTAGCCGCGGATCGTCCGGATTGCCGGCGCTGGCCGCCTCGGCCGCGGCGAGCGCCGCCTCGGCCTCGCCGTCATTGGGCACGCGCGCGCTGCCGAACACCACCACGGTGGAATCGATGCCGTGCTCTTCCAGGATCAGGTCGGGCTTGAGCAGTTCCAGCTGGAAGCGGACCGGGCGCAGGTCCTTGCGCAGCATGAAGTCCGGATCGAGATAGGCCAGCCGGAATGCGGACGACCGGGTCTGCGGCGTGTCGGCCGGCCGGCTCTCGGGCCCACCGGCCGGCCCGCCCGAGGTCGTGGCCAAGTCGTCGGCGGGTTCGCCAGGACCGGGGTCGAAGGGATCGGGAAGGTTCATCGGGCAGAAGAAATCCGACAGGTTGCCGGGCGGGCAGCCGCTCCGTCCGGCCAAGCTAGCGTCATAGTGGTAAAGAATCTCCTACTGGCCGAGCGGTTGCATGCTCAGCACCTGCCCGGCGAAACCGTAGATGCGCTCGGCCGGCCGGGTCCTGTCCTGCGGTTGGAGGCTGCGGGCCCGCCACAGGGCCTCCTTGTCGGCAAGGAGCACCCCGTCCAGGACCCGCTCCTGACGCGAATCGCGCAGCCCGCCCAGTGCCGGCTGGATGTGCACGCCAGACAGCGGCGTCACCCCGATCCCGTCCAGCCGGCGTTCCAGGAGGAGCAGGACGCCACCGCCATCGGCACCGGTGAAGGGTGCCGCCAGCCTGGCACCTTGCTGGAGCTGGCCCGGCCATCCGACCGGCAGGCCGGTGATGCCGCAGGTGACGAGGATCCGGTCGAACGGCAGCCGGGCGAGATCGCCGGCATCCATCGCCAGGACCTGGACGCACGCCCATGGCCGCAGCGCCAGGCGGGCCCGTTCGGCCAGCGCCGGCAAGGCCTCCAACGCGGTGACCACACCCGTGCTGCCGACCAGATCGGCCAGGATGGCGGCCAGGTAGCCGCTGCCGGCACCCACCAGCAGCACCTTGCCGCCGGCGGGCACGGCCAGGCGATCGATCACGAAGGCCCAAAGCTGCGGCTCCGCCTGCCACAGATCGTGCGCGGGTTCGATCGCCACCCGCACATCGCCATAGAGTGCTGCGGGATCGCTGCTGGCGAAGCCCCCGCCCGGCCCCTCGATGCGCCAGGGCGACGGTGGCAGGAAGGTTTCGCGCGGGATGGAAGCGAACGCGCCCGCGACCCTCGGGTCGCGCACGCCCGCCGCGCGCATGAGGCCCTGCGCGAAGCGCTGCCTGGTCTCCGCTTCCGTCATGGCGGGTGCTATAGCACGCCCGCGCAGCACGCAGCGCCCGGAAAGGAAGTGCCTGGGGTGGAGATGAACGGAACGAGCTGGCTGGACTGGGCGGAGGCGAGCCGCCTGGTGCTGGCGGACAGCCTGGCGGCGTTCGACGAG
>Ga0182739_1004306_pt1 | contig 11844 bp, 9 predicted proteins | sample eDN5th30CBELigBY_FD_128873 | JGI IMG/M metagenome (GOLD analysis project Ga0182739, IMG submission 128873) | Enriched backyard soil microbial communities from Emeryville, California, USA - eDNA 5th pass 30_C BE-Lig BY (version 2) (version 2) | ecosystem: Environmental > Terrestrial > Soil >... | reverse complement strand
TGTTCAGGACGAGCGCGGAGTGCTGATCAACACGCGCCTGTCGCGGCAGGATCTTGCCGCGATGACCGGCACGACTACCGAAACGGCCAGCCGCATCATGAGCCAGTTCCGCCGCGATGGTCTTATCGAGAGCGGGCGGGAGTGGATTTTCGTGACGAATGCGGAGCAGCTGGAGCAGATCGCCGGCGAGGCGTAAGCAACGATTCCGCGCCTTTTCCTTACTTGATCCAGATCATTCACCGTTCCCTCCTCCTTCCTTAAAGTGGGTGTAGAGGCAAAGAGGCCTGACCCACAGAGGAGGAGTTCCATGACCTTGAACACGTCAACCAAGACCATCCTGCGTAGCGACAACCTGACCTGCCCGTCGTGCGTGCCGAAGATCGAGAAGGCGCTGAGCGCCAAGCCCGGCGTGACGAGCGCCAAGGTGCGCTTCGCCAGCGGCAAGATCGAGGTTCAGCACGATCCGCAGCAGACGTCCGGCGACGAGCTGGTCCAGGCCGTCCAGGCAGTTGGTTACAAGGCGCGTGTCTCGCCAGTCTGACGCGCGACATACGATTCGGGCGCGTCCCCGACGCGCCCGGAAACTTCGACAGTGAGAGAGAAATGACAACGACACGACTTCAATCGACTCAGGAGCGGCTGCGCGACCCACTTGCCAGACGCATGCTGCTGACAGTCGTCAGCGGTGCGCTCATTCTTCTAGCGCTCGTCGGCATCTACGTCCTCGGCCGCCCCGGCGTCGGGCCGTGGCTGATGACGGCCGCCGCGCTGGTCGCCGGCTCCGACATCGCCATGCGCGCGATCAACGCGCTGCGCATCCGCCAGATCAGCATTGAGCTGCTGGTGACGATCGCCGCGTCGGGCGCGCTGATCATCGGCGAATACTGGGAGGCGGCAGCCGTCACCTTCCTCTTCATGCTCGGCGCATACCTGGAAGCTCGTACGCTGAGCAAGACGCGCCAGGCGCTGGCCGAACTGATCGAGCTTGCGCCAGAGACGGCGCTGGTCGAGCGCGATGGCGACGTTGTCGAGGTCGGCATCGGCGCAGTTGCCGTCGGAGAGACAGTCGTCGTCAAGCCGGGCGGACGCATCCCGGTTGATGGAGTCGTGATCAACGGCTCGGCGGCAGTGGACGAGAGCGCCATCACCGGCGAGCCGATCCCCGAGAGCAAGGCCGCCGAATCAGGCGTCTATGCTGGCACGATCGCGCTGAATGGCCTGCTGCGTGTGCGGGTGGCCGGCGTCGGCGGCGAGACGATGCTCGGGCGCATCATCGAGCGGGTCGAAGAGGCGCAAGACACCAAGGCACCCGCCCAGCGCTTCATCGAACGCTTCGCGCGCTGGTACACCCCGGCGATCATGGGGCTCAGCCTTGTGGCCTGGATCATCAGCCGCAACGTCGAGCTGGCCCTGACCCTGCTGGTCATCGGCTGCCCGGGCGCGCTGGTCATCTCGACGCCGGTGTCGGTCATGGCCGGCATTGGCCGGGCTGCCCGGCGCGGCATCCTGATCAAGGGCGGCGAGCATCTGGAGCAGGCCGGCAGCATTACGGCAGTCGCCTTTGACAAGACCGGCACCCTCACCGAGGGACGCCCATCGCTCACCGATGTTGTCGCGCTGCAGCCGATGACGGCCCACGCGAACCACCACAGCCTGTTGGACAACACCGGATGGGATGCTGACCAGCAAGCCGTCCTGCGCTGGGCGGCCATCGCTGAGGCGGGCTCGGAGCATCCGCTGGCCCAGCCAATTCTCGACGCCGCACCCGGCGGACCGGTCCCGAGCGCCGATGACTTCAGTGTCTACCCTGGCCGCGGCGTCGTGACGACGCACAATGGCCACACCATCGGCGTGGGTAATGCGGTCCTGATGCACGAGCTGGATGTGCCCGTCTCGCGGCAGGTTGAGACGCGCATGGAACGCCTGAAGCAGACCGGGCGCACCGCCGTCATGGTCGCGCTCGACGGCAGCCTGATCGGTATCCTCGGCATCGCCGACGCGGTGCGCCAGGATGCCGCCGCGACCGTGGCGCGGCTGCGCCAGGATGGTATCAAGCGCATCCTGATGCTGACTGGCGACGATCGTCTGACGGCGCAGGCGGTCGCCGAGCAGGTCGGTATCAGCGAGGTGCATGCCGGTCTGATGCCGGACGAGAAACTCGAGATGATCCGCTCGCTGCAGGCCGAAGGCTACGTCGTTGCCATGGCCGGAGACGGCATCAACGACGCCCCGGCCCTCGTTGCCGCCGACGCCGGCGTCGCGATGGGTACGGCGGGGACTGACGTTGCCATCGAGACGGCCGACATCGCACTGGTTGGCGACGATCTGAGCAAGTTGCCCGAGGCGATCGCACTCTCGCGGGCGACGGTGCGGAACATCCGCCAGAACGTGGCCGTCGCGCTCATCACGGTCGGCGCACTGCTGGGCGGCGTGCTGCTGGGCGAGGTCCACATGGCCGGTGGGATGTTCGTTCACCAGGCGTCGGTGCTGCTGGTGACCGCCAACGGCATGCGGTTGCTGCGCGGCGGTCGCAATCGCACTGCTCGCTCGCGTGGCAACGGAGCGATGCCACAGCCAGCACAGGCCGAGACGCGCGACGCACTGCCAGCGTGATGCAACCCGCGCACAAGACGCGACCCCGACCATCAAGGTCGGGGTCGCGAGCGTTCGCAGTGTCTACAGATGATCGTGCGACGCTTTACTGCAATGTCTTGATATAGGCGATGATATCAGCGATCTGCTGGTCATCGACCTGGCCCTTGAAGCTTGGCATGATCGGTGAGAAGCCTTCAACGACCTTCGCGTTCGGATCGACAATCGACTCGTGGATGTAGGCATCGTCGACGGTGACCTTCGAGCCATCGGTCAGCGTGACCTCGTGGCCGTAGACACCCTTCCACGTCGGGCCAACCAGTGTCGAGCCATCGACAGAGTGGCAGGCCACGCAGCCCAGGCTGGTTGCCAGGGACTTCCCATTTTCCGCGTCACCCTCTGCCGGAGCTGCGCCGCCGGTTGTGCCCTCAGGCGCTGCTTCGGTCGCCGCTTCCGTCGCGGCACCCTCGGCCTCAGTAGCAGCTGGTGTCGCACCAGCAGTTGAGGCTCCAACGACCGACGTTGCCGGCTTGGCATCCTCGCTACTGCCGCAGGCAACCCCAACGACAAGCAGCAGTACTACGGCGAGTACCGCACATGCACGTTTCATCCCTCTATGATCCTCCGCTTCGTCCAACCCACTGCGACGCCATCACATATTTTGCTGAGCGCGTGTCCGCGCTAGTGCCCATGCCCGTGCATTTCCCATTCCACGAGCATCGCTTCCCAGTCCCGGACAGTACCGCTCTTTTCTGCAGCCAGCTTCTCGGCTGCATCTTTGCTACTGAACGCTACCACGCCCATGCCCATTGGGGTCATCAGATCGTGCGAATCGACATAGAACGCCGTAGTGCCGTCGATCCACTCGACCGAGTCGAAGTCGTGGACCCAGACGCGGCGCTCGTTCAGACCCTCCTCCTGGACGGTCATGATCATCTCGCCGGTATCGTCGAAGACCCACTCCTGGCCGTCCTCGGCAACGAGTCCGGCGGCGTGCTTCTCCTCTGAGATGATCATATGGCATCGGCTACAGGTGTCCACACCGTATGTGATCTTCGGTGGCCGGTCGGCCCGTGCTTCACCACCACAGCCGGACAGCGTTGTGGCGACGAGCGCAAGCAGGGCAAGCAGCCCGAGCAATCGCAGCAGTCGGGTGGTCATCTCACATCCACCTTTCGGAAGATCCAGTAGCCAACTGGCAGTGGCACGATGATCCAGAGCGCAATCGCGCCGAACAGCACGGTTGTCAGTGCTGAGCCGAAGCGGTCGATTGCGTAGACGCCGGCCGGACCGAGTACCTCCAACGAGGTGTGCAGGACGTTGACACTCAGCAGCTTGTAGGCATCGAGCGGGTTCGTCAGCGTCGCGATCAGGAGCGTCGAGGGCTGCAGGCGCATAACGAGCGAGCTACCCATCAGACCGAGGTCACCGATGATGATGAGAACCAGCCAGATTGAGACGGCGATGCCCAGCGCAGCCGCTGTCTGCGGCGAGAAGCTGGAGATCAGGAAGCCGACGCTCAGCATCGCCAGTCCGAGCAGAATCGTCATGCCGACCAGCAGGGCGAAATCCGACGGGCTTCCGGCAGCACCGCGGGCGGCCAGCGCGACACCGGCCCAGCCGAAACCGAAGACAAGCATCAGCACGAGCGACAGCGCCGCTCCAAGATACTTGCCGAAGAATACCTCGGCCGGTGAGACCGGCAGTGCCAGCATGTACTCCAGGCTGCGGTCCTGCCGGTCGCTGACGATCGACTGCGCGCCGATGGTCAGGCCGATCAGCGGCACCATCAGCAGCATCAGGTTCAGCAGGCCAGCCGATGTTCGGCCGAAGCCCGCCTGCCCGGTGAGATCACTCCCGGCCAGCGCGACCCAGGAGAACCCGACGCTCAGCACCAGGAACACGACGGCGTACAGGATGAACCAGCGATTGCGTAGACCGGCGCGCGCCTCGCGACCGGCGATCGTCATTACTGCTGACCAGTCCATAGTCCTCGCTCCAGCTCAAAGTCATCGATCTCAACGCCACGGCGGGCGAGTGCCGAGAGCACCCGCGCCTTCTCGCGATGCTCGATCGTCACTACCAGACGCTTCCCGGAGATATCCGCCGACAGGCCCAGGCTCGCCAGCGTCTCGGCGGCCTCGGTCGCGTGGCCATTCGAGAGCGTAACGATCAGGCGTGCTTCGCTGCCGGTTGCTGCCGCGAACTCCTGCGGCGTGACGATCTCTTCCAGCTGGCCGGCGCGCATCAGCAGGATGCGATCGGCCAGCGCCAGAATGTCGTCCGGACGGTGCGATGAAAAGATGAGTGTCTTGCCGCGCTGCTTCTGCTCGCGCAGCAGATCGAGCAGTTCGGCGCGGCCAGCCGCATCCAGATTGGCGGTCGGCTCGTCCAGTAGCAGGATCGACGGGTCGCCGATCAGCGCCAGCGCGAGCGCGAGGCGCTGCTTCATGCCGCCGGAGAGCGCGCTCAGCGTCTTATCGCGAGCGTCAGCGATCCCCAGCATCTCCAGGTGCGCGAAGCCCTCGTCGGATGGTGCGCGCTTGAGCGCCGCTACGAACTCGACCATCTCGGCGACGGTCATCGCCGAGGGGGCGAGGTCCTGTGGGACGTAGCCGACCTGCCGCCGCGCCCCGCGGCCATCCCGAGCCGGGTTTGCGCCGTTGATGCGGATGTCGCCACTATAGCGCGCGACGCCGAGGAGGCAGCGCAGGATCGTCGTCTTCCCGGCGCCGTTCGGCCCCCAGAGCGCAATCGCCTCGGCGCGGTCGGCGCTGAACGACATGGCGTCGACAGCGGCGACGCGCCCGTAGCGCTTGGTGACGTTGCGGACCGCGACAACCGCGTCCGCCGATGGAATGTCCGGCTGCGGACGCGCTGCCGCGACCGGGGCTGGTGTGCTCATGGGTGCCTCCGTGGACTCATTGGGTGTAACCGCCGCGACGGGCGATCGTCGGCGAACCGACAGGATCATCCCGAGCGCCGCGCCGCCGATCAGCAGCCAGACCGCGCCGCCGACGAGCCGCTGCGAGGTTGATTGCCCAGCAATGCCCGGTAGATCGGCAATGGCCGGCGCTGCCATCAACGGCGCGTCATCGACGAAGCGGGTGCGTGGTCGAACGGCCGGGAATGCCTCAGCGGCGAAGTCAACCGCCATCGCGGCCGGGCTGAACAGGAACAGCCGCAACTGCGGGTGATCGTCCATCAGCGATTCGAAGAGGTGCTGCGACAGGTACGGCACATCGCCGACGCCATCGCCGTTGGCGTCGTAGCCGGCGTAGTCGCTCCAGTAGTTACCGCGCCCGTCGACCGACCAGGTGATGCCCTTCAGCTCGCCGCCACCGAGGATGGTCACGTTCTGCACATTATCAATGAAGGAGTTCTCGGTCAGTGTATTGCGCTTCACCGAGGGCATGATGCCCAGCGCGACCTCGTTGTAGGCGAAGACGTTGCCGATCCAGTAGTGCTCGATGTTCGGCTCACGCGGAGAGGTGTCGACCTGCGCGCCGATGCGGTTATTGACAAAGCGGTTGGCCTCGACGGTCAGCCCGTCGACATCTTTCAGACCCAGTCCACCGCCGCTCGGCCCGTGGTTGTTCGAGAGGATGTTGCCGCGCACGATCGCGTCGCGGCTGTACATGATGTAGAGGCCGATCGAGTTCTGGGAGAGCGAGTTGTACTCGACTGTCGCGCTGTCGCTGAACATCAGGTGCAGGCCGTAGCGTCCGCCATTGAATTCGTTGTTGCGCACGATGCCGCGGTTTGAATACCAGAGGATGACATCGCGGCCATCGTCGGCCTGGTTGCCCTCGATGACCATGTCGTCGCTATACCAGACCTTTACGCCATCGCCGCGCAGGGCGATTGGCAGGGGCTTGGAGCGCACGATGTTGTCGCGCAGGATGCTGCCGGGGGATTCCTTCAGGTAGATGCCGAAGAGGCTGTCCTCGATGATGTTGTCGACGATTGTCGCATGCCCCTTCTCGACCAGAATCCCGCTGTCCTCGTGGTCGAGGGTCGTGCCGGTGCCGCGGATGATGAAGCCGCTGATGGTGACGGCCGCGCCGGTTGCGTGGATGATCGTACCTTCACCGCCGCCGTCGATCACCGGTCGGTCGATGCCGACCAGCTCGACATCGCGGTCGATCACGAGCGGGGCTGCGTAGCTGCCGCCGCGCACCTCGATGCGGGCACCGTCCGGCGCTTGCGCCAGTGCATCCTGCAGCGTGGTGACTTCGCAGGTCGCGCAGACGACCAGATCGGGAGCTTCGGTCGCGGCCGAGACGGGCATCGGCCAGGGGATGCCAACGATCAGCAGGATGGCGGCAACAACGATGATCCGGGAGGTTGCCCGGTTAAGTCGTGCTGTCATCGTGTGACCGTCCTCGTATTGTCACGGCCAACACGATGATCGCTGCGAGCACGGCGAGATAGAAGCCAATTCGGAATGTTGCTTCGGTACTGAACTGGCCGATGATCCCGGTGCCGAGGATCGTTGGCGTGAACTCGGAGATCGAAGAGCTAAGAGCGGCCTTCGGGTCCAGGGAGTGACCCGCGTAGTAGAGCCAGGCGAACAGATCGAGACCGAACACGATCGGGTAGATGATGATTGGCAACGTCAATAGCCAGCGCAAGCGGTTCTTGACCCAGAACGACAGCACGGCGAGCACGGCGATTGCCGGAATCGCGATCCGCGAGATCGTGCGCTCGATCCTGGCTGCGTTTTCCAGCTTCATCATGCCGATATAGTGGTTGAGGCCATCGACCTCGGAGACATCGCCGCGCATCTCGTTGACGAACGCGTCGATCGTGAGCCCCTTGGGGTATTGCGGTGCGTGCAGCGTAATCGACCAGTACGGCAGGAAGATCGTCAGGCTCAGCAGCACGGCCGCCAGGAGCAACCCGCCCAGATGCAGCGCATCGGTGCGTGACATGCTCGCTCGCTCAGCTTTCGTGGCTCCTCCTATCGGCGTGCTGTCTGCCGTTGTCGTGGCATGTTCTAGAGCAGTCATCGTGATCACCTTCTTCAGGAACCCCGGTTACCCCGCGCGATTTTGGCCGGGCTGGTGGGTCACGTCACCAGCCCGGCCGCCGGATCAGGCCGGCTCGACGATGAAGTAGCCCATCATCTCCAGGTGCAGCGCCGAGCAGAACTCGGTGCAGTAGAACGGGTAGACACCGGCGCGATCGGCGGTGAATGTCACCGTCGTCGTCTCGCCCGGCTCGATACTCAGCTGAATATGCTGGCCGGGGAAGGCGAAGCCGTGTGTCGCGTCCTGCGCCATCTCGATGTTGGTGATGTTCAGGACGATCTCGTTACCTTCGGTCACCTCAATCGTGTCCGGTGTGAAGTGCGAGCGGATTGAGGTCATGTTGATCGTGACTTTGTTGCCCTCACGTACGACAGATTCCTGACCGGCGAGTGTCGCGACCGGCGATGGGGCCTGCGCCTGCGGGTCCCAGCCGACCTCGGGATAGGTCGTCCAGGCCTTGATCTTGTCGGCCGAGATCGTCTGGACGTAGTGCGGCTCGCCGACGCCAATCGGCGAATCGTAGAGCAGGTCCATCTTCTCGCCGGTGATGTCGATCAGCTGGAAGTTCTGCGGGTGCAGCGGTCCGACCGGCGTGAAGCGGTCGATCGCCCACTTGTTCAGCGCGATCAGGTACTTGCCCTTGGGGCTGACCGTGTCGCCTTCGCAGACACTGAGGTGACCGACGTTGTAGTGGACGGGGATCTTCTCGACCATCGTCCACGTGTCCGGCTTGCCCGCCTCGCCGACCTTCCACTTGGCGATGGCGCTGTCGAGGAAGAGGCTGGTGTAGGCGTGGCCGGTGTTGTCGAACTGCGTATGCAGTGGGCCAAGTCCGAGCTCAACCTGCGCTTCCATGCAGTCCTCGTAGGCCAGGATCGGCACGCCGAAATCGTCCATCTCGTAGCCGCCCTTGGCGATGGCAGCCTGGATCTTCTCGAAGCTGTAGATCGTGACGTGCGGGTCGAGCTTGCCGGCGACGACGATGTGCTTGCCGTCCGGCGTTACGTCGACACCGTGCGGACTCTTCGGTTCCGGTACCTGGAAAAGGATGCCCTCGGCAACGGCGGTCTTGATGTCAATCAGGGGCATCCCCTGGACGTCTTCGCCCTTGCCCTCCTGGATGAGCCGTTCGGCCGTCTTCCAGTCGATGACGGTCATGTAGTCCATATCGTTCTGCGACGCACCGGCCTCGACCGGCGGCACCGGCGGGCTACCGTCAGCGCGGTTGCCACCGATAGCCATCTCAGTGTTGAGCGAGTTGGAGAACATCCAGCCCTCGCTTGGCCCCTTGCCGCAGTCGGCCAGGTCCTGCCAGTACGGCGGCAGCTCGATTGAGAAGGAAAGATCCGTATCGATCCGGCCCTTCTCGCGGTCGAACTTCCAGAAGGTCATCGCGCCGCGGTACTTCTCCTTGTACTCATCGAGCGGCGCGTACTCCCAGCCCCATGGCGCAGCGTACTGCGAGCCGTCGGTGATGTACTCGGTGTTCGGCGTCACGAACGCGCCACCGTGGTTGCTGATGATGTGTGGGTTCTTGACGATCTGCTTCGTTTCGAAGTCGCGCAGATCGATGACGGCCATACGGGCGTTGGCCTTGTCGTTGATGAACAGCCACTCGCCGTCATATTCGCCGTTCGTCTCGCTCAGGCCCGGGTGGTGGGTATCGGCCCAGCCAAGTACCTTGTCGTCGACAGCGCCCTCGGCGAGGATAGCCTTCGTCTCGTCGGAGAAGCCATAGCCCTGCCACGGCTCCGGCGTGAATGTCGCGATCAGCTTCAGCAGTCGCATCGACGGCACGCCGATCACCAACACCTGGCCGGAGTGCCCACCCGACGCAAAGATCAGGAATTCGTCGTACTGCCCGCCGGGAACGTATGTCTTCACCGCGCGGGTGATGTCGTCCGGCGTGAGCCCACGCGCCTCGGCGATCTCGGCGACCGAGCTGGGTACGCCTGCGCCGGTGTTGCCGCTCGACGGCGTCGGGTCATCATCGTCGCCACCGATCGAGCAGGACGCCAGCAGCGCGCCGCCCGCCGGAGCGAGGATCGCGGCAGCGCCGACACCCTTCAGGACGTTGCGGCGGTTGATCCGAGACCGGTTGAATGGATCTGACATCGAATGTGCCCCCGTTCACTCTCCGTCGCGCCCGCCAGGACTCGTCCACCATCCGGCTCTTGCCGTGCTCGGAGCGTCGCGCGCGACACCTAATTCGGAGCCATACACCTGTCAGTAGCCTAGACAGAACCGCCTCGAACATCCGTGTCGAATGCGATTTTCGTGTTACAACTTCGTGTCAACTCTCTGTGCTACATTCAGCACTCTCGGAAATACGCTGACAATCTCGCATACTGTGACTTTAGTCACAGCGATACTCTTTGAGCCAACGTAGACTTGTCTCGGGTTTGTCGCGGACATCGTGCTGACCGACATCCCCAACACACAACGATGGCGCTCTCGTTCCAGTTCGGGGAGACACTGGAATGAGAACAACGCCCCCCTTCGCAGCGGTAGAGATGGACTCGGGTGCCTCTGTCTCTACCGCTTCGTTTTGCCCCTCATTCACCGAGGCAGCGCAACTCGCAGTATCATCGGCAGCACGACGGACTGGCTGACGGGGTGAGGGGGCATGATGACAACGGCGATCGACGAGCCACAGGCTGCGACACTGCCGACCGCCGCGACGATGCTGGAAGGCACGGCATCGATTGCGATCGTCGGCGGTGGGATCGTTGGCCTGGCCGCCGCGCGCGAGATCCTGCGCCGCCGACCAGGGGCATCGCTCGTCCTGCTGGAGAAAGAAGCGAGCATCGGCCAGCATCAGACCGGCCACAACAGCGGCGTTATCCACTCCGGCATCTACTACGCCCCCGGCTCATTGAAGGCGCGCCTCTGCGTGGCCGGCGCGGCGGCGATGATGCGCTACTGCGACGAGAACGAAATCGGCTGGAAGCGTTGCGGCAAGGTCATCGTCGCCACCCGCTCCGAGGAACTGCCCCGCCTGCAGGCGCTGTACGAACGTGGGCAGGAGAACCAGGTCCCCGGCCTGCGCATGATCGAGCCGGACGAGCTTCGCGAGCGCGAGCCGCATGTGCGCGGCGTCCGGGCACTCTGGTCGCCCAATACCGGCATCGTCGATTACTTGCAGGTGGCCCACTCCTACGCCAACGACATCCGCGAGATGGGCGGCGAGATCCGCACCAGCCACGAGGTGACCGGCATCCGTCGACGCAATGGCCGGACGCTGCTCACCACCAGCGGTGGCGACATCGAGGCGTCGCTCGTCGTGGCCTGCGCCGGGCTCTATTCCGATCGCGTCGCTCAGATGACCGGCAACGACGAGGACCCGCGTATCGTTCCATTCCGCGGCGACTACTACGTCCTGCGGCCGGAGCGTCGCAGCCTCGTGCGCTCGAACATCTACCCGGTGCCGGACCCGCGCTTCCCGTTCCTCGGCGTGCACTTCACGCCGCGGATGAACGGCGATGTCTGGCTCGGGCCGAACGCCGTCCTCGCCTTCGCCCGCGACGGCTATTCGTTCCGCACGGCCCGCGGCAAGGACCTGCTGGAAATGGCGCGCAACCCCGGCTTCCGCGCCTTCGCCCGCAAGAACTGGCGGACCGGCCTGAGCGAGATGGCGCGCGACCTGTCCAAGAAGCGCTTTCTGGAGACGCTGCGCGTCTATATCCCCGAGCTGGAGTCGGAAGACCTGCTGCCGGGCCCGGCCGGCGTGCGTGCCCAGGCGCTCACCCCGCAGGGCACGCTGGTCGATGACTTCGTCTTCGATCGTGCCGAGGGTGTGCTGCACGTCCGCAACGCCCCCTCGCCGGCGGCGACCTCCTCGCTGGAGATCGGCCGCCTGATCGCCGACGAGGTGGAGGCGATGGCCTAGGCGTCGCTCTCGGCGGCTGCCCGAGCCAATGCCAGCACGCGCTCCAGCTCTGGCAGCGCCGCGATGTCCTTCGGGCGGCGGCGCGACATCTTCGAAGCCACCAGATCCTTCAGTCCGGCCACGCGCACCGGCATGCCCAGCGCGGATGTCGTCGTTGCCCGTGCATCCAGCGCAGCGAAGTCGAAGCGATCGTCCGCGCCGGATGGTCCGTAGGGACGCGGGACGACATCGAGATCACCGAAGCGCGTCTCAAAGAGATGGTCAAGCTGCGCCTCAGTCAGCGGTTCGGGTCGCCAGCGCTCGACCTCCTCGCGCGTATTCCAGTTCGGT
>Ga0182739_1004304_pt1 | contig 11847 bp, 9 predicted proteins | sample eDN5th30CBELigBY_FD_128873 | JGI IMG/M metagenome (GOLD analysis project Ga0182739, IMG submission 128873) | Enriched backyard soil microbial communities from Emeryville, California, USA - eDNA 5th pass 30_C BE-Lig BY (version 2) (version 2) | ecosystem: Environmental > Terrestrial > Soil >... | reverse complement strand
CGAAGGCCGAGGGGCGATCGCCTGCATGCGAGAGGCGCTGGCCGAGGCCCAGCTCAACCCCGAGGATGTCGACTACATCAACGCTCACGGGACGAGTACCTCCGTCAACGACTCGGTGGAGACACTCGCCATCAAACGGACGTTCGGAGATGCGGCCTACAAGGTGCCGATCTCCAGCACCAAGAGTATGATGGGTCACCTGATCGCGGCGGCCGGCAGCGTCGAAGCCATCGTTTGCCTGCTCACGATTCGAGACGGCGTGCTGCCACCGACGATCAACCTCGACCATCCGGGGGCGGACTGCGACCTCGACTATATTCCGCACGTTGCCCGCCGCAAGTCGGTCGACGTCACCTTCTCGAACAGCTTCGGGTTTGGCGGACAGAATATTGCCCTGATCCTTCGGCGTTTTGCCGGTTGATCTCCCGGTCCGGCCCTCGCAGCTCGGCGCCTCGAAGTCTCGATCCCGACCGACATCTTGATTTGACCTTGGCGGCGTCCACGGAGTCCAATCGTGTCCACCTCGTCTCTTCTGATCCTGCTGGTCCCAACGCTCGTGGCGTTCGGCCTGCTCGCGGCGTTCCTCGTGTACGTCGCCATCCGGTACGCTCCGATCGTCGGCCGGATCTTCGAAGAGAAGCCGCTCTTCCTCCCACTTCGCGTCGCGCCCCGGCAGAACGACGGCGAAACGGTCACCTTCCCCGCGCAAGACGGCCTGATGCTCGAGGGGACTTACCTCTCGGCTCGCACCCCAACCCGGCTCGGTGTGCTCGTCTTTTGCCATGAGTATCTGAGCGATCGCTGGAGCTATCAGCCCTACGCCGACCACCTGCGGGATCTCGGTTACGACATCTTCACCTTCGACTTCCGCAACCACGGTCGCAGCCAGAGCGATCCCAACTACCACCCGTTGCAGTGGGTGACCAACCACGAGACCGCCGACCTCCACGGCGCCTTGGCCTATCTCCGCAGCCGAGCCGACCACGACCCCGCCGGTTTCGGCCTCTATGGGATCAGCCGAGGCGGGGGCACCGCCCTCGTGGTCGGTGCGGCCGACCCGGGCGTCTGGGGCGTGATCACCGACGGGGCCTTCCCCACCCGGGGGACGATGCTCGCCTACATCCTCCGGTGGGCGGAGATCTACGTGGGAAGTCCCACCCTCTGGAAGCGAATGCCGCTCTGGATGTTCGCTTATGTGGGATGGTCCGGGCGGATGAAATCCCAGCGCAAGCTGCGATGCCACTTCCCTGACGTGGAACGCGCCGTGGCCCGGCTGACTCCTCGTTCCTGGCTGATGATCCACGGTGGGAAGGACGCCTACATTGGCCCCGAGATCGCCCGGCTCCTGTTCGCCGAGGCCCGGGAGCCGAAAGAGCTCTGGATCGTGCCCGGGGCGAAGCACAATCGCTGCCGCGAGGTTCAGCCGGAGAACTACGCAGCCCGGCTCGCCCAGTTCCTGGGCCGGGTGGCACCGCGACGGCCGCTGCCTCCTCAGACGGTGATCAAGTCAGAGTCGGGGACCAAGGCCGTCACCTCATCCGGGGTGTTTTGAACTCTCACCTCCTTCGATCCGAGCCGCCCCGCGGCTCAGATCCGAACGGCAGGGACCGTTAACGGATTGGCGGGGCCGATGCTCGACCTGATTCGTAAGTATGCCGGATTGCCCCTCATCAACCGTTCGCGGCGGCTGGCTCGAGAGTTTCTCAGCCAGACCCGTCGCGCGGATGAGGTCCAGCGCGATCTCTTGATGTCGCGGATCGCACGCCACGCCACCAGCCAGTTCGGTCGTGACCATCACTTCCACGAGATCCGAACCCCGGCCGACTTCCGCCGTCATGTGCCGATTCGCGCCTATGATGCGATCGAGCCCTATATCGAACGGGTTCGACAAGGGGACCTTCAGGCCCTCTTCGGCGCAGGGACCAAGGTCCTGATGTTCGCGATGACCTCGGGGACGACCAACCGCCCCAAGACCATCCCGGTCACTCAGGACTCGCTCCACGACTACCGCGAAGGGTGGACCATCTGGGGGGTCCAGGCGTTCGACGCCCATCCCAAGATCCTGGACCGCGGCCTGCTCCCGATCCTCCAGATCGCCAGCGACTGGCGCGAATGCGTCACCCCCTCGGGCATTCCCTGTGGCGCCATCACCGGCCTGACCGCCCACATGCAGAACCCCTTGATCCGGTTCACCTACTGCATGCCGGCCATCGCCTCGCGGATCAAGGACATCGAGTCGAAGTATTATATCGCGCTTCGTTTTTCGGTCTTTCGCAACCTGGGGACCACCATCGCCGCCAATCCCAGTACGATTCTGGCGATCGCGCGGCTGGGCGACCGCGAGAAGCAGACCCTCATCCGCGATATCGCCGACGGCACGATCCATCCCAAGTGGGATCTCCCCCCCGACGTGCGCCAGGCGCTTGAGCGCAAAGTCCGGTGGCGACGGCGGAGGGCGGCCAGGCGGCTCGAGGAGATCATCAACCGGACCGGTCGGCTCCTTCCCAAAGACTATTGGCCCAACCTCTGTTTCCTTTCCAACTGGACCGGGGGGACGATGGGGGCCTACCTCCGGAATTACCCGGAGTTCTTCGGCGACCGGCCGGTGCGCGACGTCGGGCTCATCGCCTCGGAAGGGCGGATGACGATCCCGGTCGAAGATGGTACCCCCGCCGGGATCCTCGACATTCGCCACCACTACTTCGAGTTCATCCCCGAAGATCAGGCCGGTCGCGACGAGCCTGAGACGGTCGAGGCTCATGAGCTCCGCGAAGGCGAGCGCTACTTCATCCTCCCCACCACGGCGGGAGGCCTCTACCGTTACCAGATCCACGACCTGATCCGTTGTGTGGGCTTCCACGGCAAGGCGCCGGTGATCGAGTTCCTCAACAAGGGGGCCCATTTCTCCAGCCTGACCGGCGAGAAGCTCTCGGAGTTCCAGGTGGTCTCCGCCGTGGGTGCGGCCCAGCGGTCGCTCAACCTGCGGCTCAGTTCGTTCTTGCTGCTTCCGGCGTGGGGCGAGCCCCCCCAGTACAACCTGTTGGTGGAGGAGGCCGACCTTCACTCCCACGAGATCGCCGAGCGCTTGGCGGCGGAGGTCGAGGCCGAGCTCCAGCGCGTGAACGTCGAATACGAAAACAAGCGTACAACCCAACGACTCGGCCCAATTCGGATACGCCGAATTCCGGCCGGTTCCTGGGCTGATTTTCAAAAGAGGCGACTGGCGCGAAGTGGGGGAACCGTCGAACAATATAAACAACCGCATCTGATGCCTGATCTCGGAGCGTTGGAGACGTTCCGACTCAGTGACGCCGCCGCACCGTTGCCGATCGATTGAGGCCAACGGCGACGACGGATCGGGTTCGGGTTGTGCGGGGATACAGGATGTGTTATTCGGTATCCTCGATGTGTTCTCGCCGATCGCCCACCAGGAGGGGATGCGCGGCGATCCGGCAGCCATGATGGCCCCGGCCCAGTTCCTTCAAGGGAAGCGGGTCAGGTAGACCCCACTTGAGGGGGAGAACTTCGCTATGGATAGGGCGACGGATTCCGCCATGAAATCGCGAGCGCATCGGATCTGGGTTGTGATCGGACTCACGGCCTGCGTCATGAATACAGGTTGTGCTCGCATGCGTTCCTCGGTGTCGAGCACCCCACTGATGCTTGGGGCCGCCGCTCCCTTCGGTAAGACGAGGACGGTGACTCCGAATCACGACCTCTACGCCCAGGAAGTGGGCCGGGGGCTCGCGCAGTCTCGCGAACTGCTCGCCCAGGATCGCGCCCGGGCCAAGGAGCGGCAACTTGCCCAGGCCGCCCCAGCTCGTCCTGGTGGCCGGGCCTCGCGGAGTGGGGCGGCTCCCCTCCAGGTCGCACTTCAGCCGCCGCAGACCATTGCCCCGGGTGAAAGGCTCGTTCAGAACGGGCCACAGCCTTCGACCCCGGTTGCCGCCAACGAGCCGACGGCGGCGCCCAGGCCGAGACTGACCGCCGTGCCTCCCAGAGCCGAGCCGGCCGCCAGCTCGTCGGAGCCGGCCTCGACCGCGCCGGAGTTGATCTCGAGCAACACGCCCTCGGCGAGCGAACCGACGCCAGGCCTGTCGCTCGATCCCAAGGCCGAGGCCGGGTCGTCCGAGCTCTCCGAAATCGTCGCCGCGTCCCGAGCGCGGCTGGAATCGGTGACGAGCTATCAAGTCCCGATGAATCGGCAGGAACGTGTCGGCACGAACCTGTTGCCGGCCGAGTCGGTCTTGCTCAGCATTCGTCGCAATCCGAAGGCGGTGCGGCTCGAATGGCCCGATGGCCCGAGCAAGGGGCGTGAAGTCCTCTACACCAGTCAGGATAACAAAGACGGGCTGATGCACGTGAAGATGCCCGACACCATCGTCCCCGTCCCCCCGATCAGCATGGCGGTCGACGGCCCGATGGTCCGGCGCAGCAGTCGGCATCCGATCACCGAGGCCGGCTTTGAGACCATCATCAGCGACCTCGAGAAGAATATCGCCCAGGCCGGCGCGGCCGACTCGGAAGTGGGCAAGATGAGCTACGAAGGACTCGACAATCCGGGCCAGCTCGAACAGCCCAGCCACAAGATCGTGCGCGTTACCCCCACGGGCGAGACCTGGCTCGTCTTCATCGACCCGACGTCCAAGCTTCCCGTCATGGTCGAAGGAACGGCTCCCAACGGCGATCTGCTCGAACGCTACGTGTTTGGTACGGCCACGATCGACCCCGAGTCCCTCGCAGCCGCCGACGCCTTCGATCCTGCTCAGCGCTGGGGCCAGTCCAGCGGCCTGCTCTCGCGGCTCGCAAGGGCTGGTAGTGCCAAGCCCGCGCCGGAGACCCAAACCCAGTAACTGCCATTGTGGCGAAAACCGCGGCAGAAGTGACAGTCCGGGTCCACCGGGGCGACCTTTCTCAGAAAGTGTAAACCTTGACTTGAACTCTGCTTATACAATAAGATCGGCTCATCCTTCTGCAAGCCGGAGCCGTTGGCTTCAAACTTGCACAGGAAGCCGATGCTTATTGTCGCACCGCCCCGACAGGCCTCCCTTGCGTGAGACCGGTCGTCATGACCTTGGATCGCCCCTACTCCATCCTTGTCACCGACGACGATCCCGTGATTCGGGAGACGTTTCGGGAAATCTTTGAGCCGGTCGGGTTCCGTACGCTCCTCGCCGAGAGTGGCGAGGAAGCGATCGACATCGTCAAGGATCAGGATGTCGACCTCGCGTTGATGGACATGCACCTGCCCCGGCTCTCGGGCCTGGAGACGATGACGCTCGTCCGCCAGATCAAGGGTGTGTTGCCAATGATCCTGATCTCGGCCGAGAGCGACGATAACTTGCTGCGTCGGGCCCTCTCGGCACACGCGTTCTGCGTGCTGGCCAAACCCGTCAGTCGCCATGTCGTCATCTACGTCGTCACCCGAGCGCTTGAGAAGTACTACTGAGTGGTCGCATGCGACGACCTTGGATGGTCCCGGTACTCCTGCTCGCCGCCCTGGGATGGACTGCGGCCGCTACGGGGCATGACATCCCCAACGCACGGGTCGACCGCTCAATCCAGGTGACGCTTCGTCCCGGTCGCCTCATCGTGGACTATGAGGTCGAGCTCGCGGAACTGACACTGACCCGGGATCTCCGCGACCTCATCGGGACGCTCCCCGACGGCGATCGTCAGGACTGGTTTCAGCGCTACGGCCAGGAGACTGGCCCCTTGAATGGCAAGGGGCTCCTCCTCACGGTCGACGGCCGCCCCTGGCTGCTGCGCTCGCAAGGCTTCGACCTCGCCGTCGAAGAGCACCCTCGATTTACGTTTCACTACGACGCCGACCTGCCGGCCCAGGGTCGGTTGAAGGTTCACGACACCAATTTCGACTCGAGCGAGGGAACCAGCCGGCTCGCCCTCCGGGGACAGGACGGCGTGGCCATTCAAGGCGACTCGCTCCCCTCAGACGTCCATCAGATTTCACCGCAGCCGATCTGGCTCCTGAGCGACCTGGAGGAGCGCCGTACCAAGCAGGCCGAGGTCGAGTTCACGACGCCCGATGCGCTCGCCCCTGCCCCGACCCCGGCCGTCCCGATCGCTCGGCTTTCCCCGGCTCCGATGGAGAGGAAGCCGACATCGCAGGATGCGCCGGCGCCGCAGAGAACTCGATCCGGGGCCGAGAACCGCCCAGGGACGGATCGCCTGACCCGGTTGTTCGATCGCCGGACCGGTGTCTCACTCTTGGGACTCGCCTTGATCGCCTTTGGCCTGGGAGCGGCCCATTCGATGCAGCCGGGGCATGGGAAGACGCTTGTCGCGGCGACGGTGGTCGCCAACCAGGGGAGTTGGTTTCGCGGCGTCCTCCTGGCACTCATCACGACGGCGACTCACACCGGGAGCGTCCTGCTGGTCGCGCTGGGTCTCTGGTTGACCCGCTCCACTCAGTATGGCTCGATCCATGCGGCCTTGACCTTCGGCGCAGGCTTCGTCATCGCAGCCATCGGCTTCTGGCGGCTCGGCCGGCACCTCGGGGGGTATGGCGAACATCGGGATGAAGACCCGACATGGGACGGCTCGGCGAGCGGCTCTCGAAATCTCCTCGGACTGGGCATTGCCGGTGGTCTGGTCCCTTGCTGGGACGCCGTGGCCCTGATCTTGGTGGGCGAAGCGGTGGGTCGACTCGGGACGGCGGTATTGCTTCTGATCGCTTTCGGGCTGGGCATGGCCACCGTGTTGATGGCCGTGGGTTGGACGGCGGCGCGTTGCCGTCAGCTTGTGACCGCCTTCGATGGCGGAGCCAGGGCCGAGCATTGGTTGGGCATCGCAGGTAGCCTGGTCCTTTGCGTCCTGGGAGTCTATCTTCTGGGATCGGCCTGAGCAAACGATACAAAGATTCGCGACGGAAGCAATCGCGGGTCGGGGCTCGCCGCGCCGACTGCTCTCGTCTCGAACATAGGGCACACTCCAAGGGAGTCTGTCCCCGCGAGCCATCGGAATCATCATGACCCTCCAAGCTCTCGACCTCTTCCACGTCGCCGTCCCCTTGAAGAAGCCGATCCGACATGCCTCGCACGAGCGAACGACCAGCGACAGCCTGATCGTTCGCGCCACGCTTGACGACGGGCAGGTCGGCTACGGTGAGGGGGTGCCGCGATCGTACGTCACGGGAGAAACGATCGAGTCGACGTTTCACTCGCTGAGCCAGTTGGATTTTGCCCGGCACCTGGGCCGTCCCGCGTCGTATATCGAGGTCGTCCGGCGCCTGGAAGCCTTGCAACTTCCCGAGACCGAGGCCGACCTACGCGGCATGGCCGGAAATGCCGCACGTTGCGCGCTTGAACTGGCTCTGCTCGACGCCTACGGCCGACGATTCGGCGCGTCGATGGGTCAGGCCGTGCGAGCCGTCGAGGTCGACGGCCTGCAACTCACGGAGGCCCCCCAGCGGGTTCGCTACAGTGGCGCGATCACGGCGGAGTCGACTTATCGCGAATGGGTCTCGGCGTGGAAAATGAGGCTCTACGGCTTCGCCCAGGTCAAGATCAAGGTGGGAGTCGAGGGCCAGAACGACCCGGCCAGGCTGGCCGGACTGCGCCAGATTCTGGGGTCTCGCAATGACCTCAGGCTCGACGCCAACGAAGCCTGGGCGCCTTCGGATCTCGTTGGCTTGGTCCGCCCCTTGCTTCCCTTCCATCCCTCCGCGCTCGAGCAGCCGGTCGCGCACGCCGATGTCGATATTCTGGCCGAGCTCCGGCCCCAGCTCGGTGTGCCGGTCATGCTCGACGAGTCGCTCTGCGGCTATCCCGACGCCGCCCGAGCCATCGAGCGAGGGACCGCCGACGTGTTGAATGTCCGACTCTCCAAATGCGGTGGCCTCATCCCCAGTCTGAGAATCATGGGACTGGCCCAGCGCCATGGGCTCGGCTTGCAGCTTGGCTGTCATCCGGGGGAAACCGGGCTCCTGTCCGCAGCAGGGCGGCAACTGGCCGCTCATGTTCGCGGCCTGCGATACGTGGAAGGTTCGTACGACCGCCACGTCCTCGCGGCGAACCTCACCGTCGAGGACATCACCTTCGGCTACGGTGGCTGGGCATCCCCCTTGTCCGGGCCCGGCCTGGGAGTGACCGTCAACCCCAAGGCGCTGGAGCGGATGACGGTCGCCCGCAAGGAGATTCCTTATGGATAAGCCTCGACCCGAGACTCAGACCACCACCGACGGCTACAACATCCATGTCGCCGTCTGGCCCGCCGTCGGAGCGCCACGGGGTCGGGTCGTCGTGTTGCATGGCGTCCAGAGCCACGGCGGCTGGTACCATCGCCTCGGGCGCACCTTGGCCGCAGCCGGTTACGAGGCCCACTTCCCCGACCGCCGAGGCTCGGGGGCCAATCGCGCCGATCGGGGCCACGCGCCCTCGGCTCGCCGCCTCCTGGCGGACCACCGCGAGTGGCTTTCCAGCCTGCGAGAGCGCGAGCCCGCGCTTCCCACGGCGCTAGCCGGCATCAGTTGGGGCGGCAAGCTCGCCGTGATCACGGCGGCCCGAGAGCCGCAGTTGGTGGATGCCCTTGCCCTGATCTGCCCCGGCCTTCATGCCCGCGTCGACGTCACGAGGCGCGAGCGGCTCCAGATCGCCCTGGCCCTGTTCACAAACCGTCGCAAGGCGTTTCCCATACCTCTTAGCGACCCGGCCCTCTTCACCGAGAGCGCGGAGGGGCAAGCGTTCATCGCTTCTGATAACCTCAGCCTGCATGCCGGGACGGCCGGCCTGATGGCGGCGAGTTTTTTCATCGATCGGATCGTGCGCCGGATCCCCTCCAAGGTCCGGCAGCCGGCCCTGCTCATGCTCGCCGGCCAGGACCGAATCGTCAATAATGTCCAGACGCTCGGCTACTTCGAGAGTCTGGGCACACCGGACCGAGAACTGCTCGTCTATCCCGAGGCCCATCACACACTGGAGTTCGAACCCGACCCTGACCGCTACGCCCTCGACCTGATTGAGTGGCTCAACAGCCGACTGGTCGCGAACTCGGCGGCAAACGAAAGTGTCCTGCCCTGATCCATGCTTCTTTCTCCAACCCAAGGGCTGTCGACTCATGGATCCTACCAAACGGGAGCTCAGGCAACAGAAACGCGAGATCAAGCGTGTAGGGAGCAGACATCGCCGCCGGCTCTGGAAGCAAGAGCTTTCCGAGAACCCGGACGATGCCACTCATTCCGAAGCCGATTTCGGCGGCTTCAGCTCAAAGAAGTACAACGGCATCGACCGCGATTCCACTCGCAAGCGACGCCCATCCCCCATTGAGCGCAGAGACTGAGGGGCGAATCCATCAAGTCACGGAGAGTCTGTCCCGGAAACGGCCTTGCGGCGGACTCGGCCCGAAGTGGCCGAGGCCGATCGATGGATGGCTCGACGGGGCTTCCGAGCCAGACTCTTCTCCTTCGACCGGGGGGCCGAGCCACAAGGAGGCCTTTCGCCTCGTCAGTGGGCAGCCGCCGGGCATGCGATCTCGTTCAGAGAGCGCGGCCCCTGCGTTCGACCTCCCGCCCGAATCCCCCAAGAATACGTCGGCCGAACATCCCCTTAGGCATGTTCACGTAAGGGGGCATCCCCTCATTTACGGCCGATGCACGGCGGGGCCGTGCTTGACCTTGAGCTGATCCTTGACCGTCCGGGCACCTCCTTCATAGGCGTTCTCGATGGCCGCGCCATGCTCGCCCCAATCATTGACCGTTCCCGAGAGCGTGGCCACACCGTCCTTGACGGCCACCTGGACGTCATCCTGGTCCACAAACGGGCTCCAGAAGAACTCGCTTTCGATGCTGGATTTGAGATCGGTGTCATTCTTTTGCTGAGTCCGTTCCCCACGGGCCGGATGGACTCGCGCAAACGGATGGTAGTAGCCGGGCAACCAGGACTTGGAGTGCTCCACCGTCCGACCGGCGACTGTCAGCTCGTTGTCGATGGCCTTCACGCCGGCCATGCTCGCAGCGATCTGTCCGGCCCGGGTCGCCTCGTAGTGAGAATCGACATCGCCCCGAAGCTTGACCGTCCCGGATGGCTCATTGGCGGTCGCAGTGATCTTGTCGTCGCCAAGGTACGCGTCTCGCCCCATCGCCGATACCACGTTCTCGGCGAGTTGCTTGGTTGCGGGCTCGCTCGCCGGCTTGACTTCCAGCTCATTTCGAACTTGATGGACACCCACGACGTCGCGTGCCGCCCGCTCGGCGACATGCTTGGCCCTCAGGGTACCGACCGTGCCCGTCAGGGTGATCTCGCTATCCCGGGCGGCCACGTCGATGTGTGACCCCATGAGCCAGGGCTGGTACTGAAGCGCGTCTCGGACCGCATCCCGAGTCTGTACGGCCGTCCGTTCGACGGCCGGAGTCTCCCTGCGAGCACTCCCGTCGGAGGGCCGCCAGCGGACCACCAGTCCCCGCGCCTCGACCGAGCGAACTCCCGACACCTCGGCATCCCGAATTGCGCGGGTCCGAGCGGCGGCGCTTCCCACGTTGCCGGTGAGGGTCACGGCGCCATCACGGACGTCCGCCCGCACGTGCGATCCCCACAACCCGGCGTCGTTTCCGAAGCGTCGTTGGATCTGACTGCTAATCTGCTCGTCGGTCGGTTGCCCCTGCCTTGCAACCTTGATCTCATTCCGGAGCTCGCGCACACCAAGGATGTCCTGGGCACAACTGGCGGCCAGCTCAGAGACTTGCCACGACGAGGTCTCTCCGGAAAGGGTCACCGCGCCATCCTTGACCTGGGCGTGGATTCCCTTGGCCGATTCGCCCAGGACAGCGTTGGCGGCCAGGGCGGCCATCACGTCATCGCGAATCTGCGCGTCGGTGCGTTCGGCGGGTTGAACCTTGATTCGGTTCTCGACCGATTTGACCCCTCGGATCCCCTGGCTGATCCACTCCGCCCGCTCCTTCGCTTCAAGCGTCGGTGCGGTGCCGTACAGCGTGACAACGCCCTCGCTCGTACTCGCCTGGATCTTGGCGGCGTCCATCCCCACCGCACGGTTGATACGAGCCACGGTGGCCTTGGTCACGCTCTCGTCCGTGATCTTTCGGTCCTTCTCCAGCGCAAAGCAGGGCGCGCCGGAAACGACCAGGGCAAGGACCACGGCCAGCCCGGACACCCAGGTCTGTCGAAGGAACAGTCCTCTGCGTGGGATCCCCGGAATTGCCATCCCGATGCTCATCGTCAATCCTCCTTTTCAACGCGTGGGTTGAAACTCCTCAGAGGAGCGAATCTCCGAGCCACCGCCGATCACGGACCGGGTTGTACCTGATGACCGCCCGCCGCGGATTCCCTTCGAGTCCCAGGAGACGTCAACCGCAGCCCGGATCAAGCGGAGTTCGCCGCTCCAAAACCGGATCTTTCTGTCGGCGGGCCGATCACCGCGGTCGAACCATCCCCTCACCGGAGACTCGGGCTAAGCCGCAAATATGTTGCCATTTCTCTCGCATCTGGAATCGTCGATTCGGCGAGTTTCGTCCTGGGAACGATGGAGCCGAGAACTCGGCATTTTGAGGACCCTGCTCAAGATGTTGAGGAGTCTCTGCATCCAGCAACAGGTCTCGGGGCAAGTCACCGAGCCCTACCGGACCTACGCCGGAGTGCTGCCATCAAGGGTGCGGTTCGCCCTCGATCGCACGGATTTCGGGAACCGCGCGAGTCCGACCTTGCTCCGGTCGAGGACTCGAGATACATCGCGTCATGGCGACTTTGGTCTCTCTTCACGGTCCCCCTCGCCGGGCGTGTCGCAGGCGTCATCACCCTTGCCGCCTGTGGCGATCGCCTTTGAGGTCCCAACCCGCTCTCCTCGCTCCACATCAGGCGGAGTCTTCTCGGCCTCGGG
>Ga0182739_1004302_pt1 | contig 11848 bp, 9 predicted proteins | sample eDN5th30CBELigBY_FD_128873 | JGI IMG/M metagenome (GOLD analysis project Ga0182739, IMG submission 128873) | Enriched backyard soil microbial communities from Emeryville, California, USA - eDNA 5th pass 30_C BE-Lig BY (version 2) (version 2) | ecosystem: Environmental > Terrestrial > Soil >... | reverse complement strand
TCGAAGAACGGGTAGCCCGGGTCGTGGCGCACCAGCGGCAGGGTCTCCACCGACCAGTTGGTCAGCGCCACCAGATGGGTGCCACGGGCCGCCAGCTCGTCCAGGATCTCGACCGTGCCATGGATCGGGCCCTTGATCATCTCGATCCAGCGCGTCTTCCAGGCGCGCAGCGGGACGTCCAGATGCGGGTGGAGTGCCAGGAGCTCGGCGATGCCCTCGTCCATCGGCCGGCCGGCATCGAACTTCTCGTTCCATTCGCCGGTGGCCACGTCGGCCAGGAACCGTTCCATCGCGGCCGCGTCGTCGAAGATGGTCCGATAGAGATAGCGCGGATTCCAGTCGATCAGCACGCCGCCCAGGTCGAACACGACCGTCTTCGGGCTGTCATTTGTCGCCAAGCGTCCCGCTCCCGCATGATCGGATCGTTTTGCCGCTACGGCCGGCCCATGACTTCGGCAAGCGGCTTCTCGACGTCCGTGGAACAGCACGGCATCTTGCGGGAGCCCCAGTCACCTTCGGACCACACCTGCCCGACCATGCCGCTCGTCCCGATCGACCGTGCCCGCCATGAGGTCGAGATCGACCTGCGCTACGCTACGGAACGCAATTTCACCGGAAGGCCGGTTTATGCCCGCGCCCTGCCGCTTTTGCATCAGGATGCCCTGGCGGCGCTGGAACATGCCATCGCCCAGGCGAAGACGCTGGGCCTGCGGCTCAAGCTGCTCGACCTCTACCGGCCGCCCGAGGCGCAGTGGAAGCTCTGGGCGCACACACCCGACCCGGAGTTCTTGGCGGTACCCTGGCGTGGTTCCCCGCATGGCCGGGGGGTGGCGGTCGACCTGACGCTCATGGACAGCGAGGGCAGGGAGCTCGACATGGGCACCGAGTTCGACGCCTTCACGCCACGCTCCCACCATGGCGATGCCGGCGTCTCACCCGAGGCACAGCGCAATCGCCTGCTTCTCCTGGGGCTCATGACCACCGCGGGCTTCGACTTCTATCGCTCTGAATGGTGGCACTACCAGCTGTTCGACGCCCGTGCCCGCTACCCGCTGATCGCCGATGGTGCTGCGGCACCTCGGATGATGTGATCCTTTGCGCATGATGGCTCGTCAAGGCAGGCTTGCCAGGGCGCGTGCCGTCGACCTATGGCTGCGGTGTCCGCCTAAAAGGAGGCGGGCGATGATCTCGGGGCGGGGTGGAAGTCCCCACCGGCGGTGATCGGATCGGTTGCGGCCGATCCGCGAGCCCGCGAGCGCCTTTCGCCTCAATGGGTGGTAGGGTCAGCAGATTCCGGTGCGATTCCGGAGCCGACGGTCACAGTCCGGATGCAAGAGATCGGTGGCTGATGGACGGATCCCTGGATCCGGGCACCGGCCCTGCGTCTGCCCTGGTCGGTGCATCGGCAGCCATGGGAGCCGCGTTCGTGGACCAGTCCTCTTCCCGCTTCGCCTTCATCCAGTCCTGCTGGCACAAGGAGATCGTCGATCAGTGCCGCGACGGCTTCCTCGCGCGCATGGCCGAGGGCGGGGTGCAAGCCGGCTCGATCGACCGGTTCGAGGTGCCCGGTGCCTTCGAGATCCCGCTCCATGCCAAGCTCCTGGCGAAGTCCGGCCGCTACCGGGCCGTGGTCGCGGCCGGCATGGTGGTGGATGGCGGCATCTACCGGCACGAGTTCGTGGCCCAGGCCGTGATCTCCGGGCTCATGCAGGTCCAGCTCGAGACGTCGGTGCCGGTGCTCTCGGCGGTCCTCACCCCGCAGCAGTTCCACGAGCACGGCACCCACCACGACTTCTTCTTCCAGCACTTCCGCATCAAGGGGCGCGAGGTGGCCGAGGCCTGTCTGGGCGTCACCGCCAGCCTGGCGAAGCTGCCGGGCTGAGGCAGCGCCGCGGCGCTTGAAACCCGCCGAGCGCGCACGCACGCTCGGCATCCACGGCGAGGGCTTGCGATGCGGCGTGGCGGCTTTCTCGCGCTGGGCTACCTCATGGTCGGGCTGGGCTTTGTCGGGATCTTCCTGCCGGTCCTGCCGACCACCCCGTTCCTGATCCTGGCGGCCGGCTGCTTTGCCCGCTCCTCGCCCAGGCTGGAGACGTGGCTCCTCCAGCACCCGCGGTTCGGGCCGCTCCTGCGGCAGTGGCGCGAACGCGGCGCCATTCCCCGGCGGGCCAAGCTCATGGCCTGCCTGGGCATGACCGCAGGCTTCGTCGTCTTCTGGTTCACCAGCCGCCCCGGCCTGCCGCTGGCGAGCCTGGTCGCCCTGCTGATGCTGATCGGGGCCGCCTACGTGCTGACCCGCCCGAGCTGAGCGGGCCAGCACATCACGGCTGGAAGGGCGTGATCAGCGGCGAGGGCGGCTCGCCCAGCGCCTGGTCGGCCAGGAGCCGCGACGAGCCGGGCCCGAGCGTCAGGCCGCTCGGACCCAGGCCGTTGCCGACGAACAGGCCGTCAATACTGGGCAGCGCGCCCAGGAGCGGCCCGCCCGTCAGGCTCATCGGCCGAAAGCCGATCCGGGTCTCGAGCAGGGTGGCGCTGGCCAGGCCCGGGGCCACGCGCAAAGCCTGGCCCAGCACCTCGTGCAGTCCGCCAGCGGTCACCCGGTGATCGAAGCCGGAGCCGGTCTCGCGGGTGGCACCCGCCACCACCCGGGAATCGTCGAAGGCCAGGAGGTAGTGGTCGCTGTCGGCCGGCAGCAGCACCGGCCAAGCGGAAGTGTCCACGCCCGGCAGGCGCAGATGCACGATCTGGCCGCGCTGGGGTGCCAAGGGCAGGTCCACGCCGAAGGGCGCCAGCAGCGATGCGGCCCAGGCGCCGGCACAGATCACCACCGCGTCGGCGTCGATCCGCTCGCCATCGGCCACGATCCCGACGGCCCGGCCACGCTCAACCAGCAGTTCCGCATGGCCGCGCCGCCAGCTGGCACCGTGCCGGGCCGAGGCGCGCTCCAGGGCAGCAGCCAGCAGCCGCCCGTCCAGCCGGGCAGCACCGCTCAGGTGCAGCGCCAAGAGCTGCCGGTCGACCGGCGGGAACAGTTCCTGCACAGCGTCCGGCGCCAGCCGCGCGATCGTGCCGATCTCGGGTGCGGTCTCGGCGCGGCGGTGCACCAGCGCCTCGGCGTGATCCAGCACGGCCGGATCTACCGAAAGCAGCAGGGCGCCGACCTTGCGATAGCCGAGCTCGGTCTCGCCATCCTCGGCGAGCGCCGGGACGAGCTCGGCGTAATAGGCGGCCGAAGCGCATGCCAGCGCATAGAAGGCGGGGTCATGGTCCCTGCGGAGCCAGGGGCAGATGATGCCGGCACCGGCCGAGGTCGCGCGGCCCGGATCGGCACGCTCCACCACGACGACGTCCGCACCCTTGCGGGCCAGGTGGTAGGCGGTGCCGGCACCCATGATGCCGCCGCCCACAACCACGATCTTCATGCCGGCATCTCCCGTTCAGGCCCGCCGCGTCCGTACCGGGTCAGTTCTGGGTCCCCCGGCAGCGAACCCGCTGCACCATACTGGGGTAGACCTCGGGCGTCGCCGCGCCATGCGGGCGCGGAACATTGTCGCGCGGACCGGTTCCGATGGCTAGATTGGCGGGATAGTCGGCGCGGGGACGTGTCGGAATTTTCCTTGCAGCGTCGAGAGTTCATGATGTCCTCGGCAGCATTCGGCGCAGGCAATGGGGCGCCCACGTTCAACCTCGTGCGCTGGTTCGGCCTGGTCAGCGCCTGTGCGATCATCGTGCTGGCCGGCATCGCCGCATGGTCGATGCAGCGGTTCATGACGGAGAACATCCTGGCCCGCGATGCCGAGACCATGATGCTGTTCATCAACAGCATCGTGCAGGACGAGCGCGCCGAGGGCTACTTCCTGGGCGATGCACCGGACAGCGGGAGCCGCCACGTCGGTGACTTCTATGGTCATGTGGGCAACATGCCGGGCGTACTGCGGGCCAACACCTACAATCTCGACCGGCGGGTCATCTGGTCGACCGACCCCAGCCTGGTCGGCCGGGTGGAGACCTACAATGTTGAGCTGGAGCGGGCGCTGGGCGGACGGCCGGTGGTCGAGAGTGGCTATGCCGGGTCCCACGACAAGCCGGAACATGCCAGCTTGGCGGAAGACGGCACGTTCTTCGTCGAGAACTATCTGCCGATCTGGTCGCGCTCCGGTGGGCCCAGGGTAATCGGGGTGGTCGAGGTATACCGCACGCCCGAAGCCCTGGCCCACGCGATCCGTCGCGGGCGGCAGATGGTGGTCGCGGGCGCGGTCGGGGCCGGCCTCGCGCTCTACTGCGCCCTGTTCTGGCTGATCGCCCGTGCTGCGCGGCTGATCGAGGCGCAGCAGCGTGAGCTCATTACGGCGCGCACGCTGGCCGCGTCCGGCGAGGTCGCTTCCGCGGTGGCGCACGGCCTGCGCAATCCCCTGGCCGCGATACGCTCGGCCGCGGAACTCTCGCTGGACAGCGATCCGGCCGAGCAGCAGCGGCTCCTGCGCGAGATCATCGCCGATACCGACCGTCTGGAGGAATGGGTGCGTGAATATCTGCATTATACCCGTGCTGAGGCGGTCGAGCCGGAGCCGCTGCCCCTGGGCCCGGTCCTGGAGCGGTGCCTGGCACAGATCGCGGCCCAGTGCCGCCAGCGCGGCATTGAGGTGGCGGTGTGCCTGGCGCCCGACCTGCCGCCCTGCCTAGCCGAACCCCTGCTGCTCGGGCAGGCGGTGGCGAGCCTCCTGACCAATGCGGTGGAGGCGATGCCGGACGGCGGGAGGCTCAGCGTCGAGGCACGGCTCAAGAGTGAAATCCACATCCTCGTGCGCGTCATGGACACCGGCCCCGGGATGAGCAGCATGGAACTGCAGAGCGCCTTTCTGCCCTATTACAGCCGTAAGCCCGGCGGGCTCGGGCTGGGGCTGCCGCTCGCCCGGCAGATCGCCCAGCGCCTGGGCGGCAGCCTGGATCTCATGAGCCTGCCTGGGCAGGGCACCGAGGCCCGTCTGCTGCTGCTGGGAGCCGGTTCGTGAACGGTGCCGCCATCCTGATCATCGACGACGAGGAGCGCCTCGCCCGCAACATGGCGAGCTATCTCGAGCGCGAAGGCCATGCCGTGCGCATGGCGTTCAGCGCCGAGCAGGGACTGGCGGAGGTCGCCGATTTCAGGCCCGACCTAGTGCTGCTCGACCTGCGGCTGCCGGGCATGGATGGGCTGGAGGCGCTCCGGCGCTTTCGCGAACTGGATCCGGACCTGCGCATCGTGATGATGACGGCACACGGCAACGTCCAGAACGCGGTCGACGCGCTGAAGGCGGGCGCCTACGACTATGTCACCAAGCCCTTGATCCTGCGCGACCTGAAGCGGCTGGTGGACAAGATCTCCACCGACGACCGGATCGCCAGCACGCTCAGCTACTACCAGCATCGCGATGCACGCGGCAGCGGCCTGGACCGGATCGTCGGCGCCTCGCCGACGGTGCTGCGGCTCAAGGACGAGATCTCCCGGCTGGCCCAGGGCGAGCGGCAGATGGCGGGGGGCCTGCCGCCGCCACCGGTCCTGGTGGTCGGGGAGACCGGTACCGGCAAGGAGCTGATCGCGCGGGCGATCCATTTCGAGGGGCCGCGCGCCGCCGCACCCTTCATCGAGATCAACTGTGCCGCCCTGCCGGCGGCCTTGATCGAGGACGAGCTGTTCGGCCACGAGCGCGGCGCCTTCACCGATGCCAAGGAGCGCAAGCTCGGCCTGGTGGAGGCGGCGGATGGCGGCACGCTGTTCCTGGACGAGATCGGCGACATGGACCTGTCGCTCCAGGCCAAGGTGCTGCGTCTGCTCGAGGATCGCCGGGTGCGGCGGCTTGGGGCGGTGCGCGACCGGACGATCGACGTCCGGATCGTGGCAGCGACCAACCAGCCCCTGGAGGAACTGGTGCGCGCCGGCCGCTTCCGCACCGACCTGTATTTTCGCCTGCGGATCGTGGCGCTGAGCGTGCCGAGCCTGCGCGAGCGCGGCAGCGACGTGCAACTCCTCGCCCGTCATTTCCTGGCCCAGGCCAAGGCGCGCTACCGCCGCCCGGAGCTGCATCTGAGCCCCCACGCCGAGCAGGCGCTGGGGAGCCACCATTGGCCGGGCAACGTCCGCGAGCTGCGCAACGTGATGGAGCATGCGGCCCTGCTGGCGCCGGGCCCGGAGATCGGCCCGGAATCGCTGATCCTCTCCTCGCTCGGCAAGGAGGACGCCCCGGCTGCAGCGGACGGGCCGATCGGCCTGCCGGAGGCCGGCATCGACCTGGAGGCCATGGAGCGCAGCTTCATGCAGCAGGCGCTGGAGCGCACCGGCTGGAACGTGACTGCGGCCGCCAAGCTGCTGGGGCTGGGCCGCGATGCGCTGCGCTACCGGGTGGAGAAGCTGGCGCTCACCAAGTCCGGCTGAGCGGCGCCGGCTTGGGACAGCCAGTGGGTGAGCCCACCCGACGCATTGGGGGAAATCACCCGCCCGGACCTGCCCGGACAACGACTTGTTCCGGCAAATCCTTGAGCACGCTGCCTGTTTTGTCGGTGGCACGCTGATTGCGTCATGGCGCCCAGGAAGCCTTCAGGGAAATGCCACGATGCACCTCTATTCCGGCCCGGGCAGGGTGACTGCCTCCTACTCCCGGATCCGCCTGTCGCCAGCTCCCTCCTCCTCGGTCCGGCAGACCCTGGCGCCGGGCCGGCGGGCTGCCGCCACGGCAAATGGCGGGCTGCTGATCACCTTCGAGGGCGGGACGGGGATCGCCGTGTCGATCGGCCAACGGAAGGTCATCTTCATCTGCCATGTCCCGCTGCGCGCGGGCCAGAAGCTGGGCGGCTACGTCCTGATGCCGCGCACCGCTGAGCGGTCCAGCGCCGCGGGCAGCTACCTGGCGAAGGTGACTCGGGTCAGGCCGGCGGCGGACGGGGCCTCGTTCGAGGTCACGGCGCGCTTCCTGTGGCCCAGGACCGAGTCCTGAGCCGGGGCGGCGTGAGCCTCTTGTCCGGCCGCCGTCTCACTCGCCGGCGGCCGCACCCTCCCGGCGCGGGTCGACACCGCTTTCCAGCCCGGTGGGGCCCAGCCGGATCGCGTGCAGACCGCTGTTCAGCGGCTTGACCTGGACCTCCTGGCCGCGCGCCCGAAGCGCCGCCTCGAAGTCCGCTGCCTCGGTACCGGCCTCCAGCTCGACCGGACCGTTGCGGCTGAGCACATGGCCCATCGCCACCGCCTCCTGCGGTGCCATGCCCCAGTCCAAGATCGCGACCAGGGCCTGGGCGACATAGCCGATGATCTGGCTGCCGCCGGGCGAGCCGATCAGCAGGATCGGTGCGCCGGCCTGGTCGAACACGATGGTGGGCGCCATCGAGCTGCGCGGCCGCTTGCCCGGCTCCAGCCGGTTGGCGACCGGCCGGCCGTTTTCCTCCGGGGCGAAGGCGAAGTCGGTCAGCTCGTTGTTGAGCAGAAAGCCGCCGGCCATCAGCCGGCTGCCGAAGCCGCTCTCGATCGTAGTCGTCATCGACACGGCATTGCCGGCCGCATCGACGACCACGAGCTGCGAGGTACCGGGCAGCTTGTCGCTCTCGTCGGGTGCGAGGAGCGTGGCCTCGCGCCAGGGCGGGTTACCGGCCTCGGCCTCGGCGATCGAGCGGTCCAGTGCGATCGCTTGAGCGCGGGCGGTCAGATAGGCTTGGTCGAGCAGGCCACGGACGGGAACCTGGATGAAGTCGCTGTCGGCCAGGTAGAGGTTGCGGTCGGCGAAGGCGAGCTTGGAGGCTTCGGCCAGCACCTGCATACCATCGGCCGTCGGCCCCAGCCCGGCCATGTCGAAATGCTCCAGCAGGCCCAGGATCTGCAGCACGGCGATGCCGCCGGAGCTGGGCGGGCCCATGCCGCACACCCGGTACACGCGGTAGGGCCGGCAGACCGGGTCGCGCAGGACCACGCGATAGTCGGCCAAGTCCTGCATGGTCAGGGTCGCGGGGTTGCGAGCGGCACCGGCGACCGCCGCCACGATCTCCTGGCCGATCGCACCCTGGTAGAACGGCGCGGAGCCCGCCGCTGCGATCCGGCGCAGGGTCCGGGCAAATGCCGGATTGCGCAGCACGCTCCCGGCAGTCCGCGGTGTGCCGTCCTCCTCCAGGAAATAGGCGCGCGCCTCGGTGAACTCGGCCAGCCCGGCGCTGCTGTCTGCGATGGCACCGGCAAGGCGCGGGGAGATGGGGAAGCCCTCCTCCGCCAGCCGGATCGCCGGTGCCAGCAGGTCCGGCCAGGGAAGCTTGCCGTGCAGCCGGTGCGCCAGCTCCAGCAGGGCCAGCGTACCCGGGACGCCCACCGAGTGGCCGCCCGCCACCGCATCCGTGAACGGCATGGGCTGGCCATCTGGGCCGAGGAACCGGTCCGGGGTCGCCGCGGCGGGTGCCGTCTCGCGGCCATCGAAGCTGGTGAGGTTGCCCGCGGCGGCATCCCAATGGAGCAGGAAAGCGCCGCCGCCGATCCCGGAAGACTGGGGCTCCACCAGATTCAGGACGAACTGCGCGGCGATCATGGCGTCTACGGCACTGCCGCCTTTGGCGAGCACGTTCCGGCCGGCCTCGGTCGCCAGCGGATTGGCGGTTACGATCATCTGCTGATCGGCGGTGAACGCCGGCATCGGTGCCGAGCGGCCGCTGGGCAGTTCCGGAGGCGGGCGATCGTCCGCCAGCACTGCACCCGGCACGAACAGCAGGCCCAATGCCACGAGACCGGCCGACCGCCATGGCAGGAACGACAGGAAGCCGCCGGAAAGGCGGCGGATCCGGCGCTTGAGCAGGAAGGAGATGGCACTCCCGGACAGGGAGAGGAGGAGGCCGCCCAGGCCGGTGACCAACGCTGCGACCCAGCCGCCGGCAGTGAGCCAGGCCCGCTTGCCGGCACGATAGACGCGGAAGGCGTGCCGGGTCTGCTTGCCGAGCGTCGCCAGCACCGGCTCGGTGTTCTTGCCGAGCGCCTGGGCCACCCGCCGGTAGAACGGCAGGTCGGCCAGCCGGTCGGCCTGGCCGAGCATGTCCAGTGCCGCGCCCGTGCCGGCGGCGCGCTGGATCCGGTAGAGTTCGCCGCCGGCCTGGCCGAGCTCGCCCGCCGCCTTGGGGCGGATCAGGCGCGCCGCCGTCGCTGGTGCCAGATCGAGCTCGGCGGCGGCACGCTTCGCCGCCGGCAGGTCCACCAGCCGGGCAACGAGCCGCCGGATGTCGGCGCCCACACCGGCGCTGACCCTGCCAAAGCGTGTGGCGGTCTTGAGCACGGCTTTGCCGAACCTGGCCGGGAGCGCCTGGGCCGGTGCGACGAAAGCGGCCGCGGTGAGCCCGAGCCCGGCCACGGACAGGCCCAGCACCAACTCGTCCGGCTGCTCGGCCATCCCCAGCTGATAGACGATGTCGCGCAGATCCCCGGCTGGAGTGAGGTCGACCGCCAGGGCACCAGCGAGGCCACTCAATGATTCGCCCTGCCCGGTCACCCCGCCGTGCAAGGCATCCCAGGAGCCGCGCAGGAGGGTGGCCTGCCAGCCGGTGGCCTCGGCCAGTGCCTCACGGGTGGCGGGCAGCAGCGGCTGCTCCGCCAGATCGGCGGCGGCGGCATGGATCCGCGCGTGCTCGACATCGCCTCGGTCCAGCGCCTCCTGGATCACCCGGTCGAACTCGGTGCCGGCCGCAACCCGGACGAACTGGCCCATGAGCGTGTCGGCAATCGCTCGATCGTCGACGGGCAGCTCCACCAGCGGATGGGCCACGACCTGGTCCACCACCCGGGCCAGCCGCTCGGCCGCGACGAGGAACAGGGCGAGCGAAGCCAGGGCCAGGCCCAGCCGCAGGCCAATGACGCGGAGCGAGCAGCGCCGGTCGAAGGTGCGGAGCCGCCGGTGCCGCAGCCAGGCGAGCGTGCTCGCCATGAACGAGAGCAGCAGCGGTACTCGGTACCAGACGTCCCAGTGCCGGATCAGGCGCCAGCCATCCGGCACCGTCCCCTGGAGCAGCGCCTGCGCTCCGGGCCACGACCAATCCGCCAGTGCATGGGCGGCCAAAAGCCAGGGCAGGGCCAGCAGCACCAGGAACAGGCTCGACCATGCCCTGAACCACCAAGTCGCTGCGCGTTCGCGAGCCTGTTCGTCAGGGCATGCGGCCACTGCCTTCATCTTCCCGTCCCATCAACGGAAACCCGGCCGGCACGCGGGCGTTGCACGAAGAATTCCGGAGGAAAAGCGACAATGGCGGCGCACGCCGGCTCGAACAAGGTGATCTATGCGGCGCTGCTCGGCAACCTCCTGATCGCGATCACCAAGTTCGTGGCGGCCGGGTTCACCGGCAGTTCGGCGATGCTGAGCGAGGGGGTGCATTCGCTGGTCGACACCGGCAATGAGATCCTGCTGCTCTACGGGCTGCACCGGGCGCGGCGGCCGCCCGACCGGACCCATCCCCTGGGCCACGGGCGCGAGATCTATTTCTGGAGCTTCATCGTGGCGCTCCTGGTCTTCGCGCTGGGCGCCGGCGTCTCGATCTACGAGGGCATCTCTCACATCCTGACGCCGCATCCGGTCGAGAACGTCCAGGTGAACTACGTGGTGCTGCTGCTCTCCATCCTGTTCGAGGGGTACAGCTGGCGCGTGGCGCTCAAGGAGTTCCGGCGGGAGAAGGGGAAGCTCGGCTATCTCGAGGCGGTGCGGCGGAGCAAGGACCCTACCACCTTCACCGTGCTGTTCGAGGACAGCGCGGCTCTGGTTGGCTTGGTCACCGCGCTTGCCGGAATCACGCTGGCCCAGCTGCTGGACATGCCGGAACTGGACGGGGTTGCCTCCGTCGGGATCGGACTGGTGCTCGCCGCCACCGCGATCTTCCTGGCGCGGGAAAGCAAGGGGCTTCTGATGGGCGAGCCGGCCCTGCCGGAGGTGCAGCGCTCGGTTCTGGCGATCGCGGAGCATGATCCGGCGGTCGAGCGGGCCAACGGCGTGCTCACCGTGCAGATGGGCCCCGACCAGGTGGTGGTGGCGATCAGCGTGGAGTTTGCCGATGAACTGCAGGCCACCGCGATCGAAGAATGCGTCGAGCGGCTGGAACAGGCGCTCAAAGCGGCCCACCCGGAGATCGCCGGCATCTTCGTCAAGCCGCAGTCCGCCGGCCGATGGCTGGCGGTCCGCCAGAAGCTCGATCAGGTCGAGTGAGGTCATGTGCGGGCGCCGCCATGCCGCGGTCGCAGGACCGATGACGGTTCCATGTTTGTGGTGCATGGTCGCCCGACCGGGAATGATGCCCGTTCCCGGCGACGGCACATGGACCGGTATGGATATCGTGGCAGTCTGGCAGTGGTCGTCGTCGCGCAGCCGGCGCTCCGCACCCGCGGCGCCGCGGCGGCCTGCATGATCGGAATGGATGCGCCGGCGGCGCGGCAGGTCCGGCGGCGGGCATGGCGGCGGGTGCGGCCGCCCAGCATGTCGATCGCGGTGGCACTCCTGGTCACCACCACGCTCCTGCTCTCGGTGGCGGTGGGCTTCGTCCTGTTCGCGGGCTACCGGGTCGCCCAGCTCAACACGACCGAGCTGGTGCGCGCCCGCTCGGAATTCCTGATCAGCTCGGTGGCCGAACGGACCCGGGTCCATCTCGACCCGGTGCGAGCGCAGCTGGAATTCCTGGCCGAGCAGATGGCGCGCGAGGATCTCGACCTCCGGCAGCCGGAGAAGCTGGGCGACCGGCTGCTCGCCTCGCTCGCGGCGGTGCCGCAGGAAAGCGTGGTGGCGTTCGCCAGTCCGGAACTGCAGGTGCTGCGTGCGTTCCGCAACCGGCCGGAGACGCCGCTTTCCATCAACGACTGGCGGGAGGATCCGGGCTT